>Ga0137412_10001692_pt1 | contig 17241 bp, 15 predicted proteins | sample CZODoug2_1_16fun_FD_122160 | JGI IMG/M metagenome (GOLD analysis project Ga0137412, IMG submission 122160) | Vadose zone soil fungal communities from Angelo Coast Range Reserve, California, USA - CZODoug2_1_16fungal (Hybrid Assembly) | ecosystem: Environmental > Terrestrial > Soil > Vadose zone...
CGGCGGATTCTACGACTACCCCGCGGACGGCAGCAAACGTCTGTGGCCCGAACTCGCCACGCATTTTCCGCGTGCCAAGGACCAGCTGCGGGTCGATGAAGTGCAGAAGCGCCTGATGTACATCCAGTCGATCGAGGCCTCGCGCACACTCGCTGAGAATATCGTCGGCGCACGCGACGCGGATGTCGGATCGATCCTCGGCTGGGGATTTCCGGCAGCCCTTGGCGGCGTCGTCAGCCAGGTTGATACCATTGGGATCGCGCGCTTCGTCGCCGAATGCGATCGCATGGCGCAGCTCTACGGCAGCCGTTTCCTGCCGCCGCCAAACCTGCGCGAGCGCGCCGCCCGCAGCGAGTTGTTGCGTGCGGCCTGACGGTCTCGATCTACAATCGATAACAGAGCGCCGGAAAAGGCGCCTTGCAGGAAACGCTGTTGCTTAAAGGGAGCCCGGGATGCTGGAAAAGTACAAGACTGACGCGCGAGCTCCCTGGGTAGCGCACTATCCGCGCGACGTTCCGGCCGCGATTGTTTCCACGCGGCCGCTCTCCATGCCGGATATGCTCGATCGAGCCGCGACAAAGTTCGGCGGCAGCGCCGCGCTGTCGCTGGGGGATCAGCGCTGGACCTATGCGGAGATGCAGTCACTGGTAGCGCGTGCCGCGCGTGGTCTGCAGCAACTGGGTGTCGGCCAGGGCGATCGTGTCGCGGTCATGATGCCCAACCATCCGGCGGTCCCGATCTGGTTTTTCGGTGCGCTGTCGATCGGTGTTGCGCTGGTCAGCATCAACTCCCTGTTTCCGGCAGGTCAGATCGAGCACATGCTGTCCGACAGCGGCGCTCGTATCCTGTTGACGCTGCACAGCCCCGATACGATCGCCAAGGCGACGCCATTCCTCGAAACGGGATTGCTAGTCCGCCTCGTGACAGCCTCGATGGGAGCAGGCGAACTCGCGCCGGTGGCCGCGGGCTTCACCCCCGATCTCAGCAAGAGCGTACTGCCGCTGCAGGCGTTGCTCAGCAATGATGGCCGCTACGACAGGCCTTCTTTGAATCCGGCCGAGACGCTCGCGGTACTGCAATACACCGGTGGCACGACGGGCGCGCCCAAGGGCGCCATGCTGACGCATGCCAATCTCACGGCCAATGCGCGCCAAACGCGGATGTGGTTTCCGTTCCTCGAGGACGGCACAGAACGCCTGCTGATCCCGCTGCCATTCTCGCACATCACGGGAATCACAGTCTGCATGACGCTTGCCGTGCTGCTTGCGGCCGAACTGATGGTGGTGTCGCGATTCGTGCCGGATGAGGCGCTTGCGTTGTTGCGCCAGCGCCGGCCGACCTTCTTTGGGGGCGTACCGACCATCTTCATCGCGTTGCTGATGACCAATGCGATGACACCGGAGGATTGGAGGTCCGTAAAGGCGGTCCTGTGCGGTGGCGCGCCGCTGCCGCCGGATGTGCTCGGCAAATTCGAGAGCGTCAGCGGCGAAAAGGTGCGACAGATCTATGGTTCGACAGAACTGTCACCGGCCGCGACCATCATGCCCGCCAACCCGGACGAGCCGCGCGGCTCCGTGGGGCTGCCGATCCCGGGCACGACGATTGAAATCCGAGATACCGGAGATGCCGGGAAGCGCATGCCTGGCGGCGCGTCCGGCGAGATAGTGGTTGCCGGACCGCAAGTCATGAAGGGTTATTGGAACCGGAAGGAGGAGACGGATCGTTCGATGGTCGAGGGATTCTTTCGGACCGGCGACATCGGCTACCTCGACGAGAAGGGATATCTGTTCATCGTCGACCGCCTCAAGGACATGATCATCGCGGGCGGCTACAATATCTATCCTGCCAATGTCGAGAGCGCGATCTATTCCCACCCGGCCGTGGCCGAAGCGATCGTGATCGGCGTTCCCGATTCCTACCGCGGCGAGACGGTCAAGGCCTTTGTCGTTCTACGCGGCGACGCGACGCTCACTCTGGAAGAGCTTCAGGCCCACCTGAAGGAAAGGCTGTCGCCGATCGAGATGCCGCGGCAGCTCGAGATACGCCAGCAATTGCCGAAGACCGTTGTTGGCAAGCTCTCGCGCCTTGAATTGCGGCGCGAGATTCGCGATGGCGCCTGAGACCCCCGGGGAGCTGCGATGATTCCGCGCACAATCTTTGCCGAGGAGCATCGCATCTTTCGCGAGCAGTGCCGGTCGCTGTTTGAGAAGGAGTTCGTGCCGTTTCACACGGAATGGGAACGAGACGGCATCGTTCCGCGGGCCGTATGGAAACTGATGGGCGGCGCAGGATTGCTGTGTACGTCCGTTCCGGAGCAAGACGGCGGTTTGGGCGCTGATAAATTGACGGCCGTCGTGATGCTCGAAGAACTCAGCGATCTCGGCCTCATGGGCATGGCGTTGAACTTCGCGATGCATTCCGAGATCGTCACGCCGTACCTGCTGAAATACGGGTCGCAACAGCAGAAGGAGCGTTGGCTTCCGGCCTTGATCGCTGGCGAGCGCATCGGCGCGCTCGCAATGACCGAGCCTGCGGCGGGCTCCGATCTGCAGCGGATGAAGACCGTCGCACGCCGCGAGGGCGACGGCTTCTGTTTGAACGGCCAGAAAACCTTCATCAGCAATGGCCAGCACACCAATTTGACCATGGTCGCGGCCAAAACGGATCCAGCCGAAGGCGCGAAGGGGATCTCGCTGTTTCTGGTCGAAGGCGAGCGGGCCGGTTACGGCAAGGGCCGCAACCTCGAAAAGATCGGCCTGCATTCGGCCGACACCTCGGAACTGTTCTTCGATGATGTCCGGATTCCGGCTGAAAATCTGATCGGAGAGGAGGGGCAGGGGTTCCGCTATCTGATGCAGGAATTGCCCTGGGAGCGGCTGCAGCTCGCGATTGTCGCGGTTGCCGCCTCCGAGGCGGCGTTGCGCTGGACAGTGGACTATTGCCGGGAGCGTCAGGCCTTCGGCCGGTCCATCGCCTCATTTCAGAATACCCAATTCAAGCTCGCGGAACTCAGGACGGAAACCCAGATAGCGCGCGTCTTCGTCGATCGTTGCATCGCGTTATCGTTGGAAGCGAACCTGGATGTCGAGACGGCGGCGATGGCCAAATACTGGACCACCGATCTGCAATGCGAGGTGATCGACGAATGCCTGCAACTCCACGGCGCTTATGGCTACATGCGCGACTATGCGATCGGCCGCGCCTTTGTCGATGCACGCGCGCAGCGCATTTATGGCGGCACCAACGAGATCATGAAGGAAATTATTAGCCGGGCGAATTGACCTTAAAATTTGACCGGCTCTATATGCACAACGGATACCTGTAGAGGAAACACCATGGTCGACGCACTGATTATCGACGCATGCAGAACGCCGCGAGGCATTGGCAAGGCCGGCAAGGGCGCGCTGTCAGGCGTTCATCCGCAGCAGTTGGGCGCAACGGTGTTGCGGGCTTTGGCCGACCGCACCGGAATCGACACATCAGATGTCGACGACATTATCTGGGGCACCAGCTCGCAGCGCGGTCCGCAGAGCGGTGATCTCGGCCGGATGTCGGCGCTCGACGCCGGCTACGACGTCCGCGCCAGCGGCGTAACGCTCGACCGCTTCTGCGGTTCGGGCATCACCAGCGTCAACATGGCCGCGGCATCGATCATGTCTGGCCTGGAGGATCTCGTGATCGCCGGCGGCGCCGAGATGATGTCGATGGAGGGCCGTCGTGGCGAAGGCCCCTTCATGATGGACGCCGGCAATCTTCGCCTGCGCGCCAGGCACCCCCAATCGCATCAAGGCGTATGCGCCGATGCCATCGCGACGCTTGAAGGCATTACGCGGCAGGACGTCGACAGGCTGGGGTTCGAGAGCCAACAGAAGGCCGCCGCCGCCATCAATGGCGGTCATTTCGACAAGAGCCTTGTTGCGGTTCATCGCGAGGACGGCAGCCTGGCGCTGGACCGCGAGGAATATCCGCGGCCGCAGACCACGCTGGAAGGGCTGGCTGGTCTGAAGCCCGCCTTTACGGCGGTGGCGGATTATCCGCTCGACGACAGGGGCACGACCTATCGCAATCTGATCCTACAAAAATATCCCGATCTGGATATTGTTTTCATGCACCACGCATGAAAATACATTGCCATGAGCTGAAGTGCTTGTCTGTGTGCTTCGATGCGCCGAGAAAAGGCGGCACCGCAATGCTCGTCTGCTGCAAAAGTAACAGCAGCGATTGGACCACGACCATCGTGAATAGGAACTGTAAAGCCACACGCGATGCCAAATCGAGCGGCGTCCTCGAATAACTCCCGCTGCGGACGAGATAGTATGCCCGTTCCCAAGTTGAGACCCCATTGAAAGGGCTCAGTATCTTCGAGTGACTGGGTGATCACAGGATCAAAACGTTCGTAACGGTTCTTTAAATATTGGGCTGTCCAGGTGGACGGATACGTCGATATCAGTTGCGGAGCGCCACCTTTTCGGACTGGTAAGCATAGATAGGCGAAACAAGACAGCTCCAGCGCTTGAGTCGCCTCTACCATGCTTTCCTGAAGCGCCGTTACATCGGTGCTTTCAGAGAGACGATCGATGTAGGTCTGAAAGATGCGGTGCATGTCGACACAAAATGGATAGGGCTACGCAATCGTACGGGCATTAACTCCGCTCTCCATACCTGGTCTTACAAACTCGCCAAGGCCGCCTGATATGATTCGAACAAGGAAACGCGCGACTAGTTCGTCGAGTTTGCCGGTCCACTGGGGTAAAAACGTAACTCCTGGGCTCGCTTCATGTTCGACAGAAGTAGCGTCAGGACGACATTTCTAACGAAGCGATCAATTCAGCTAATTGTACCTCCCTTTCAGTTTGAAGAAAAAATCTTTCAGGATTGGATCGCGATGGATGCGGAAGACGTAGCGCATGGGATGCCGTGCGCGATCAACACTCCAAGTGACCTGATCCGTCACGATCGGAGTAGGGGCAATGACGCTCTCGCACCACGACGGGTCGAGCAGCCATGCGACAGGAGCCATGTCCCAGATTACTTTCGAAAAACCGACATGGTCTTCGGAATACTCTTTAAATCTCTGGGCGAGAAAACGGCCGATATCGCCATATGGCTCCACGTGCCGCTCGATCTCCGGCACGGAACTCAACAGATGGGAAACAACGCCCAAGCAAGGAACGAGAACGAGCGGAACACCGCTGTCAAGCAGGACCTGAGTTCCGCCTACATCCACGCGTGTACGATGATCCCATCGACGCTCGCAATGTAGAGCCTTAGACCCGCGTTTAATTCTTTGACGGTATTGAGACGCCAACGGTGGTGGCTCGCCACCGGTCTTGCACCCTCGTCATTCACCGCCAAGCCCTCGTGGAACAACATGATTGATGGCGCTTCAGGGGATGCTGATCGGAGCCGGCATCGCATTGCGGTCGATCAAGGCATTCTGAGTGAGGAGCGTTTTGCGTACGGCAGTCGGATCGACCGCACCGCTCTGCGCAAGGGCAGCAGCGGCCACGCCGGCGGCCTGCCCGGTGGCGAAAGCAGTCCCCATCACGCGAATCGACGCACCGGCCTGACGATCACCATCCGCGGTTCGGCCTGCTGCGAAGAGATTCGGTGTGTCGGTACTCATCAGGCACCGCAGCGGGATGTCGTAGGCTCCGCCGTCGGGCGGCAATTGCATGGTGCTCTCGAACGTCTTGCGATCGTGCCATTCGATGCCCCAAGCGCCGAGTGCAATGGTGTCGTCGTGCCGAACGTCGTTCTCGACATCCTTCCAAGTCAGTTGCTCCACCGAATTTATATGACGCGACTCCCGCGTTCCGAAATCGGGACCTGTGGAGGCAAGATAGGCCCGCTCGCAGCCGGGAATCGTGCGGATGACATCGAGATACGCCCAGGCCTGCTCGCGGCCGGACATCTCTGCGCGGGTCAGGCTGGCGCCATCTCTGGGGTCATAGTCAGCTGACGCCAAATAGCACACGACGTCACCTGAGCCGGGTAGACGGGCGACGACGCTGCGCTCTTTCGTTATGGGTCCAACGCCTCGGGTCCGCGCAGCCTGAACCGCACGTGATATCGCGTCGGCAGAAACCTCGGCATCGGGCGAAATGCCGCCAAACCGGGTGCCGAGCGTACCGAGATTAACGGCGCCGTGATTGCCATAGCGTGTTGATGCTCCGGCGAAGGAGGCGAGGTCGCAGTCGCCGGTGGCATCAATGAAGGCCTTTCCGTACAGCAGATGCGCGCCGCCATGGTCATGATACGTCACCGATGCGATGCGGTTGCGTTCGGCGCTGCCGACGAAGGCGTGAAGCAGCACGTCGACGTTATTCTCCAGACAAATCTCGTCAAGGGCGCGCTTGGTCGCCTCGGGATCGATCACTACAAACACGCCGCGATGACGGTGCGGCGCGCTGATGCCGCCGAGCCGGCGCAGTTTGGCAACGACATCTTCAGCGACGCCAAAGACGGCTTGTCGTGGGCGCTCTCCCAGCGTGTAAAGACCGCAATAGGTGAGAACATTGCGCATCGTCGATGCGCCACCGAGGCAGCCTGCACTTTCGATCAGCACTGTCCGCGCACCGGTCCGGCTGGCACCTACGGCGGCCCCGACTCCGGCGCTTCCGCCGCCGACAACGATGACATCATAACGTTCGGGTTGGTTCGGCACGTGGCTTTCTCCTGATCATCAACAGCGATGAGCGAAAGGTGCGCTGCGAAGGTCGCAGGCTTATTGAATGCGGATGTTGTTCTTTTCGATCACCGGCCCCCAGCGATCGAGCTCCTGTTTGATGACCGCGCGGAATTCATTGGGGGTATTGGCGACGGGCTCCATGTAGAGTGCTGTCAGTTTCTCGCGAACCGCGGGCTCGGCCATGATCTCGACCACAGTCGCGTAGATTTTATCCTGGATCGCCGCGGGAGTATTTGCAGGCGCAACCAGACCGATCCAGGCACCGGCCTCGATGCCCTCGATACCGCTTTCGCGCAGCGTCGGGACATCAGGCAGCAACGCCGAACGCGTCGCGCTGGTCACCGCCAGCATCTTCAACAAGCCGGCCTGCGCCTGCGGCGCCACTGATGCAGCCGGGAGCACTGACATCTGAACGTCGTTTCGGGTAAGCGCTGTAACCACGTTTGGCGATCCGGCATAGGCGATATGTTCGGGATGGGCCTCGGTCTTCATGGCGATCACCACCATTGAGAGATGCGAAAGCGACCCGTAGCCGATCGAACCATAGTTCAGTTTTGCTGAATCTTTTTTCAGCAGCGTGACGAAAGACACAGAATCCTTCACGCCCAGCTCATTGCTTGCCACCAACACGCTAGGTTGTGTAGCTACGATGGTGATCGGTGCGAGATCCCTGGCAGGATCGTAAGGGAGCGCCTTGAACAGCAATTTGTTGAGCGCGAGCGGCCCGACGATCGACAAGCCGATCGTGTAGCCATCGGCCTCCGATTTGGCGATGGCGTCGGTGCCGGTGTTGCCGCTGGCGCCTGGCTTGTTCTCTACTACGAAGGGGACGCCGAGCTTTGTCTGCAGCCGGTCGGCGAGGATGCGGCCCATGCTGTCCGGCGTCGATCCCGCCGCAAACGGCACGATGCACCGGACGTTCCGTGTTGGCCATGTCTGCGCCTTAACTACCGAGGTCGTAAGCAGGGCGACAGCCGCGGTTAATAACAGGAGCTTTTTCATTGGGGGATCCTGATTTGGGAGAACAAATTGCACGCTGCGTTCAGTGCCGTCGCGTCATGAAACCATCGAAGAATGCCGCGAGCTGCGTATGGCCATCGAGCGGAAGAACGTGCGCGACGTATTGGTCTGGCCGCACGACCACCATGCAACCCCGTTCGCGATCGATGCCGCGCATGGTGAAGATGTCATTGCCGTTTTTCAGGTCGGGGCAGAACATTTTTTCGTAGTCGCAAAGTCCGTAACGTCCCTTCCGGGGCAAAAGAAAGGACGGCATGGCCGCGACGGCGAGTTCGTGATGACCTTGCTGGAAAACCGCTCGGACATCGATCACCGAGTCGATGTCTTCGCCCGTCGGGGTGTATTTCCTCACAGGAGACTCCCGTGCCTCGGCAAGAAAGTCGCACAGGGCAGGGATGCCGGAGTTGGACGCGGCGGGATTCTCCGCACCGGCAAAAGCGAAGATGCGCCAGCGGCCGTCCGCCTTGACCGTATGGCCAAGGTGAACCGGCTTGGCGTCCGCGAGACGGATGACCGGCGCGGAATGAAAACGCATGCCGATCGTCAGACCTTTGGCCAGTTGCTGATAGGTCGGTTCACCGGTGATGTTCGAGGAGCGGTAATGGGCCGCGGTTCCTGCCGTGTAGCGCCCGTGCCTGACGAAATACCTCTGCGTTTCGGCTGGGTCGAACCCTTTGCTCGATGCAAGCAAGGCGGCCCACTCGCGATCGAAGTCGATCAACTCCTTGGCGACAGCCTGACGTTCCGCCGAGTAGCTATGCAGGAGGTGCGGTGCGCAGCGCTGACGCAGAACGGAAGCCAGCTTCCAGCCGAGATTGAAGCCATCCTGCATGGAAACGTTCATGCCCTGGCCCGCTTTCGGGCTGTGCGTGTGGCAGGCGTCGCCGGCGACGAACACGCGCGGCAAGCGTTTCGCGGCCTCCTCTTCCGAGACGTCATCGAACTTGTCGCAGAGGCGCTGGCCGATCTCGTAGACCGACCACCACGCGACCTCTTTCACATCGAGCGTATGAGGCTGAAGAATGCGCCGCGCGGCCGCGACTAGATCGTCGGCCGTGATCTTGCGATTTGAAACTCTTTCGCCGACGTCGAGCTTGTCCATCTCGATGTACAGGCGAACAAGATAGCCGCCTTCCCTCGGGATGATGAGCATGCTGCCGTCGTTGGCGGACTGTATCAACGACTTGAACCGGATATCCGGGAAGTCGGTGACGGCCAGCACGTCCATAACTCCCCAGGCATGATTGGCGGAGTCCCCGTGCAGCGCGCGCCCGATACACTTGCGCACAGTGCTGCGCGCCCCGTCGCAGCCCACCACGTAGCGGGCTTTGATCGTCTCGATCTGTCCTTCGTGCGTAGGATCGAGACGCTCGAGCCGTGCGGTCACTTGATACGGATGGGCATTGCCACCGGAGGCTGCCTCGTCGCTCTCAAGGTCGAGGAACCGCCGCGCGTAGTACGGCTCCAGCGCCGCCGGAGATTTGCGCATAACGTCGAGGTAGAAATCATGCACGCGCGCCTGGTTCAGCACGACGTGCGGGAACTCCGACAGTCCGTCTTCGGTATCCTGCACGCGTCCGCTGCGGACGATGTTCTCGCGCAGCTTGTCGTCAGGCTTCCAGAATGTCGTCTCGTTGATCCAACACGCTTCCCTCAGCACACGCTCGCTGAAACCAAATGCCTCGAACATCTCCATCGTGCGGCAGGCGATGCCGTCGGCTTGGCCGCGGAGCAGAGGGCCCGACTTCTGCTCAACGATGCAGGTCTTGATGTCGGGAAAGGCGGACAATTGGGCCGCCAAGGTCAAGCCGGCCGGCCCACAGCCGACGATGAGGACGTCAACCTCCTCCGGGACGCTGCCGGCCCCTCCTGAAGCGACATACCGCTGAGCCGGGTCTGAAATCTCTGGGTCACCGGGTTCGAATCCGTTCAGATGAAATTGCACGAAACCTCCCTGTGTCTAAGGGCCTTCCGGGCCGGCCCCGATTTGGACCCTCCCGGGCGCCGGTCTCAGGTCCGCGCCTCGCGCTTGATTAGCATGCTGATGATCAGTATGCTTGTCAAGAGCGGTCGGATAGGGAATCTAATGACGGACAACAATGATAAACCGGGCCACTTAGCGCGCCGATTCCAGCAGATCGCGGTGGCGATCTTTCATGCCGAGGTCGAGGAGGCCGGGTACAACGTCACGCCCGTTCAGTACGCGGCGCTCACCTCAATCAGGACGCATCCAGGAATCGATCAAGCGACACTTGCCGGATTGATCGCCTATGATCGGACGACCATCACCGGAGTTGTGGATCGGCTGGTGCAGAAAGGCTTGGCTGTGCGCCAAGCCAACAGCAGGGACAGGCGCGTCCGCGAGTTGCAGATCACCGATGAGGGATGCCGGATCCTTTGCGGGATCGAGCCGGCGGTCGAGGCAGCGCAGCGGATCATGCTGCGCGGCCTGAGCGCAGACGAAGCAGACGCGTTCCTGCGGCTGTTGCGCAAGGCCATAGCTGCTGGCAACGAACTAAGCCGGGCGCCGTTGCGGGAGGCTTCAATGGAAGCTGTAAAGAAGGAATAGGCCTGAGCAGTTGATCCTTAAGAGATAGACAAAGAGATCAGGGGTCTGAGTTCGCAAACCTCGTTTGGCGGACGTTGATCAGCTTCCTGGAAAAGGATCGCCCCAATCTCTCTCGCAGTCATGCGCATGACGGGCAGCGCAACATCGCAGAATTCGGTCAGCGTGGTAGTCGGCGTGTCGGAACTGACATTAAGTGATGCAACAGTGTCGCCACGACGATTCCGGATCGCGACTGCGAGCGACAATAGGCCAACCTCAAGTTCTTCTTCGATTGCTGCGAACCCCACTTCTTGGACTTTCCGGATCGCCTGCATTAACGGGCCGATCGACGTTAGCGTTGCTTTGGTGAACGGTTGACGATCCATTTTCCGAAGCATCGACGTCGCCTCGTCATCCGATTTTGCCGCCAGTAGGACCCGGTCTGAGGTCATGACATAGGCCGGCATTCGGGTGCTAGGCTTTAGCAGGAAACCCATTTTGTGGACCGGCGAAGGGGCGTGAGCAACGCCTACGGTTTGCAGCCCGTCGAGACTGCTCACAGCCATGTAGAGAATTGCGTTCACGACCGCACGCAAGTCGGTCTCGCGAGGTTTGGCGCTTTGACAGTTCCATCTAGAAAAACTCCAGTGCTCATAGAGCATCCCGGCTCCGCCGGCGCGGAGGGGGCGGGCTAACCTGTGAATGCATGGGTGGTTCGGCATCGGACGTTGATCGTCGCTGTGCAAGCCGGCACTGCCTCTTAGCTTCCTTGCTAAACGCTATCGTTGAGTTCGATGTGGGCCCCAGCGCATGGGTGCAAATGTTGATATCCAACGACAGACTTGGCTGGAGAGGGCGAGCGACGATGCCAGGAAAGGGCTCGCCAAAGATCGTGAAGAAGTCAACAATTGCTATTCCCGCACCGGCTTTGACAAACCAGCAGGCGCTTGCGCTCGAGCGAACCTCGATCGCCACCTCGCGCTCGAAACCAGAGCGTAAGAACAGACTGTCGATTAGTTGGCCCTCGGGCGTATTCTGCGGAAACGAAACGAAGGGAAATGGCCGGATGTCGGCAGGGGTGATCACCGCACGATGGGTCAAAGCGTGGTCCGTCGGCATGATGCAGACCAGAGGAGATTCTGCGACCTTCTCCACGAGAAGCCCCGGATGCGAGACAGGGAACAATGTCAAAGCCACGTCGATATTTCGCACGAACAAGCTTTCGATCAACACGCTGGACGCCGACAACTCGACGCTAACTCGAGTTCCCTTGTGGCGCCTCAACAGCGCGGAAATGATCGATGGAAGGAGGCTCGCTCCGAGACTCGGAGTGGTCCCGACGCGCAAGATGGCCTTAGCCGGAGCGCTTAGGTTTTGAGCGACACTGTCCACGCGCTCAATGTGCATCCACGCTTCGGAGATCGTCGCGAAAAGCTGCTCTGCTTCAACGGTTGGCAATAGTCGTCCTCGCACGCGCCGAAAGAGCTGAATATCCAACTGCGACTCGATGTGCTTCAGAGCCTTGCTGACGCCGGGTTGGGAGATGCGAAGGAGATCAGCGGCGCCGCTCACCGTACCCGTCATCATGAAAGCGCGCAGGATCTCGATCTGGCGAAGGTTCAATATATAACCTCTGGTTATAGAGTCCGTATCTCTTGATCTTTGCTAAGCGTCGCCGCCGGCAACAATCTGTTGCAACGAACAACAAAATAGCGACAGGGAGGACGCATGCACAATTCCACAACGTATTTGCCAGTATCGCATCCGGGTGCTTGGCGGCCAAGTCAGTTTACCGCCGATACGAGCTGGCTACACATCTTCACGGATCAGCAGGTAGTGGAGATGCGCAACGCCGTGGCCGACTGGCGTGCTCGAGGTCTAACGTTCGACGCCATTCACTCGGTCGAAGAACAACTTCCCTCGCTTGTGCCGCTAATGCAGACGGCAAAAGATGAACTTGCCACGCGCGGGTTCCTCCTTCTGCGCGGACTGCCTGTGAGGGAGTTCTCCGACCAGGAGTCGGCCACGCTTTACTGGGCGATTGGTAAGCTGCTCGGACGTGGCACAACCCAGAATGCCGCAGCGGAGTTCCTGTGCTCAGTCACCGACCGTGGCGTGAAGTTCGGCTACTCCCGGGGCACAAATGAGCAGAATGCTCGAGGCTATCAGAGTCGCGCGGATCTGAACTTTCACTGCGATCCGACCGACGTCGTAGCGCTTCTTTGCCTTCGAAAAGCGCTGAGCGGCGGTATGAGCGCAATCGTCAGTTCCGAAACGATCTACAACATCATAGCGGAAGAAGCGCCCCAACATTTGCCGATCCTGACGCGGGGCTTTCCCTATGATCGGAAGAACGAAAATTTCTCAACCGAGGAGCCCATTACCACCCGTATTCCGGTTTTCAAACGGCAGGGTGATCGCATGAGCTGCCGGTATGCTCGTTCCTACATCAATGGCGCTGCAGAGAAGCTGGCGGAGCCGTTGACGGCTGAGGAGGTCGCGGCTCTCGACTACTTCGATACGGTGGCGCGCCGTAGCGATGTTGTTCTCCACATGGCTTTCGAACCCGGCGATATCCAACTGGTGAACAATTTCACAACCTTGCACGGCCGGACATCATATGAGGACCATCCGAATCCAGAACAGCGCCGCTTCTTGTACCGCCTTTGGCTCATGCTCGATGGTCAACCCTGGGACGGCGAAAGCGATGCGCTCCGCTACGCATTTGCTCGGTTTGGCAATCTAGGCCTCACACTCGACGAGTGGCGAGTTCGGCAAGGCCCTTGCGAGAACGCGAGATGACCACGGCGCTCGAGTTGACAGGAGTCGTCGGAGACTCCGCGGTAGTCCAATCTGCGCGGCCAGCCAAACGTTGGCTTATCCTTCTGCTCGCCTGGTTGTGTTATTTGATGAGTTCGGTAGACCGGTTCGCTTGGAGCAGCCTGTCATTGCGAGCACAGGCCGAGCTGGGATTTCCGCTGGCGCAGCTCGCAACTTTCGTGACCGCATATTTTGTGGGTTACGTGGCCTCCAATTGTATCAGCGGAATGCTGACAGACCGGCTCGGACCACGTCTGGCGCTGAGCGCGGCCGTCATTGGCACAGGCGTGTTTACGATGGCCTTCGGATTTACACACTCTTACTGGGGTGGCCTAGCGATGCAGTGCGCAATGGGCCTAGCGACCGGGGCTGATTATGCTGCTTGCATTAAGATTGTTGCAGCGTGGTTTGAGCGCGAGGAGCGCGGCCGCGCTTTGGGCATATGGTTCACCGCGACGTCACTGGGCGTTGTGATAGCAAATTCGCTTGCGCTGCCACTTGCGAACGTCCTGGGCTGGCGAGGCGCCTACGTCGGATTGGGCGCAACTACGATTGGCACGGGCCTGCTCGGTCTCGCCTTCCTTCGCGATGCGCCGAGCCATGCGGAACAGAAATCCGAGCCGCCTAGGATCATCGCGCTGTTGCGCAACCGGAATTTAGTGCTGGTCAGCATCGCCGGGTTCGGCGCCTTATGGGGAACCTGGGGTTTCACGTTCTCGGCCAATGCGCTCATGGTCAAAGGCGCGGGGATGACGCAGCCGGCCGCTGCAGCGGTCGTTGCGACATTCGGCGTCGGCGGGTTCATCGCCAAGCCTCTAGTCGGCGCCATCTCGGATTGGCTCGGGGCGCGTCGGAAATGGCCCGCCATAATGTGCCTCACGGGGTTCGTTGCAATGCTCCTCGTTTTCGCTACCATTCGGAGCGAAGCGTGGTTCTTCGTTGTGGGGCCAATGCTCGGCGTAGCGGCGTTTGCATACAGCCCGCTGATGGCGGCAATGGTTGCGGAGGCTGTTCGAGGTGACAGCACCGGCACGGCGAGCGGCCTTTCGAACGCGCTTTGGCAGTTGGGCGGCGTGGTGGTTCCAGTTGCCATCGGTTATGCGTTCGGGCTAACGCAATCCTTCACCGTTCCGTTTTTCGTGCTGGCGCTCGGTCCGCTCCTCGGCATCGTGTGCTTGGTTGCGGTCAAGGAACCGAAGCCCATCTTACGCCAAAGCGTTTAGCGCGGCGTCTCGACAGCCTAGGCACGAACAGGTGGAAGCCGGATTAATTTCGTGATCTAATCGGCGACGAGCCACCCGTCTTCCGCAAACGCGGCCTGCACAAACGTGAGAAATGCCTGTACGCGGGTGAGGTGCATCCGGCTATTGGGAACCAGAGCGCGTATCCAGAATTGCGGAACCGGAAAATCCTCAAGCACAAGCTGCAGTTCGTTCCGCTGAAGCGCGGCGGTTGCCATGTATGACGCAAACAGTGCAATGCCGTTGCCCGCGACCGCAGCGTCTAGCAGCACATGTCCATCGTTGGTGCTCAGATGCGGCGTGATATCGACGTTGATGGGCCCATGTGGTCCGGTGAACGCCCAACTCGAACCTATAGGCTGAAAGTTGAGCAGGCGATGTTGGGTCAGGTCTGTTGGATGGTGCGGGATCCCGTTGGTCTGCAAATAGCCAGGAGACGCGGCGGCAAACCGGTTGAGCGGGCTCAGTCCTATCTCAGTCACTTCGTCGAAGGATGACGGCAGCATGCCAATGGCGACATCGAACCCTTCGTGAATTGGGTTGACTGGCCTGTCCAGGACAATCACTTCGAGACTGACGTTCGAATGCAGCTGCTGGAAACGGGCCAGCACGGCACTCAGATGAAAAACTGCAAGAGTCGTCGGCACCTTGACCCTTAGATGGCCGTCTAGCCGCGCAGCCCGTCCATGGAGGCTATCCAAAGCCTCATTTACATCCTGCACGATCCGCTGAGCCGCGGGCAGCAGTCGCCGCCCTTCGTCAGTCAGAACGAGCTTTCGCGTACTGCGCTCAAAAAGCTTGGATTTCGTTCGCCACTCCAATTGATCGATGCGCTTGGTCACGACCGACACGGCTAAATTCAATTGGCGCGCGGCCTGCGAGAAACTCCCGCCACGCACAACTTCAAGAAACGTCATGAATATCCATCGGTTTTCTATTTTTCCGAAAACTGATGCCGTAAAATAGAATATTATACCTTATTTCGCCATGAAATAAGGTTTCGGCCGTACAGAAAACAGGAGGAAGCATGGCTCTACAACTCAAGACCCTTCATGCGGATTTCGGCGTCGAAATCAGCGGTTGCGATCTTAGCAAACCGCTCGACGACAAGGATTTCCAAGCGATCAGGGATGCGTTCTTCCATCACTCGGTCGTCGTGATACGCGACCAAAATCTCACCGCGGAAGCGCAATGCGCGTTTCTTCGGCGTTTCGGTACGCCGAAAATCGCCCAGCGAAAGGAATTCCAAGTGCCGCGCGTTCCCGAGATTGGCCGGCTCGGCAATACGAAGAATCCAGACGGAACGCCGTCCGCTTTCCTCGATCGACATGGCAACCTCTGGCATAGCGATACGGCAAGCGACGAGCAGAGCCGGATTCTGGGCGTGACCATGCTCTACTGCGTCAAGACCCCCGAGCAAGGCGGCGACACCACGTTCGTGAGCAGCGTAAATGCAATCAAGTCACTGCCTGCCGCCGAAAGAGCCACGATCCAAAAGCTCACGGTCGTGCACAATTTCAATAAGCACAACGACAGCCTTCTGGCGAAAAATCCCGGTTCCGCTCGGCCGCTGTCCGCGGAGGACCGCGCGAAATGGCCGGATCGGGAACATGATGTCGTTCAGACCCATCCGATCACGGGAGAGCCGTGCCTCTTCGTAACCCCAACGCTGGTCAAGAAGATCGGCGCCTTGTCCGAAGCCGAAAGCGAGAAGCTGGCGGAAAAACTCGTTGCACACGCCACGCGTCCCGAAGCGGTTCTGCGCCATCAGTGGCGTGCGGGCGGTGTTCTGGGACAACGTCGCCACCATGCACTCGGCGTCGCCCGCGGATTACAAAGGCGGCGATCGGTTGATGCATCGCGGCTACGCATACATCGACTCCGCTCAGCAAAGCGCATCGGCGGCTGTCTCTGATCAAGCCGCCTAAGGCCCTTTCGGGCGCAAAACCCGAAAGGCCGCAATCGCGAGCAATGCGATTATCGAGGCCAAGCGGTCTACTCTTTCACGAATACAAGGCAGACGATCGCGAGAACAGGGCCAGCTGCCAAAGTCAGAAACGCCACCTCGACCGAGCCAGTCCACTGGTACATCACGCCGACGACCAACGGCACTATGACGCTGCCCAGTTGCCACACGCTCATCAGAATTCCGGCAACCGATCCGGCCAAAACGGGCGCTGACTTCTCCGCGACCATTGCGCCCAACAGAGGGCTGTAGAGAAAGCCCCCCAGGCCGAGAATGGGCGCGGCGATCTGGAACGCGGCGCGATCCGTCAGCGTCCCGAACACCATCAACATCGCAACGAAAGTACGAGGCTGCCAACCATCAGCCACTTGCAGCGTCCACCCAAGCGATCCGACAGGAATCCGACCGCAGGTTTGCCGACGATTGCGGCTACGCCGATCAATGATACCACAAATCCTGCTTCGACCGCGGAGAAACCTCGGCCTTTGACCATCAAAGCGTTCGCCCAGAACACAAAACCCCAGGTTCCCCAAAAACGCACCAAACCCGGTCAAACCGAGAAGCAAGATGTCACAGTTTCCGAGCACGGCTCGCAAATCCACTTTGGACGGGGCCTGCATCCCCCCATTCGCTGGAGAATCGCGCAACAACAGAAAGGCGACTAGTCCGATAGCGGTGGAGACGACCCCAAGCAGTCTGTAAACGCCCTGCCAGCCAATAGCGGCCGCCAACCAGGCTGTGTGAAAACCTAATCGGCTATTGTGGTGGGGAGCGGACTTTGATTCGGAGTGATGATGGCACACGTGACGGGACAATCGCGATACCAATCGACGTTGTTTCCGGAGGTTCTGGACGAGGTGGTTGGTCGCGACGATCCAGTTCGGGTGATTGACGCCTTTGTCGCAGGGCTGGATTTGGAGGGTCTTGGATTTTCCAAGGCGGTTGCGGAGGAGAT
>Ga0137412_10001693_pt1 | contig 17236 bp, 11 predicted proteins | sample CZODoug2_1_16fun_FD_122160 | JGI IMG/M metagenome (GOLD analysis project Ga0137412, IMG submission 122160) | Vadose zone soil fungal communities from Angelo Coast Range Reserve, California, USA - CZODoug2_1_16fungal (Hybrid Assembly) | ecosystem: Environmental > Terrestrial > Soil > Vadose zone...
TGCAGGCCGATGCCCAGGTAGCCGAGGCTGGCGGTGATCAGGGCGACCCACGCGGCGTTGACCGCGGTGAAGGCGAGGAGCGGGCCGATGCTGTTCGGCAACAGATGCCGAAAGGCGATGCGCCAGGAGCGGCAGCCGACCATCCGCGCGGCCTCCGCGAACTGCCACGTCTTGCGCGACAGGACCTCCCCGCGGGCCAGCCGTAGATAGGACGGCAAGCCGACAAATGCCAGCACCACGATGATGTTCAGGATTCCCGGCCCGACGGCGGACACGATGAGCATGGCGAACAGCAAGGTGGGGAAGGCATTGAAGGTCTCGATCACGCGCATGATCGCGCCGTCCCAGAATTTGCCGTAGTAGCCGCCGATCGTGCCGAGGACGGTGCCGAGAACCAACGCGAGACACACCGACGCGACGGTGATCAGCAAGTCGTACCGGGTGGCCGCCATCGTCCGGGAGAACACGTCTTCGCCGAGGCGATCCGTGCCGAAGAGGTACGGAATCCCGGGCTTCACCAGTACGTCTCCGCCCACGCCGAGCGGATCGAATGGCGTCCAGAAGTACGACGTGACCGCGACGAGCAGGTAGCAGACGAGCAGCCCCACGCCGATGCGGAATCCCAGCGCCCCAGTCGGCGGGGGCCGCCAGCGCCGCTTCCCGACCGGGCTGGGTGTCCGACCGCCGACGCCGGACTCGGAGGGGTCGGCCACTCCCGCCGCTGAGCGGGTGGGTGTGGTCATGCGCGCGTCCTTGGGTCGATGGCCAGGCACAGCAGGTCGACGATCAGGTAGCAGAGGACGAACAGAACAGCCGCGTAGATGACGAAGCCCTGCAACGCGGCGAAGTCGGAGTTCTGAATCGCCTGCAACGCGTAGGCGCCGACCCCGGGCCAGCCGAAAACCGCTTCAACCAGTACCGCGCCGGAGAACAGATACCCGACTGTGGTGCCGATCATGGTGAGCACCGGTGGCAGGGCGTTGCGCAGCGCGTACTGGAACCAAATGGTGGAACGCCGGTGGCCCATCGCCACCGCGGTACGGACGTACTCCGACTCCAGGGCGTCGACCATGGATGCCCTGGTGACCCGGGCGATCGGGCCGAGCGCCCCATATCCCAGGGTCAACGCGGGCAGCACCAACTGGCGGGCGGCCTGCCACCACAGCGAGAACTCGCCGGCGAGCAGAGTGTCGATCAGCAGGAATCCGGTCACCGTCGGCGGCCCTGGCACATTCACCGGAAGTCGGCCAACCGGCCCTGGCAGGAACCCCCACGATACGAAGAACAGCCAAAGCAAGATCAGCCCAACCCAGAACGCCGGCAGCGCCATGCCACCGAGTGAGAAGACGCGAATCAGGAAATCCGGCCATTGATCACGCTTGACCGCCGCAAGGACGCCGAGCGGAACTCCGATGAGAATGCCGAGCGTCAGCGCGATGAGACCCAGTTCCAGGGTGGCGGGCATCCGCTCGAGCAGATCGGACCCTACGCCGCGCCCGGTGGTGAAGGAGGTGCCGAGATTGCCGTGCAGCAGGTCGTCCAGGTAGGTGACGTACTGATTGATCAACGGCTTGTCCAGCCCGAGCGACGCGCGGACCTTCGCTCGCAGTGCCGCGTCGGCCTGCGGCGGGGCGTAGAGGTTGGTCGGATCGCCGGAGAACACCCGCCCCACGAAGAAGGTGATGGTCATTACGCCGACCGCGACGGGGATCACCCACAGTAGGCGGGTGACCACGAGTCGTGCTGTCCGCATATTTCGATAAAAATGCAGCATTGTTTCGCCGAGCGAGCTCACGAGTGAAGGGCTGATTACGCGGAAGTCGGATGGAAGTCTCAGCCTGAGAACGGGCGGCTCCGGCGCGGAAGCTGCTGGTCAGGGTGGGTGTCCAGCTGATACGCGGGCCTTGGGCGTCCCACCATGCGGACTCAATACGCCGGTCGAAATCTGTCCCGGAAGCCCCCGAACGGCCCTGTCGAAAGTGACTGGGTTTCGAACCGTGCCCCTGCCGGGTTGACGGCACGCGTGGTGGCTCAGCGCGGTTCGCCCTGGGGCCCCATCATCAGCTGAGCCAGCGAGACAGGAGTGACGGCAGATGAGACGCGTCAACCACGACCTACGGCGAATCGCTGAACAGGACCTCCGCTTCCGCGCCTTCGCCTGTGTGGGGGCCGCCGACGGGGATGCTGGGGTCGAGGACGATCCGGCGAACCAGATTCTGCTGGGGGTGAAGGACCTCTTCGATGTGGCTGGGCTGCCGACCGCACTGGGTACCGTCGCCGTGCCGGCGCGGGTGGTCACCGAGACGGCGGCCGCGGTCACCGCGCTACAGCGCTGGGGCGCGATCGTGGTGGGCAAGACGGTGACCTCCGAGTTCGCGTACTTCGAGGCGAACATGACCCGTAATCCGTGGAACCTGGCCCATAGCCCGGGCGGATCCTCGAGCGGCTCGGCTGCGGCGGTGGCCGCGGGAGAGGTCCCGCTGGCCATCGGTACCCAGACCAACGGCTCGGTGATCAGGCCCGCGTCATTCTGCGGCGTGGTGGGTGTGAAACCCAGCTACGGCGCCATCCCGGTAGACGGGCTGTTCCCCTTCGCTCCGTCGTTCGACACGGTGGGCAGCTTCGCGCGCTCGGTTCGGCTCGCCGGGGTCGCGGCTGACGTGATGGCGGGAGGGCGGTTGCACTACCGGGAATTTGCTGAACAGGGTGCACCGGTCGTCCGAGGCGCGCGGCTCGGCGTGGTGCGCACCGGTGACTGGTCCCGGGCGAGCGAGCCCATGCGCGCTCTGTTCGCCAGCACCGTTGATCTGCTGGACGGCCGCGGCGTGAGGGCCGAAGAGGTGGTCACCGCGCTGTGCGGCGAGGAAGCGCTGTCGCTGCACAAGACCATCTCCGAGTTCGAGGGCTATCGGAGCCTGCGGCGGCTGGGTATCCAACGCGAGGACCTGCTCGGGGCCAAGATGGCCGAGTTCATTCGGGATGCTGCCCTGGTCGGCCAGGGGGAGTACGAGTCCGCGCTGACCCGGCGCGCTGAGCTGCTGACGCAGCTGGACACCCAGCTTGCCGGGCTGGACGCGTTCCTCACGCTACCGGCGGCGGGCGAAGCGCCGCTCGCCGGCGACAACGGCGATCCCCGGTTCTGCACTCGATGGACACTGGCCGGGCTTCCGGCGGTCTGTCTGCCTGCCGGCTTCGGCCCCGCCGGCCTCCCCATGGGCGTCCAATTGGTCGGCCCGAGAGGATCGGACACGGCGCTGCTGCGGTTGGCCTCCGGCGTCGAGGAGGCTCTCGACTTCGCCCGGAACTACGAACGGCTCGATGCCGAGTTGGGCGCTGATGGGGTACGTGCATCACGTTCCGGATAAGGAATTCGTGAGAGATCTGAGGAATCCGCCCTTGCGGATCAACATTCGCCGTACATCTCCGATGTTTCTCAGAATCCCGTCCTGTGCTCTTTCTCATTCGGGCATTATGCGAGTATGACGCGGTGGATTCAGTACGTACCGCCCGCCGGGTGCGAGGCTGACCGGCCTGGTCCGAGCGGCGCACCTCGGCAGTGTTCGCCTGCTGTGAGCGGTGGCGCGGGTAGGTAGCCGGGAATCCAACGTGACTGAATCGTGACGCTATTAAGCAAGATTCTACGGTCCGCGGTTGATCCGCGCGGCCCGTCGGTCCGTGTAAGTCAGGTGGACCTCACGTGTGAGGGCATGTCGGACGACGTGCTGCTGGCCGGGTTCGGTGCCAAGGATCCGCGGCTCACTGGGGCATTCGTGCGCCGTTTCCAGCGGGTGGTGTTCGGCATTGTGCTCGGTGTCGTCGGCGACGCCGAGACGGCCGAAGAAATCGCTCAGCAGGCGTTCGAACACGCCTGCCGGTGCGCCGATGCCTACGATGTGCGCTGTGGCCCGGTGCGGACTTGGCTGATGCGTATCACGCACAACCTGGCTGTGGATGCGGTTCGCATCCGCCGCATCGTCCCCGTGCACCCGGACGGGGCGCGCCAGCTCGTCGCCTCCCTCGCCCCGGGCCCGGACCAGCCTGCTCCCGGTGGGCAGAGCACGATCCAGTTGCGCCGCTCGCTCGCCGGGTTGCCCGACGGGGAGGCCCGCGCTGTGGTGATGGCCGCGGTTCACGGCATGACCGCCCGTGAGATCGCCGACATCGAGGGAATTCCGCTTGGTACGGCCAGGTCCCGAATCCACGCCGGGATGACCCATCTGCAATCCCTGCTACCGGCCAACCGTGACGACCATGAATGAGCTGAGCTGCCGGCAATTGCAGGCAACTAGCAGACCTTGCTTGATGAATTCAGCGGAGTCTCAGCCTCCTCGTAGAGATCAGCGATCTCTCAGTACTCGCCCGATATCGTCGGTTTGACAAGGGTGCTTCGGACTGCGCGGGCGAGCGTGAATGCCGATCAGCAGCTCGGGTGGAGGAGTCGGGGTGGCCTTCCTCGTCAGCCTCGCGGTGGGTGGTTGCCCCGCCCTGGCGGGCCGCCCAGCTGAACCCCATCGAGGCGCTCCACTGCGAATGAGTCCCCTTGATGAGGTCAGCGTGGCCGATTTCTTGCGTTACTACTTTCGAGTGGTACCACTCAAGCTGATAATCCTCTGTGGCATCGAATTTCGTATTTAGATCGTGGTTTGGATGAGCGGCTCGACATGACCGCCTGAATTGATCGCCGCACGGCGCTCCGGGTGGTGATGGCCTCGGCTCAGCGACGACAGGCTCGAAATCGAATGTTCTAGACGATGCGCCGGGCTAACGGACGCGGGGGACATGATGGAAATTGGAAGTACGCTGCCGTGAGAAGTCCAGTGCATCGCACGCCGCAGCGGCCCCGTCGCGCCGGCGAGCAGGCCACGCCCGCCTCGTTGGTCGAACAGCGTAGCGAGCGTGAGGTCGGGCTGTCCGATGACATGTTGCTGGCCGGGTTCGGCGCCGGTGACCCCGCGGCCGCGTTGGCGTTCGTGCGCCGCTTCCAACGCACCGCGTTCGGTGTCGCGCTCGGTGTAATCGGCGACGCAGGGCTGGCCGAAGACATCGCGCAGCAAGCCTTCGAGCGGGCCTGGCGCCAAGCCGAGCGATTTGATCCCCGCCTCGGCACGGTACGCGGTTGGCTGGTCAGCATCGTGCACAACCTGGCTGTGGACGCCGCGCGAGTCCGCCGTCCGCACCCTATCGACAGACAGGACCTGGACTTGCTGATCGCGGCCATGGCCGAATCCCCGGAGCATTACGCGCTGGCCGGAGAGATCTCCGCGGAACTGCGACAGGCGCTCGCCGCGCTCCCCGAGGAGCAAGCCCGCGCCGCCGTGTTGACCGCCGTGCACGGGATGACTGCCCGTGAGCTCGCCGAACGTGAAGCGATCCCACTGGGCACCGCCAAGTCACGCATCCGAGCCGCGCTAGCCAAGCTGCACGAAACCGTGGCAACCACCCGAGGCCCCCATGGCTGAACTCAGCTGCGACCAATGCAATGAACTCACCGCCGAGCTGGCCCTGGGCGTGCTCGGCGGCCGCGAACGCGCTGAAGCACTCGCACACCTCAGTCGCTGTGCACGCTGCCAGGACACCGTCTCGGCGATGACCGCCACCGTCGGCCGCCTGGTCGAGCTACTGCCCGAAGCTGACCCACCGCCTGGATTCGACCAGCGGGTGATCGCCGCGATGACACCGCCGGGGTTTGAGCACCCCGCGATCACCCCGCCCAAGGCGGATGCGCGGCGCGCACATCGGGGGGTTCCTGTCGCAGCCGCTGTGCTCACCGGCGCCCTGCTGGCCGGAGGTGGCTGGCTGTTCGGGGCGCTCTTCCCGGTTAACCCGTCAGGCCTGCCCATCAGCGGGGTACAAGTACAACCCACCGCGGACGTCATGGTGTCGCCACTGCTATCCGGCGACCAGGAGATCGGGCAAGCCTACGTTTATGCGCGAGACCCCTCCTGGATCTTCCTCTCGATATCCGACCCCGCCAAGTCCGGCTCGATAGGTGTAAGCACCACACTCACCTGCGAGCTGACCAATCAGGACGGCTCGACCGTGGCGCTGGGCAAATTTTCACTGCAGGACGGACACGCCGACTGGGCTACCCAGACTCCTATAGACGCGCGCAGCTTCGACGGGGCCAAGCTGACAACGGACACCGGAGTGACCCTGGCCAGCGCTCACTTCAGCCCGCGAGACGCCGACACAACATCGGATGCCGGGAAGCACCGCGACGATTCCGACTCCGGGAACGATCACAGCGGCGGTTCCCACGACAAGGATTCCGACGGTAAGGGTTCCCACGGTAAGGGTTCTGGCGACAAGGATTCCCACGGTAAGGGTTCCGACGACAAGAATTCCCACGGTAAGGGTTCCCACGACAAGAACCGCCACGACAAGGGTTTCCACGACAAGGATTCCCAGGGCAAGTAGCGGGAGCGCAGCTCCAATCACTCGGCGCGGCAGGTGACCTGCCGGGACACCTCGGCATTCTTCGACTAGCTCAACCGCGCCGTTTTCGGTCTGCCCGCGCGCGCAGTCTACGGCTTAGCCGTATCTCAGCAAATTGTCGTGTCGAGTTTCACTCGCCCGGCGGTATCTCGTCGATCTAGTCCGAGCCTTCCACAGACGAGAGAGACGACCCAAGGGACGTTAGACCCTCTAAGCGGCACAACGCTCAGCGTCCCACGTCGCGGCAATCCCGAGCCTGGTAAACGCTCTGACCTGCTGCTTAGCGGTCATCTCGGGCCCCGGTCGCAGACTCTGCATTCTTCATTCAACGCCTGCCTTGCCTTGTTGAACCAAGGCCGCAGGCTGCGCGGGATTAGCCCGTTCGAGTGGGCCCGCAGCCCCTGATAATCCATTCAGTGGGTAGCCGTCGTACTTAGTAGCGGGCGAGGCGCCGCTGCTCTTGATGCCACCGTTGCTCTCGCCAATAGCGGTAGATGAGAGTAATTGAGCTGAGCCGGTACGTATTTCGGGCAGTTCAACGGGAGATTTCGGACAATTCTGAGAAATCCTCTCGGAACTGTCAGGAATTCGTCAAATATTGGGTTCAAGGAGTTTACGTGTTGACTAGATCAGTCGAAGTCATGAAAGTCGGTCCGGCTGAACCATCGACTAGCCGAGGCGGGCGTTCCGGCTCGACGGCTAGCGCCGAGGGGGCGCTGGCCGAGGTGTTGGCGGACATCATGGGCGTCGAGCGGGTCTCGGTCGATAGCAACTTCTTCGACGTGCTGGGTGCTGACTCGATGGTGATGGCACGTTTCTGCGCGCGGGTCAGGAAGCGGGCGGACCTACCATCGGTGTCGATCAAGGACATCTATAGCTACCCGACAATCCGAAGCTTGGCGTCGGGGCTCGCGGACGCCGCGCTGCTCTCCGTTGTCGAGTCGCCCGCTGAGTCGTCGGCTGAGCCGTCGGTTGAGATGCCAGCAGAGTCAGCGGCCGAGGCGAGGCCGCCGGTCGGCACGCTGAGGTACCTCTTGTGCGGGGCGTTACAGTTCCTGACCTTTCTCGGGTATTGCTACGCCGTCGGGGTGGTCGCTGACCTGGGCTCCGGGTGGATCTCCGCTGGCACTGGGTTGGTCGAGATCTATCTGCGGTCGGTCCTCGTCGGTGGGGCGGGTCTGCTCGGCATGTGCGCCCTTCCGATCCTGGTGAAGTGGCTGCTCGTTGGTCGATGGAAGCCCAAGGAGATCCGCATCTGGAGCCTGGCCTACCTCCGCTTCTGGATCGTCAAGACTCTGGTTCGGTTGAACCCGCTGGTCTTGTCCGTCGGTTCGCCGCTGTACGTGTTCTATCTGCGGGCGCTGGGTGCGAAGGTCGGGCGAGGTGCGGCGGTCTTCTCCCGGAACGTGCCGGTGTGCACCGATATGCTTGTCATCGGCGCGGGCACAGTCATTCGCAAAGAGTCGTTCTTCCTCGGCTACCGGGCGTACGCGGGCCTGATCCAGACTGGCGCGGTTAGCCTCGGGCGGGGTGCGTTCGTAGGCGAAAAGTCTGTGCTCGACATCAATACATCGATGGGTGACGAGGCGCAGCTGGGTCACAGCTCGGCGCTGCACAGCGGCCAGCGAGTACCGGACCGCGAGCACTGGCACGGTTCCCCGGCGCAGCGAACCGAGGTCGACTACCTGAGGATCGCGCGGGCGCGCCGCAGCTGGTGGCGCCGGGTTGTCTTCTGCGTCCTCGCCCTGGTCAAGGTGTTCTTCCTGTACGTGCCGCTCGCGGAAGGGGCGGTGTACGTGCTGCTGCGCGCCGTGCCGGCGCTGTCCACGTCACTCGGCGCGAGGGTCACCGAGAGCACCTCGTGGCAACTCGGTGTTGCGGCGCTGGCTCTGTCCGTTGTGCTCTTCGTCGGTGGTGTGCTCCTCGGGCTGCTGGTTGTCGGAATTGTCCCCCGCGCGTTGAACGTCTTCATCAAACCGGGCAAGGTTTACCCGCTGTACGGGTTCCACTACCGGATCCACCGAGCGCTCACGCGGCTCAGCAATAGGAAATTCTTCACTAACCTGTTCGGCGACAGCTCGTACATAGTCAACTATCTTCGCGGCCTCGGGTACAACCTTTGCCGGGTCGAGCAGACTGGGTCGAACTTTGGTATGGAGGTGGCGCACGACAACCCGTACCTGAGTTCTGTCGGCACCGGAACGATGGTCGCTGACGGGCTATCGATCATCAATGCGGATTTCTCCAGCACATCCTTCAGCATGTCCCGGACGTCGATCGGGCCACGCAACTTCCTCGGAAACAGCATCGCCTATCCATCCGGGGGCAGAACGGGCGATAACTGCCTGCTCGCGACGAAGGTGATGATTCCCCTGGACGGGGAGATTCGCGAGGGCGTAGGCCTGCTCGGCTCGCCAAGCTTTGAGATTCCGCGGTCGGTTGAGCGTGACGGCCGGTTCGACCATCTGCGAACCGGGGATGAGCTGCCCCGCCGTCTGTCCGCGAAGAACAGATACAACATCCGAACCATGGGCTACTACCTGTTCGTGCGGTGGCTGCACGTGTTCCTGCTCACGGGTCTCGGCGTGGCCGCTATCCAGGTTTCTGGTGCTTTCGCGGATTTGGCGATCGCCGGGTTCTTTGCGCTCGGCTTCGTGATTAGCGCTACCTATGTTGTGCTGGTTGAGCGCGCCATGACTGCATTCCGCCCGCTGCGCCCGAGTTTCTGCTCGATTTACGACGCGCATTTCTGGTGGCACGAACGCCTCTGGAAGGTGCCCGAGATGGTGTATGTCCAGGCGTTCAACGGCACCCCGTTCAAGGCCCTGATGTGGCGATTGATGGGTGCTCGGGTCGGCCGCAAGCTCTTCGACGACGGCTGCTATTTCACGGAGCGGACGCTGGTCGCCATCGGCGATGACTGCACGCTCAATGCGGGGAGCAAAGTCCAATGCCACTCGCAGGAGGACGGCACCTTTAAATCTGACCGGAGCACGATCGGTGCCGGGTGCACCGTTGGGGTCGGAGCCCTCGTCCACTACGGGGTGACCATGGGCGACGGCGCGGTACTCGCTGCCGACGCGTTCCTGATGAAGGGCGAGGAAGTCCCGCCACATGCACGGTGGGGCGGAAACCCAGCCAGGGAAATCCGAGTCGTGTCGGCCCCGGCAGCCCCGGTGCTGACGCTCCCGATCAGGCCAACCCGCAGGCGCGCACCAGCCTGGACGGCGGCGGCGATGCTTGTCGGAGTGGTCGCCGCGGACCTGGCGATCCTCACCGCGGGCAGTCGGGGAACTGCTCCGGTGCCCGCTCGTCAGAGCCTTCCGTTGTCCCCGTCGCCAGCCATTGTGACTGGTCAGTTGGCTGTCCAGAGCAGTCGACAAGACACCCAGACCATTGCGGCGGGCCCTGGTCCTGGCCCTAGCCCTGCCCCTCGGGCGACTCCCCAGGGCGAGCCGGCCGCCCGGGTCCGCGCCCCGCGAAGCAGTGCGGGACCACGAGCCGTGCCCAACGCCATCGTTCACCGGAGCGTTAGCCGGCCATCCCCGGAGCCCACGGCGGCAGAGCCCACGGCGGCAGAGCCGACGACGGCAGAGCCAACGACGGGATCGCAGTCATCCGGGAGCGACGGCACCACGAAGAAGAAGCACAAGAAGCACAACAAGAGCTCGGATTCGGCGGGGCAATGAGCGGCATCGAGGCGGTGGCCGGGTCAGCGGCCGGTAACAGCGTGGCGACGGTAGGTGGAGAGGAGATTCCGATGGGAGCGACGGTGGCGGCTGGGCGGGAGTTCTGGATGGGTGTGCTGCTCGGCGGTGGGTTCACCGCGATCCCACGGTGGGCACGGGAGCCGGTGGCCGGGGTGCTCGAGCACGAGGTGGCGCTTCCCGGCGACCTGGTTACCGAATTGCGGCGGCGGGCCGAGGAGTCCGCGGTGTCGTTGAGCTCTGTGCTGCTGGCCGGGCATGCCAAGGTGCTGGCCGCGTTGTCCGGCGAGCGGGAGGTGGGCACCGGCTACGTCTCGGTGCAGGGCGGGCGTGCGTTGCCGTGCCGGCTGAGCACTGAGCCCGAGTCGTGGCTGACGTTGCTGCACGAGGCCCAGCGAGTCGAGTGGGAGCTGCTTGCGCACCAGGACATCCCGGTGGAGGACCTCCGGCGCGAGCTGGGTCTGACCGGCCCGGCCTTCGAGACCGTGTTCGATCCGGCCGCCGGCGGCGAGGGCGGTGGCAGCGAGCTCGCCGAGGAGACCGTGTTGCGGGTGGCCGTCGCGGATCGCGGCGGCCAGCTCGTGCTGCGCCTGGCGTTCCGCACCGAGGTGCTGGACGCGCAGGCCGCGGCCAGGATCGCCGGGTACTACCTCACCGCGCTCACCCTGATCACCATCGACCCGCACGCCGAACACGGGCGAGCGAGCCTGCTGTCGGCGGAGGAGCTCCGCTTCCAGCTCGACGGGCTGGCCGGTCCGCGCCGGGAGCTGCCGGACCGGCGGTTCCACGAGCTGTTCGAGCAACAGGTGGCGGCGCGCCCGGATTCCGTCGCGGCGGTGCACGGCGACCGGCAGTGGACCTACCGGGAGCTCAACGCCCACGCCAACCGGATCGGGCGGGCGCTGCTGGCCCGGGGGCTGCGGCGCGAAGGTGTGGTCGCGGTGGTGACCGAGCGGAACCTGGACTGGATGGCCTCCGTCCTGGCCATCCTCAAGGCCGGCGGTGTCTACCTGCCGATCGAGCCGCATTTCCCGGCCGATCGCATCGCCACCACACTCTCCCGTGCCGAGGCCCAGCTGGTGCTGACCGAACTCGGCAGTACCACCACGCTTGACCAGGCCATCGAGTCGCTGCCCGAGGTGCGCACGCTGTTCATCGACGCGGCCTACCGGGAGAACCACGCCGCGAGCGACCTGGGCGTGGCGGTCGCGCCGGAGCAGCTCGCCTACATCTACTTCACCTCCGGTTCCACCGGTGAGCCCAAGGGCGCGATGTGCGAGCACTCCGGCCTACTGAACCACCTCTACGCCAAGATCGGCGACCTCGGGGTGGAAGAAGGACTGGTGGTCGCCCAGACCGCGCCGCAGTGCTTCGACATCTCGCTGTGGCAGCTGGTCTCCGCGCTGCTGGTCGGCGGGCGGACCGTGCTGGTGGAGCAGGAGGTGATCCTGGATGTGCAGCGGTTCGTCGACAAGATCATTGACCGGCGGGTGGCCGTGCTCCAGCTCGTGCCTTCCTACCTCGAGGTGGTGCTGAGCTACCTGGACCAGCACCCGCGCGAGCTGCCGGACCTGCGGTGCGTGTCGGTCACCGGCGAGGCGTTGAAGATGGAGCTGGCGCAGCGCTGGTTCGCGGTAAAGCCGGAGATCAAGCTGGTCAACGCCTACGGGCTGACCGAGACCTCGGACGACACCAACCACGAGGTCATGCACCGCGCACCGGAGGGGGAGCGGGTCCCGCTCGGCGCGGCCGTGCAGAACGTGCACGTCTACATCGTCGACGAGCACCTCTCACCGGTGCCGCTCGGTGCCCCCGGCGAGATCGTCTTCTCCGGGGTCTGCGTCGGCCGGGGGTACATCAACGACCCTGAGCGCACCCGGCTGGCCTTCCTCACCGATCCACACCGCGTGGGCCAGCGGCTATACCGAAGCGGCGACTTCGGCCGCTGGCTGCCCGAGGGCAAGCTGGACTTCCTCGGCCGCCGCGACAGCCAGGTCAAGATCCGTGGATTCCGGATCGAGATCGGCGAGATCGAGAACACCCTGTTGCGGGTGCCCGGGGTCCGCGACGGCGCGGTGGTGGTCGCCGAGCGAGCCGACCGGAGCAAGCACCTGATGGCCTTCTACTCCGGCCACCAGCCGCTGGAGGTGGGCCTGCTGCGGGACACCCTGGGCGGGTCACTGCCCGACTACATGGTCCCGGCCACCTTCCACTGGCGGGAGATCCTGCCGCTAACCGCCAACAGCAAGATCGACAAAAAGGCGCTGACGGCGCTGTCCGGCGAACTCCTCGAGGCGACTGAGGAAGCGCACGACGCACCGAGCACACCGACTGAGCAGCGCCTCGCCGCGGCCTGGGGGAAGGTGCTGGGCATCCCGGCCGAGCAGCTAGGCCGCCGCGATCACTTCTTCGACCGGGGCGGCTCCTCGCTCTCGGCGGTCAAACTGGCCATCGCGCTGAACCGCGAAGTATCGCTCAAAGACATCACCCGCCACCCAGTCCTTGCCGACCTGGCCGGGCTGCTCGACGGGAAGTCCGAGCGGCGCTCCGGGCTTCTGCACGCATTGTCGGAATCAGCCGGTGCTTGGGCCGGGGCCCTGGTCTGCTTCCCCTACGCGGGCGGCAACGCGGTGAACTTCCAGCCGATGGCCAGCGCCCTGCGGGGCCGGGGAATTGCGGTTTACGCGGTCGAGCTGCCCGGTCACGACCTGACCAGCGCGGCCCAGAGCGAGCCGTTCGCGTCGCTCGAGCAGGTCGTCGAGCAGGTCGTCGGCGAGATTGTCCGGCTCGGCCTAGCCAAGATCATGCTGTGGGGCCACTCCTCGGGCACCGCATTGGCCGTGGCGACGGCCCGGAAGCTGGCGGAGCGCGGGGTGGAGGTCCAGCGTGTGTTCCTCGGCGCACAGCTGCTCGGTGAGGCGGTGGTCCGGCGTGCCGGTGTCGCCGAGCTGAACGGGCGCAGCGATGCCGAGATCGCCGAGCGGCTGAGCGCGGACGGCGGCTACTCCCAGCTCGGCGAGCTGGATGCGCAGCGTGCCACGCACGTCGGCGCGTCCTACCGACACGACTGTGTGGCCGCACACCGCTACTTCGCCGACGCCCTGGGAACGCCGCCCTCGGTGAAGCTGTCCGCGCCGGTCACGGTGGTCGTGGCGGCCGATGACCCGAGCACAGCGGGCTACCCGCCCCGGCACCGCGACTGGGAGTTGCTGGCCGAGCACGTGGATCTGCACGAGCTCGCCGATGGCGGCCACTACTTCCTGCGCACCCGTCCGACCCAGGCGGTGCAGGCCGTACTGGGCGCCGTCGAGTCCCTCACAACTTCCTGACCACCGCTGAACCGAACGGAGATCGAGATGTCCCCCCCGTGTCCCGCGTCGATGCCCGACGTGGATCTGCAACCTGCTAGGCCGCCGCTGGTGCGGGCAGAGGCCCCGTTCGGCGCTTCGCGTTGGGTGGCTGAGCATCGGGACGCGCTGCGCACCGCGGTGACCAGTTACGGGTCGATTCTGGTCCGTGGCCTGGGGCTGCGCGACAGGGCCGAGGTTGCTGGCGTGTTCGCCCGACTGGCCGGCGATCTGATGACCGAGAAGGAGGCCTTCGCGCCCCGGGAGGCCTACTCCGGCGGCGTGTACTCGTCGACGAAATGGCCGTCGAACCAGCGGATGTGCATGCACCACGAACTCAGCTACACCCTTGAGTTCCCCGGCGTGATGATGTTCGCCTGCCTGACCGCGCCCACCGGGGGCGGGGCGACCGCGGTGGCCGATTCGCCGAGCGTGCTGGATGCGCTGCCGGCCGACCTGGTCACGCGCTTCGAGCGGGAGGGCTGGCTGCTCACCCGCAACTACAACGACGAGATCGGCGCGTCCTACGCCGAGGCGTTCGGCACCGACGACCGCGGCGCGGTGGAGAGCTACTGCCGGGGCAACGCGATCGAGTTCGAGTGGCAGCCCGACGGTGGGCTGCGTACCAGGCAGCGTCGTTACGCCGTGCTGCACCACCCGGTCACCGGCCAGCGCTGCTGGTTCAACCAGGTCGCGTTCCTCAACGAGTGGACGCTGGACCCGGAGGTGCGCGAGTTCCTGGTGGACATGTACGGCGCCGACGCACTGCCCTTCAACACCCGCTTCGGCCACGGCGACCCGATCGGCGAGGACGTGGTGGCACTGCTGAACGAGGTTTACACGGCCAACACCATGCGCGAGCCGTGGCAGGCCGGCGACCTGCTGCTGGTCGACAACATCCGCAGCGCGCACAGTCGGGAGCCGTTCTCCGGGCCGCGCGAGGTGCTGGTCGGGATGGCCGACGCGGTGCGCTTGGCAGACTGCTCGCCGAGTGTCGAGGGGAGCGCCTGATGACCGCCGTCAGTTCTCCTTCGGCCGAGTCGGGGCCGGCTGAGTCGATCTCCGTGCCGCCGTTCTCGGTGATTTCCGGTGCTCAGGTGCAGCAGGCGCTGCAGGGTCGGGAGAACGAGATCACCGAGTTGGTCGAGGCCACCTACCGGGTGCACGGGGCCGGGGATTCGGTGAACCCGCCGTCGTATTTCCTGCGGTTCCCGGACCGCCCGACCTCGCGGATCATCGCGCTGCTCGCCTCGATCGGTGGGCAGGTGCGGGTGGACGGGATAAAGTGGATCTCCAGTTTCCCGGAGAACGTGGCCGCCGGCATCCCGAGGGCGTCGGCGGTGCTGATCCTGAATGACCGTGACACGGGTTATCCGTTCGCGGTGTTGGAGAGCTCGATCATCAGCGCTACCCGGACCGCGGCGTCGGCGGCGTTGGCGGCTGATTGGCTCAGCCGTGACCGGCAGCGCCCGACCCGGGTGGGGTTCTTCGGGGTGGGCCTGATCGCCCGCTACATCCACACGTTCCTGGCCGGCACCGGGTTCTCGTTCGATCAGATCGGTCTGCATGACCTGTCCGCCGAGAGCGCGGCGGGGTTCCGCGACTACCTGCAGCGCAGCGACCCGGATGCCCAGGTCACCGTGCACGAGAGCGCTGAGGCGTTGATCCGCTCGAGTGACCTGGTGGTGTTCGCCACCGTGGCGGGCACACCGCACGTGCACGAGCTGTCCTGGTTCGAGCACAACCCGCTGGTGCTGCACGTGTCGCTGCGGGATCTGGCCCCGGAGATCTTGCTGGGCTCCACCAACATCGTCGATGACGTGGAGCACTGCCTCAAGGCCGACACCTCACCGCACCTGGTCGAACAACTCACCGGCAACCGCGACTTCCTGGCCGGCACGTTGGACGACGTCATGTCCGGGCGGGTCACCCTGCCAACCGACCGACCGCTGATCTTCTCACCCTTCGGCCTCGGGGTCCTCGACCTCGCCGTCGGCAAATACGTCTACGACCAGGTGCTCGGCTCCGACGAGCTGCACGTCGTCGACAGCTTCTTCCACGATCTACGGCGGCACGGATGAGCCGCCGAGTGTCCTACCGCCGACCGAGGGGGTCATTGTGTCCGTGATTTCGGTTCCACAGGAGTTCAATGAGGATGAGCTCTACGTCGACCTTCGGTCGATCTTCGGGCAGTCCCTGTACCTGAAGTGTGAGGGTTTCAACTTCGCCGGCTCGATCAAGCTCAAGGCCGCGGCCCACATGATCGAAGCCGCCGAGCGGGACGGGCGGCTGGGCCCGGGCTCGATCATCGTCGAGTCGTCGTCCGGGAACCTGGGCGTGGCGCTGAGCATGATCGCGGCGAGCAAGGGCTACCGGTTCCTGTGTGTGACCGACTCCCGCTGCAACCTGACAACCAGGCGGATGATGGAGGCACTGGGCAGCCAGGTGCACATCATCACCGAGCCCGATGACATCGGTGGCTTCCTGGCCGCGCGCATCAACTACGTCCGCGCACTGCGTGCATCCGACCGCCGATACGTGTGGCTCAACCAGTACGCCAACCCGAACAACTGGATGGCGCACTACAACACGACGGCGCCGGCGATCGCGGCCGCGTTCCCCGCGCTGGACGTGCTGTTTGTCGGGGCGGGCACCACCGGGACCCTGATGGGCTGCGCGCGCTTCTTCCACCAGTGGCACCGGCCGGTGCGGGTCGTCGCGGTGGACGCTGTCGGCTCGGTGACCTTCGGCGGCGCCCCCGGACGCCGGATGATCCCCGGCCTGGGTACCAGCGTCCGTCCGGACATCCTGGATGAGTCCTACGTGGACGAGGTGGTATTTGTCGAGGAGGCGGACGCCATCCGCGCCTGCCACCGCCTGGCTCGTAGCGGCTTCCTGTTCGGCGGCTCCACCGGCACGGTGGTCAGCGGTGCGATGGACTGGTTGGCCGAACATGACACACACCAGCTCACCGCGGTGACAATCGCCCCGGACCTCGGCGAGCGCTACCTGGACACCATCTACCAGACCAACTGGGTGCACGGTCTCTACGGCGAGGATGTGCTCGGTGCCAGCGAACTCAGCGCCTGAGACAGAGTCGACAGGAATGGGCCCCGTCGGGTCCGCAGGCGACGCCGCGTAATACCTCCCCGCGAGTCGGGGCTCTCAGCACACTGTGTCGCGGTTCTCAGCACAGCTGTCTGATGTGCTGAAACGCCCGACACAGTGTGCTGACACTCCCGACTCGCAGGGAGTTACACCTGCGTTACCCGGGTTCCTGCGCCGTCATCACCGCGTCCACGATCCCCATGATCAAGCCTCGGCCCCCGAGCCGGTAGCCGAACTCCTCCCAGGAGATCAGCTCCCGGGCCAGCAGCTCACCGACCGGGCCGGGGTACACCCGGGTGACCCGGAACGCCGCGGCTCGCAGCCGCTTGCGCTCGTCGTGGTCCATGGAGCTCACCGGGCCCCGGCCCCGGCGATGATCTTCTCGCAGTCCAGGCAGGGCCGATTGACGCTGCGCCCCGCGTGGGCGCTCGGCTTGCCGCACACGGTCGTGAGGTAGCCGGCGCGGTCCGGTATCCAGGAGCGGATGGAGTGGTCGCGTTCGTCGCCCGCGCCGGCGAACCAGCCCGGCGGACTGATTGCCGGGGGGGCGCCCAACTGGACGGGAGTGGGAACGGTCCTGACAGCCATGGCGTCGGGTGCCTCTCTCGTGATGTCCAGGCGCCGGCGGTAGGTCGACTC
>Ga0137412_10001695_pt1 | contig 17233 bp, 11 predicted proteins | sample CZODoug2_1_16fun_FD_122160 | JGI IMG/M metagenome (GOLD analysis project Ga0137412, IMG submission 122160) | Vadose zone soil fungal communities from Angelo Coast Range Reserve, California, USA - CZODoug2_1_16fungal (Hybrid Assembly) | ecosystem: Environmental > Terrestrial > Soil > Vadose zone...
TCGAGATGACCGCCGAGAGCTGCGGTGCGACACACCTCGATCGCGGTCATGACACGCCGCTGGGCCGTCGATAGCGACCTGTCATGCTGTTGACGATAGGCTTCGCCGTAGCGGCGGAAGATGTCCGCCACTTCCAGCTTCGGCCGATCCATCGCGCCCGGCGGTTAGAAGGGTTGGGGTGGTTTGGGCTTGACCTCGATCGAGACAGGACGAGGCAGCAAATCCAGCGGACTCGATGTCGAGCAGACTTTGCTAGTCGCTATGCGGAGATATTTTGCCGTTGTGGCCAGGGAGCGATGACCGAGTAGCAGCTGAATGGTACGAACATCGGTGCCTTGTTCCAACAAGTGAACCGCAAAAGCGTGTCGAAGCGAATGGGGTGTGATCGGTTTAGGAATCTTGCAAATACGGTGGGCCTTCTGGCACTCATCCTCAACCGCGTTTCTTGTGATGTGCCGACCTGGCAAGTCGCCTGGAAAAAGCCAGTCCTTTGGTTTCTCCACTCGCCACCAGGCTCGCAGGATCTCGAGCAGTTTAGCCGAGAGCATCACATAGCGGTCTGATTTCCCTTTGCCCTGCTCCACACGCAAGACCATGCGCTTGCTGTCGATCGCGACAGGGGTGAGCGCGACGGTCTCGGAGATGCGCAGGCCTGCGGCATAGCAGGTGGTCAAGATGGCGCGATGTTTCCTGCTCCTGACGCAATCTAGGAACTGAACGACTTCCTCCGGGCTGAGGATGATGGGCATTGTTTTAGGCACCTTGGGAGCCGGGATGATATCTCGAAAGGACCAGTCTTTCTTGAGCGTGACTCTGTAGAGGAAGCGAAGCGCTGCGATGGCGACGATGATCGAACCTGTCGAAAGTTTCTTTTCATTCGTCAAGTAGACCTGGTAGGCCCGGATCTGCTCAGGTCCCAACAATTCTGGTGACTTCTGGAAGTGTCGCGCGAATAGTGAGACCTGTAGGACGTAAGACTCCTGGGTGTTCACTGCCAAATTGCGGATCTGCATGTCCTCGATAAAGCGTTGTTGAAGAGACGTCATGGAAAGCTCCTTTGCAAGCTTGAATGTGCTGCTGTCAGCAGCCGCACCATGCTTTAGCAAAGAGGCCTTCAGAGGTGGGGAGATGTTCAAGGGGAACAGCGACGAGCATGACCGGATAAGCCGACACGATTGCAGCGCCACCACTACCGCGCTAGCGGTTTAGTCCAAGTGCCGTTTTGTTGCGATTGCCGTTATGTGGCGTTCGATCAGATAACGCACCAGTTCGGCATTGCTTGCGCGGGCGAACGCCACATAACTGATCGAGGGTCAGAGACTCCGTAAGAAGATCATAAGTCCCTTGCCTTCGGACCAGTGCTTAGCGCAATGCTGCAAATACTCCAGGCGCTCTTGCAGAAGTGGGCTGCTGAGGTGGCGTTGCACCACCACCCGGGATCTAAAAAGCTTATCAAACATTTGCGACCTCCAAAGTTGGGGGATTGAATAACCATCCCGACTATAGAGGAGGCCGAAGCAACTTATGTTGCGGAGAGGACGAGGGGCACTAAAGCCTGATGGGCCGCTCTGGCTTCTGCGCCACATAACGGGGATCGCCACAAAACGGCACCATTCGACGCGAGTACTTGGATCACACTTTGTTCTGGACGACGGTAGATCTCGAAAACAAACTGCTCGATTTCAGGACTTACTTCAACAACTATCGCACGCATACCTCACGAGAAGGGCGAACGCCGGATACGCCCCTGTCACGACCAATCGCGAATCTCCCCTCGTTTCGGTGGCAACCTCACTGTCGAGGCCTATATCAGACCCCCATGGTTGCCTGACTTTTCAAGGGCTCGGACTCACTGCGGTATCCGGTCAACCTCTGCAAAAACCTGGAATGAAGTCATCCGGTGTTTGCGTTCTTAGTTGCAGCGGGTTGCCCCCAGGTGCGTTCCGAAAGTGAGACGCATCTCACTTTCGCGGCGCGATTACCGGCAAAATCGGCCCAGGTATCAATTCGCCAGCTACAGGCGGCAACACACAAATCACCGAGGAACTTTTCCGGAGGAAAACTCCTGCTTGGGAATGCCCTGTGCAACCGAAAACACACACGGCTCCATGCTCCGGCCGGAAGGGCTACCGCATTCAAGAAGCACTGTTGGTCTGAGGGAGCATCTTGGGTCAAATCGTCCGTGTCTTGGCGCTGGCAGCCGCACTCACCGCGGGCTCTTCTTAGCCTCAGCCAGGGCTGTACGTGCTTCTTCATTGCCTGCATCGTATTTTAAAATGCGTTCCAGTGTCTCTATGCTGGACTCAGGATCGCCAGTCACCTCGTAAAGATAGGCCAGTCCCAAGTATGCAGGCGTGTAGTGGGGGTCGGCCCCGATGGCTTCGTCGTAGAGTTGCCGGGCCGCAACGACGTTTCCCTCTCTGAGCCGAATCTTCGCCAGACGAGTTCGAACCTCGACAGATGGAGACCCAGAGTCAATCGCTTTTTGCAACACCTGGGCTGCCTCCGCCGGCGATTGGGGGTGAGCTAACAATACGACCAGCCCGTATGCCTCCTGGACTTCGGGATCGTCGGGAAGTTCTCGGGCCGCCTGTTCCAAGAGCGCAAAACCTCTTTGCCGGAATGCCGGGTGGACCTGACTCACTTCGTAATAGGCCAGCGCCTGGGTCCGCAGATCCGGCGGGGCATCCGGCTCTTGTGCGCCTCTTGTGTGGTAGATCAAATCTTCCCGGGATTCCGGCGTGGTGGCAAGCTGCGGAGGACTCTGGAAGGCAATTCGCAGGATGCGGTGGTCCGTCAACGCAGAGTGGCCAACGTTCGCTACGGACTTTTTCGGCATGTGGCATTGGATGCAGTTGTCCGGTGGAGATGTCACCTGTCTGCGCGTGGAGGATAACGAGCAGCTTTGAACGGTATGGCACGTCAGGCACTTCCTGCGGAAGTAGGCCGCCGCCGCCGCCCCGCGCAATTGCACATGGGGATCATGACACGTGATACAGCCCAGGCGACCCTTGCTCTCGATCGAGCACCGGCTCATCTCCATCTGTTCTGGGTGACTAAGCGCTTTGACGACATCAGACTTCACCGTTACGGGCGCAGTAAAGATGGCAACGACGTTTCCGAGCGGCGTTCCCGGCCGGAAGTCCATGTACGTCTTGCCAGGCTGCAGGACACGCGCATCTCCGCCAAAATGGCATTGGATGCACACGTCGTCGCGGACGTGTTGCGGAAGGCGGGCGGGATTGACAATTGAGAAATCAATTGGACCTCGGAGTGGTGCATTGTCCAGACGTTCGCGGATGTGGAGTTCGCCCGGACCGTGACATCGTTCACAGCCGACGGCCAAGATGCGGAAAGGCGGGTCTTGATAACGGTTTCGCGTGCCTGCAATGGGACGAAAGATTCCGGAGTGGCACGAAACACAAAGATTCCCGGCGGGCCGTGTAAAGCTCCGGAACCGGCCGGCCTCATAACCAGGCGAGAGATCCCATCCGCGAATCCCCGTATAATACGAGATCGGCGAAACAAATAGCGCGTCCCCTTTTGCCACCAAGTAACTTCGCCCCAACTCTCCAGAACCCACGGTGAAAGCCACTTCGTGCCTCTCGGAGTATTCCGGCTTGCCGTCTGCGCGGATCTTCGATTCCGTGTGGTACATCTTGCGGCCGCTGACGGAGACGCTATACGTAAGACCGAGCTTCTTACTGAAGAGCGTCACACGCTTTCTAAATTCTGGCCAATTGCCGGGCCCCGGAAGGGAAAGCGATTTGCCCATGCCAGTTTTCTTGAAATCGTTGTATTGAGGCTCGTGACAATCGCGGCAGACTTCGTCACCAACGTAAGCAACTCCAGGCCGGGCATTCAAATATTCCCCGGGGGTTTGCTCCAGTATTGCGGCTTTGCGGCCAGCCCCGGGCAGCCATGCAAGAAACACACCAGAGAGACTTAGAAGAATCGTGCTGGTTTTTTTCATTGCTTTTCAGATGGAATTTCTGATTTCTACTCCATCTCAGTGCAGAACCATATGCCAGCAGCCCTCTCATGACAACCGCAAGTCCGCTCAACTGGGAAGCTCAAATAATGATTTGAGCAGGCTGACGCGAAAAATCCTCAGCAGCGGATTCGTTTCTTCGAAATGCACGTTCCTGGGCAACGCCAAGAACTCCATTTAGAGATCAACGAGGGCCCCTTGGCGCGGCAATGGCGGGAGGCGGGAGCGGCTCTGTATCCCGAATTCCCTCCTCCTCCAGTATCGTATAGATCGCGTCGGCGGCGATATTCTGCAACATCTCCACTTTGCCAGTGGGCCAACGGATCTCCACTGAATCGATCTTCGTGGCGGCACCGAGGCCAAAATGCTGACGGAGGTCATTCTGCGAGAGATAACTTCCGCCGCCACGAACCTCGCTGAACTGACGAACGCCGGCGGCAAGAATCGTGACCCGCGCGCCGATCGCAGCGCGGTTACTCTTGGTGCCGATCAACTTGAACAGCACGCGGTGATTGGCGTTCGCGGAGCGATTGATCAGCAGTGTAGGCGACTCGCCCACATTGAGGATGGCTATGTCCATGCTGCCATCATTATTGATATCTCCGAAAGCGGCGCCCCGGCGACAGGCAAGCGGGATCTGCATCAGCCCGGACGCGGCGGAAATGTCCTCGAACGTGCCATCGCGCAGGTTGCGGAACAACTGCATCGGTTGACGGTACTTCACGCCACCAGGAATTGCGTCCACCTGCGGGTACACGTGACCGTTTGCGACGAAGAGATCGAGCCAGCCGGTGTTACTGAAGTCGACAAATCCGGCTCCCCACTTTACGTAGGGGTAGGCAGGTTGCGCAGTCTTCGAGGCCCAGCCCTCGTCTGTGAAACCTTGAAAACCAAGATTGTGATATAGGTTGTTCTGTTGGTCGGTGAAATTAGTAACGAAGATACTCAGACGCCCTTCGTGCTTATAGTCTCCGAAGTCAACGCCCATCGAGCCGAGTTCCTGTCCGTCGGCACTTAGTGCTGTCCCGGTCAAGAGGCCGACTTCTTCGAAGGTCCCATCGTGCTTGTTGTGGTAGAGAAAATTGGGCCCGGCATCGTTGGCCACGTACAGATCGGGCCAGCCGTCGTTATCGTAATCGCCCCACACGGCCCCGAGCCCGTACCGGTGCCGGGGATCGTCAACACTGGCCTTCTTGGAGACCTCTTCGAACGTACCATCGCCGCGGTTGTGAAAAAGCAGGTCGCTTTCGCCTTCCATGCCCCAGGGACCGCATTGCACCAGAATTCCTTTGTAGCGACAGAATTGCTCGTTACTGCCAAATTCCGGGAGCTTATTCATATCCAGATGGACGTACCGCGCCACAAAGAGGTCGACGTAGCCGTCGCGATCATAGTCGGCCCAGGCTGCCCCGGTCATAAAGCCGCTCCCGCGCACTCCGGCTGTGTCGGTCACGTCTTCGAATTTGCAATTTCCCAAGCCGCGGTACAGTGCGCTGCTCCCAAAGCCGGTGACAAAGATGTCTAGTTTGCCGTCATTATCGAAGTCGGCGACGGCAACTCCCATGCCCCACCCTTTTCGCTTCAGCCCGGCCGATTGCGTGATGTTGCTGAACTTAAGATTTTCATCCTGATGGTAGAGCGTAATCAGGGAATCGCCGCCATCGCGATAGTGCTCCACCGTGGAGCCATTCACCATGGCAATATCTAGCTTGCCGTCGCCGTCGCAGTCAAGCAGGGCGATGCCGCCGCTCATAGACTCGATGATATAATGCTGCTCAGCCGTAGAAATATGGGATGCTGTCAGGCCCGCTTGCTTGGAAAGATCCTCGAACTGGGGAACCGCTGCCGTGGATGGAGTTTTGGTCTGAGCCATGGCAAAGGCGAAGGAAAACGAGACGGAGACGGCCAGAACACCGGCTATGGACATCGATCCGTAGTGCGGATCAGGTTTGTTAGGTCGCACGCAGTCCCATCCGGTCACCCTAGGTCCCAAGCAACCAAAATAATTGCTCGTCGAAATAATACAGAATAATATCGTGAACAAGCTGTTTCGCATATGAACAAATTAGCCAGAGCCGGAGTACTTATTTTAAGCATTTGCTCGAGCGTGTCACTCGCTCGAGCCCAAGTCCAACAAAGCTCGGCTGACTCCGCGACCGTGATCCGCGCGACGACGCGTCTGGTGCAGTTGGACGTTGTCGTCACAGACTCTTCCGGGCATCCGCCTAAGGACCATCTCAGCGAGAAGGACTTCACCATCTTGGAGGACGGAAAGCCGCAAAAGCTTTCGCTCTTCTCCTTTCAGCAGCTCGAAGGGCAGGAAAGGCGGCAGAGCCCACTGCCACCGCAGCTTCCACCGCATGTGGCCACCAACCGGCCGGAGTACCGCCGCACTGTGGGGCCGCCGGTCATCCTGCTGCTCGATGGTATCAACACACCTGTGGAGAACCAGATCGTTGTTCGTCAGCAAATGCTCAAGTTCATGGCGGATCATTTCGATCCCCACCTGCGCATCGCCGTTTTCCTTCTCGGCAACGAGCTCACGGTTTTGCAGGACTTCACGTCCGACCCGACGCTGCTGACTGCGGCACTTCAGAAGTACCGTTCACAGGGTTCAGCCGCGGGGCGAATGGGAGGCGCGGAAGTCCAATTACAGCCACCATCGTTTAATGGGCCCAATCTTCCTCCGCAAGCCGCTGCCCAAGGCGGGGCCGGGAGCGGGTTGGACTCCAACGGACGGTCGCTCATGAACATTGGGTATGCACTGGCCCGATTCGAGAAAGAGAGCAACGCAAGCAGTATGGAAATGCGGGTTGCGCATACCGCTGACGCTCTCTCTTCGATTGCGCGCTATCTGGGCGGATTCCCTGGACGCAAGGTGGTGATCTGGTTTTCGGCGTCCTTTCCATTGAATCTTTCCGTTGTCGATCCTGCGGATTTTGACGTTTATCGTTCCTATGCCGACCGGATCCGGACAACGACGAATCTGCTGTCGGACGCCCAGGTCGCGATCTACACCGTGGACGCGGGAGGCCTGAAGGGAAATTTGATCTCAGACCCCAGCGATACGGGCCGGGATGCGAACGGTAGGATGGCGTTGACAGTAGACGCGCATATGAACGCGAACAGCAAGGAAGTATTCGAGCGGTTCAATAAAGAAGACAGTTTGACAAAGGTCGCTCAAGAAACCGGCGGGCGTGTTTTCCTGAACACCAATGACTTCGATCGCGCCATTGTCGAAAGCGTGCGCGACAGCAGCACTTTCTACCAGGTTGGCTACTATCCCGCCCATAAGCAATGGGACGGCAAGTTTCACACAATTAAGGTCAAGGTTGCGGGAGATGGTTTAGTTGTGCGGCATCGCCACGGGTACTACGCCACCGATCCCGAGAAATGGCGCAAGAGCGGTGAAGGGGAGATGAAGGCCGCTCTGGAGAGGGATTCCATTGTTTCCACTGGCGTTTTGTTCTACGCGCGAGCGATGCCGCCATCCGGCAGTGCGGACGTGAAGGTCGAATTCCTGGTGGACCCCCACACCATTACCTTCGAGGCGCAATCGGAGAACCAGCACGAATGCAATCTGGAATTCCAAGTGCAAGCCTTCACTCCTGAGGGCAAACTGGTGAAGGCCGAAGTGCAGCAAGCCGAGGCTCCGCTTAAGCCAGAGACTTACGACCGCATCCAAAAGAGCGGTCTTCCAATGCCCATGTCCATCAAGCTCGCGCCCGGTCAGTACATGCTTCACCTCGGTGTTCGGGACAATCGAACGGGGCAGTTTGGAACGTCGGAGCTGCCGCTGACCATCGGCGAAGCTCCCGCCCGATAAGGATTCTCACGATTATTTCGAAGGTTCCTTACCCGAACTCTTCTGAGAATTCTTGTCTTTTAATTGCTGGTAGATGCGCAGAGCTTTGTCGGCATCCTCCGCGCGGCCGATCCGACGATAAGCGAGACTTAGCTGGTAGAAGCCGTAGGATTGACCAGGCTGCAATTGCGTTGCCATCTCGAGGTGTTGGACAGCGCCATTTGCGTCGCCTGCATCCATCAATGCCTTTCCGAGCTGATAATGCGCATCCGCGTAGGAAGGTTTCTCGGCGAGTACGGTGTTGAGCAGCCGAATGGCCTCCTCCGTTTGGTGCTGCTCCAGCCGCACATAGGCAAGCTGATACATGGCCGGGACAGACCCTGAATTTACGGAAAGCTCCGCGCTCAATTCCTGCACAGCTTGATCGAGATTGCCTTGCTTGAAACAGACCATGCCGATGAAGTAATGCGCTTCAGCCAGGCTCTGATTCAGCTCAAGAGCACGCTGGAACTCAACAAGCGCCTCGGGGTATTGCGACTGCCCGTAGTGCGCCTGCCCTACCATGAGATGAACCTCGGGAGAGTTCGCGCCGTGCTCCAACATTCGCGAAAAAAGGCGTCCGCCGGTGGCTGCATCGCCACTCCGCACCAATGCCACGCCCGCAGCGTAGAGTAGTCCGGCGTTCTCGGGCAACGCGTCCAGAATCGGGCGGAAGGTCTCCGCACTCTTCGCGAACTGGTCCGTCATGTAGTAGGAAAGACCGAGCATCTGGCGAAGGTTGGCATCCTTTGGCGTTTGGCGAAGCAGGCGCTCGAGCGGGCCAATCGCGTGTTCGTAGCGTTCCGCGCGGAAAGCGGCCAGTCCCCAGTTGCGATCCAGGCTTTCAATCTTGGGATTCCACCGCGCCGCTTCCGCGAATTCCTCCTCCGCGTTGGAGTAGCGAGCGGCACGCGCATCAATCACGCCAAGATTGTGGTAGGCCTCTCCTAACATCGCGGAAACGCGCTTCACGTACTCGGCTTCGCGGCTGTTGGGGAGCTCAGCTCCATGCGGCGTGCGCATCAACATTGAGCGCAGCTCTTGCTGGCCGGAGCCGCTCATCGCGGCAGTTTCGCCAGATCCAGCAGAAGCATCCGGCGCCTGCCGCGAACCGCGTCCTGCCAATTGGCTCCGAATCTGTTTAGCTTGAGCCAATTCGGACTCCGCCTCTGCGTGCCGGTTCAGTTTTTCAAGCGCCTTACTCATCAGCTCATGAACTTCCGCCACTTCCCCGTAATTCGCCTGCGACGCAAGTGCCAGCGACTTTTGCAACACAGCCACGGCTTTCTCCAAGTGTCCAGCATCGAAACTGGCCTGGCCCAATCGAAAAAAGGGGTCGGGATCATCAGCGCGTGCGGCGGTGACCAGTTCGAACCACTTTTCGGACTCGCTGGGCTTCTGTTCCTTTTCCGCAATCATCCCCAGGTAATACTCGCTGTCATAGTCATCTGGCGTTTTCGAAAGTTCGGCGAGAAACTGTTCGCGCGCTTTCGCATAATTCTGTGGGCCTTGTAGGTAATAAGTAAGCCCGAGGGACGAACGCAAGCGTGCTTTCTGCGGTTCCAGTTCAAGCGCTTTCGCAAAATGATTGGCCGCTTGATCCAGATATCCGGTTTCCCGGTAGGCAAGACCAATCAGGACGTGCAGACTGGCGCTGGGCACGGAGGACGCCTGCATCTCGTCGAAAATCACGCCTGCGGGAACTGGGTTCTTTAGCTCCAAGTCAGCCAAAGCCAGCAGATAGCCGGTATCGAAATCCGGTTGCATCCGCAGCGCCGATTCCAAGCGATTGGCAGCGGCCGCGAAATCACCTTTCATGAAATCGATCTTGCCCGCGAGGTTTAGAGCGCGCAGATCTTTTGGATCTTGTTCAAGCGCAGCCTCAATTTCCGTCTTTGCCTTGTCGAAATAGCGGACCACAAAGTGCGCGATAGCCAGGTCAACGCGCGCCGTCACGCGGGCAGGTGCAGCCTGCACGGCCCGGGAAAGCAGATCGATTCCTTCGGCGTACTCGTTGTTCGAAACGCGCAGATTCCCCAGCTGCTGCAAAGCTCCGGAGATGGCTTCGCGATACGCCGTGGCTGCTCTTTCGTAATCCCCCGCGACCTGGAACGTCTGAGCCGCTTGAAAAGCCTGCTCTGGAGAATTTGCCTCGCTCGCAGGCTTGGCATTTTCCTGAGCCTCTACTTCGGCAGTTGGAAGAACGCTGCACCACACCCACAAGCCGACCTTCACGAGAGTCCGCGTTCGAAACATCTTTTCCTTTCGAAATTCTTTGGGCGAAACCATCCGCCGCATTTACGGCTGCGGCGCCGCAGCCGGAGAAGCTGCGTCTTTTCGTTTATGCTCTTTGTCTTCCGCCTGCCGTTGCCGGTTATATGTATCCATCTCCCTGCGTGCGGGTTCCTGCAGTCCCAGCCGCGCATAGGCCAACCCCAAATGATAATGGTACTGAGAAACGGCCGGAGCAAGTTTTACAGCTTGCTCCAGCACGGTCCTGGCCTGCTCCAGATTTCCGGTTTGCAGGTACAAGGTCCCTAATTCCGCCTCCGCCGAAGCATGCTCCGGGTTTGTTCGCACAACTTCTTCCAGTTCTCCTCGGGCTGCGTCGATGTTCCCTTCTCTCCGGGCCATCAAACCCAGATAGTAATGCGCGTCGGCGAGATGGGGGTCAATCGTCAGGCAGCGCTGCAAGTCGCGCTTGGCCCCTTGCGCGTCGCCGGTCTTGAATTCCGCGATCCCCAGCAGCAATTGGCTGTTGGCATCGTCGGGACGGGCCGCCGCCAGCTTGCGAACGATGGGCTCAGCCTCCTCCGGCGAATCAGCTTCGATCAACGCAAAGCCCACAACATACTCGCTATCTGGATTGTCCGGTTGAACAGCATTCAGCCTTCGCGCCGCTGCCACAGCCTGGGCGCGATGCCCGGTCCTTAGCAAGGCTAAGCTCAGCTTCTGCAGCACCTCGGGACGATTTGGTTGCACTTCGTCTGCCCGGCCCAGGAATACGGTCATTTCATCCCAACGGTTTTGCTGCGCCGCCAGGCCGGCCGATTCGTAGAGCAGATCGAAAGATTTTGGCCGCAACTTCAGCGCTTGCGACAGTAATACCATAGCGGCTTGGGGCTTCCCCTGAGCCGTGCGGACCAGAGCAAGTGTCTGCAGATAGTCGGCCGTGGACTTTACCGGCTTCACCCTGTCGATCAGATGCGCCGCATCATCAACATACCCGTTGCGGAGTAGCACTGTGACAAAGTCCCGTAGGACCTCAGGCTCCGCGTTCGCGTGGCGCAGTACACTCGGTATCAATGGCGGGACTTTGTCGGCTTCGCCGGTCGCAAAGTAATCCGCTGCCAGGACGGGCAGGATTCCGGGCAAGCGCGAGGCTGCCGGGACTCGCTGCGCTGAGGCTATCGATTCCTTGTACTGGCCCGCCGACTGATAGAGGAGGGCTAGCTCCACGTTGGCCGCCACGTCGGCCGGCGCAATCGCGACCACGTGCGAGTAGGACTCAATGGCCTGGGGGCTGTTCCCCTGCGAACTATACAGCTTACCTAGACCGCGGTAGGCCTCGACATCCTTGGGGTTCAGGGTCAAAACTCTGCGAAACAGCGCTTCGGCCTCTGGCGTGCGCTTCTGGCGCGCGCGAATTTCCGCCATGAGGTCAAGAGCCCACACCTGGTCGGGTTGCTGCGATAAGATGTTCCAGAGCTGCTTTTCCGCATCGTCAACGCGATTCTGCTCGAGGAGCCGGGAAATGGCACTACGCGGCGAAGACTGCGCCCAGAGAGGCTGCGGAGACATAATGAGGGAGAACAGAACCTCTGCAAGGATCAAGTACCAAGAGTGAGCGCTGCCAGTCAGAGACCGAATCCTGCATTGGCTCCTGTATCCCGTTTCCAAACAATGCGATCCCATTTCGCTTTCTCTACTCCACGATAGACCACGATACGCATAAAAAGATCTGCGCCAGATGACAATAGTAGCGCAACCCGGCGGGAACTGGACGGATTCCACAATCCTGCAACGAACTCATTGGCACGAAAAAAAACCGGGCCTGACTTTTGTCAGGCCCGGTGAAAGAGTCTTGCTTCAGACGGAACCTAGAAGATGAATTTCAGTGCGTACTGAATCTCCCGGTTGCCGTTTTGGGTCGTGTTTTGAGGTTGTCCGAAGGTGTTCCCCGAGGCAAGTGCTCCGCCCTTAATAGCGACACACGTGCTCGGAGTGGCCTTGCAGGGTGCACCCGAGGCATCCACCACATAAGTCCCTCCATCCGCGCCGAGAATGGTGGAGGTTGAGCCGGACACGTTGAATGACAGGTTCTGGCCAGCGAAACGAAACTGCGGGTGATTGAAGACGTTAAACATCTCCAAACGGAATTGCAGTTTTGTTCTTTCTGTCATCCGCCAATTCTTGTCGATGGCGAAGTCCACGTTGTCGATCGGAGGCCCAGGGCACTGGCCAGGTCCGCCGTTGCCAAAAGTGCCCAGTTGGTATCCGTTCCAAGTAAATGCCTTGGGATTCAGCCATTGGTCGCGCGGCGAATTGCTGAGATGACAAGGCTGGCTATAGTCGCGCATCGGCCTGCCGGTAAATGACCCGCTCGTGCCAGTGCCCGTAGGATCTCCAACGCCGCTGTTGCCTTGGATCGTCAGCGCATTTCCGCTGGCATAGTTCACGATGGTATTGGATTCCCAACCACCCGCGACCTGCCGCACAAGGGCATTCGCCTTCGTCAACGCGGGCAAGTTATAGATCAGCGTGGCGCTGAGTACGTGTCTGCGGTCGAAGTCCACAGGTCCACGATTGGCCCTGTGATTTGTGTTGTCTGCAAAGACCGTTCCACTGCCTACATACCCAAGCGTCGTGTCTCCCAAGTTTTTGGAGAAAGTGTAAGCCACTTGGAGCATCGAGTTGTTTTGGAACTTGGTGGTGAACATCGATTGCAGCGAATGATAAATGGAATCGCCCGTATGGCTCCACATCGTGATTTGGGTCGACCCTCCTGGGGTGAATGGATAAGGATGTAAGGAGGCCGTGCTATGTCCCGTCACCGCCTGTTGTGCCGCCACCAGGCGATCGGCGAGGGGGATCTGGTTGGCGTCAAAAGCATTCTGCAAGTGAATTCCACGGTTGGCCACCCAGCCCAATTCCAACTTGCTGTTCCTCCACAAGGCGGTTTCAGTCGTGAGGTTCCACTGCCAACTGTTGGCCGCTTTCGAGCTGGGGTCCAGCCCCTGGTGGGGTATGCCACCCAGAACGACGTCAAACGCGCACCCCTGTGTAGAGCATATTGATGCGTTCCCCGCATGCAACGGATTAGGATTTCCGTTAGCCAGCTTCGGATTAATAATAGTTACGTCCTGAGTAAATCCGCCTGCGGGGCCGTCCAGCGTTCTTTCTGCCCCAGTACCTAAGCCATACGGCGGGTTGTTGGAGCGCATGCTGATGGCCAGGAGCCGGTCACGGGCGTAAAACTGGCCAACCCCGGCGCGGATGGCAAATCGCCCCGTTCCAAACACATCCCAGGCAATACCAACCCGTGGCGCGATCATGTGATTGTTGTTGTGAATCAGCGAGCGGTTCTCGAAAACGGGTGGCGTGGCCGAGGATCCGATCAAGGCACACTGATTGGCAGCGCCCTTCGCCAGGATCATGCCGCGGCAGGAATCGCCACCCGGAAGCGAAGTTTCAGCTGCATAGACCGCTGGCGAGAAGCCAGCATACTTGTTGTCATCCAAATACGGCGACCTGATGAGGGACCAACGGGCCCCGTAATTCAGCGTCACCCGGCGGCTGACCTTGAACGCATCACCAGCGTAAAACTCATAATCACGCCACCTCACCAAGGCTTGGTTATCTCGTTGAACTTCGTCGTAACCAAAAGTTTCGCCTCTCAGGAGGTAGTCGGCATAATAATTGGTCGTGCCAATCGTGCAGCCAGCTCCCCAGCCTCCGCCGCAGAAGCCTGGCGACGACCAACCCGGCCCCTGATAATCGACCCCTGGTCCATTGGCATCCCCTGCTCCCCACAGTTCGCCACCTTCGTCACCAACCTCTTCATCCTTGGCGTTGCGGCTGTAGAGGAAACCAGCCTTGAATGTGTGCTTGCCAGAAACCTTCGAGAAGTCATCTTTCCAAACAAACAGGTCTTGACGGTTATGCCAAGGTGAGAGGATTCCCAGCAAGCCCGATGGCGTGGTTCCCGCCCAGAAAACCGGTTCGGCCGCCTGGGTACCGTGAATCTTGTCGCTGAAGGGGAACAGACGTGGCATCGCCGCGTTGATTTTGTCATTCAGCGTCGGATCGTCACCGGCGCGGCTGACGGTGATGCGGTTTGCCGACCAGGAGAACTGGAAGTCATTGACCGCGGTGTTGCTGATGGTGGTTGTAATTTTCGCCGCAGATATTTTGCCTGGCTGGTTCCACGTATCGGAAAGAGCTGGGTAATCGCTGTCACCCCAGAGTCCCGCCGCCTCGTCCGCGTGCAACGGATTAAGCCACGCATCCTGCGTGTACTTGAGCATAAGAGTCGTCTTCTTCGAAATGTTCCAGTCGCCGCGAATAGCCTCCTCGCGCCAGTTCACGGGGATTCTCACCTGTGTTACCCAATTGTCCGCCCCGCAGAGATTACTCAGGTTGGGAAGGGGTAACGGAGCTATATACGCCTGGCCCGCGGGGCTGAGCCGGTTTGATGGGATGATATCAGTTGGAGATGTGGTGGCAGACGCACCGAAGCGTCCACCAGTTGCAGGATCAAGGGGCATCCCGGCTGGAATGGGGTTTCCAAAAGCGTCAGTCCCTGTGCTTGGACAACCGCGCAAATCGGTAAAATCCCCCAGCTTCTCCGTCGCCGTGGGTACCGTGTGGTGGTGGACCCGGCCCAATATCTGGCGGTTCCATTCTTGAGACCAGAAGAAATACACTTTGTCCTTCTTGATCGGACCGCCGATGGTATAGCCGTAATCGTTGCGACGCAGCTCCTGCTTGTTGCAGCCTGGCTGCCCCGCACACTCGCCAAGGAAGAAGTTCTTCGCATTGAGCATATCGTTCCGGCCGAAGTAGTAGACGTCGCCATGGTAGTGGTTACTTCCGCCCTTGGTTATGATGTTGATTTGCGCGCCAGATGCGCCGCCATATTCGGGTCCGTAGCTGTTGCGCTGAATTTTGAATTCCTCGATGCCATCAATGGACGGGTAGGTGAGAATAGTGCGCTGCGAGCCGATATCGTTGTTCCCCGCGCCATCCACTGTCCACTGGTTGCCGACCGCAGGCGAACCACTGAAGGAAATATCCACGCTGGAGAATAAGCCTTTATTCCTATTGTCAAAACCTTCGCCCACCGCCGCGCCCGGAACCAGCGTGGTCAACTGCACGAAGCTCCGGCCGTTCATTGGGAGTTCGCGCACCTGTTCGCCCAGCATAATGTTCCCAACATCGCCAGTCGACGTATTGACGGCGATGGGGGCGGCTTCCACGGTGACAGTCTCCGTGGCCGCGCCCATCTCCATTTTTAAGTTGACGGCGGTCACGTCGCCCACGTGCAGTTCTACATTCCTTTCCGTCAGTTTCTTGAAGCCGCCCTTATTCACAGTCAGGGTGTACACGCTAGGGTCGAGTTCGGGAAAGGAGAAGCTGCCTTGCTCATTGGTCACTGCCTGGCGAGCAGCTCCTGTGCGCTCGTTGACCGCACTGACTGTCGCGCCCGGAACGGCGGCGCCGCTAGGATCTGTCACCGTGCCGGTGATCGTGCCCGAGGTTTTCTGCGCCGAAGCAGTCGGCGTCAGAGCAAGCAGGGCCGCAAAAGAGATTGCGCCGAGTATCGGCGCCGCTACGGCCAACAGCGAGCCAATCGAGCGCAACTTGCCGAATGCATCATTCGAATTCAAACGATGGATCTTCATTCGTATACCCCTCGAGGAAGCTTTCACGGTAAGCAAAAATGAAATCCACGCTGCGCACCACCTAGCAACGGATTCATATCTGCATTTACCCACCACAGGTTCGTGAAAGGACCCAACCTCTAAAGCATTACGGGACATAATGCTTTTGTACTAGCGGCGTATTTAGAATAATTTCAGAGGCTTGTCAAGCAAAAATATGGATATTCTGAAGAAAAATAATGATATTCTTCCGCCACGAAGAGTGGAGGATCGCGAGCCTCCGGTTTGGGCACTGTTTTAAGACACGCGCTGTATCCAGATAACTGTAGTGTTGTGCCGAGTTGTGAAGTCGAGTGCACTTGGCAGGTTGCCTCTGCCTATTGGACACGCCATTCCCAATATCCCAATTTTCGTAGATCTGCGGGGAACCGAATAAGTAATGACGTCCCCGCCGAGACACAAGACCGTCCCACGCAGCGAGGCCAAGGTCACCCTCAAGACTATTGCCCATCATCTCGGGCTTACCCCGGGGACGGTCTCAGCCGCCCTGAACAACTCTCCCGCCGCGCGCTCCATTCCCGAGCATACAAAGAATCGCATCATCGAAGCGGCGCAAACGCTCAACTATCGGCCGAACTTTTTGCCCGCACTCTGCGCCTGAAACGTACCTACACCATTGGCGTGATCGCCGAAGAAATTGGCGACGCCTACGGCTCGATGGTGATTAGCGGCATCGAAGAATTTTTGCGCAAGAACAATTATTTCTTCCTCACCGTGATCCATCGGCATGATCCGAAGCTCCTGCAAACCTACGCGCAAATGCTTTTGACGCGTGGCGTCGAGGGCTTCATCACCACCGACACATCTCTCAGTGAAGAACTTGCCCTGCCTACTGTCGCCGTCGCAGGCCATCGGCGCGTCGAAGGCTTGACCAACATTATCCTGGACCACACGCGCGCCGCGCATCTGGCCCTCGAACATCTACGCGATCTCGGTCACCAGGAAATCGCCTTCATTATTGATCTCACATTAAATAATGCAATGACTAGCGCAAAAAAAAGGGGAGCCCTGATTGCAGGATGTAGCCCCGCAGTTTCGCTGGCGAACTTCGGATACCATTAATCGAACGGATGATGTCTTCCATCAACTCATCGACATCCTTGGGGCAGCTATTGGCGAGTTCCCGTTTGGCTAGAGACCAAACTCCTTCATCGGGGTTGAGTTCCGGGGCGTAGGAGGGAAAATGCTCGATCCTGAGACGCGGGTGTTGACCGAGGAGCTTCTGGAGTGGTTCCCCCTGATGGGTGGAGGAGTTATCCAGGAGAACGATGACGGGGCCGCGTAGCTGCCGCAGTAACTCACGCAGAAACACACAGACCTCTTCCTGTGCGATGTTGTCATAAAAGAGCAGATAGTAGAGGCCCACATGGTGTCGCTGGGGGCTCAGCGAAATTCCGGAGATGACAGAGATTTTGTCCCGGCGCCCCTGGCGATGACGGTGGAGGGGAGTGCAGC
>Ga0137412_10001696_pt1 | contig 17231 bp, 17 predicted proteins | sample CZODoug2_1_16fun_FD_122160 | JGI IMG/M metagenome (GOLD analysis project Ga0137412, IMG submission 122160) | Vadose zone soil fungal communities from Angelo Coast Range Reserve, California, USA - CZODoug2_1_16fungal (Hybrid Assembly) | ecosystem: Environmental > Terrestrial > Soil > Vadose zone...
CAACATGTCGCAGATCCCGGCTCGTCGGGAAGCCAAAAGCAACGCCGCGCGGGCGCATTGGATCGCCGAGCGGCTGCTGGATCGCAGCGCGCTGATCACCACTCATCTGCGGCCCACCTTCTTCACGTTCTTGCTGAACATGTTCTGGATCCGCGAAAACGACCATGGGATCTATCGGCTGCCTTTCGCCGATGCCCGCTTCGCCCCGATCGACGCCGCCGATCAAGCCCATGTCATCGCGGCCATCCTTCAAAACCCCGACCCGCATGCCCGCCAGACTTACCAACTGTTTGGCGCCGAAGAACTCAACTGGCATGAAATCGCCGCGAAAGTCGAAGAGACCCTGGGGATCCCGGTGCGTTACGAGCCCACCGACATTCCTACCTTCGCCGCCGGCCTGACCGCCGCCGGCGCCTCGGCACATTTCGTGCAGCACATCAGCGCCGTGGCGCAGGACTACCGCGACGGCATCTTCGCAGGCGTTAACAACCTCGTCGAGGTGATCGGGGGAATCAAGCCCATCACCGTTGAGGATTACGTCGCGGCCAACCGCTCCCAGTTCGAAACCAGCGGGAGCCCTCGTCGGTGAGCGCGAAGCGAGCACGCGCCGCCTAACACCGCCATGACGGCATCGCGCCAACAACGGCGTGCTCTCCGTTGGGGCTTCGCAGTAGTCGACGTTGCAGGGCCTGCATCATTCGGTCGACATCGCGAATCTCGGCGCCGATTTCTTTGATCAAGCACCCTCGTCCTAACGTCCTCGCCCGCCACCGACAGCCTCAAGAACCTCTGGCGCAACCTCGCCACCATGAAATGACGTTCCTAGTTAGCCGCCAGTGACCAATCGGGCGGGTGATCTCGCGGACCCCCTACTCACAATCAACGTGAGTGTCCTTACCTCCGATTGCGTCAGAGATCTTTTTGGCAAGGGTCTTCGACGGTCAGAAACGGTCCAGAGGCCACCATCTACGAAGTCCCAGGGAGAAATGCTGAACGACTTTCCCAACTCGCAGGCCGTCTTCTTACCCGTGCCGATCCAGTTCTCCCTCTGGCCGTTGTCCTTCCAAATGATTATTACGATCTTCTCGTTCTCAACTTTGCACCTACCGACATCGGCGGCACTCTCTGTACCCCACTCACGATCACCCGTCGGAATCGATTTGTAGTCGGTGCAACTGAGCCCCGCCTTGTCGAGAGCGTTACGGATGTCTGTGCCAGACGATGCGCTTATCGCAGCCCTCGAGCCTGCAGAACCTGATCCTCCGCAACCAGCGAGCACAATCGCAAGGACAGCGACGAAGTATTTCCACATAGCCGCAAAGTAGCCGAACTGAGTGCTCAGTAGCTGAGTTTCGCCCCCTCGGGTAAGCCGGCAAGCGAGAGTGCAGCAGTCGGATCCAACCAACAGTCAGGATCACCGAGTGCGACAAGGTCAACAATTCATTGTTACCGTCGAAACCAAATTGCGACGGTGAATCAGGCGTACTGTCCCCTCTATCAGCTTCGAGCACAGGAGCCGACATGTCCGTGGCCGATCACAACTGGACCAAGCCAGCGGCGCTGGCGATCCCTGAAGAGGGTTACTTCCAAGAGGAGCGTGGGCGGTACGGTCCGATATATCCCCGTACACCGGCCTGCTACGGATTCTCCATCATCGCGAAGGTCAAGGAGGGCCGCGAGGAAGCTGTTCGCGCCTACGGAAAACAGATTCAGGCGGCGATCGCCGCGAGCCCAGACGTGCTCGCCCCACTTCGGCTGCACTACCTGCGCTGGGTGCTGTTCGACGTCGGCTCGGGACTGCACTTCCAGTACCAGGGCATCTTCGACACGGACTTCGACAAATACACCGAGGACGCGGTGGCGCTCTTCAGCCAAACCGGCATCACGACCGTGTTCACCAACCTCGAGGGGTTCCCGGAGGATTGGAAGGAGAACCCGACAGCCTTCGTCGAGTTCGTCCGCAATCACCAGTACCCCAGCTTCTTGGAGTACGGCGAGTACCCGTACGTGACCGCCGACGAGATCAAGAAGGCGCTGCGACTCAAGTCGGCATTCTCCGACATGCTCGACCAGATGCAGTAGACACGCGAAAACGCGTGCGGATAATGCTCGAACTCGACGACATACAGCACATCCTGCTGACCCGCACGCCCGCGATGACGGGGCGCTACGAGTTCCTCTCTTTCGATAACCCGGCGGGGGGTCGGGCGTGGTTGGCCGAACTGTTGGATCGAGTTCAGTCGGCAGCGGATGTTCGCGCCACCATGGAGGATGCGGAGCGGTGGATCACCTTGGCGTTCACCTGGAATGGTCTACGCGCGCTCGGAGTGAACGAGGACGCGCTGGCAACGTTCCCCCAGGAGTTTCGTGAAGGGATGGCGGCCCGCGCCGAGATCCTTGGCGACACCGGGACGAATCATCCTGCCAACTGGGTCGGCGGCTTGGCCGGCGCCGATCTGCATGCCATCGCAATCTTGTTCGCCCGCACCGAAGATGAGCACCAGCGCTGCACGAGCGAACACGACAAGCTGGTCGCCCGGTGCCCGGGAGTGCGTGTTCTGTCGTACTTGGATTTGAACGCCACACCGCCGTTCAACTACGCCCATGACCACTTCGGGTTCCGGGACCGGCTCTCGCAGCCCGCGATAGCGGGGTCCGGCGAAGAGCCCACACCCGGCTCGGGTGCACCGCTAAAACCGGGAGAGTTCATTCTCGGCTATCCAGACGAGGACGGGCCGCCGGCCAATCTGCCCAAGCCAGACGTGCTGTCCCGCAACGGTAGTTACATGGCCTACCGGCGGCTGGAAGAACATGTCGGGCTGTTCCGGGACTATCTGCGCGAACACGCAGACACGACGGAAGGACAAGAGTTACTGGCGGCGAAGTTCATGGGCCGCTGGCGCAGCGGAGCCCCGCTGGTACTGGCACCGGAGCACGATGATCCGGAATTGGGCGCAGACCCCAACCGCAACAACGACTTCAACTACAAGGAGATGGACCCGCACGGCTACGCGGTGCCGCTGGGCTCACACGCCCGTCGGCTCAACCCGCGTGACACCGCCGTTAATATGAACCGCCGCAGGATGATCCGTCGCGGCGCGACCTACGGCGAAGCCTTAGCAGAGGGCGGACCAGATGACGGCGCGGACCGCGGCATCGCCGCATTCATCATCTGCGCCAGCCTGATTCGCCAATTCGAGTTCGCGCAGAACGTCTGGATCAACGACCCTGCCTTCCATGAGCTGGGCAACGAACGTGACCCGATCGTCGGCACCCAGGACGGCTCGCTGGATTACACGATTCCCAAACGGCCCATCCGCAAAATCCTCAAAGGACTGCCGGCCTTCACCACCCTCAAGGGCGGTGCCTACTTCTTCCTACCGGGCATCAGTGCGCTGCGATACCTGGCCGCGCTCGACAGTTAAGAGGAGATGCCATGAGCACGCCGACGCCGGCACGCACCTACAACCAGAGCCACATCCCGCGAAATCACAACGGGCATCGGCGCATCAGCATCTACTGGTCGTGGAGCTATCCGTGGGAATCCCAACGTGATCCGGCCGCGCTGTACAACCGCTTCTCCACCATGACCGAAGTCCGCAATGCGGCGTGGCCCAGCTACGAAACGCCTGCGTACGACGAGGCGCATTTCCTGCAGGGCATCGCCGGAACCCTAGAGCTTTTCCATCGCTCAACGTTGGCGTTTCAACAGTTGGGGGGTGAAGTCACGGGACACTCCGTCGCCGTCTTTCAGCGCATCGACCAGGCGGGCTGCCCGCTTCCGATTGACGAACGGGTCCTTGCTGACACCGACACCCTGATGGTGTTCGGACTCGACCACATCCTGTCTGAGCAGGAAGCCGCACCCGAGGAGATCTGCGCCATCCGGGAATGGTTGCAACGGGAAGGAACCTGTCTGCTACTGGCGCCGCATCACGACGTCGGCTTCACCGACGATTTCGCACAGCGTCAGGTTGAATACCGACACCACGGCGACCCGCTGGTGCCGCGTCAACAACGGTTCAGTCAGTACACCCGCTCGCTGATGAAGGCACTCGACGTCCCAGTCCACAACACCTGGGGACTGCGGCCCGCAGTAGTCGAGGGCACCAATGACATTGCGCCGCTGACGGCGTTTCGCGACATCGACACGCCTCGGCTGCTAGACAACGTCACCACGTTCAACTTCCACCCCCACCTACCGCATTACGAACTCACTGCACCGGAGACCGACTCCCTGCGTGTGCTGGGCCGCCAACGCATCGACCCGAGCCGTCCGCATCCTTTCACCGCGACGGGCAACACCGAGTTCAACGCACTGATATGGATGCCACCTACCGGGCAACGCGCCGGCGGCATCGTGCTCGTCGACTCCACTAACTTCACCACGCTGTTCGGCGGCACTGACAGCCTCAAGAACTTTTGGCGCAACCTCGCCACCATGAAATGACGGCCCCGTGAAGCGCGGACTGGCCTGCGCCCCTCGCCTAGCCGCCGATCCCGTTATCGAGACCGAGATGGCTACCGAAATACCAAGGGACACCGACCAGCTGGAGCACCACGACGAGGCCCAACACGATGAGGGCGACGACCGGCCCGACGGCACGCGCCCGAGTGCCGATCGGAGAAAAGGCAAGGACCAGAAAGAGCGGGACGAAACCGAGCTCCGCCCACATGAGTATCCGTTTGGGCGCTTCGGCTGCTTTGTCATAGTCGGTGAGATGCCCGTCGGGAAAGCCGGTCAGATACAAATCCCAGGAGGCTAGGACGTGTAACCCCAGAGCTGCAATGGCGGCGATTACGCAGGCGACTATTGCCAGGGCCCTCATCGGTGCCCCGTTTCCCCGCACCTTCAAGATCACACCAATCGGTTCGCCGGAATGAGAGCGACTCGTCTCGGTACCGGTATGTCGCCAGTTTGACTTGCGTGCGTACCGGCGCGCATGGATATTCTCAACGGTGCGCCCTGGGGAGCACGTTGACGCTCCGGCCGCCGACGATTAGGAACGACCCAGAGCAGAACAGAAGTCGAGACCGCGGCCGCTGACCATGATGTCGTCGGCCACCCCCCAGTGCGCCGCTTTCGGTGGCGAAGACGACCCGGTGCCCGTTTGCCCCCTACGCTCCCATCCGGGCGTCGTGATGACCTTCGATCGTGGGGATTCCGTCTCGGCGCGGGCGAAGCGAACCGATCGCTGGCGTTAGCGGGATGTGCAGTGCATCAACCAGGCCCGGGGCCGCGTGACAGACCCACGGGACGGCGTTGATGGCGCGCATGCCTGTGGCGAGCAGGCCGTGGTCGGTGAAGTCCTCATCGGCGTTGAAGCCGGTTTCGAATTCGGCATCGAAGCTGGGCTCGCCTTCGATCATCACGCGCCACACGCCGTCGATGCCGCCGGCGCGGCTCTTCGGCCAGTCCGGTGCTACGTCTTCTGCCATCCGGTCGACGTGTTCGATCGTGATCACTTCTTGGCCGTCGACCACCCCGATGCACCGGAACCAGACCGCTGCGACGGTGCCGGGTTCGATCACCCCGGACAGGGTCTCGAGGCGGCGCGGTGACGGTGCGAACTCGCACGTTTCGCGAATCTCGTCCAGTCGTACGCCGAGTGCTTCCGCGACCATGGTGACCGCCGCGCCCCAGCCGTATTTGATCACGCCGGGCGTCATGATTCCGCCTTGATAGTCGATCGGCTGACCGAAACCGAACAGCTCCCGCATTTCGTAGACGGTGTTGTCACGCGAGTAATCGGTGATCTCCAGGCCTCGGATCGAGTAGATCCGATTCGACATCGACGCCATCGCGACGGCCAACAGATCGCAACCGAACCCCGGTTCGATGCCCGATGAATAGATCGAGCTGGCACCCTTTATCGCCGAGTCGACGATGCGCTGCACGGTCGACTGCTTGATAGAACCTCGTGGGTAGACCAGGCCCGGAACGGATGTGGTGACGATGTTCTTGCCCGCCTCCAGAATGCGGCAGAAGTCGGTGATCGCCTCGCGAGGTCGGCTGGTCGCAGGCCCGGTGTAGATAACGCAGTCCGCGTCGCCAGCCAAAATGGCTTCGTCATCGCGCGTCGCGGCGACGCCCAAGGGATCGATACGGGCAATCGTGCCGGCGTCCTTGCCGTCCTTGGATTCCGAGTGCACCCAGACGCCCACCAGTTCAAGGTTCGGGCGGTCTGCCACCGCGCGGATGGCCAACCGTCCGACGCGTCCGGTCGCCCACACCACGACTTTGTACGGCCGCTCCGGGTGATCCAAGGGTTCCTGGCTCATCGTTGAGATTCCTTTCTCTCTTGTCCGATAATGATTACACACGTAATTTTTTCCTGGCAGTCTTTTCTGCTGCTGCGATCGAACGGCAAGGGGCAGTGACCATGGGTGTGCTGGACGGCAAGGTTGCGATCGTCACCGGGACCAGCAGGGGTGTTGGCGTGGGCATCGCGCATGAGCTGCTGCGCGCCGGCGCCACCGTCGTCGGGTGCTCGCGGTCACCGCTGAACGCTGTTCCCGGCGTGGACGCGGAGCCGGGGTGGGCGGAACGTTCCCACCAAATGGCTTGCGATCAAAGCGATTACCATGCGATCGACGCGATGGTCACGGCGGTGGTCGAGCATCACGGCCGAGTCGACATCCTGGTCAACAATGCCGGCGGGACAGTCCCCGCGCCGCACGCCGAGGACATTCCCGCGCTGGTGTCGCGCCTCCAGGGCACGCCGCGCTCCGACGACGACTTCGAGCGGACAGTGTTGTTTCATGCGTTCGCCGTCCAGATGAACCTGATCAGTCCGTTGTGGTTCGCCATCCGCGTATACCGACAGATGCGCGACCAGGACGGCACCGGTTGCATCATCAATGTCTCCAGCGGCGCGGGCCATCCCGCGGGCTCGCCGACGCTGGTGTCCTACGGTGCGGCCAAATCGGGACTCAACCACCTCACCCGGTCGCTAGCCGAAGAATGGGGTCCGGCGGCCCGGGTCAATTGTGTGGCGCTCGGCCCGACGATCACCGACAACTTCCGCTCGTTCGTGCTGCCCAAGGACGACCCGACGGGCTCGACGTACTTCGACGCGCTACCGCTCAAGCGTGGTGGTGAACCGGCAGAGGTCGGCCGCACGTGTGTCTTCCTCGCTTCCGGGGCAGCCGATTTCATCAACGGAACGACCATCGAAATCGACGGCGGCATGCTGCCGGGCGTGCTCTACGAGGCCGGCCTGAAGACCATTACCGATCTGCTCTGAAAGGACTCCAGTGACCCGTCGGATCATCCAGTTCTCCACCGGCAATGTCGGAATACACTCGCTACACAGCATCATCGAGCGTCCCGACCTGGAACTCGTCGGCGTCCACGCACGCGGGCAGGACAAGATCGGGCGTGACGCCGCGGACCTATGCGGGCTCGACCGGCCCACCGGAGTGTTGGCCACCGACGACATCGACGCGCTGATAGCCCTAGGCCCGGACTGTGCGGTCTACACGTCTCAAGCCGAGACCCGCCCGCGCGAAGCGTTACACGAGATCAGCCGATTTCTGCGGGCCGGCACGAATGTCGTTGGAACGTCGTTCGTCTGGCTGGTGGCACCGGAGCAGGCCGACAGTTGGTTGCGCGAGCCACTGTCACAGGCCTGTTACGAGGGCGATACGACGTTGTACATCAACGGAATCGACCCGGGATTCTCCGGCGACACCCTGGTCTACACCGCGCTGAGCCTTGCGGCCCGGGCCACCGCAGTCACCGTGCAGGAAGTTTTCGACTATGGAAGCTATGACGACGCCGAATTCACCGGCGTGACCTTCGGTTTCGGGACAGCGCCGGACCACCAGCCCATCCTTTTCTCGCCCGGCGTCCTCGCGTCGATGTGGGGCGCGCAGGTGCGAAGCCTGGCCGCCGATCTCGGTATCGAACTCGACGAGGTCCGGGAGCGCCACGACAAATGGGTCACGCCCGACCCGATCCAGTGCACCATGATGAACGTCGAACCCGGCACGGTGGCCGCCGTCCGCTTCGCGGTCGAAGGCGTACGCGGCGGGGAAGTGATCATCACCATGGAACACGTCAACCGGCTCACCGATGCGGCCGCGCCAAATTGGCCGTATCCGCCCGACGGACATCCCGGCGTACATCGCGTGCGCGTCGAGGGCAGCCCCGGCATCGAGATCAACACCCACGTGGGCACATCGGGCATCGACCACAACCAGGGCGGTGTCATCGCCACCGCGGCCCGCGCCGTGAACGTCATCGACGCCGTATGCCAGGCTCCGAGCGGAATCCTCGCCGCGCACAATTTGCGGCCTACCGACCACGTGCGGGGCGTGCTGTGGTAACTCCGATGCCATGACCGCACCCCGCCGGCCGCCCACCGGCGCCCAAGCCCGCGCCGAACGCACCCGCGCAGTCGTCATCGACGAGACGGTGCGCTGCATCCTCGATGAGGGATTTGCCCCGCCCAGCGTCCGGCACATCACCGACCGCGCGGGCTTGACCTGGGGCGTGGTCCAATATCACTTCGGCGATCTGGATGGCCTCTTGATGGCGGTCGTGGACAAGGGTTTCGGCGAACTTCTTGACGCGCTGGACGCGCTACCCCCTCAGGCCGTCCGCGAGGGCAGCGTGCGGGTGCGCACCGAGTTCGTCATCGACACGATCTGGGACGCGTTCTCCAGTCCCACGTCGATGGCTGCCCTGGAGATTCTCATCTCGACCCGCGGCCTTCGCGGCGCCGTCGCCAACACTCACCTCGCCGACCTGATGGCCACACTGACGAGCCTCGGCCGCCACCTGGGAGAAGGGCTGTCCGCGCCACACGGCGGCCGGATCGGCAACCTCATCTGGGCAACCTTGCGCGGCCTGGTGGTCGCACAAATGGTGTGGCCAGAACCCGTGGACTCCTCCCGCGATCGCCAGGCGCTGATCGAACTGATCACCGCCTACGTCGAGTCGCAGGGCGGCTGAACGGGGCTACGGCAGATCGGTGGACAGCAATGTCAATGGGAGTCCGAGCACCGAAATCTCGATCTCGTCGAGCTCGAATCCATCACCACCGCGGTGCTGGCGGAAGCGAGTCTGCGCGCCGTATCGCTGCGCGACCTGCTCAGCGGCCGCGGCGTCACCGACGCGGATCACCACCGAATACACGCCGGGGCCGTTCTGCTGCAAAAACTGTTCCACCTCGCCGGCGCCGTCAGCCGCAGCAGACAGTGGGGTGACCAGTTCAAGTCCGCCGTCCCAATCCAGCAGCACCCGCAGTCCCACGTCTTGCAGCTCGACGGTCTGGAATCGAAAACCCAACTCCGAGAAGAACTGCGCGGTCTCAGGGAGCTGCTCCTGCGTCACCGCGAACACCACGTGATGAACGCTGGTTGCTCGAATCGGTCCGTTTGCGTATTCGGCTACGCCAAAAACATTACACGTGTTATCGTTTAATCGAGTCAGTATCTTCCGAAAAGGAATTTGCCTTGCGGTCAACGACGGCTAAGACATACAAGGTCGTGGTCTGGGCGACCGGCGGCGTCGGACGCTACGCCATCCGGACGGCGGCCGACCGTCCCAACCTCGAACTCGTTGGCGCATGGGTTCACTCGGCCGCCAAGGACGGTCAGGACGTGGGCACCCTCGCGGGTATCGAGCCCCTGGGCGCCACCGCCACCCGCGACGTCGACGCCCTGCTTGGCGGGGTTGCCGACTGCATCATGTACGCCGCCCCTGCAGGCCCTCGGCCCAAAGAGGCGCTTGCCGACTTCTGCCGGATCCTGGCCGCGGGCAAGAACATCGTGACGACGTCGCTGCCCGGCCTGGTCTACGAGAAGGGATCGCTCTCGGAGCGTTATCTCGAGCCCATCCGCGAAGCATGCCGCGCGGGCAACAGCTCGATCTACTCGTCCGGTATCGAGCCGGGCTTCGGGTGCGACCTGTTCCCGATCGCCCTGCTGTCCATGTCGCACCGCGTGTACTCGGTGCGCGGCATCGAGATCACCAACTACTCAGAGTACCCGGTGCAATTCGACGTCCGAGAATTGTTCGGCTTCGGCCAACCGCTGGACTACCAGGGCGGTCTCAAACGCCCTGGGGTGCTCAAGTGGGGCTGGGGCGCCGCGGTCACCATGGTGGCGGACGCGCTGGGCGTCGAGCTCGACGAGATTCGAGAGACATGCGAGTTCCTGCCCACCCCAAGGCGGCTCGATACTGCCTGCGGCGTCATCGAAGCCGGAACGGTAGGTGCGACCTATGCACGTTGCATCGGCGTCGTGGACGGACAAGAAGTCATCACCATCGAACACGTCGACCGGATGGCCGACGATCTGGCGCCGCAATGGCCAACGGGCCGTACCGGCGGCACCGACGGCATCTGGCGCGTCACTATCGATGGCGAACCGTCGTTCGATGGAGAATTCGAAGTCGGTTACCGCGACGGTGAAAGCGCCAGCGACCACGGTCTGCTCGCCACCGGGATGCGGGCGGTCAACGCCATCCCGTGGGTGTGCGAGGCGCCGGCCGGGATTGTCGATGCACTGCACCTGCCACTCACGTCGCCGCTCGGCGCACTGCACCCGCACCGTAACGGTGTGCCCGCGTTCTGAGGATCACGACAGTCATCGACAATGGGTCAGCCAGGTTTGCCTCGATCAACTACCCGCAGCACCTAGTCGGGAACCCTCCCTGGAACACCAACCTTGGGCCGTTGGTCAAGACCGGGCACCCACAGCTCCCCTGCACGACGACTCGGTTCACAGCATTCAGCGCGGCAGCCCGAGAAGCCGTTCACCGGCCAGCGTCAGCAGGATCTGCTCGGTGCCGCCGGCGATCGTCAGGCGCCGCGATCGTCCCGATGGCCTACTCGACTGTCAATTTTTACACCCAGGTACCGAACGCGCCCTTACTGGCGCGGCCGCCGCCCAAGTAGCAAGGCCCTTACGTCAGTCAAGTAGAGGCAAGAGATGTGTCTCGCCGGCGTCTAGCTGCATATCGAAGACGCTGAGCAACGCGGCGGTGCTGGCGTACATCCCGGCGAGGGACACGAGGTCGATCAGCCGTGGCACTCCGAGCAGTGAGACGGCGGCTTCATAAGTTGCGGCGCTTACCGACCCGGCGGTAAAGGCTTCGCGGATCAACTCGACGACGGTCCCGAACGGTGCCTCTATCGCGCTGCTCGGCTCCCTGAATTTGATCGACTGGATCACCTCCTGCGGTACGCCTACGTGGTTAGCCTCCCGCTCGTGGGCCGCCCACTCGAATGCGTTGTTGAACTCGCGGGCCGTCGCCATCACACAGACTTCCCGTACCCTTTCATCAAGGCCGGCGCCGGACCGCAGATAGGTGCCGAGTGGCTGATACAGCTCCGCCAATTTGGGGCTGTGCAGCCATATTCCGGCCGGACCGTGCAGCCCACGCAGCGTGCCCGACGTGTAGAAATCAAAGGCTTTCTGCCCCTCGGGGCCAAGATCTTCACGCCGGGGCAGTGGTATCCGACATCCCGATTCCGGATCGATCTGTGCTGGGCTCATCAATGACTTCCTTCCATCTGCTAAGCCTCTGACCGGGCCCGAGTCGATGGGCCCCGGGCAACGTAACGGTGGTCAGCGAATCACCCATCGAGGTTAGGCGCAGGAAGCTCGCCACCGCGAAGCGTCAATTGGCCCGCCACCCACGCAGGGTGACGGCCCGTTGGTTTCCTGAGGCATATGGGCGGAACGCACCCGTGGAATCCGGAATGCCCAGAAGGCGTACTCGACTGTAAGTTTTTATACCCAAGTACCGAACGCGCTCCTTTCTGTCAGACACCGTCTTCGAAAGCAAGCTCGTGGCGTAGACGGCTTTGAGTGCCGCGATTTATGCTGGCATGGCTACTTATGCCACGGCACTTGGACATTGGCGTCATAATTTGCCCATGCCTGCTACGCCGCCACCTCCGGCGCCGATACCGCCCGTGTCGACACTCGATGCGGTGGTGTCGGCGCTCGACTCGATCATCGAGTGGTCAATCGCCGCGTCCAGCCGGCTGGGCTACTTCGCTGCGCTGTACAAGCGGATAACGATCGCAGTAGGTACGGCGATTGATAACGGCGCATTCCAGGACGGACCACGGATGGAGCGGTTCGATGCTTCATTCGCAGACCGTTACTTCGACGCGCTGAACGGTTACTTTCACCCGAAACAATTCCCGCGGCCGACACGGTCATGGCAAAAAACTTTCGATGCCGCCGATCGTGCTGACCTGATCATCTTGCAGCACATGCTGGGCGGCGTAAATGCCCATATCGAGCTAGATCTTGGGATCACGGCCCAGAACATCGCTCCGGCAATGAAACTGCCGAAGCTGCACGACGACTTCAACACTCTTAACGCCGTTTTGGCAAGCCAGGTCAACGGTGTGGTCGATGACATCAATCAACTATCTCCGGAACTGGCCGACCTCTACCAGATACTGGCCGGCAACGAGATTTTCATGATCAACCAAGCGGTCGCTGCTATGCGTGACAGCGCATGGCGGTTCGCGATCTTGCTCGCAGTGGTACCGGGATTCACCCGACCTTTGACTATCTGGGCGCGCGATCGGCAGGTGGCCGCCCAGGCAGATCTGATCTACCACCCGCCCGGCATCATCGGCGTGATCCAGGCAACGATTCGCGAGATCGCCGAAAAGGAAAGCCGCGACGTTGTCAGGAACATTCAGGTGCTCGAGCAGATCGCGTCGACGCCCGCGCCGATCAGGACGACATTGTGAGCGCCGGCTGAGATCTTCGATCACGTTTGGTAATCCGCTCGTCGCGGGCCCGGTCTACAGCTCGATCACACGCTGAGGGTGATCGGATGACTACTCGTTCAGTTCGATCGGCATGTCGCCTTGGCCCATGATCGTTCCAACTTCCTTACGTCCGTTGAGGATGACGTAGGCGATCAAATATCCGAAGAATCCCACCGCCAGCCCGATCGAGTACAAGCCGAAGAGCTGCTTGTCGTTGAAGATCGTTACGACGGCGGCTCCCTCGACAGCGCCGATGACCGTGGCGATATCCGACAGCGACACGCCATCGGCTCGTCGCGCCAAGGTCCGGTACGTTACCCCAGCCCACGACCAGTCCAAAGCACACGGCGCCTATCCCGGCGGCGATCATCGGTGCAACCCCTTCCGTCTTTTCGAGTGAAACTTATTGATGTGCGGTACCACCACGGGCAAACCCGGTGTCGCTTGGCATCGTCGCGGGCGGCGCGATGTCGGACAGGTTATCGCGGAGAACAGTTATAGCGACGGCAATTTGTTGCCGCGACTGTTCACTGCCAACCGGGACAGGATCAGCGACCCCGACCTGATCCAAGTCGGCCAAGTCCTGCGAATCCCGTTCGAGGGGCCGTAGAGACCGCGGGATGGGCACGCGCCTCGCCTCTCGACTTAACCACCGATCCCGTTATCAAGACCGAGATGACTTCCGAAATACCAAGGGACGCAGACCAGCTGGAGTATCGCGACAAGAACCAACACGGTCAGGGCGGCGGGCAATCCAACGGCACGCTTGCGTGTGCGGATCGGGGAAAAAGCAAGGACCAGAAATAGGGGAACGAAACCGAACTCCACCCACTTGAGGATCTGTTTAGGCGCATCGACCGCTTTGTCATAGTCGGTGAGATGCCCGTCGGGAAAACCGGTCAGGTACAGATCCCAGGCCGCTAGGTAGCCCAATAACAACGCCGCGATGGCGGCTACCACGCAAGCGATCGTTGCAAGAGTCCTCATCGGCGTCGCGTTTCTCCGCACCTTCAAGATCACAACGAATAGGGTTGACCCACGGGCATGGCATACCTGGCGCAACCGGAGCAGCAGTAACAACTGGAATGGCTCGACGGCGGCACACTCGCAATCTTGCTCGACGGCAAGGCCACCAATGGCCAGCTGATGGTCGGACGCTTCGACGTGAACGAAGGCGAAGCACTTTCCACATAGCGGCAAGGTAGCCGCACTGAGGACGCAGCGGCTCAGTTTCGCTCCACGCCGGACGCGACGGTCGGAGAAGTTCTTCAGCGCGGCAGACCGAGGAGCCGTTCGCCGGCCAGCGTCAGCAGGATCTGCTCGGTGCCGCCGGCGATCGTCAGGCAGCGGGTGTTGAGGAAATTCTTGACGGTCTTGTCCGCGACGATGCCCAAGCCGTCCGCCAGATCCATCCGGAATTCGGCCAGCGCCTGCCGGTATCGCACGCCAATGAGTTTGCGCACACTGGATTGCGCGCCGGGGTCCTGGCCGCCCACCGCAAGCTGAGCGATGCGCTGGTCGAGCAGCGAGCCGACCTGCGCGGTGATGATCAACCGCGCCAACTGATCCTGTTGCGCGACATCGAGATTCGCCTTGGTCGCCTCGGCCAGTAGCTCTTCCATCGGGTTGCCGAGCGCGGTGCCGGCAGCCATCGCGATCCGCTCGTTGGCCAGCGTGGTGCGGGCCAGCCGCCAGCCGTCGTTGACCGTGCCGACCACCATCTCGTCGGGAACGAACACGCTGTCGAGGAACACCTCGTTGAACAAGGCGTCGCCGGTGATTTCGCGTAGCGGCCGGATCAGGATGCCGGGCGAACTCATGTCGATCAGGAAGTAGGTGATCCCTTTGTGTTTCGGAGCGTCGGAGTCGGTGCGGGCCAGGCAGACACCCCACTGCGCTTTGTGCGCCGACGACGTCCACACCTTCTGTCCGGTCAGCTCCCATCCGCCGTCGACCCGTACCGCTTTGGTGCGCAGCGACGCCAGGTCCGATCCGGCTCCCGGCTCGGAAAACAGTTGACACCAGAAGATATCGCCGCGCAGGGTGCCCGGGACGAAACGCTCCACTTGCTCAGGCGTGCCGTGCTCGAGGATGGTCGGTGCCGCCCACCAGCCGATCACCAGGTCAGGCCGGATCACGCCCGCCGACGACATCTCCTGGTCGATCAGCAGCTGCTCGGCCGGTCCGGCGCCGCGCCCGTACGGCGCGGGCCAGTGCGGCGCCAACAGTCCCGCCTCGGCCAGCTTCGCCTGGCGCTTGTCGTCGGGCACCGAGGCGACTCCGGCGACCGCGTCGGCGATCTCGGGGCGCAGGTCGGCCACATCGCTCAGGTCGATGCCGAGGTCGCGGCGTACGCCGGCCGAGGTCAGCTCGGCAGTTCGGCGCAGCCAGCGTGCATGCCCCCCGAGGAACTGCCCGATCCCGTAGGCCCGGCGCAGATAGAGATGCGCGTCGTGTTCCCAGGTGATTCCGATGCCGCCGAGCACCTGAATGCAGTCCTTGGCGTTGGCCTTGGCGGCGTCGATTCCGATGCCCGCGGCGATGGCCGCGGCGATGGACAGCTGGCGATGATCACCGTCGTTCGCGGCGCGGGCGGCATCGGCGGCGGCCACCGCCACCTGCTCTGTGCGGCAAAGCATCTCGGCGCACAGGTGCTTGATCGCCTGGAAGCTGCCGATCGGTTTGCCGAACTGCTCGCGCACCTTGGCGTAGGCGACGGCGGTATCGAGCGTCCACCGGGTGATCCCCGCGGCTTCGGCGGACAGCACGGTGGCTGTCAGATCAGTCACCCAGTCGGCGGGGGCGTCCAGCACGCTGGCCGGCGCAGAGGTCAGCACGGCACGAGCCAGCGGCCGGGAGAAGTCGGTGGCCTGCAGCGGCTCGACGGCCACCGTGCCGGCTGCGTCGGCGGCGGCTGAGTCGACGAGCAGCCACCTGTCGCCGGCCGGCACCAACAGCAGACCATCGGCGACGCCGCCGAGCACGAACGGCACGGTGCCCGAGGCTCGCGAAGCCGTCGCGTCGAATTCCACATCACTGCGTAGCGCGACTCCGGCGGTGCGCTCCCCGGCGGCGAGAGCCTCGCGCAGCTGCGGGTCGGACACCACCAGGGTGGCCAGCGCGGTGGTCGCCACCGGGCCCGGCACCAGGGCCCTGGCGGCCTCTTCGACCATCGCGGACAGGTCCTCGATACTGCCGCCGGCCCCGCCGCACTCCTCGGGGACCGCGACGCCGAACAAGCCCAGCCCGGCCAGGCCGCCGAAGACCGGCTGCCAGGCTTTCGGTTCACCCTGCTCGATATCCCGGACCGCTGCGGTCGCCCCGGACCCGGCCGCCCAGTCGCGCACCAGTTCCCGCGCCGCAAACTGTTCGTCGGTGATGGTCGTCGCCACCTGAACTCCTCGATCGACGGGAAATGGCGCTGCCGAGACGCAACGCACAGCACTAGAACGTGTTCTAATAGTGCCAGTGTTCGATCGTCAAGTCGAATGCCATCGCAGCAGGACATCCCGGTGTCCCGGCGGCACGGAGGTGGGAGATTCGCGCTCGGCATGCGTATCGTTTCGAGCGAGGACGCAAGAAAAGGAGCTGTCCGTCAGATGACCCCTTGTGGTTCGGGGCCAGCACACACCAACTCGGGGCAACCCTCGAGTTCGGCCCCTGCGCAACCTCGTGAGGTGATGAACGTGGCGGTACTGGCCGAGTCGGAACTCGGCTCCGAAGCACAGCGGGAACGTCGCAAGCGGATTCTGGACGCGACCATGGCGATCGCCTCCAAAGGCGGCTACGAAGCTGTTCAGATGCGTGCGGTCGCCGACCGCGCGGACGTCGCCGTGGGGACGCTGTACCGGTATTTCCCGTCGAAGGTGCACCTGCTGGTGTCCGCGCTGGGTCGCGAGTTCGAGCGCATCGACGCCAAGACCGACCGCTCCGCGCTGACCGGCGGAACGCCCTATCAGCGACTGAACTTCATGGTGAGCAAGCTCAACCGCGCGATGCAGCGCAACCCGCTGCTCACCGAGGCCATGACCCGTGCCTACGTTTTCGCCGACGCCTCGGCGGCCAGCGAGGTCGATCACGTCGAGAAGCTGATCGATTCGATGTTCGCCCGCGCCATGAGCGACGGCGAACCGAGCGAAGACCAGTACCACATCTCGCGGGTGATCTCTGATGTCTGGCTGTCGAATCTGCTGGCCTGGCTGACCCGACGGGCCTCGGCCACCGACGTCAGCAAGCGGCTGGATCTGGCGGTGCGACTGCTGATCGGCAACGGGGACACCGCCACGGTGTGATTTCGGGGTCGAGCCGACCCTTAGGCCGGCGGCCCGGCGGTACGTCCGCGGATCAGCTCGGTGTCTAGCACCTCGATCGTCGGGTTGATATCGCCCTTGTGCAGGAGCTCACCCGCGCGGCGGCCCTTCTCCAGACTCGGTTCGCGACCGTGGTCAGGCCGCGGCTCATCGCCTCGGGCACGCCGTCGAA
>Ga0137412_10001697_pt1 | contig 17230 bp, 17 predicted proteins | sample CZODoug2_1_16fun_FD_122160 | JGI IMG/M metagenome (GOLD analysis project Ga0137412, IMG submission 122160) | Vadose zone soil fungal communities from Angelo Coast Range Reserve, California, USA - CZODoug2_1_16fungal (Hybrid Assembly) | ecosystem: Environmental > Terrestrial > Soil > Vadose zone...
CTTGCGCCGGCGCAGGTCGGCGTCCGGCAGCATCCAACGCATCACCGGGTCATCGAAGAATGCCCGGCCCAACGCCACGGACAGGGCACCGATGTCTGCGCGAGTGGCGGGTCGAGCCGCGACGCTGTTCACGTCGCCAGGATATTCACCCTTGGGTGATGTACGCCTCGAGCTGCTCCTGCTGGGTCTGCAGTTCCTCCATGCGCGTCTTCACGACGTCGCCGATGCTGACGATTCCGGTCAACTCCCCGCCGTCGATGACCGGCACGTGGCGCACCCGGTTCGTGGTCATCAGGGCACTGAGGCTGTCCACCGAGTCGGCAGGTGTGCAGGTGATCACCTTGGCCGTCATGATCTCCGAGACAGGCAGGTCGAGCAGTCCGACGCCGAGTTCGTGCAGTTTGCGCACCACGTCGCGCTCCGAGACGATGCCGACGAGCCCGCCCGGTCCGACCACCACCATCGCCCCGATGTTGTGCGTGACGAGTCCCTCGAGCAGCTCGCCGACCGTCATGTCCGGGCCTACGGTGGAAACCGTCCCACCCTTGTTCCTCAACACGTCTGAGATCCGCACCGGGCGCCTCCTTTGTGACATGGCTCACATCGAGTCACCACCCAAAATACGCTCCGCTGACAGCGAAGGAACAGATTCTCGGCCGAGCCGGTTGACGAGGCTGTTGACCCAAACGGCAGAAAAGAGCGATTGATGACCGAAACAGTCACACTCGGCGATGAATTGACGGTCAGCGCAATCGGTTTCGGCGCAATGGCGTTGACGCCGGTGTACGGCGAGGTGGACGACGACGATTCCCTGGCCACGCTGCACCGGAGCGTCGACCTGGGGGTCACGTTCATCGACACCGCCAACATCTACGGCGAGGGCGCCAACGAGCGGCTGATCGCCCGGCTTCTCGCCGACCGTCGCGACGAGGTGACGCTGGCGACCAAGTTCGGCATCGTCGGCAACCCGGCTGACCGGGCGACGGGCCAGTTGGCCGCCCGCGGTGACGCCGCCTACGTCCGCGAGTCCATCGACGAGAGCCTGGCCAGGCTGAACACCGACGTCGTCGACCTCTACTACATGCACCGCCGAGACGTCACCGTGCCGATCGAGGAGACCGTCGGAGCGATGGCCGAACTGGTCGCCGCGGGCAAGGTGCGCCACCTGGGACTGTCCGAGGTCACGGCCGACGAACTGCGCGCCGCCGTGGCGGTCCACCCCATCGCCGCCGTGCAGAGCGAATGGTCGATCTGGAGCCGCGACGTCGAACCCAACGTGGTGCCCACCGCCGCCGAACTCGGTGTCGGCTTCGTCCCATACTCGCCGCTTGGCCGCGGGTTCCTGACCGGCACCGTCCAATCCGCTTCCGACCTGGCCTCCGGATCGGACTTCCGGCGCACGATGCCGAGATTCGCCGATGGCGCGTTGGAGGCCAACCTGGCAGTGGTCGACGTGATCCGCGCCGTTGCCGACGAGCGGGAGGCCACTCCCGCCCAGGTCGCCCTGGCCTGGCTGCGCTACCGCGCCGACGAACTGGGGGTGGCCGCCGTGCCGATTCCTGGCACCCGCCGCGCGGCCCGCGTCGAGGAGAACTTCAACTCGCTGGACGTGGCACTCACCGACGGGCAGCTTGCGGCGCTCGACGCGGCGGGTGCCGCGGTGTCGGGACATCGGTACGGCGACATGTCGTGGGCGTCGGCCGGCCGCGAATAGCGGTCAGTCCGGCGGCGGTTGGGCGATCTGCAGTGCGACGGCGGCGTCGTCGAATTGCGCGGCCTGCGCACGGATGCGTTCGATCTCGCTGGGCCGCTTGAGCAGTCCGCGCACGGCGATGATCGCGACGTGTTCGCCGACGCGGATCGCCTCGTCGACCCGGTCCCCCTGATCGGTGTGCAGGCGGGTCCGCTTCTGTGCACCTTCGTCGAAGTTGAGCAGCAACGCGGCGGTGTCCTGTTTGTCGCAGTCGATGAACTTGCCTTCGTTGATCGCCGCCCCGATGAGGTCGGCGACCCAGTCCTTGAGGCGCTCGTAATCCGTCCAGAACTGGTGGAATTCGCTGCGCTGCTCGTGTGCGATGCGCTGGATCTCGTTGAAGTCGATCGGTGACATCGCCAGTTGCATGGTGTCGAACCGCAGTAGCCGATACAGCTTGACGGCCGGCGAGCCGGACCCGGCGCCCACCTCCGCAATGAACTTCAACGGTGCCCGGTTGACGAGCAGGGCCTCCTGCAGCAGCTGTTCCTTGTTGCGAAACCAGTAGTACAGCGATGACTGCTGTAGGCCCGACGCGCGGGCGATGTCGCTCATCGTCGTTTGCGCGTAGCCCTTTTCGGAGAACAGCTTCGTCGCGGCGTTCACGATCCCCGCGCGGGGCGATGCCGTCGGCGCCGCATCGGCATCGTTGCGTGGGCGTCCGATGGCACGGACCGGCGCCCGGCGTTCGGGTGTCGACACGATGCGAATCGTACTGCCGCAGCTAGCCGAGCGGCGCTTGCTCGTCGTGGGCGCGCTCGACCGTGTCGCGTGCGGCCGAGACCACGTCCCGCCACAGTTCGAGGCCGAACGACTTGGTGGCCCGCGACGGGTAGCCCGTCACCCCGTTGGTGGACACGTGCTGGACCCCATAACGGAAGACGAAGCCCTCCGTCCGGTCGGGATCGTCGGCGGTCTGCATCTTGTCGGTGTCGACCAGTTCTGGCCGCAACGCCAGCATGATCGAGGTCTCCGCGGCGTTCGCATGCCAGTCGACCGCGTCCTCGGTGGCGCGCCGGGCGATGTCGGGGGTCAGATCCCACCACTGCATGACGCCGATCCTGCGGTCGGCGAACACTCGGCGGAACCCGTCGCAGGCGATCCAGAGCGGCGCCGCGTTGCCGACGTGCCCGTTCACGAACAGCACCCGGCGGAAGCCCGAGTCGACGCATGCCTCGGCGACCAGGCTGGCCGCCGCGGCGGTCTCCTCACCAGAGAACGCCACCGTCCCCGCCAGTTTGGAGCCGTGAAAGAAGCTGGCGCCGAACGCAAGCGCAGGCAGTACGACGGCCGACTCCCCCGCCGCGGCTTCTGCGAGTTCGGTGGCGATGATGGTGTCGGTACCGACCGGCAAGTGCGGTCCGTGTTGCTCGGTGGCCCCGACGGGTATCAGCGCCACGCAATCCGGGTCGGCGTCGATGCGGTCGGCCAGCTGCGCCGAAGTGAGCTCATTCCATCGGTGGTTCAATGCAACGTCACCCCGGCGTTCACACAGATGGATTGTCCGGTCACGTTTTTCGCCGCCGGGCTCGCCAACCAAACAACCGCTTCGCCGACGTCCTCAGGCGTGCACAGCGCGCCGGTGAGCGTCTCGGCCGTGACGTCGGCGCGAATCCGGTCAATCGAACTGCCCGTGATCGCCGATTCGGCGCCCCACTTGCTGAGGACCATATCGGTCTCAATGATGCCGGGACACACCGTGTTGACCGTGATGCCCAATCCGCCAAGCTCCAGAGCCGCCACCTGTCCAAGGCCTATCTGGGCGAACTTCGAGGGTGCGTACGCTCCGTAGAGCGGCCAAGCACGGATACCTGCCTCCGAGGAGATGTTGATGATCCGGCCGCGGATACCCTTCCCCGAGTCGCTTGGCTCTAGCCCGCCGGAGGACCGCATCACCTCGACGGCACTCTGAATGCCGTAAAACGTCCCCAGCAAATTGACTTCGAAGCAGCGCCGCAATTGATCGCCGGTCAGCGTCAGGATCGACCCGGCCTCCATGTAGCCGGCGTTGTTCACCCAGCAATCCAGTCGCCCGAATTCGGCGACGGCGGCTGTGGCGAGGTCGGCAGACGTGTGCTGGTCGGATACGTCGCCGCGAACCAGGACCGTCCTGGTCGAGCCGGCCTCCTCGATGTCCGCCGCGGTTTGTTTCGCGGCGGCTTCGTCGGAGGTCCACCCGATCACCACGTGAAATCCATTCCGTGCGAGCGCCTTGCTGATACCCGCGCCGATCCCACGGCCTCCTCCGGTCACCACCGCGACCGGGTATCCCGACGTCATCACCAGAACCTCAGGTAGCGATCGGTTTCCCACGACGACACGTGGGCGGCGAAGGAGTCCCACTCCGACCGCTTCTCGGCAACGTACGACTCGAACATCGCATCACCGAACACACTGCGCGCCAGCGGATCTGCTTCGAGTGCGTCGATCGCCTCCCCGAGGGAGCGGGGCAGCCATCCGATGTTGCGTTCGAGCAGATCGGCCTCCGACAGGTTGTAGAGGTTGTCCCGGTTGGGGTCCCCGGGGTCGAGGCCTTCGCGGATGCCCTCCAGTCCTGCCGCGAGGACCAGCGCCGCACCGAGATACGGGTTGTTGGCGCTGTCGGCGGCGCGGCACTCGACCCGGCCGCCGCCCCTGGGGATGCGGAGCATGTTGGTGCGGTTGTTGTCGCCGTAGCAGGCGAAGATCGGTGCCCACGTCAGCCCGGACATGCTGCCCTGCTTGACCAGTCGCTTGTAGCTGTTGACCGTCGGGGCGATCACCGCGCAGATCGCCGATGCGTGGCGAAGCACGCCGGCGATGAACTGGTATCCGAGGTTGGACAGCCCGCAGCCGCGCGGATCGTCCGTATCGGCGAACAGGTTGACGCCCGCGCTGTCGGCCAGCGACATGTTGTAGTGGGCACCGCTGCCGGTCCGGTCGGCGAACGGTTTGGGCATCCACGACGCGAACAACCCGTGCTTGCGGGCGATCTCGCCGACCATCATGCGGAAGAACACCAACCGGTCCGACATCGACACCGCGTCGGTGTAGGTGAAGTCGGTCTCGAACTGGCCGTTTCCGTCCTCGTGGTCGAATGAGTAGACATCCCAACCGAGTTCGTTCATCGCCGAGACGATCTCGTCGACGACCGCGTAGTTGTGCAACATGCCGCGAAGGTCGTAGCACGGCTTGTCGAGAACGTCGTCGGGACTGGCAGGCGCCGGTGTGCCGACGCGGTCGTCGGTGAGCAGGAAGAACTCGGTCTCGATGCCGAGGTTGAAGGTGTAGCCCAGCGTCGCGGCGTCCGCCGTCACGCGCTTGAGGATCTGCCTGCTGCAGGCCTCGAACGGGGTCTCCCCGATCCAGAGATCACCAGGGAACCAGGCGATCTCGCGGTTGAACGGGGCGATGATCGCCGCGTCCAGATCGGGGTGCGGTGCGACCTCGTCGTCGTTGACGTCCTGAGGCACCCCATCGAGGGCGGCGCCGGTGAACATCTCCGAACCGCGCGACGCCTGGTCGAGGTGGTTGAGCGGCACCATCTTCGACTTCGGCTTGCCGTGCATGTCGACGAAGCTGATCGCGGCGTACTTCACGCCGGAAGCCGCCAGCCGTTCGGCGACCTCCGTGACTTCCGTTGCCGTCCGAGCGTGCGACGGCTGGCCGTTCAATGTGGCGGTCATGTCTTCTCCCGTTACGCCGTCGACGCGAGATCGGCGGTGTTGCTGATGATTCCGAGTTCACGGCCGAGGTAGCGATAGAACTCCCAGAGCGGCCGCTCGAGGTGCGAGAGCCTGCCAACGCCCGTCACGCCGGAGCGGACGGCGCGCTGGACGGCCGTGCAGGCGTCGAGGTCCTCGCGGTGGATGTCGCAGATCGTCTTGACCAACTGGCTGCGGCGTTCCTCGAGCCCCGGCGCGGCCAGCGCGGCGGGTGACATGCAGATGTCGAGCTGTAGCTCGATCTTGCCAGCCCCGAGCGGAAGTACCTTGAGCCAGTACATGTATGCGGGGCCCATCGCGATTTGCAGCAGCGGATAGCCGATGAAGATGAGCGACTTGTGGTGGTGTTCAGGACTCAGCGTTGGGGCGCCCGGAGCGAGGAACGGCGGCTCCGCTGGGTAGCCGGGAGCCTGCCCCGACCACATCGTGGTGAAGTAGTCGCCGACCTCACCGGTGTAGCTCAGGGAAGCCGGGAACTGGTCCTCGAGTGATCCGCGGTGCGGGCCCATGTGGTGGTAGCACTCCATGAAGTTGTCCACCATGATCTTCCAGTCCCACTCGCACACTCCCCAGTCGGTCTGCTCGACGGTCTGGTAGTTCTCCAGGTCGTAGACGTCGACGATCGGATCCAGCGCCGCGTACTGGCTCGCCAAGGATTCCGCTTGCCCGTCGAGGTTCACCAACACGAAGCCCTTCCACACCTCGTGCCGGAATTGCTTGAGCGGATAGTCCTTCCGGTCGAACCCAGGAGACTGCTTCATCTCGGGTGCTCCTGCGAGATGACCGTCAAGCCCGAAGGACCAGAGGTGGTAGGGGCACTGCAGGACGTTGGCCTCCCCCGCGCCGGTACACACCTCCATCCAGCGGTGGGTGCAGTTGCGCGACAACACCCGGATGTCGGACTTGCGGTCGCGGGTGACGACGAGCGGCGTGCCGAGGATGTCGATGCTGTAATAGCTCCCGTCGATGGGAACCTGCTCGACGCGGCAGAGCGGAATCCAGCCGCGCTTGAATACCCGGTCGACTTCGGCGGCGTACAGCTCGTCGCTGCCGTAGGCCTCTGGCGGCAGGGTGACCGCGTTCTCGGGTGACTCGACCCCACAGGTTGCGGTGAGTCGCGAGTAGTCGAATGTCATGGAGCCGACGATAGGCAGGCTCTGTTGCTGGGCTGTTTCGTCGTGGTAAATGACTAATTGAAACCATCGGCGACTCCCGACTGGGAAAAACGTCGAACTACCAGTGGCTTCAGACCACTGTTTCAATGAGTTATCGAAACCTGTGCCGTTACTGTGTTGCCCGGCGACCGGTCGGCGGTCGGCTGGTCCTTCCGTTCCAGCCCCTACTCCGTTCCGAACGAGTTAGGTATGACGTCATGATCGAAGTCACCCTGCTCGGCACCGGCAGTCCCATGGTCGACGCGAATCGCGCAGGGCCGTCGACGCTGGTGCGCGCCGGCGAGCAGATCTTCCTGGTCGACTGTGGCCGGGGCGTGCTGCAACGGGCCGCGGCCGTCGGCGTCGGGGCCGCCGGGCTCTCGGCGCTGCTGCTGACGCACCTGCACAGCGACCACATCACCGACCTCGGCGACGTCATCACGACGCGGTGGGTGACGACGTTCGTGCGCACGCCGCTGCCGATCATCGGGCCGCCAGGGACGGCCGCCGTGGTCGCGGCCACGCTGGAAGCGCTGGCACCGGACATCAGCTACCGGATCGCCCATCACGCGGACATCACCGAACCGCCCGCCATCGAGGTGCACGAGTACACGGAGGGATCCGTATGGGACTCCCTCGGGGCGAGCGAAGCGACGGGGAGTGGGCAGGCGGGTGTCCAGATCCGGGTTGCCCCAACCGATCACCGACCCGTGGAGCCGACCATCGGCTTCCGCATCGAGTACGGCGGGGCGTCGGTCGTGCTCGCCGGTGATTCGGTGCCATGCGAAAGCCTCGACGCACTCGCCGCGGGGGCGGGAGCGCTGGTTCACACCGTGATCCGCAAGGACCTCATCGCGCAAGTTCCGCAACAGCGGCTGAAGGACATCCTCGACTACCACTCCTCCGTCGAGGAAGCCGCAGGCACCGCGACGCGGGCCGGGGTGGGCACGCTGATCCTCACCCACTACGTCCCGCCGCTGGCGCCCGGGCAGGAGGATGACTGGCGCGCGCTGGCCGCCTCGGTGTTCCCCCGCCAGATCGAGCTTGGCGACGACCTACATCGCGTCGAGGTACACCCAGGCGTGTGCGGGTCTACGCGCTAGCGACCACCACGTCCGTCCCGGCCTGGGCGCTATTCGCGCTTCGACCTTGTAACAGGCGCTTCTGGCCCCATATCCCTTGATCTCTTGCGGTGCCCGTATATGCCCGCTACTGTCCATTTTATCGCCCGTATATGACCGGATAGTGACTGAAATCGACTGAAGGTATGGAGCAAGACATGGCGGACTCGCAGACCTCGTCAAGTGCCGCCGGACCGGCGCCGACCGTGTTCGTCCGCAATGCAACCGGATTGCGCAAGGAAGCCGGCGCTCTGGACGTCTTCGTCTACAACACCAACAACCAGAACATCGGCCTTGGCGTTGCGTTCCTCGGACTGGCGATCGGCTCCTACGCCGGCGGGATGCTTCCGCTGTCGGCCGTATTGGCAGCGATCCTGGTGGTGCCGCTCTACATGGTGTACGGCCAGCTGTCGGCGGACATGCCCCGTTCTGGCGGAGACTACGTGTGGACCAGCCGCATATTCGGAACACGACTGGGGCCACCGATCGGATTCGTCCTCGCGTGGACGTGGATCATGTTGGCGTTCACCGCAATCGGAGCTCCTGCAGCGTTCTTCAGCCAACTCGGCGTCGCCGGATGGATGCGCGCGATGGGCGCGGCGACCGGATCACATTCGTTCACCGCGATCGGTGACTGGGTGAGCAGCCCCCTCGGCACGATCATCATCGGCGCCGTACTGCTGCTGGTGTTCACCGTGATCATGATCCGTGGCGTACGCACCTACATGAAGGTGCAGAACTGGGCGTTCGCGCTGGCGTTGCTCGGGATCCTGCTGCAGATCGCAGCGAGCCTGATGTCGAACGTGAACAAGTTCCCTGCGCTCTTCGACGCCTACGTGGTCAAAGCCGGTGGTGTCGCGGGAGCATACGACCTGGTGATGGCCAACGCTCCGGCGGCGGGCAGTTCAGGCAGTCCCGCCGCGGCGACGATGTACGCGATGGTGTGGACGATCTACATGGTGCTCTTCGGCGCTACCTCCGCCTACATCGGTGGCGAGGTACGCCGTGCCCGCAGCTCACAGCGCATCGGCATGCTGGGTTCGCTGATCATCACCGGCGCCGCAATCGCGATCCTGTTGACCCTGTTGATCTCCCGCATCGGCGGCGACTTCCTCAACGGGCTTTCGGCGACCGACCCCGCCGACTTGGGCTTGGCCTTCCTGCCGAATTACAACGAACTACTGACCATCGGCGCCGGCGCCAACCTATTCTGGGCGTTGGCACTTGGATTCCTGTTCCTTTTCTGGACCTACGTGTGGATGCCGATCAATTTCTTCACCGCTACACGACTCATGCTTGCTCTGTCGCTGGACGGCTACCTGCCTGCCAGCCTGTCGAAGGTTCACCCCAAGTACGCGACGCCCTACGTCGGCATCGTCATAGCCGGCATCGTCGGCGCGATCTCCATGGTGTTGTACGTCGTCGGGATTCTCTCGGTGATCACCCTGTTGTGGGCCGGCGTGCTGATGTTCACCGTCGTGGGCGTCGCCGCCATCCTCTACCCCTCCCGCATGCCCGACGTCTGGGCCGGCAACGGCGGCAAGCGACTGCTCGGCATACCCACCATCCGGTTGTGGGGCGTCCTGCTAGTGCCTGCAATGGTATTCGTGCTGTTCCTGCTCTGGAACGACCCCGTCATCGGCATCGGCCACAGCCCCCTACAGATGATGCTGAATCTCGGCCTCCCGGTCACGGGCGTGATCCTCTACGCGCTGATCTGGAGTGTCCGCAAGCGGTCGGGTATCGACCTGCGCCTTGCCTCGGCCGAGATCCCGCCGGAATGAGGACAATCAAACGAGACATCCGATTGACGACGACGGGAGTGGCATGCGCGCCGTGCGGCTAGAGAGCCTGCGAGAACTGATCGAGGTCCGCGGTGCGGTCAACGTCGAGGATGCCGCCACCGAACTCAACGTTTCGAAGGAGACGATCCGCCGGGACATGGGCGAACTCGCCGCGCGCGGGTTGGTCAACCGGACCAGAGGCGGAGCGGCAACGGTCGGATCTTCGCTGACCGAACGCGATCTCGACCAGCGGCACCAGCGCAATCACAGCGAGAAGGCGGCCATCGGTCAGTACATCGTCGAGCACCTGGTGCACGACGGCATGTCCATCGCGCTCGACGGTGGCACCACCACGCTCGAAGTCGCTCGTGCGCTGGCCGGACGCGACGTCACGGTGGTGACATCGAGCATTCCGGTGCTCACCGAGCTCGCCCATACCGCCACGACCGTGACTGTCCTTGGCGGCGAGCTACGTTCGCGGTCGATGACCGTAGGCGGCCCGTTCGCCACCGACATGATGAGTCAGCTGCACACCGACCTGGCGGTGGTGTCCGGCCCGGCGATCAGTCCGGAAGACGGCCTGATGGACAGTTACGCCGACGGAGTCGCCTTGAAACGCACCATGATCCACAACGCCGACGCAACCTACGCTGCGATCGACAGCTCGAAGATCGGCCAGCGGTCCTTCGTCACAGTGTGCGCACTCGATCAGCTCGACGCGATCATCACCGACTCGTTGGCAAGCCCCGCCGACCTAGCCAGCTTCGAAGAAGCACCCGTCAAGATCTTCATCGCGAGTTGAGGAGTACAACATGACCGAATCGCCGCTACGCGTCATCCAGTCCGGTGTCGCAACGTTTTTCGGCCGCCCGATGGCGAACCTCGATACCATCGGATCGGCACGGTGTGCGATCGCCGGTGTGCCGTGGGACGAGGGCAACGCGGGTCGCAACGGCGCCAATTACGGGCCGCGCACGTTCCGCGACGCGTCGAGTTGGTTCCTGGGCTACAACGCCCAGGAGGGATTCGACCTTTGGGAGGACCTGCCCACCGTCGATCTCGGCGACGTGCCGGTGATGCCACCGAATGCGCCCCGCACCATGGATCTCATCGAGGACCACGTCCGTTCCGTCCGCAACGCCGGTGTGTTCCCGCTGCTAGTCGGCGGCAACCACTCGTTGGCCATCGGCGCCGCCCGCGGCGCCGCATCCACCGTCGCCACCATGGGCTATCTGTCCGTCGATGCCCACCTCGACACCGCTGAGGACTGGGACGGCGAGAAGTTGGTGAGTGGGTGCCCGACCGCCCGTGCCGCAGAGATCGCCAACGTCGACCCTCACAACGTCGTGGTGTTCGGCGTGCACGGGTGGCTCAACCCGAAGGATCAGGTGGACCATGCCGCCGAGCTCGGGATCACGTGGTTCGGACAGGATCAGATCGACCGCGACGGTCTAGCCGCCTCGCTCGCCGAGGCCATCCGGATCGCCAGTGACGGCGTCGATGCCCTCTACGTGAGCTTCGACCTCGATGCCGTCGACGCATCGGCGATGCCCGGTACCGGCACGCCCGAACCAGGTGGCTTCACCGCCAAGGAAGCACTGCACATCGCTCGCGAACTCGGCCGGGCGAACCCGATCGCCGCCGACATCGTCGAGCTGGCACCCGTTTACGACGTGTCGGGAATCAGTTCCCGCCTGGCGTGCGGCATCGCCATGGAGATCCTGTCAGGAGTGAGTGGACGATGACGAAGCCGACCGACGTGGTGCCCAAGGACAGCACGCTGGCGCGTCTGTTCGATCGGCGCACCAACGTGTTGATCGGGATGCTGCATCTGCTTCCGCTGCCGGGTTCGCCCCGCTACCAACCGCGCGACGGCGTCGGCGCGGTAGTGGCACGCGCGGTGCAAGAGGCCCACCAACTCGTCGACGCCGGATTCGACGGCTTCATCGTCGAAAATGCCTGGGACATACCGTTCGTCAAACCCGACGAGGTGGGCCACGAGACCACCGCGGCACTCGCGGTCGTGGTGAGCGAACTACGCAGGGAATTCCCTCGCATGCCGGTCGGGATCAACTGTCTGGCGAACGCCGTCGAGGTGTCCATTGCGGTAGCCGCCGCGACGGGTGGGGCGTTCGTCCGTGCCAACCAGTGGGTCAACGCCTATATCGCCAATGAGGGCTTCATCGAGGGCAGGGCCGGCTCGATCGCACGGTACCGCCACGGCATCGGGGCCGACGACGTCGCGGTATGGGCCGACGTTCAGGTCAAACTGGGCGCACACGCCATCACCGCAGATCGCTCCATCACCGAACAGGCAAAGGACGCGGTATGGTTCGACGCCGACGCCCTCATCGTCACCGGCAGCCGACTGGGCGATCCCCCCGATCAGGCCGATCTGAAGCAGATCGCCGACGCAACCTCCCTGCCTGTGATCGTCGGGTCCGGTGTGCGAGTGGATAATCTGCCCGACATACTGGGCTGCGCCGACGCCGTCATCGTCGGAACCTCGATCAAGCGCGGCGGCGTGTGGCACGGCGACATGGACGAGACCATCCTGCAAAAGATGGCCTCAGAACGTGACCGGGTCGCCGCGGGCGGCGGCACGAAATGAGGGACCCGTGGCTCTGATCAACCGCACGCCGAAGCTGAAGATCTTCTACGCCTCCGACATTCACGGCTCCGAACGCGTGTTTCGCAAGTTCCTCAACGCGGGCGAGTTCTATCGCGTCGACGCGCTGGTATTCGGCGGAGACCTGACCGGTAAGGCGGTCATCCCCTTCGTCGAGCACACCCCTGGCTGCTTCACCGCGGACGTCTTCGGTGTGACCAGGGTGGTCTCCGTCGGTGCAGAGCTCAACGATCTCGAGCAGTTCGTCCGCGACAAGGGTTCATACCCCTACCGCACCGACCCGGAAGAACTGCGCGCAATGCAAGACGACGACAAACTCGTCGCCGACGTGTTCAGCCGGTTGATGAGCGAAACCGCCGAGAACTGGGTCACGCTCGCCGACGAGCGGCTGCGCAAGGCCGGCATCCCTTGCGTGATGATGCCAGGAAACGATGACGAGCCTGAGGTGAAGGCCATTCTGTCGCAGGGTGACTGGATACAAGATGGGGAAGGCCGCGTGGTACGCATCGGCGCGTACCAGATTGCGAGCTTCGGCTGGGCCACCACCACGCCATGGCACAGCCCCCGCGAAGTCACCGAGGAGGTCATGGCGCAACGCCTCGACGAGATCACCGCAGGGCTCGACCCCGACATCCCAGCAATCTTCAATCTCCACGACCCACCCGCTGCATCGGGGCTCGACCTGGCCTACAAGGTGACCGACGATCTGAAGGCCGACACCGCAGGCGGCCAATCCATGTTGGAAGCCGTCGGTAGCGTCTCCGTCCGTGAGGCCATTCTGCGGGTGGCGCCCGTACTCTCACTACACGGCCACATCCACGAATCGCGGAACACCACGAAACTAGGCTCGACGTTCGCCGTGAATCCCGGCAGCTCCTACACCGAGGGTGTGCTGCAGGGCGCGATCATCTCGCTGGCCGGGCACAAGGTCAGTGGATTCCAACTCGTCACGGGATGATCCGAAGATGAACGCGACGCCGGTGCGGGTCGCTGTGTTCGGCGACGTGATGATCGACTACTCGGTCGAGATCAACAGTCGTTCCGCGCGCGACGAGAAACGCGCGGTCACTACGTCGAACCGATCGCTCGGCGGTAGCGGCGCCAACGCCGCCGCCGCGGTGACAAGGATTTGCGGCCCTGCGAGCGCCGACCTGTTCGCGACCGTCTCCGACGACTCGTGGGGAGAATGGATCGTCGATCGGGTGCGCAGTCTGGACATCGGCGTCGAGCACGTCAGACGCATTGCCGGCGCCGTGCCTCACGCGGTCATCGTGCACGACGGTAGTGACCGGAGCGTGCTGGTAGATCGCGGCGTGGCCGATGACGTCGTGGTTCCGCCCGCTGCCGTCTTGGCGCAGTACCAGGTCGTATATGTCAGCAACCCCGTCGCGTGTCTTACCCCGCTGGTCGTGCCCGCAGGCAGCTCCGTGGTGGCCGGCGTTGAACATCAGATGGTTGACGGGCTCGACGCCACCGCATTGGCGCGAGTCGATCTGGTGGTCACCAATGCTGCCGGATGGGATTCCTTGCGATACCGAGGTATTCACGTGCCAGTAGTGGTCACCGACGGCGCGCGGGGGGTGACCGTGTACCGGCCGGACGACACTGCGCATCACGTCGCTGCGCACGACGTCGGCGTCCGAGATGCCACTGGCGCAGGAGACGCCTTCGCCGGCGCACTCTGCGCCTACCTGGCTGGTGGACTCGACCTGACCATCGCCGTCGGCCGGGCCAACGCAATCGCATCGATCGCAGTGACGACTACCGGGGCACAACTCGGACCCGTCGACCCGGAACTGGTAGATCGCCGGTACCGGCAAATTCACGAAAGCGGTGACACACCATGATCGAACCGCTGGGCGATCCCGTTCAAGAAGCACAGCGCCTTCTCGCCATGGCGCGAGCCGAGGGCCTCACCGTCCGACTGCTCGGTGGTGTCGCGGTGGCCATCCGGTCGGCGAGCCAACTGCCAGCCGCACTGCGACGCAGCTACAAAGATCTTGACTTCGTCACCGTCAAAAGTGATGCCGCTCGGTTCAACTCACTACTCGTCGGGGCCGGCTACGAAGCCGATGAGCGGTTCAACACCATCCACGGAGCGCAGCGCCTACTGCATTACGACCGCGCCAACGGAAAGCAACTCGACACGTTCGTCGACACCTTCGCGATGTGTCACCAGCTCGACCTCAGAAAGCGCCTGCCCCCCGACAGCGACACTCTGACCCCCGCTGATCTTCTGCTGACGAAGCTGCAGATCGTGGAGGTCAACGACAAGGATCTGATCGACGCCATCGCCCTCCTGCTCGTGCATCCGATCGGCCAGCGGGGTCCTGGCACCGTCAATCTCGACGAGTTGGAGCCGATCTTGCGGGCCGACTGGGGCTGGTACACCACGATCACCGATAACCTCGCCAAAGTTGGCGCCCGTGTGCCCGGCGTGGACCTCGAACCCGACGCACGAGCACGCGTCGCCGACCGGATCAGCGAACTCGACGCCGCGATCCAGGCCTTCCCAAAGACCGTGAAGTGGACACTGCGTTCGAAGATCGGCCGCAGGTTGCCTTGGTATGACCTGCCCGAGGAGGTCTGACCGGACAGGCCAACCTGGCGCCGCTAAGCCAGCCGGGTGATCTCCACGACTACGTCGAGGTCGGTGGAACCCGCGCCCGAGTAGATCCCCTTCAGCGGCGTGACGTCGGAGTAGTCGCGGCCGACGCCCACGCTGATGTACTGCTCGTTGATCTCCTTGTCGTTGGTGGGGTCGAAGTGCCACCACCCACCCGTCCACGCCTGTACCCAGGCGTGGCTCTGGCCATCGATCGTGTCGCCGACCGCTGCCTTGCGCGTGGGATGCAGGTAACCGGACACGTATCGGGACGGAATCCCCATGCTGCGCAACAGAATCAACGTCAGATGGGCGAAGTCCTGGCAGACGCCCTTGCCCTCCCGGTGAGCGTCCAATCCCGACGAGTGCACGCCGGTGGTGCCCGGCACGTAGTCCAGCTCGGTGTGCACCCAGTTCGCCGCCTCCACCACCGCCTCCTGCGGATCGTGATACTTGGCGATGCGTTGCCCGACCCTGGCGATGCGCCGGCTGTCCGGGGTGTACTTCGTCGCCGTCAGGTACTCGTCGAAGCGGTCGAGCACGACCTCTGACTTCAGGTCCTCCCAGGACACCCTGTCGGCAGGCAGCTCCCCCTTGTCGGTCTCCACCACCGACGACGCGGTGACCTCCAATTCGGTGTGCGGGGCATGCAAGTCGAACGCCGTCACCGCGGTGCCCCAGTAGTCGACGTACCGGTAGGACCGGGTGGCTGGCACGGTTTCGACGCGGTTGAGGATCACGTTCTGCCGGGAGTCCGAGCGTGGGGTCAGCCGCGCCTCGTTGTAGGACGCCGTCACCGGTGACTTGTACGCATAGCCGGTCGAGTGCACGACACGTAACCGCCACATATCAGACCTCGCCCTCTTCGATGACCAGCGATCCATTGCGGCCTGCGTCCGTCCATGCCACCCACGGGGCGGAGTGAAAGTACTCCAGCGCCAACGCCTCTCCGACTTCGGCGCAGGTCGTCTGCAGCCCGCCGAGGCGCTCCTCCAGAGACTCCAACAGCACCCCTGGCCGCAGGAACTCCAACTCACTGCGGGCGCGACCCAGCAGGCGTTGCGCCTCGTCGGTGGCTCCGATCCGATTGTGCGCGCCGTTGTGCAATTCCTCGAGACTGTGCTCGGCCAGCCGCAGCGAGTACATCACCGAGCGCGGGAACAGCCGGTCGAGCAGCATGAACTCGACGACACGTACGGCGTCGAGCACGCCGCGGTACGTGCGCAGGTAGGTGTCGTGCGCACCCGCCGAGCGCAACACCGTCACCCACGCCGGCGACGAGGCGCTGTCGCCGACGCGCGAGAGCAGGAGCCGCACGGTCATGTCGACGCGTTCGATCGCCCGGCCGAGCACCATGAAGCGGTACCCGTCGTCGCGGGACAACGTGGAGTCGGCCAGCCCGGCGAACATCGCGGCGCGACCCTCGACGTACGACAGGAACTCGTGTGGGCCAAGTCGCTTCGCGGCACGTTCCCGCTCGGCGAGCGCGTTGTAGGTGGTGTTGAGGCACTCCCAGATCTCGGTCGACGTGACTTCGCGTGCGCCGCGGGCGTTTTCACGGGCCCCGGCGATGGATTCGACGATCGAGCAGCCGCCCTGGGTGTCGTGGCTGAACGCGACGAGGTCGGTCAGCGACCACAGGTCGAGCGCCAACTTTGGCGGCTCGATGCCGAGCACCTTCAGCAGCGTTCTTGACGCCTGGTCGGGGTCGACGCTGGAGTCCTCCAGCAGTTGGTGCACGGTGACGTCGAGGATGCGGGCCGTGTCGTCGGCCCGCTCGACGTAGCGCCCAATCCAGTACAGCGATTCCGCGTTGCGTGCCAGCATCAGTCGATCACCGCCTGCTGTTGTTGTTGCTGCTGTTGCTGCCCCGATTGCGACTGCTGCTGCTGCCCCGATTGCGTCTGTTGCTGTTGCTGCGACGCATCCGGGCCCTTCTCGGACTTGGTTCCGTTGGTGGACTTCGGCAATGCCCTGACCACCTCGGCGGCAGCCAGCTCGCGATCGGCCACCGACGCCCGCGAGGCGAGCACCCAGGTGTCCTTCGAGCCGCCACCCTGGCTGGAGTTGACCACCAGCGAGCCCTCGGGCAGCGCGACGCGGGTCAACCCACCCGGCAGCACCCATACGTCGTCGCCGTCGTTGACACAGAACGGCCGGAGGTCGACGTGCCGAGGGGCCAGCTCGTCGTCGATCTGCGTTGGCACCGTCGAGAGCTGCACGACGGGTTGGGCGATCCAGCCGCGGGGGTCGCTGCGGATCTTCTTGCTGATCGTGGCCAGCTCCTTCTCCGAGGCATCCGGGCCGAACACGATGCCGTAGCCGCCGGAGCCTTCGACCGGTTTGATGACGAGCTCGTCGACGCGGTCGAGCACCTCCTCGCGCTCCGCGTCGAGCCAGCAGCGGTAGGTGTCGACGTTGGCCAGCAGCGGTTTCTCGCCGAGGTAGTACTCGATGATCGTCGGCACGTAGGTGTAGAC
>Ga0137412_10001698_pt1 | contig 17227 bp, 17 predicted proteins | sample CZODoug2_1_16fun_FD_122160 | JGI IMG/M metagenome (GOLD analysis project Ga0137412, IMG submission 122160) | Vadose zone soil fungal communities from Angelo Coast Range Reserve, California, USA - CZODoug2_1_16fungal (Hybrid Assembly) | ecosystem: Environmental > Terrestrial > Soil > Vadose zone...
GTTCCATGGGGAGTGACGAACTGGCCGTTGATATAGGCGCGATCAAAGGCTCTTACTGGAGTCGTGGTTTCATGTGTTTTCATTTGTGTCACCCTTCATGAGGTTTCGGCTTTACCAAGGTCGCTATGGCTCTCAGGACCCCAGCTCACAATTTCAGTCTGGCTCAAAAGCGGGTCGGCGTAACTAGCAAAAGACGCCAATGCTCTTGCAGAACGTGCCGAACGGTCTATTGCTGGGCTGTTACCGGTCGCTTTGGATCCCGACCGTCACACACCACGCCCGACAAGGTCGCGATGCTCCGATTGCAGCGCTGATCGCGCGAGCCGGAAGGCCCGCTGCTGATTCACTCGCATTTGGACAGTGAGCTTCCCTGCTCCCAGACAACAGGGGCATGGCCCCAGCGTGCAGCGCGGCCCGCGCGAGCGTTACTCAAGCCGCCAGGACCCGCTCGCCAGCCGGAGTTTTTCGGAGGCGAAGTCAACGAATACGGAGACTGCGCGGGGGATGTGTCTGCGATTCGGAAAGGCCGCGTACACGGTCGTGGCTCCGTGCCGATGCTCACGAAGCACCCTCACAAGACGCCCTGCCTGAATCTCCACGATGCACACCGGCGACGGGAGCAGCGCGATTCCGAGTCCAGCGGTTGCCGCCTGCATGACCGCGCCAGCGCTGTTGGCACGGAATCTCCCCGACACCGCGACATCAATCGATCCTGACCGCCCCTCCAGTCGCCACGTGGCGCGGCCGGAGTCCCTTGCCATGACTATGCACTCGTGCTCCGCAAGCGCCCGGGGGTCTGCCGGAGCCCCATTTTTTGCCAGATAAGAGGGGCTTGCGACGAGGATCGAAGGCGCCTCGACCAACTTTCTTCCGACCGACGATGACTTCAGCAGACTTCCCGATCGGATCGCAACGTCAATGCTCTCGGCGACGAGGTCGGTCTTCGCATCTTCCAACAGAAATTCGACTCGAATGCCGGGATAGAGCGCTAGGAACTCTGCGAGGTGTTTCATTGCGAAAACCTCGAAAAATCCCGCTGTGGCCGCCACGCGGATCAGGCCCCCAGGCATCTGAGTGCCCTCGATCATTTCCTCAGCCGCGTTCGAGAGCTCCTCCATGGTTGCCGCACAACGATCGTAGAGAGTCTGACCCGCTGCGGTGAGGGTTAGCTTGCGGGTTGAACGGTGCATCAGGCGCACGCGCGCCGCAGCCTCCAGCTTCTGGATGTGGCGCGTAACGGTATTGGTCGGAACTCCTAAACGTCGCGCCGTTCCCGCAAAGCTCCCGACCTTCACGATCTCCACGAATAGCCGGAGATGGTTGAGGTCAAGCATTCTATTATCACCACAATCGGAATAGACCATTCCAATTGTACCATCTAGTGGATCACTCGGCCTCCCTCTAGTCTCTCAGCGTGCCCGCGATTCCCTCCCACGACCTGCAGAGAGCTGATCTCACAACCATCAATTTACAGAGAGTCCCCATGAGCACCTCCGCCAGCACATCGATCAGTGAGCCCGTCACCTCGGTCAATTCGAGCGCCTTCTATAAAGGCACCGAACTTGCCGGCCGCACTCTCCTCGCCGCACTTTTTCTGCTCTCCGGGCTCGGGAAAATCGGGAGCTATTCGGCGACCGCGGCTTACATGGCTTCGGTCGGGGTTCCCGCCGCACTGCTCCCGCTCGTCATTGCGACCGAGGTAGGCGGCGCGATATCCATCGTCGTCGGATGGAAAACGCGCATCACCGCGTTCCTGCTTGCCGGATTTACGGCGCTGACGGCGCTCGCCTTCCACACTAACTTCGCCGATCAAATTCAGATGATCATGTTCCTGAAGAACGTCTCGATCGCCGGCGCGTTCCTGTTGCTCGTGGCCAATGGCGCCGGCCCGCTAAGCCTCGATCGGCGGCTCGCGCGCTAGGAGATGCAAATGTCGTCCCCGACGATCAGCCGGCTATTTCAGCCGTTCCGCAGCAAGGCTCTCGAGCTCAGGAAAAACGACCTGTCAACAGCCACGCTCGCTGTGTGAGGCGGCACTGCCCAACAAAACACGCACTGGAGAACTAACCATGTCGAATACCGAGAAGCTCATCGCCGTCGTCGGCGCAGCCGGTCAGCAGGGCGGCGCAGTTGTGCGCTCGTTGCAGGCGAGCGGTCAATTCAGAGTGCGCGCCTTGACGCGCACTCCAGCCAGGCATCCGAAGCTGGCTAGTGAAATCGTACTGGCCGATTTAAATCGGCCGGAAACGCTTAAGGCGGCGTTTGCCGGAGCATACGGAGTTTTCCTGGTGACGAATGCCTGGGAAGACGGTGCAGACGAGTCCAAGCAGGCACTCACCGCCGTCAAAGCGGCGAAGGACGCCGGCGTGCAGCACCTCATCTGGTCGACGCTTCCAGATGTGGAGAAGATCAGTGGCGGCACGATCGATGTTCCGCATTTCACCGACAAGGCGAAAGTCGAGCGCGCCGTGAGAGACGCCCGATTTGCCTACTACACGTTCGTGATCGCGCCGTTCTACTACCAAAATCTGGTGGGCGTAATGGCTCCGCAAAAGCAACCGGACGGTGCCTTGGGCTGGGCGCTGCCGATTGACCCGGACCGGCGCGCCATCCATATGGGCGACATCACTGAACTTGGCCGCATCGTGGCCGGCGCGTTCGCCAAGCCGGAGCTTGCGGGGCACGGCGAGCATTTACCGTTAGTCGGCGACTTCCTGAGCTTCAACGAGATCGTCGCCACCCTGAATCGGCAGGGACACAGCGTCTCGTTCAAGCAGGTTCCGCGCGAGGTTTTCTCCGGCTGGTTCCCGGGCGCAGAGCGCATCGCGCCGATGTTCGCCTACTTCGAAGCGCACACGTATCTCGGCGCGGATTCGCGCGACGCGATCGCGCTCGCCAACAAAGTGGCCGGCGGGCAGCCGACAAAGTTTGCCGTGTGGGCCCAGACCAACTTCGCGAGCCGAGCAGCTGCGTGAAATCACACCGTTCCGATGGACGAAGTGGACTCATCCAATCACGAACGAGGCAATCCCTAGGTCCCCGGGGGCCGGCGATGGTCAATCTAAGCAAGATCTGAGGAACCCAAACCATGTCCTTCAAGACTCATGAAGGCCGGGTTGCGATTGTGACCGGCGCGGCCAATGGGATCGGTCGCTCCATTGCCCTCGAGCTTGGCAAGCGCGGGGCACAGCTCGTCCTCGTCGATCTGGAAGAGTCCGCCGATACCGCAGCGAAGCTCGACGGTCACGCGCTCGTGCTGCGTGCAGATGTCTCCCAGGATGAGCACTGGCATCGCGTAGCACGCGAAGTCGATGCGCGCTTCGGCCGCTGCGACATTGTGGTGAACAACGCTGCGTACATGAAAGAAGGCACCATCGACCAATTGGACTATGCGACATGGCGCCGCGGGCTCGCGGTCAACCTGGACGCTCATTTCCTGAGTGCCAAGCATTTCGTGCCGCGCATGCGTCGCAATCATTGGGGACGCTTCGTAGGCATTTCCTCGAACTCAATCGGCACCCCGGTGCAGGGCCTGAGTCACTACATGGCCTCGAAGATGGGCGTAATCGGCTTCATGCGCGGTCTGGCGAACGATGTTGGATCCGATGGCATCACCGCCAACGCCATCTTGCCTGCGATCACTAACACGCGCGCGAGTCGGGACCTGCCGGAAGAGTTCAAGCGAAGCGTCTGGCAGCAGCAGGCCATCAAGCGCTTCGCCGAGCCGGAGGACATCGCCGGTCCCGTGGTATTCCTCACGAGCGAAGACGCGGCCTTTGTCACGGGTCAGGCCCTGGTCGTCGATGGGGGTCTGTACAAGATCTCCTGATCTCGAACGCGGCTTTGCCATGCAATCACGCTCGAAAGAAGCCGCTGCTGGAGGATCATGAAATGCGATTGAACGGTAAGGTCTGCGTCATCACCGGTACCGGGGGCAGCATGGGGCGCGCGGCAGCACTGCTTTTTGCTGCAGAGGGCGCCGCGGTGGTCGGTTGCGACGCAAATCCAGACGCAGCTCAGGAGACCCTTGAACTCGTCCACGCCGCTGGCGGACGGATGACTTCGCTCCATCCATTGGATCTCGGGGTCATGGCGGACTGCCAGAAGCTCGTCGAATTCGCGATCCGTCGGCATGGCCGCATCGACGTCCTCTTCAACAATGCGGCGAAGGCGTACTTCAATTGGATAGAGGACATCACGGAAGACGAGTGGCGCCTCAATATGCGCGACGAGGTCGACCTGGTCTTCTTCCTGGCCAAGGCGGCCTGGCCCCACTTGAAAGCCAGCGGCGGGACGATCGTTAACACTGCATCCCTCACCGGTTGGCGCGTATTCCGGATCTTAGGCAGCCTCGCGCACGCGACCGCCAAGATGGGCATCGTCGGCATGACCAAGCAGTTGGCGATGGAGGGACGCCAGTACGGTATCCGCGCCAACTCGATCTCGCCCGGCATCATCGAAACCAACCAGACGCGCGAGCAGGGGGGCATGCTGCTGTGATGATTATGAACGCGAAAGTCGAGGCCTCAAGACCATGAAAACATTTCTCAGCATCGGCTCCGGACCCGGAATGGGTTACGCGACGGCCGAACGGTTCGCAAGAGAGGGCTTCCAGATCGTACTGAGCGCTCGCCATCCTGGGAGGACTCAGGAGCTAGCCAATCGTCTGCGGACGAAGGGCTACCGTGTCGATATCCGAACGGTCGATGCGGCTGATCCCGAGAGTATCGCGGCTTTGATCAACGAAGTGCAGAGGGAGTTCGGGCCCATCGATGTACTTCATTACAACGCGGCTTCGATCCGCAAGGCAACAGTTGCGGAACAGCTCCAAGCAACCTTCAACCAAGATCTGGCAGTTAACGTTGGAGGGGCGCTCGTCGCCACGCAAGCGGTCGCGCGGCAGATGAGCGAACGCGGTTCAGGGACAATCCTCCTTACCGGAGGCGGATTTTCGCTCGCTCCAAATGCAGAATACATATCGCTGAGCATCGGCAAGGCGGGTCTGCGGGCGATGACCCTAGGCATCTTCGAGAGTCTCAAGCAGCAAGGTATCCACATCGCCACGGTGACAGTCCATACCGCTGTCACACCAGACTCCAAAGAGGCCGAAGCGGTCGCCGAACATTTTTGGCACCTTTACCGCCAGCCACTGGGCAACTGGACGGCGGAAGTTACGTACTCGGGATAGAACTGGTTCCGGCTAGCCCTCACTGTTTGTTTGGCTCGCCAGATGACACCTCCGCCAGGCGGTCGTGTGCATTGCTGAACTCCACGAATCGATATACGCGCCCCGCGTTGTCGCGCTCAAAACGCACTTCGTCGGCCTCACTGCCGTCCGCACGCAGCCGCCGAAACAGGTCGCCGCCCTTGGGCTCAGTACCTCGATGTCTTCCGCGGGGTCAGTCGACGGCAGCCACAACTCCGCGAGTCCCGCTGGAGAGCGATGCGTCAGATTCCAGCTGCGACACCCTGGACGCAGAGACCGACTCCCAGTGGTGTATCGCTTACGCATCAAGCAGCGTGCCAAGCACCGAGGGCCATTGCCGCTCGAATTCGCTGTCCTTCTGCAGCCCGCGCGCGAGAAGCTTCAGAATCCGTTGCTGAGCCTCGGGCCAGGTCAACGCTGTCTGAAAGGAGCTGAACGAGCCCAGGAGCTGGTCGGCGGATGGCAGCGAAACTTGGTTTACGAGATTCTTTGCCGCTGTGATCGCCCGCTGATCGAAGGAAGCGATGCGTCGCGCGAGCGCGTCGACAAATCCGTCGAGCTCGGCTTCGGGAAGCGCACGGTTGACGTACCCATATCGCTCCGCGGTATCGCCGTCGAAGTCGTTTCCGCTGAGAACGATCTCTAACGCGCGGCCACGACCGACCAGATGTGGCAGGCGCTCCGTGCCGCCGCCTCCAGGGTGCAGGCCGACCGCGACCTCGGGTTGCCCAAGGCGCATGTTCTCGCGTGATGCAAATCGCATGTCGCAAGCGAGCACGAATTCACTGCTTACGCCGCGGACGCAGCCACGGATTTTTGCGATGCTGACGACCGGAGATCGCGTCAGTCTTACGAACGTATCCATCAGGATCGGAAAGCCGGACGCACCGACCGCGGTGGTGATGTTGCCGAGCTTGCCTGTCAAGTCGAAGTGGCTCAGGTAAAAGTCCTTCATCGCGCTCTCGAACACGATGACGCGGAGGCTCGGGCTTGCATCAAGACGGGCAAGCAGGCTCTGCAGACCCCCATACATGTTGTCGTCGACAACGTTGAAGGGCGGATAGTCGAACACCACTCGCCAGAAAGTGGGAGTCTCTTCGATCACGCGCAGCGGCGACGGCACCGAAGTCACGATCTAAACTCCGGTCCCACTTCGATCGAGCGAGCGGGCGATGTTATGTTGAGCCCTTCATAGGATCGCATCCGCGCAACCGCCTCGTCGGTTATGCACAATCGCATGAAGAGATTGCGCTCGAGCGCGAGCCCCTTTTCCAATGGCGTCTCAGTCGCGTTGCGAACCAGGCGCTTGATGCAGGCCAACGACTCCTTCGGGAGAGCAGTGAGCCGGCGTGCAATCTCCAGTGCGCCGTCGATCGCCTTGCCATTGACCGTCCGATGCACGAGCCCCTGCCGGGCCGCTTCTTGAGGCGAGACCGGCGCGCCCAAAAGAATGTGAGCCAGCGCCGCTGGCGTCCCGATGGTGCGTGCCAGCTTTTGAGTGCCGCCCGCACCCGGTAGCAGCCCAATATTGGATTCCGGTAGCCCGATAAGGTACTCGCCGTCCTGGGCAATCCGGAGATCGCATGCAAGCGAAAGCTCGAAAGCGCCGGCCAGGGCGGTGCCGGAGATTGCAGCAATGGTCGGCTTGGCCATCGTTTCGCACAGCCCGATGGCCCGGTCAATAAATCCTCCGTGGTACGTTGCGTTATCGGCCCACTCGCGGCCGGAACTGCGCACGGCCTCTGCGAAGCGAAGGAGAGACGTAATGGAATAGTGACGAATGAAATATCCGGGAGCGCCACCCGTCAGCACAACGACACGAACGCCCGGATCGCCGGCAAGTTCTTCTAGAGCTGTCGTTAGTGCGTCCGTCATCTCTTGGTCGAGGAAGATTCGATTCGCGCTGCCGAGCGTCACGACGGCGATTCCATTATCAATGGAGGTCTTGAGAACGTCGGGGTTCACGGCATGCTCCTGCGCAGGGCTGATTTTCGAGGCTATCGCCCTTACGCCAGAAATGTGAAAGGCTGGTTGCGACCGCTCGCACGCTCACCGCGCGAACGTTCGCTGCAATCTCAAGAGGGCACATCCGTCGCCAAGGTAGGCGCAAGTCACCGCTGCGCCATGTCATTTATGCCGCTTTTTCAGTCACGAAACTCCCTCACGGTGCGATGTCGTCCTGGGCATCAGCGATCGTCGGAATCACCCGTATAGAACTCCGGCGAGCGGCAGCCAGGAACTCGGGTACCGACTGACTGCCTCTGGCACGTCTCCCGGAAGGACGGATCGCAGCTCATCGTCCAGTCATACTCAAAAACCGTTTGACCGTTCTCGTCTTCATACAGGATCACCGCAGCGGAGCGTACAGGCCCGCGGCGGGAGTCCGCTGAGCGTGGCTCGCCAATTCGCTTGTGCGCGCGTCCTTCAGGCGGCTCCGGAGGCTGCCACGAGAATACCTTGAACCTCAGTCGGAAGCCTTCGCGGCTCTCTCGATGAGCTCCGCGACTTCCTTCGGGTGCGACAGGAAGACGGCGTGGCTTCCCGGAAGCTCGATGGTTTTGGACTTGGCCCTGCTGGTCATAAAGCGCTCCAGATCAGGATTGATCATCCGATCCTGCATGGCAACAACCGCGTAACTGGGCTTGCTCGACCACGCCGCCATGGTGCTCTTGGCCCCGAAAGCCTCCATGGATATTGGTACTTGGGAGATCGCCATGAAGTGTGCGAGAGGCCTGGGCACGTCGGCCGCGAAGTCTTCTGGGAAGGATTCAGGCTTGACCTGCAGGAACCCACCCCCCACGGGCGTAATGCTGTTGCTCGCGGGAGGCATCTTGCTATTGAGCGCACCCGCGCTTTCGCCAACGTTGGGCTGAAAAGCTGTTACATACACCAATGCCTTGACGGAGGGATGACCGCCGGCTTCGGTGATGATCATTCCACCGTAGCTGTGGCCGACAAGGACGCAAGGCCCAGAGCGGTCCAGTACCAGCCGGGTCGCCGCGAGGTCGGCCTCGAACGTCGTTTCGGGCTCCTGGACCACGAAGACCGTGTAGCCGTCGTGCTCCAGGAACGCAGCGACCAGACTCCAGCCGGAGCCGTCCGCGAAGGCTCCATGGACCAAGACAACACTCTTGATGGCCGAGTGACCTACGGACGCGAGGGCCATGCCCAGAGCCAGCCCGACGGCAGGAAGCAGCTTTTTCATATCGACCTCACGACGGCGGTAAGTCGAGCGACGCGCGGCGAACCGCGGCAACCGCGCGAATCTATCCTCCATCGGGAGCTTAGCGGGGACCATGTCCTAAGCTCGGTCAAGAAAGCCGCGATTTCGGTCGCTAGAGGCGGCGATCAGGCGATGCCGCCGCGTCCCCTTTTAGAATTTGAAGGCGTGTGGCTTTCGCTCAAACATTAGACGAGATCGAGTGGGCGCGCCGCGTTTCGAATCGATTGGGGGGTCCGACCGTAGGTTCGCAAGAAGCTTCTGCGCAGACGCTCTCGATCGCCAAACCCATTTGCACGCGCGACGGCCTCTACAGGCACCCGACCCTGTTCGAGCATGAGACGGGCGGACTCCAATCGCAGCGCTTCGATTGCCTTTGCCGGAGTCATACCGGTTTCCATGCGGAAAACGCGACTGAATTGTCGCGGGCTCAAGCAAGCCACCTGCGCTAGTCTTTCGATCGAGAGAGGCTTAGATAGATTTCCCCGAATATGGTGAAGTGCATCCTGAATCCGGTCGGACTTGGCGTCGATCTCAAGAAGAGACGAATGTTGAGACTGGCCTCCGGCTCGTCGATGGTGGACGAGCATGGCCTTTGCGGCTTCGCGCGCTTTGCGCGGGCCGATGTCGCGTTCGACCAGGGTCAGCGCGAGGTCAACTCCGGCGGTCATGCCGGCCGACGTCCAGATTGAACCGTCGCCTACGAAAATGCGATCGATCTCGACACGAGTCTTGGGGAAGCGACTTTGCAGTTCCCTCCCGTAAAACCAGTGTGTGGTGGACCTGCGGCCATCCAACAAGCCAGCGCTGCCCAGGATGAATGCGCCGACGCAGATCGATGCAATGCGTCGCGTCTTCTGGTAACTGCGTTGGAGCAGGTCCACCACATCAGCCGACGGCTCCCGGATGTCTGAGGGCGCGCCAATCAGAAGCGTGTCGAGCGCCAATTGATCGGCTCGCTCAGTCTGCGTGGCTACACCGAAGGAATTGATCACGAGCCCGCCGCTGACAGATACGACGTGAAGGTCGTAAAAGTGGTCTTTCAATATGAGATTCGCAGTTTCAAAGACCGCGAGCGGCGCAAAACTCAAATTGCAGAACCGCGGGGGCAGGAACAAACCGACGCGCAGGATGGCAAGCTCCTTTTACTGGCATGCCGCCGGGAAAGACCCGACCGGACCACGCACCATCGCGATGCAAGGGCAGCGTGGCTGACACGCAAACTGTACACCGAACTGTACATCGGCGATTTCTCGATTCTTGGAGTCCGGAAGTGGCTGTTTTTATTGGTCGGAGCGCCGAGATTTGAACTCGGGCCCGAGAGGATCAACAGGGATGTCTTGGAATTCATCAGGAGTTGAGGAGAATGACGCCGCGCCAGTCACCCGAGAGTCGGTAACCTGTGATCCGGGTTGCTGCTCCTCGAAAAGGGTCACGGAAGGGAAAAAACTGATCACCTGGGTTGTCGATCGCAGCGCGGCCCAAGCACACGCAATCCGATGGCTTGGAGATCGCTACCTTCTCGCCAAGCCCATTAACGCAAGCAAGTACGCGCCGCGCGAACGGTCCTTCTCGGGAATATTCGCTGAACACCGTTAGTATCAGGTCAAGGACACCGCCCAATGTCAGTCGAGAAATACCCGACATTCAAGCCCGTTAAGCCCTACTTCGATCTGGTGCGAGGCGCCCTTGGCGATCTTGTCGATGGAGAGCACTTTTTCGATTGCGTCTCAGAAAAGATTGTGTATGAGGTCCGTTACGATTTTCCAGGTTGGCCACGAATCATCGAAGGTCGATCGGACCTGCTGGAGGCTTTCCGCGGATATGGAAAGCACATCGAGCTCCATTCCGCCGATCATCTAACTAAGCATGCTGCGGACAATGGCCGGATCATTGTGATTGAGTACGACGTGCACGGGAGAGTTCTTGCAACCGACGTTCCTTACAACAATCGGTTTTGCTCCATCATCACTGTGGCGAATCGCCGGATTGCACATTGGAGGGACTATATGGATTCCCTCGCCGCCTGGAACACGCTGACGGCGAACGCTCATTCCTGACAGGTGAAGACGAGCCAGCCCCTCGACAGCCGGGTGTCCGCTTCTGCTCGCGCCGATGTGCGGTTGCGTAGCGGCTTACTCTTCTGCTTTGGGTCCGGGAGCTTACAAGCAAGCCCGCCCTCTTAATCCTTGCCCGTCTCTGCTGTTTTAGAGTCGACGATTGCGCCCAGCCTGCTTGCAGTGGTAGGCTCGATCGCGATGTCGAGCCCTAACGTCAGCCTGGTCTCTCCTTTCAGCAATGCGTCCGCGTTGCTGATGCTCGCGCTTCTTCTGCGCCGCTAGGCGCACATCCACTCGCGCCACCGGTCGGCGCTTACAAGACCGGAAATCCAATACACCCCCCACTACGGGGAAGTCTTATCCGGTTTCCTTTGCGAGACAGAGCCATGTTACGCACACCTGACCAGAAGTATCGGCCGTTTGCTCCCATAGACATTCCTGATCGGACCTGGCCCGCCCGCACGCTCACTGCGCCCCCGATATGGTGCAGCGTGGATCTTCGCGACGGGAATCAGGCGTTGATAGAGCCCATGGACCTGGCGCGCAAGTTGCGCTTGTTCGATCAGCTCGTGCGGATCGGCTTCAAGGAAATCGAAGTCGGCTTCCCCTCAGCCTCGCAGACCGAATTCAACTTCGTACGACACCTCATCGAGCAAGACCTGATTCCGCGCGACGTGACGGTGCAGGTTTTGACCCAGTCGCGGCCGGAACTGATAACTCGCACTTTCAAGAGCCTCCGAGGGGCGCGTCGGGCAATCATGCATCTCTACAACTCCACATCCACGACCCAGCGACGCGTAGTTTTCAAACTCGATCGGGCCGGAATCGTCGACATCGCCGTGAAAGGCGCCGAGTGGGTCCGTCAACTGGCGGGTCAGCAGCCCGAGACCGATTGGATATTCCAGTACAGCCCCGAGAGCTTTACGGGCACGGAACTCGATTTCGCAGTGCAGATCTGCGATGCCGTGACCGCCGTGTGGAATCCGACTCCCGAACGCAAGGCCATCCTGAATCTCCCCGCAACGGTTGAAATGGCAACGCCTAACGTCTATGCCGATCAGATCGAGTGGTTCTCCCGTCACGTGGGCCGCCGGGACAGCGTCATCATCAGCCTCCATCCACACAATGACAGGGGGACAGGGGTAGCAGCCGCCGAGCTGGCGATGATGGCGGGCGCCGAGCGGGTGGAAGGCACGCTTTTCGGTAATGGTGAGCGTACCGGAAATGTCGACATCGTGACCCTCGCACTGAACCTGTACACCCAGGGCGTCGACCCTCGTCTTGATTTTTCCGCGATCAATTCGATCGCCCGCTGTGCAGAGGCGTGCACCCAGCTTCCGATCCACCCCCGCCACCCCTACGTGGGCGATCTGGTGTTCACCGCGTTCTCCGGCTCGCATCAGGATGCGATCAAGAAGGGGCTTGCGGCACTCGATCCAGCCGGGATTTGGGATGTGCCGTACCTGCCGATCGATCCTTCGGATCTGGGTCGTTCCTATGAATCAATCATTCGCGTGAACAGCCAGTCGGGCAAGGGTGGGATCGCGTATCTCCTCGAGCGCGATTATCAGCTCGTGATGCCCCGACGGCTGCAAATCGAATTCAGCCGCATCGTGCAGGCCGCCGCGGACGATTCAGGTAAAGAACTCACTTCGCACGAGCTTTGGACACTATTCGAGGCCGAGTACTTGGCGCCCGTTGGACCGCTCACTTACCGTTCCCATCAACTGGTCACATCCGGCGATGGAGCCGATCGTGAAAGAATTACGCTTCAGATCCAGGACGGCGTATCGCCCGTCATCCTTAACGGTAGTGGCACGGGACCGATCGATGCGGCGGTTCGCGCCCTCGATCTGCCTATCGACGTCGTCGGTTACGATGAGCATTCGTGCGGCATGGGGAGCGATGCGACCGCGGTCGCTTACGTCGAGATCTCGACGCCGCGGGGTGTGGCACTGTTCGGTGTCGGCAAACACGCGAACATCGTCACGGCTTCATTGTTAGCGGTACTTTCCGCTGTCAACCGGGGCATCCAGTGCGACGCCGTTCAACTTCCTAGGGAATCAGGTCGTACTGGCAGTCGGTGATCACTGGCATCCGAGCCCGGACCGCTGGAAGGACTACCGTGCTCACGGCAGAACACGCTACAAGGCCATGACGTTGAGTACCGCGCAGTTCATGCGCCGCTTCCTGCTGCACGTGTTGCCCGCAGGCTTTCACCGCCTCCGACACTATGGGCTACCCGCCAACGCCAACCGCAAGAACCAGATCGCCACCGCTCGCGAACTCCTGCATCAGCCCGCCCGTCCTTCCCGCCGCGCCCAGCGAAGTCCACACCGCAAGCGCTGCCCTGCGACCCACCTTCGTGTGCCGGCACTGCGGGGCGCCGATGATCATCATCGAGACCTTCGCCCGCGCACAGCACATCCGCGCGCCGCCCGGCTCGAGTGCGAGCCTTGACGCTGGCGCTGCGAGAGAGCATGCGCCCGCGCCGCCAATCAAGCCGCGTCGTGCAATGCTCACCGCAAGACGCAGTTCACAGTTGTGGTTAACCCCTACTTGTGCAATGTTCGATATGCCCATAGAAATGGGCCCATGAACTGCAGAGAGAAACATCGGCTGCTCGCAGAGTATGACGCCGCAGCGCTGCGTCTATCTCACGCTGAAGGGGACCTGGCGAAGCGTGTCGCCGATGAGGCGAGCAGGAGCTGCGGGGAAACGATGGCGGCGCTTCAGACCCACCTGCTCTTGCACGGCTGCGGCCATGCGCACGACTGAGTACAGCCGCGCAGGGCAGTCGCGGCCCCGCCCCTGACGCAAGAATCACATCTGCCCGGTGGTCTGTGTAAAGCGCTGGACCTGGGCGCGGACTCCGTCGCGTATGGTGGCGTAGACACGCTCGGGGAAGACCCGCGGCAGGCGCGTCTCGACGCGCTCGAGAGCCGCAGGCGCTGCTTCGACGAATGATTGTATCCGTCTCCACAGATCCCGCTCTGCGGTTCGCCCGGCGAGCTCCTGCCAGTGTCGGGCGGTGATCTCGTTCAGCCGGTAATGGGCTCTCTGGCCGCGCAACGACATGGCGAGCTTTACTTTTTCGATGGCGAGCTGATTTTTTCCGTGTCCGATGATAGGCCACGCGGATAGCACGTCATAGAGCGGCGTCATGCCGTAGGTGCCGCCGGTGTGGTGATGGAGCGAGAAATTCTTGCCGTGTCCGTCCGTTGCGCCGAGCAGCCAGAATGCGAGTTGTGCGAGCACGAAGTTCGCGTGGTCCCTTGCGGAATGTTCACTGTTGGCGAGGAGCCCGAGCGCGTCCGAGATCGAGGGTCCGCCGTCCGCCTCGTAGCGCAGCGTATGCGGCAGTCCCATGGCCTGGCAGAGGTCTTCCTGTGGCAGGCGCGCGATCCAGGTCGCCTTGGACGGCTTGAAGCCCTTTCTGTGGACGTCTGCTGCGTCCACGCCGATCCAGCGGCGGTCGAAGCGCGTCACGATGAGGGCACGCTGCTCGCCGAAGCGTGCGATGGCCGCATCCGCCACCGGTAGGTCGAGCTCGCGCAACACCTGCGCGCACAGCCATTCGTTCTCGACCGAATCGGAGAAGTCGCCGCGGAAACCGCCGATGATGCCGAGCGGGAGCTTCAAGATGTGGGTGGTCGGAGTTGCGTGCCGCGGTCGAAACCAGGCGCCGGCCATGTGAAGAAGGGCCGTCTTTTCCTGGGCACCGGCGAGCGATATCCGGAACTCGTCTTGCTCAGTGTGGCCGAGTGGCGTGGCAACAGTCACATCTCGCAAAGTCTGTTCGACCTGATCCTCGCTCAGGGGCGTGGCGTCGACGCGATCCCACCCCTTGGGTTCTTCCTTGGGCGGCAAGAGCTGCACCGCGCCGACGCAGTCACGTCCAATCGACGTGAGCAGGTCAAAGGCATCGGAGGAGCGCGTCTTGAAGCGCGTACGGATGCGGCGGCGGATCTCGGCGCTGTCCGGCAACAGGTTGTCGAAGTAGTACTCAACCGCCGGACCGCGCACCTCGCGGTCCACGGTCACGGGCAATGACAGCGAGAGCGCCCGCCCGTGGGGAGAATTGGCCCACGATTCCTCGTAGCGAAAGAAGGGCGTACCGGCACCCCGGAGGGTCCCCCACTCCCCTACCCGCTCGCCGTTCATCCAGACAATCAGCGATGGCACTCAGGGGTCTCACCAATCCGACGGGCGGTCGCGGACCGGCGTTTGCGGCTTGTCGCTCGCGGGCTGCAGCTGCACGCGCACGTGTAGCACTGCCAGCAGCTTGAACAGTTGCCCGACGCTCACGAGCCTCGGGTCACGTTCGATCTTCGCGATGCGGGTCTGGTCAAGGCCGACCAGCTGACCGAGCTCAGCCTGGGTGAGCCCGCGGGCCTTGCGGAATGAGCGCAGGTGGTTTGACAGTTGGGCGGGGGTCTGGAGCCATAAGGGTTTCACAGCAGCCAGTATATGCCTTTAACGGCATTAATGCGATACATGCAGTAAAAGGCATACTTTGATTACATGCCGTAAGAGGCATAAGGCCGGCGAGTAGCGCAAGCCCTTGCGCTCCAGCGGAAGTTCCGGTCAATTGCCCTTCGGCGCCCGCCAACTCTCAAACGGCGCGATGAATATCGACGCTATGCGCCAGCCGGACTTTGTCTTCACGAAAACACCGCCCCACCTGACGGGAACCGTGGACGGATTCTGACCCGGGTCGCCCTCACTGAACAGCAGTGGCGTGATCAGCACCGCAACGCCGGGCGATACGCTTGCGATGCGTAGTTCTGCCATCTGCGGATCCAACTTCCAGGTACCCTTCCACGACTCCTCAAATGCCTCCAAGGCCTCTTGGTATCCCCATATCGAATTGCCGTGGTATTGGGCCAGGACGAAATCTCTTGAATCCAGCAGTACCTCGGAAACGACCGCACGATCGTGGGCGTTCTGGCCGGCGATGAAACGCGTATACACAGCCATGATCTGCGTCTGTGCGGTTCCAGCAGCCGACACCGCGGCAGCGGCGGCCCCTGAGGGCTTCTGCACGGACGACGCCGGAGTAGTCTTGCTGCTGACGCCACCGCTCAGAACGTATCCGGTGGTGACCAGAATTCCTTTCTGCTCTGCGTCGGCACAGCTGAAGGGGGAGACGGCAGCTCCCTTGATGCCAGTCGTCTTGTCAGCACGCAAGACTAACTGGCCTGCCACACCATTTACCCCGCTCCTGCCCGTCTTGGTGTTAACCATGCAATAGTAACGATGCGCGTCCGGCGGTGAACCCACGTCGAAATGTCCACGCACCACTTCCTGCTCGAAGTCCTCTGCAAACCCTTGCTTCAGGGCCGAAAGAAAACTCTCCTTAGGAGCAGAGTGTGCATCGCTCGGGGAGGGACTGGCCGGGCCGCCGGTTTGAGCCCCCGGGGGCGCCTCAGCCAGGGCGCCGCGGTGGCCACCGCAGAACAGCGCGAGGGCCACTACAAAGCCTTGTAAATGGCGCGGGATGAGCAACGACGTGTCCACGTTTCCCCCTATGACGTTTTGTTTTCCGCATCATCGCACCCGGCGCACGAGCTTTGATAGAGGCACCCCCGAGATCGAGCGACCGCTATGAGGCGCACCACCCGGCGGAGGATACGCGGTACACCGCGGCGCGCAAACGAGCGCTCGCACTGCTTTCCACTCCGCTATCCCTCGGAGGAAGCCCCTTTAAGTCGCGAGGAACTTCATGAGCGACGTCGTCTTCGTTGATTCGAGCATTCTGATGTACGCACACGATGCAACCTACTCGACGTGCTCGCCGTGCAGCGATACGTCCAGCCCTTCCCGTTCCTCCTCCTCGTTGACCCGCAGTCCAATGGTCACATCGATGACCTTGAGGATGACGTAGCTCACGGTGAAACCGTAGATCAAGGTGGCGAGCACGCCTTTGAGCTGGGTGAGGATGCTTCCGGCCTGGCCGCCATCGAGCGCCGTACTGGCGAATACGCCCGTGAGCAACGCGCCAACGATTCCGCCTATGCAGTGCACGCCGAACGCGTCGAGCGAATCATCGTAACCAAGCGCCCTCTTCAGCGAAGTCGCGGCCAGGAAGCAGATGACCCCGGCGGCTACGCCGATGATTACCGCAGGTGTGGGCATCACGAAGCCCGAAGCAGGCGTGATGGCCACGAGGCCGGCGACGGCGCCGGAGGCGATGCCGAGCACACTCGGCTTGCCCTTGACGGTCCATTCCATGAACATCCAGGCAAGGGCGGCCGCGGCTGTGGCGATCTGCGTGACGGCCATCGCCATGCCCGCGCGCCCGTCGGCAGCCACCGCGGAACCGGCGTTGAACCCGAACCAGCCGACCCACAGAAGCGAGGCGCCGATCACGGTTAGCACCAGGTTGTGAGGCGCCATGGGCTCTTTGTTGAATCCGACCCGCTTGCCGAGAGCGAGTGCGCAGGCGAGCGCGGCGATCCCTGCGTTGATGTGCACCACCGTGCCGCCGGCAAAGTCGAGCACGCCTGCCTGTGCACCCCAGCCGCCCGGTTCCCACATCCAGTGAGCGATGGGTGCGTAAACGATGAGCGACCAGATCCCCATGAACCACAGCATGGCCGAGAACTTCATTCTTTCGGCAAACGCACCGCAGATCAGGGCTGGGGTGATGATCGCGAAGGTGAGCTGGAACATCGCGTAAACGGTCTCGGGTATCGTCACACCGAGATGACTGACCGACACCTTCCCGATAACCGCATC
>Ga0137412_10001699_pt1 | contig 17224 bp, 12 predicted proteins | sample CZODoug2_1_16fun_FD_122160 | JGI IMG/M metagenome (GOLD analysis project Ga0137412, IMG submission 122160) | Vadose zone soil fungal communities from Angelo Coast Range Reserve, California, USA - CZODoug2_1_16fungal (Hybrid Assembly) | ecosystem: Environmental > Terrestrial > Soil > Vadose zone...
AACTGCGGCAAATTCGACGAATTCATCAGCGTCATGTATTCGGACAAAGAGCGCACGCTGTTCTCCGGCATCAACTTAAGAATCTGCGCGCGAGTGGCTTCCGTATCTCCTTTGCTTCTCACATAAAACATGGAAACGCGCTTCTCCGCGACGGCAATTTCCTGCGCCGTTCGAATGGGAATGAAATATCGCGCGCCTTTCCCATGAGCGACGATCCCCGTGACCGTAAACGTATGATTTAGCAACGTGATCTGGCTCCCGACCTTCAAGTGGCGGGTTTGCGCAATGATATCGTCGGCAATCACATCGTCCGGCCCTTCGAAGGGCTTCCCGTCGCGGAACAGAAATCCTTTGCTCAAAGCGTTGAAGCGCTTGTAATCGATTCCATACACCATCACTAAGTTCTTTGGTTCCGTGAGGATGACCGTTGGAGCTACCTCATCCACCCCGCTCAACGCGACAATTTTATCGCCCAGCGATTCCTGCATCCCGACACTTAAGAATGCAAAAAAAATCGAGGCGTTTGGCGGCTGCACCAGGATATCCGCACCCACTCCCTCAACGCGCTTGCCCCACTCGGAAACGACGCCGGACGTGAGTCCAACGATCATCAGCACAAGAATTACCTGGATGGCAATGGCAATCACGCTCAGAAAACTGCGCAGCGGCCGGGCCGTGATGCTGCCCCAGAACATCTGAAGGAGGGAAAATGGTCCGTCGTAGGTATCGGTCATCGAGTACAGCCAGATTTGTACTCTACCATCCCAATTTCGTGCCGGTCAAAAGCACTTGCGTGACCAAGGGGCAAGACGAGTGCCGAAGTCCGAAGAAAATATTTCTGGCGCATTAAGTTTTCAACATAAATGTTGATAAGGTTGTGGAAATCAGCTGGCTGCCAAGCGCTAACCTCTAGCCCTTCAATACTCTTCTCCGTTTTGCACTATTTGTGTGCAATTTTATTTTTCTCTTCGCGCTCACAAGCCAGTGCTTGAGAAAATCTAACGGCAGCCGGAAAATAATTCTCTGAAGGATTTCGCCACTGAATCGAGGGCAACTCTTTTTATTTTCTTGCTCTTCCTAAGCTGTTGATTCTCAACGCTCCGCGGCAGATTTTCCATCAGTACCACTTCGGCGGCTTCTCAAGATGCACCTTAATCGTCTGTTTCGGATCGGTGATGTCAAGCCAGCGTCCATACGTCTTCCAACCTTCGGCGATAACTTGGACCAAGGCTCTCCCCATTGGGGCGTTCGGAACGTGTGCGATGCCGTCGCGGCTGGTCTTTACATTCATTTCCACTTTCTTATCCTTCTTTATCGAGTGTTCTTCGATGAATTTCACGTACACACTGGCGTTCTCGACGGGAACGCTTTTCTCGCCGCCGGTCACTTCAATGGTGATTCGCGATTGCACTTCGCTGGCAGGAGGCGGAGTCTGCGGCTTGGAAGCCGGCGCCGGCGAATTCTGCGCGGCGCCTCCGTGGGCACCCACCGAACATGCAGCGAAGCATACGCACGCAAGAAACTTTGTGGAGAATCTCATAAATCGATGAACTCCATGGTCTACGGAACGGTCGGCCGGGTCAAGTCCCGCCGCGTTAAGTTTGGATGCGATCCACGCGGGAGGTGCTGCCCCGCCGCCGCTTCGCCGTGGAAACCCCAGGCACTGGCTATTTGACTCAATCCGTATGGCTCCTGTAAGTTCTCAAGAAACTGCTCGGCAGGCAAGATCGGGTAATCCAAGAGTGAAATTCACCCCGAACGGTCAGCGCCGGACGTCAAACTGACTGCATCACGGTCCTAATAGGAATCGCAAGGAGAGTACAATGGGTTTTGCCACCAACGCCATTCATGTCGGGCAAGAGCCCGATCCCGCCACGGGAGCCATCGTCGCGCCGATCTATCAAACGTCAACGTACGTCAACGAAGAGCTGGGCAAGAATAAAGGCTACGACTACGCGCGAACGAATCACCCGAACCGTAAAGCCCTGGAACGCACGGTGGCTAAACTGGAGGGCGGCCACAGCGCTTATGTTTTTTCATCGGGGATGGCAGGAATCGACGCGGTCTTCCGGCTGCTGCGCCCGGGCGACCATGTCGTTTTGTCCGAAGCGGTTTACGGAGGTGTGTTCCGCCTCTCCACGCAACTCCTCGTCCACTTTGGCCTGGAATTCAGCTTTGTGGACACCTCTATGCCAGATTTCGTCCGGAACGCCTTGCGTCCCAATACAAAAATGCTCTACATCGAGACCCCCGCGAACCCCACCATGAGCGTCACTGATATTGCTGCGATTTCCAAGCTAGCCAACGAGCGCAACCTTACAGTGGCCGTCGACAACACATTTCTGAGCCCCTATTTGCAGCGGCCCATCGAGTTGGGCGCGCACATCGTTGTTCATTCCATGACGAAATACCTGAATGGCCACAGCGATTCCACTGGCGGAGCAGTAGTGCTTACACGTCCAGAAGATGCCGAGAAAATCTATTTTATCCAACGCTCCGCGGGCACAGGCCTGTCTCCCATGGATTGCTTCCTCGTTTCACGCGGCATCAAGACGCTGGCGGTTCGCATGCTCCAGCACAACGCCAACGGCATCACCGTGGCGCGCCATCTCGACGCCCATCCTAAAATCAAGAGAGTTTTCTACCCCGGCCTGCCGTCTCATCCACACCACGAGGTGGCCCGTCGCCAGCAGAAAGGACCGGGCGCGATGCTTTCCTTCGATGTCGGTTCGCTGGATGCCGCGCGGCGCTTACTGAATCACGTCAAGCTTTGCTCGCTGGCAGAGAGTCTCGGCGGCGTCGAGACTTTGATTTCGCTCCCCGCGATGATGACCCATGCTTCCATGCCCAAGGAAGTTCAAGACCGCGTCGGCATCACCGAGGGACTGGTGCGGCTGTCGGTAGGCATCGAAGACGTCGAGGACATCATTGCCGATCTCGACCAAGCACTGCTTTACGTGTAGCTGCAGTTGGTTTTTATCTGAGTTGACACTGACACGCTTATGAGTTCGCCGAGCATCGCTCCTGCCTTGGCCGGTCGAGTCATTGGCTCGATCAACGATGCATTTGTCATCGCCGAGTGGCGTGACCCTGGCGGTCCCTCAGGCCCACCGCGTCTCATCGCTCCGCCGCATCTTCATCAGAGCGACGATGAAGCGTGGTACGTGCTGGAGGGTACTCTGCGCGTTCGGGTTGGCAAAGAAGTAGTCGAGGCAAGCGCAGGTGCGGCTGTTTTCGTGCCCCGCGGAACGCCTCACACCTATTGGAATCCTGGCCGGACCCGGTTCGCTATTTGCTGGTGATGACCGCCAACATCTATCATTTGATTCAGGAAATCCACGCCATGAAAGAGCGGACTCCGGCCACGCTTCTCGCTGCGTTTGCAAAATACGACTCCGAACTGCTCGACGAGTAGTTGAACGCCAAGCCCCTGGGTCCTGCAAGCTCTCCCCTTGCTTATTGACAGGAGCGGCGTTACACTCTCCCCTCAGTAACTGATAGGAGCGTTATGAGCAAGCCCACCGATCTGGTCCAAGGTACCCTGGATCTACTCATCCTGAAGAGCATCGCTCTTGGTCCTATGCACGGCTGGGCCATTGCGCAACGCATCCGCCAAGTTTCCAATGACGTGCTACAGGTGAACCAAGGTGCGCTCTACCCTGCTCTGCACCGCTTGGAACAGCAGGGCTGGATTGAAGCCGAGTGGGGCGAGTCCGAGAATAACCGGCGCGCGAAATTTTATTCGCTGACAGAGTCCGGGAAAAAATACCTGCAGAGCGAACAAGCAAACTGGGAGCGGCTCTCCGCGGCGATCGGGTTGGTCTTGAAGACGACGTGAAATCCGGAGGTTGATCATGCGCTGGCTGCAAAGTGTTCTTCATCGTCTCCACAATCTGTTCCGCAAAGACTCTGTTGAGCGCGAAACCGATCAGGAATTGCGCTTTCATCTGGAGCACGAGATCGCGCAGCACGTATCTAGGGGTATGTCTGCCGGGGAAGCTCGCCGCGCAGCGCTACTCGAATTTGGCGGAGTGGAGCAATTCAAGGAAGAGTGCCGTGAAGCTCGCGGCGTCAACCGCATGGAATCCCTGCTCGCCGATCTGCGATACGGTTTGCGATTGCTTGGGAGAAGCCCAGGCTTCACCATTGTGTGCGTGCTGACTCTGGCCCTGGGCATCGGCGCCAATACGGCCATCTTCAGTATGGTGAATGCCCTGCTCCTCCACCCCTACAACTTCCGCAATCTTGATTCGCTGGTTCGCGTTTGGGAGGACCGCGGTATTGACGAAGGCTACGACGCAAGATACATCGCGCCGGCAGACGCGGAGGATCTTCGCTCGACAAATGGTGTATTCGAGGGGTTGACGACTTATAACTACCAATCCTTCGGACTGGGTGTGGAAGGAGATGTCCAGCCGGTCCTGGGTTGCAGAGTCTCCGCGAATTTCTTTGACGTCCTCGCCATCACTCCGGCGGCGGGCAGGCTGTTTAGCGCTGCGGAAGAACAACCCGGCGCCAACCAAGTCGTCATCTTGAGCTACGGAACCTGGCAGCGTCGTTTCGCCGGCGATCCGCAGTTATTGGGCAAGACGATTTCATTGAACAGCCGCGTTTACACCATCGTTGGAATCATGCCCAAAGATTTCGATTACCCAGTGCCCGTGGAATTGTGGGTTCCCCTGGCGCTCACGCCGGTTGAAATGGCCGATCGCGCACAACTCTCGCTCAACGCACTTGCGCGGCTCAAACCGGGAGTCTCCGTCACTCGGGCCAGCGCTGCGTTGGCCAATTTTTCTCGCCGGCTCGAACAAGAATATCCAAAGACGAATGCCGGCCGCTCGACGACCTTGCTCCAGTTGCGGAAGGAACTCTACGCGTTCACGCTCCCGCTTTTTCTTCTGCTCCAAGCGGCGGCAGGGTTCGTTCTGCTACTTGCTTGCGCGAACCTCGCGAATCTTGTTTTCGCGCGCATGATCGGCCGGCAGAGAGAAATTGCTCTGCGCGTGGCCCTCGGCGCGGGGCGCGGGCGCCTGGGGCAACTCTTCCTTTCGGAAACGTTCTTGTTTTCGTCCGCTGCGGGAGCAATCGCTATCGCGGCGTCGTTCGCCACCGTGCGGGCGCTGCGCACCAGCATTCCCGTGGGATGGACCAAGTGGGTACCCGGCTGGGATGGCATGCGCGTTGACGGCAACGTGTTGGCCTTTGCCATCATGGCTGCACTCGGCGTGGGCCTCATTCTCGGCCTCGCCACGCTGCTCCACACGAGTCGCATTGCGCCTAGTAAGACTCTGAAGGAAGCAGGCACTGGCACCGTGACTCGCGCGAAGCGCCGTGTGCGCAGCACGCTAGTGGTCGTACAGGTGATGTTTGCGCTGATATTGCTGGTCTGCGCGGGCCTGACGATCCAGGGATTTGTTCGCCTCGCGAATATCTATCAGGGTTTTGAACCAGCCAATGTCTTGAAAATCGAGATTTCCCTCCCGCAAAAGACTTATGCGGACAACGTGAAGATCGCGCGTTTCTATCAGCAGCTTCTTCGCGGCGCAGCATCGGTGCCGGGCGTGCAGCACGCGTCACTCATCACCAATCCTCCTGCTAGCAACGTGGATAACGAAACGACCTTTTTCTCCATCGAAGGCCAAGTTGCTCTCAAAACCAGTGAGATGCCTTCCGCTGATTTGCAAATCGCAAGCCCTGATTTTCTCGAAACATTGAAAATTCCTTCTGTCTCCGGCCGCACACTCCCGGAGGTGGACAATCCCGAGGCGGCGCGTGTTGTGGTTATCAGCCGAGGCATGTCTTCGCGCTTCTGGCCCAAGGGAGACGCGCTCGGCCACCGCATCAAGCTCGGCGCGCAGGACTCCACTGAGCTTTGGCTCACGATTGTGGGGGTGGTCGGCGACGTTCGCCAGAACTGGTGGAATCCCGCCACGCGCCCCGTAATTTACAAACCGTTCGCGCACGCGCCTCAGCGTTCGATGACTTTGCTTCTGCGCACAGCTACAAATCCGTCTAACTACGTCTCCGCCGTGCGGGACGTGGTGCGCCATGCCGATCCGGCCATCGCTCTGCGAGGTGTCAACACGCTTGATGAAGAAATTGCGGACTCCATCGCCATCGTCCGCATCATGGGCATTCTGATGGGAATCTTCGGACTGGTGGCCCTGACGCTCTCTTCGATTGGTGTTTACGGCGTGCTCTCGGAGAGCGTCGCGCAACGCACGCACGAAATCGGCATCCGCCTGGCCCTGGGCGCCAACCCGCGCGACTTGATGAAATTGATTCTCGGGCAAGCCTTGAAGCTCACGGGCATCGGGCTCTTGATCGCTGTACCCTGCGCCGTAGTCATCAGCCGCGCGATGGCCAGCCTGCTTTTCGGCGTCGTGAGCCTGGATTTCACCATTCTGGCAGGATTCACAGCACTACTGCTGCTCGTGGCGCTCGGTGCGGGCTATCTCCCCGCGCGCCGCGCCATCGGCGTCGACCCCATGGTTTCTCTGCGCTACGAATGACGTGTGATCACGGCCGCCTCACTTCTTAGGGCCTGATCAATAGGAGGAATATGCGATGAAGTGGACACGAACAATCACTCAACGCATCCGAAGTCTGTTCCGCCGGAACGCCGTCGAACGAGAGCTCGATCAGGAATTGCGCTTCCATCTCGAAAATCAGATCCTCGAGAACATTTCCGCTGGAATGACGCCCGAAGAAGCGCGGCACGCCGCGACGCGAGCCTTCGGAGGTGTCGAACAGTTCAAAGAGCAGTGCCGTGATGAACGGCGCGTAAACTTTGTCGAAACCCTGTTCCAAGATGCGCGGCATGCCTTGCGCATGCTCGCTAAAAATCCTGGGTTTGCTTTTTTTACTATAACGATCCTCGCCACGGGAATCGCTGCGAATACGGCGATTTTCAGCATTGCCGATGCCGTGCTTCTGCGCCCGCTCCCGTATCGTGCCGCGAACCGTCTCGTGATGATCTGGGAAGACGCCACGTCCTACGGGTTCCCCCACGACACACCGGCGCCGGGGAATTTCGCGGACTGGAAATCGCGGAACCAAGTGTTCGAGGACGTGGCGGCGGCATCTTTTGGCGCGTCCTTCAACCTCACCGGCGAAGGCGGCCCCGAGGAGATCTTGGGCCGAAGGGTGACTACGAATCTATTCTCCGTGCTTGGTGCGTCTCCCGCTCTCGGCCGCGACTTTCGGGCGGAAGACGACGTTCCTGGAGCAGCCGGCGTTGCGATCCTCAGTCATAATCTTTGGCTGCACAGATTTGCGGGAGATCCGGAGATCATCGGCAGAGAAGTTTGGATGAACAACGGGAAGTACAACGTGCTTGGCGTGATGCCGCGCGGATTTCAATTCCCTGACCGCGAAGCACAGTTGTGGATCCCAGCGCGGTTCACGAAAGAGGACCTGGCCAACCACGGCAGTCACTTTTTAGAAGTGGTAGCGCGCTTGAAGCCGGGCGTTGCGCTTCCAACGGCGAACGTGAATCTTGCGGCCATCGCGCAGAAACTCGCGCAAGAACATCCGGACACGAACGCGAAGGTTGGGGCTTTTGCGGTGCCCTTGCGAGAAGAACTCGCCGGGGACCTGCGCCCCGCAATTCTGGTTTTGCTGGGCGCGGTATGTTTCGTGCTGCTGATTGCGTGCGCCAACGTCGCGAACCTGCTGCTCGCGCGGGCCACGGGGCGAAGGCGCGAACTGGCCATGCGGCTGGCGCTCGGCGCAAGCCGCGGCCGCGTCGTGGCGCAATTGTTGACTGAAAGCATGCTATTGGCGCTGCTTGCCGGAGCGGCAGGGCTTGTGCTGTCCGTAGAGGGAACACAGTTTTTGTCCCGTTTGATCCCGCAAGGTATTGCGCCGTTGAGTGGGACAGGAGTGGATCAACGTGTCCTGCTCTTCACGTTGGCAGTGTCGGTAACCACAGGAGTTCTCTTCGGCATTATTCCTGCGTTGCGAATCTCGCAGCTAAACCTGGTCGAATCGTTAAAGCAGGGAGGCGGCCAAAGCGGCATTGGATCAGGAGGCCGGCACCTGCGCGACACGCTCGTGGTTTCCGAGGTGGCCTTGGCAATCGTCCTCCTCATGGGCGCGACACTGATGATCCGAAGCTTCCAGAATTTAGTGCAGCTGGATCCCGGTTTCCGTCCCGATCATGTCCTGGTGATGCGGACGCCACTGCCGCGTCCGAAGTACAGCGATTTCGCGCGGCGTACTTCTTTTTTTACGCAGGTCTTGTCGCGCGTGGGTAGCCTTCCCGGCGTGGTCCTTGCCGGGTACACCACTTGGGTACCGCTGACGAATCCAGGTGGAGCGACAGGAATCACGGTCGAGGGACATCCCGAGCCTGCGCGCGGACAGTTGCTCATTCCCAACGCGCGCATCGTCAGCTCAGATTACATGCGCGCCGTTGGCATGAAGCTCATCGAGGGCCGATTGTTCGACAGACGAGACGGCACAGCAACTCCCATGGTTGCCCTCATAAATCAGACCATGTCGCGGAACTTCTGGCCCGGCGAAAACCCTGTTGGCAGGCGATTCAAGCTGGGCGCTTATCAGGAGAATTCACCGTGGATTACGATCGCCGGAATTGTTGGCGACGTTCATCAGGCTGGGCTCGACCTGCCCGCGAGGCCCGAGATGTACCTCCCTTATCAGCAGCAGGAATTCTTTTCTCCGGATTGGTTAACAGTGCAGACAGAGGGTGATCCAATGCGTCTGGCCGAGATTGTCCGGCAAGAAATTTGGGCCGTCGATAAGGAGCAGCCGGTTGTGGGGGCGCGACCGCTGGAAGATTTGGTGAATGAGAACCTGGCGTCGCGAAAAATCCAAGCTTCGCTGCTTGGCGCGTTTGCGGGGCTCGCCTTGGTCCTGGCAACACTGGGGATTTACGCCGTGCTCTCGTTTGCGGTGACGCAACGCACCCAGGAGATTGGTATTCGCGTGGCTTTGGGCGCCCACCGACGCGATGTATTGCGGATGGTGTTATCACAGGGCTTAAGACTTTTTCTGATCGGAGCCATGCTTGGTTTGGTCGCGGCCTTGGCGCTCTCGCGGACTTTGGGAAATCTCCTCTATGGCATCAGCGCCCATGACCCGATCTCCTTCGCAGGCGTCATTGTTCTTCTTGGAGCCGTCACTTTGCTGGCGTGCTACGTGCCTGCGCGCCGTGCAACACGTGTGGACCCGCTGGTTGCTTTGCGCTACGAATAGCTGACCCTATTTGCGTTTTTTACGCGGCTTAGTAACGCTGTCGCCCAACCACGAAAGATACTCCGCTGAGCCTTCGCTAATCGGCAGGGCGACAAACTCCGGCACATCATAACTGTGGAGACGTTTCACTTCTTTTTCTAAATCAGGGAGGCACTTCGCCGCTGTCTTCATCACCAGCAGATACTCCCGCGCTTTTTCGAGTTTGCCTTTCCAGGTGTAAAACGACTCGGCCGGGCTCAAAACAATATTCACACATGCCGCAAGCTTTTTCTCAACCACGTGACGCGCGATCCACCTGCCCTCCGTCAATGTTCCGCACATCACCAACACGACTCGACTTCGTCCACCCCTGTTCAACATGTTCCCTCCGCCAAGGTGCGAGCCTGACTCCAAACCAAGGCTTCCCCCAACCGGCAATTTTTGAGAACAACTCTTGCCTTCCAACTTTCAACTTTTAGCTTTCAACTTTTGCCTCTTCTTGTTCTAGAATACGGCCCGATGAGCACGAGCACCAGTCTAGGCGCGGCCTCGCCTATTAAGTTTGGCACCTCGGGATGGCGTGGTCTGATCGCGGACGATTTCACGTTTGCCAATGTGCGCCTGGCGGTCACCGCCATTGCGGAGCACGCGAAAGCAAAGACGAAAGAGCCCACGATTCTAGTGGGCTACGACACGCGCTTCTACTCTGAAGAATTCTCTCAGCTCGCCGTGGACATTCTGGAGCACCAAGGCATTCGAACGCTGCTTTGCGAAAGATTCACGCCCACACCCGCGGTGGCCTTCGAAATCATGCGTCGCAAACTCGATGGCGCTATCAACTTCACTGCCAGCCACAATCCCGCGCAATATCACGGTTTGAAATTTTCCTCCGCCGACGCGGGCCCCGCTCTGCCGGAAGTCACCAGGGATATCGAAGCGCGCGCCGCGCACCTCGCCGCGAAAGGTGGTGTTCCGCCCCTCCCTCACGGCGCATCAAACTCTACGCTGGTCGAAAAAATCAATTTGCGCGAAAACTATTTGAAGCGTCTCGAAGAACTCGTCCACTTCGATACACTGCGCAAAGCCAAGCTGTCGCTGGTCGTCGACGCGTTGCACGGCTGTGGCGCCGGCTATCTCGACCGCACACTCGCCGATCACGGTGTCAGCGTGCAAGCCATGCGCACCGAACGCGATTGCCTCTTCGACGGCACGGGTCCCGACGTGTCCGAAGAAAATCTCGCACCGCTGCGCAAGGCCGCAGTCGACTCGAAAGCAACCGCCGGCTTGGCCACCGATGGCGACGCCGACCGCTTTGGCATCGTCGATCGCGACGCCACGTGGATCCAGCCCAACCTGATTCTCGCGCTCGTCTACGACTATCTCGTCGAAACGCGCAATTGGAAAATGCCCGCGGCCCGCAGCGTCGCGACTACGCAAATGATCGATGCGGTCGCCAAATCGCACGGCCAAACCGTTTATCAGACGCCCGTGGGATTCAAATACATCGGCCAGCTTATCCGCGAAGACAAAATCGCTTTGGGCGGCGAAGAAAGCGCCGGGCTTACCATTCGCGGGCACATCCCGGAGAAAGATGGCATTCTCGCGTGCCTGCTGGTAGCGGAAATGATTGCCGTCCGCGGCGCCAGCATTGGTGAGCAAGTTCGCGCCATGTACAAAAAACTTGGCCGCGAGTTCTGGCCTGTCCGCGAAAATCTTCACCTTTCCGACGAACAAAAGGCAAACGCCGTCAAACGCGTGGCCGTGGACGCTTCGACACTCGCCGGACGGAAAGTTATATCTATCGACCGCACGGATGGCGCAAAATTCGTATTCGAAGATGGTTCGTGGATGCTGTTGCGCCTTTCCGGCACCGAGCCGCTGCTTCGCCTCTATGTCGAAGCCGAAAGCGCCGCTGCTTCCGCGAAGTTGACGCGCGAAGCATCACAATGGGTACTGCAAAATTGAAGAAGAAAAAGGACGCCGACGAAAGGATTCAGCCGTTCCTGCGCCACTACGGGCCTGCGCTGCTCGGCCTGTTCATGTTGGTTCTTGTGGTGCACGATATTTTCGGCACGCACGGTTATCTGGCCATGCGCCGCACGCAGCAGGAAATCAAAAAAGTAAACGCCGGCCTGGACCAGTTGAACAGGGAGAATCTACAGCTCGAGCAGGAAGTGCGCGAGCTAAAGACCGATCCGCACAAAATTGAAAAAATCGCCCGTGATGAGCTTGGCCTTGCCAAACCCGGTGAGGTCATCATCAAAATTCCCCGCTCGCAGCAGTTGCCGTCAGACTCTATTGTGAAGCCCTGACCTGCCACTTTTTCCAGTTTGTCCGCAACAAAGACAGCGCCAGCATCGCCAGAAAAATCGTAATCAGTCCCCCGGTGGCCTTCAGCGCGCTGCACTGTCCCTTTGGCAAAATGGAAAATCTTCCGTAAACAAATTCGATGTGCACCCAATACACCAGCAGCGAAGTATTCCCAAGCTGGATGATCGGGCTGAAACCTTTCTGTGCGAGTCCCCACCGGCACCACCCGTAAACCAGAAAAAGAATTATCAGCAAAATGCCGCAGCGCATCAGCAGGAAATTCGGATTGCTGTGCCAATAATCGTAAACGGCGTAAAGCCGCACGCGCGACGAATCAAACAACATGGACAAATAGCAAGCAGCGATTCCCGTACCGCCTAGCGCCGCAAACGCCAGCCCCTCGTTGCGCTTGGCAAAATCTGAAAAGAGAAAAAAACCAACTGCGAGTCCAGCAAAAGCGAACGCCGACCAGGGAAACAACGGAAAGAGCCACGGCTGCGGCTCCTTGAAGACGTGTACGCCATTGATGTACGACTCAAGGGGCCATGGCAAGAACCTCGGCTGATGGGTCGTCCAAAGCGGCGGTGTCGCCATGGCCACAGTCACTGCCGCAAAAACTCCCGCCACCAGGGTGCGGATTCTCGCAGCCGCGACCGCCCCGTCTCCGGTCAGCCAACACAGCACGCCCATGAGCATCATGGAAAGCCCGAGGATGTTTAGCACGTCGACCCGCAGTAAATCCGTTCTCGGTGACCAGGGATAACCGAGGGCAAATTCCTGCACGCGAAACAGCAAGCCCATTCCAAAAATCTCGGCCCCGCGCAGAATCGTTTGTTTCGCGATCGCGCCGCGCTCGATTCCCTTCTCTCGCAGTTTCTCTGTCACCAGCGCAAACGACACACCCGCCAAAAAAATAAACAACGGCGCGGGAAGCGTCCCGCCTAGCCGCGACCAGGCAATCAGCGAAGACGACTTCTTGGCCTCCGGGCTCATCCACGAATCGTAGCAATGCGTCTGAAACATCAGCACGCACGCCAGCCCTCTCATCCAGTCGATGTAAGCAAGCCGTTTCATTCTGGTTGTGTCTCGCCGGCCTCGCGAGCATCGGACGCGGCCAAGCGTGATTGCGAATCATAGACGGTCGAAACCTTTCCGCAAAGGAGAACATGAGATTGCCCAGGCCTTCTCCTTTGACGCTCAAGCTCGTGGTCCGGTCGAGCTACAGTTGCAGCCTCAGTTTTTCGCGGGCGAAGTCGCGAAGCAAGGGGTACTAAAGAGCGATTGAAACGTCTACTATCTCAGCAGCCGGGAACATGTAGCAGCTTTCGAACGTACCTTTACGGAGCGGAGGTATCCGATGGAAACGCTGTGGCAGGACTTCCAGTTTGCAGTCCGCATGATGCGCAAGAATCTGGGTTTTACCACGGCGGCCGTGCTATGCCTGATGCTTGGGATCGGAGCCACCACCGGGATATTCACGGTGGTCAATGCCGTGCTCCTTCAGCCGCTTCCATACTCGCATCCCGAGCAGCTTATCCGCGTCTACACGGAATTTCCGACGTTTCCAAACGGAGGCCTGCACCGATTCTGGACTTCTGGTCCGGAATTCTTCGACCTACGGCGAGATACGCATTCCTGGGCTTCCCTGGACGCGTGGATCACTGGAGGTGCAAATCTCGCCGGCAAGACGCAGCCCGTGCGCGTCACGGCCGCGTACCTGAGCGGCGGATTGTTGGAAACACTTGCAGTGGCCCCGGTTGCTGGACGACTGATATCGCAATCGGACGATCTGCCCGGAGCGCCGGTGGTGGCTGACATTTCCTATGGCACCTGGCAAAGCGTTTTTGCGGGTGATCCCAACGTCGTCGGCCGCGAAACTTACCTCGATGGCCTGAAATGCACCATCATCGGCGTAATGCCGAAGGGCTTCCAGTTTCCGCCGGGCGAACAAGAGCCAGCACAAATCTGGACCGCTTTGCGACTGGATCCCGCGAATCCAGGCAATCGCGGCGGCCACAATTATTATTTGTTGGGCCGGATGAAGCCGGGCGTTACCGCGGGGCAAGCACAGGGAGAACTTGCTTCTCTGGTGCAGAGTTATGGCGAAAAAAAAGTGCCGAAGATGCATGGCTTCCATCCAAAAACTCACACCATCGTCAGCTTTCCTTTGCAGGCAGAAGTCGTTTCCAGTGTTCGGCCCGCACTCTTGATGCTGCTCGGCGCCGTGGCTTTCGTTCTCCTAATCGCGAGCGTGAATGTGGCAAATCTGCTGCTCGCGCGCGCCGAAGCTCGCCGGCGGGAGATTGCCATTCGCGGTGCACTCGGCGCTGGACTCGTGCGGCTCGCGCGACAATTCGTAACTGAAGGAATTCTGCTAGCGTTCTGCGGCGCCCTTCTGGGCGTAGCACTTTCCTATGGAGGCGTGCGCTTGGTTCAGCTCACCAACGCAGGCGGTATCCCGCGCGCGGATGAAATTTCGATGGACTGGCGCGTTCTGCTCTTCACTCTGGGGACAAGCTTAATTACGGGAGTGCTTTTTGGACTAGCGCCGCTCGCGCCGCTGCTTGTGAGAGGGATCTCCGAATCGCTGAAAGATACTGCGGGCAGCACCACGGCTGCGGCCGGAGCGCAAGTTTTCCGGCGCATTTTGGTCGCCGGCGAACTGGCGATGGCTCTCGTCCTGTTGATTGGCTGTGGGCTGATGCTGCGCGCCTTCTGGAAACTACAGGAGGTCCATACCGGCCTTAACGCTGAGAACGTCATCACCATGCGCGTCTCGCTCCCGAGCGGAACGTACACGGACAACGCAAAGATCACCGGTTTCTGGACCCGGCTCGATGAACGATTGACGAATCTTTCGGGCGTGCAATCCGCCGCACTAGTCTCCGGATTAGCCCCGCTGCGCCCTCCGAATATGAACGACACGGATATCGAGGGCTTTGTCCAAACGCAGGACGGCCCCATCCCGAATGTGGATTTTTACCAAGCCGTGAGCAAAGACTACTTCACCACTATGGGCATTCGGCTGATGGATGGCCGGTTGTTCGACGGACGTGACGTCCAAGGCGCGCCCGATGTCGTCATTATCAACAATTCGATGGCGATGACGTTCTGGCCGCACCAGAATCCTATCGGCAGGCGTATTCGCCCAGGCGGGAGCAAAGACTGGAGCACGATCGTCGGGGTCGTGGACGACGTAAAGAATGCCGGTCTCGATCGGCCGGCGGGAACTGAATTGTATCTGCCCTATCGGCAGCCGGCGGGCGCAGGCAATTCGGACATGTATGTACTCATGAGGACGCAAGCGGGTGACCCGCGCTCGCTGGCAGGCGTTGTGCGTGAACAGTTGAACCAGATCGATCCGTCGCTGCCATTGGCGGACGTCCGGCTGATGGAGGACGTGCTTAGTCGCGCCCAAGCGCGGCCACGATTCCTGACCCTGCTGCTGTCCCTCTTTTCCGGCGTCGCTCTAATCATCGCGACCGTGGGAATCTATGGCGTGGTCTCTTATTCGGTGGCGCGGCGGACAAAGGAATTTGGTTTGCGCCTGGTACTTGGCGCACAAGGCGGGGACGTCCTCGGACTTGTCATGAAACAAGGGGCTGGTATGGTGGCGATCGGAATTGTTGCCGGGCTTTTGACTGCGTTCGCCCTGACGCGATTGATGGCCAGCTTGCTCTTTGGCGTGACGGCGACGGACCTTCCAACGTTTGCGAGCGTCACCGCTTTGCTGTTTGCGGTAGCACTGGCAGCCTGCTATCTGCCTGCGAGGCGGGCGACCAGCGTGGATCCAATTCAGACGTTGCGCTACGAATAGTGACTCATTTCAAGCTACTAATAACTTCACAGAAACGCAGGCTGTCGGCGCCAGGTCGTTGAATTTGGTCTGCCATTTCTTTCAGTTACAATTCTCGCTTGCCCGCCGCACGCCAACTCGGCCCGCTCGCCATGCTCGGTCTCTGGGCCGTGCTGACTCTCACCGGAGTGCTGTACTCCGTCTGGCAAGGCTATGGCGGCCGCGCATTCGCTGCCACGCTCACGGTCTTCGCGTTCTTCCTTATGGTGATGCTGCTTTTTGCTGCGCGCGGCGTGGAGGATCGCCTCGCTTCGCGCTTCGGCGCCAGCAGCGGCTACTTGCTTGGCACCGCGGTGTTTCTTGTCTACCTGATTTACGCCCTGGGGACAAATACTTTTGCGTTCACGCGGGCTGTAGCCGTCGCCGCACTGGTTTTACTTCCGCTCGCGCTCGCCGCTTCCGCCGCGCGCAAGCCACCTGGCGTATGGCAGGATCTTGCAACGATTCTTTTCATTTGGTTGGCTGTGAAGCCGCTTCCGAATCCCTGGGGATGGTCCCTATCACACTGGCTCTGGCCGTACCCGGGCGGCCGTCTTTCTTACATTTTCACTGTCCTCCTCTGCGTCAACATCGCGCTTGCCTGTTTCCTGCTTCTGCGCCGCGTCAATGGCGTCGGCTACTCCATCGGGTGGGGCCATCATTGGAGCTTTTTCATCGCCGCAAGTTTCATCGTTTTCGCTTGCATCGCCATTCCCTTGGGCCAGGCAACCCATTTCATTCAATTCGATCCGCAATGGTCGCAACTCAAGTCTTTGCCCCTCGTTTCGCTCGGCATTCTCTGCTTCACCGCTTGGCCCGAAGAGTTCCTCTTCCGCGGCCTCCTCCAAAATCTGCTTTCGCGCACTTCACAGAGCGATCTTGCCGGTTGGTGGACCGCCTCCATTCTCTTCGGCTTCTCGCACATCACCAACATGGGCTTCCCCAACTGGCGTTATGTAATCCTGGCCTCCATCGCCGGTTTTTTCTACGGCTGGACCTGGCGCAAGACCGGCTCGATTTTCGCCTCCGCACTGCTCCACGCCGCCGTTGATATTACATGGCATTTTCTCTTTCGAACGGTGTAGATTAGAGCGCATCTTCTGTATAACGGAGCGCGGCCTAGCGCGTCCAACCTTGCTCTGAAAGCCGGGGCACGCGGACTGCCCGCTCAGCGCCCACAAAGAACGCGCAATACATTCAGGAGGAAAACAAATGGCGGAAACCATGACAGCGGAACAAGCAACATTCCTACTGCACGACGTTTACATGGGAAACCTGAAAACAGAGAGCCGTACGACGAAGAGAATCCTCGAAGCGGTTCCCCCGAATAAGCTGGATTACAAGCCGGACCCTGCGTCCAGAAGCGCCATTGAACTGACCCGGCACATTGCCGCGGCCGACAACCGCTTCGTCGAGACGGTAATCAACGGTGTATTCGACACCAACCCGGCAATGATTCCGGAGAGCGTCAAGACCCCTGCTGAAATTGCTTCCTGGTACGAGGAGCGTTACGAGAAAAACTTCGAAGCCCTCGGAAGGGTGAGTGGCGAGAAGTTGGTGAAGATCGTGGATTTTCGCGGGATGTTCCAGTGGCCCGCGGTCAAATTTGCCATCTTCGGCCTGCACCACACCATTCATCACCGCGGCCAGCTCGCTTCTTACCTGCGCTGTATGGGCGCGAAGGTGCCGGCCATTTACGGCGAAAGCTACGACAGCGCGCTCGCTAAAAAGGCCGTTGGCTAGCAAACCTCATTTTGTTCCACACATTTTTACCTGATTTGATCTGTCGTGTGGGCCGGCGACTGGTAGTCCGCTGCCGGCCTCCTTATTCAGTTATTCATCAATCCGGGAAAAAACCGGTGACATCACACTTTCCCTGGA
>Ga0137412_10001700_pt1 | contig 17218 bp, 18 predicted proteins | sample CZODoug2_1_16fun_FD_122160 | JGI IMG/M metagenome (GOLD analysis project Ga0137412, IMG submission 122160) | Vadose zone soil fungal communities from Angelo Coast Range Reserve, California, USA - CZODoug2_1_16fungal (Hybrid Assembly) | ecosystem: Environmental > Terrestrial > Soil > Vadose zone...
CGCGCGCTATCGATGATGGGCGACGGCGGCTTCTGGCACAACGGCCTGACCAGCGGCATCGGCAATGCCGTGTTCAATCGGCATGACGGTGTGACCATCATTGTCGATAACGGCTACTCAGCCGCCACCGGCGGGCAATACATCCCTTCCTCTTCAGCCGAGATCAAAGGCCGCCGCGCGCGGAATCGCATCGAGACCGCCGTGCGCGGCGTCGGTGTCGAATGGGTGCGTACGATTCGCACCTACGACATGAAGCAGACCATGGGGGTACTGAGAGAGGCGCTGCTCACCAAATTCACCGGCCCTAAGATCGTGATCGCGGAAGGCGAATGCCAGCTGAATCGCCAGCGACGCGTGGCGCCGGCCATCAAGAAAATGGTCAGCGACGGTGAGCGCGTGGTGCGCGAGCGTTTCGGCATCGATGCCGAGGTCTGCACCGGCGATCACTCCTGTATCCGGCTGTCCGGCTGCCCCTCGCTCACCGTCAAGAGCAATCCCGACCCGCTGCGGCGCGATCCGGTCGCCTATGTCGACAATACTTGCGTCGGTTGCGGCGTGTGCGGAGAAGTTGCGCATGCGGCGGTTCTTTGCCCGTCGTTTTATCGCGCCGATATCATCGTGAACCCCACCGCTTGGGACCGGCTCAAGGCGCGGGTGCGTTCGGCTGTTATCAGCCTGCTGGCTTGAGGCAAACACGCCCCATCACCCTGACGATCGCGGCTTTGGGCGGGCAAGGCGGCGGCGTCGTGACCGACTGGCTCGTCATGGCCGCCCGAAGCGCCGGCTACTTCGTTCAAGCGACCTCGGTTCCCGGCGTCGCGCAGCGCACCGGCGCAACCATCTATTACCTGGAGTTCTTTCGCCGCAGCGACGCGCCGCAAGGACGCGAACCGGTCATGGCGCTGATGCCCAATCCCGGCGACGTGGACATCGTCGTCGCCTCCGAATGGATGGAAGCCGGCAGAGCGATCAATCGCGGCCTGGTCACCAAGGAGCGCACCACGCTCATCGCCTCGACGCATCGCGACTACACCATCAGCGAAAAAATGGCGCTCGGCGAGGGACGGGTCAGCTCCCGCGAATTGTTTGAAGTCGCGTCGGCGACGGCGGCGAAGTTGATCGGCTTTGACATGCTCAAGGTGGCCGATGCCGCGGGAGGCAGAATCAGCGCCGTCATCTTGGGCAGCATCGCCGGCGCCGGTGTGCTGCCCTGGGGCATCGAGGAATACCATCACGCGATCAAGGAATCCGGCGTCGGCGTTGAGGCCAGTCTTGCGGCGTTCGAAGCCGGCCGACAAGCCGTGATGGCCGCGCAGGCGAAGCCTTTGACCGCGGCCGCATGGCCCGGGAATCACGGCGCCATCGATTCCTCCGACTACACGCTCGGGGCGCTTTCGGAGCCGCTGCGCGGGCGGATCGTGGATCGATTTCCCGCCTCACTGCACGATTTGCTGGGAATGGGTGCCGCGCGCCTATCGGACTATCAGAATGACGCCTATGCCGCGGCTTTTTTGAATCGGCTCGGGCAGGTCTTTACGTTCGATGCGGCCAGAGTAGCGGATCCTAAGCTGACGGCGGCGACCGCGCGCGCGCTGGCACTGTGGATGAGCTTCGAGGACGTGATGCGCGTGGCGCAGGTGAAAACTCGGCGTGGCCGTGCCGAACGCATTCGCCGTGAGGTGCGCGCCAACCCTCAAGATCTGGTCGAGGTGCGTGAGTTCGTCAAGCCGCGGGTCGAGGAGATTTGCGGCACGCTGCCGGCGGGCCTTGGCCGGCGGCTCCTGGCTTCGCCCCGCGCGTACCGAACTCTCGCTCGATTCACCGCCGGGCGCCGCATATCGACGTCGACCATCGGCGGTTTCCTGCTGCTTCGCAGCCTCGCCGCGCTGCGCCGTCTGCGCCGCACCACGCTGCGCTTTCAGATCGAGAATCGGCGCATCGAGGCATGGCTCAGGCAAATCGTCGAGATCGCGCCGCGAGACTATGAGTTGGCTATCGAACTTGCCGAATGCCAAACCCTGGTGAAGGGATATGGCGATACCCACGAGCGCGGTTGGACCAGCTTCAGCCAAATTAGCGCGCTGGCGCCAAAACTCGTTGGCCCGCAAGCCGCTGCTCGCCTGCGCGCGCTGCGCGAAGCCGCGTTGGCGGATGACAATGGTTCGCAGCTCGCGAGTGCCATTGCGCAAATGCAGGCCGCGCCCGCGGCACGTTAGGCGGGGGCCTAAATTGAGAGTTGGCCATGAGAACATCCAATGCTCATCGAATAGGCAGAAAATTCAAGGTCTCGAGTTACTGTTAGAGCACATACATGATTTCCGCCGCTCGGGGTCTCTTCTTCATTTTATGCGCGCAGGTTTGCGCAATGTTGACCGGTTGCGCATCGAACTCGGCAAACGCTCTGCTGAAGTATCAACCTCCAGCGCGCGAGAGCCCCGCAGCAATTATCGATGTTGGGAAACACGGGCGCGCATGGTCCGTTGACGGTACAGAGACCCCATCCTTTGCGAACACGCTTCGCCTAGCACCCGGTGAACACCGGGTAGGGCTTAACTGCTTGTCCTACGATATTTCTACTGCTGCCGTTATATCTGCGGCGGCAGCTGTGGGGGGCGCAATCGGGGCCGCGGTTGCCGCGTCGGCTATCCCGCAAGATAAGCCTCCCTCGACGTTGCAATTCGTTCTGGTGACAGGTCGCTTCGAGGCCGGAAAGACTTATTATTCCCGATGTGTCGCTGCGGACGGAAAGCCGCATGCCTGGCTGGCCGATTCGCCAGATGGCAGCGACCTGCCTCAAGGATTTACATCTTTATGCACGCGTGGTTGTCCGCATTAGTAATGGCGGCGCCGATCGAGTGTGCTCTAACAATTAGCTCGAGCGATCGCGAGGTCGTGGCTTCGTTGAGCAATAAAGCCGTCGTTCGCGAGTGGCGGCAGTGGGTCGGTCGAAAGCGGCAGTACAAACGGAGACGAGAAAATGCGTTTTCGCCTTGGGATGAATAGATGGAAGGCGACTCAGACCGCGCTGCGGTCCGGCCGATACGTCATGTATCGGCATTCAGGCTGCGGGCGGCTGACGCAGAATCCAACCATTGCCGTCGGGATCCTTGAACATCGCGTACCGGCCCCAGGGCTGTTGTTCAATGTTGGAAAGCTGCAACCCGCGTGCGCTCAATAGGCGATGGTCACCATCGATGTCGCTGCTGTTAAGCATCACACCCTGCAAGCCGCCTGGCTTCATGCTGTCAAACCAAGTCACCAAAGTGATTGTCGTGGCACATCCTGGTGGCGCGAGCTGAATCCATTTTCCCCCACTGGGGCCCATAGACTCCTCTCGCAACAAGTTGAACCCCAAAATGTCCCTATAGAAAACCTTTGATCTTTCCTGGTCGGCCACTGGAACTGAAACGATTTCAAAAGACAATATCGCCATGACGTGCTCCGTGTGATGGAATCCGGCGAGTTTAGCAGTCCGCAAACAAGGGCCGCGAACACTTCAGCCCCCGCAAATGTAAGCTGATCTTTGCGTTTCGATAGGTTTCCACCCGATTTGCCCTGCCCTCTTAGGCCTATACTTTGAGTCCTTATGAGGTTGAGGCGGCCGTGAACAAACCGCTGAGCGTCGGGGTGATCGAAGGTTTCTTCGGTAGACCATGGGACTGGTCCGCCCGGCAGAGCGGAATCGATTTCCTGCGTGATTACGGATACCACTTTTACATCTACGCGCCGAAAGCAGATCCGTTTCTGCGCCGTCGGTGGCGCGAGCCAATGCCCGCGGAGACGATGCGGCAATTATCGGAACTCTCTTCTCTGTGTCGGAAGCAAAACATCGCCCTCGGGATTGGGCTGACGCCATTCGAGATTTACTTGAATTACGACGCAGATGCCAGGATGGCGTTGCGATCAAAGGTGCTGCAGCTCAATGAAATCAGCGCGAACGTGCTGTGTATCTTGTTCGACGACATGCGCGGCGATGTCGATGAGCTACCGACCCTTCAAGTTAAAGTCATCTCCGATGTTTGCTCTTGGAGCAATGCAAAGCAATTTATCGTTTGTCCGACCTACTATTCCTACGATTCGCGGCTCGCTCGCGAATTTGGATCTCCCCCAAAACAATATCTGCAAGATCTGGGCCGAATGCTCGACTTGAAGATTGATGTCTTTTGGACGGGCGAGAACATCATTTCTGACGGATACTCGGCTCGGCATATTGCCGAGGTAGCCGAGCAGATCCGGCGCAAGCCGTTCATTTGGGACAACCACATTTCGAATGATTCTAGAATTCGTACCAATCATCTATTCGTCGATCCTGCTTCGAACGCGTGGGAACTACCTGCTGAAGGCGTGGCGGGTCTTGCGATCAATACCATGAATCAGGCGCATCTATCGCGAATCGCGCTTAGTGGATATAAGCAATTGTTAGAGGACCAAAGCGAGCAAGTGCGCTTATCGAACGTTTGCCGGCCTCTCGCGGGAGCGTCGTTCGCGGAGCGGCTCGTGGCAGACCGCGATCTCTTCCAGCTGAAGGGCCTGGAGCAGATCGACGCCCATACACGCGAAAGGCTGCTCCGCTTATATGAAACCATGAAAACTAACCCTTATGCGCAGGAGGTAAGCGCGTGGCTGCGCGGCGAGTACGTGTTCGACCCGCAGTGCTTGACCGATTGACCGGCAGGACTTGGCGCGAGGTAAAGCCATGAATCGCAACGTTATCGAGCTTGGCGCATTTTCCTGGGCCAGGATCGAGCGTCTGTACGATGCGGACGCGGTTAAGGCAGTCGTCCTATTTCTAATATTCTTTGGTTGTTGGCTTTGGCTCACGCCGCGGTTTCTGATGGCGAATGAATGCCGCATTTGTGGGCTGATCCGGGTCTAGATCAAGTCATGCGCGCTACAGCATGAAACTTCTCCGTCGGTCGAGCCATTCGGGCTTCCTAGCCTGATGTTGCACGCGGCTATGACCTATACGTTTCGAAACGGGTTACGCGTGAAGACTCGTGAAGAGAACGTCTACCGATATGACATTTTTAGAACGCCCTCGGGCGATTTCGAAGAGCTGGTGGGAATGGTGAATTCCCACGGTCTTAGGCCGTATTCTCGCGCAACCAAGCAACTAATTGCGCGAAACCGAAAGAATTCGTGTCGTAGAGTCCGCAAATGAAGCCGTAGGTTTGCACGGAGTCCGCGGTTATTCGGATTCCATTGATACCCAGGAAGGTATACATCGCGGCAAATGCGGTGCGCTTGTTGCCATCGACGAAAGGGTGATTTTGTCCGAGACTTTCCCACAGTGCTGCAGCTTCCTCGAGCGTATTGGTGTAGTAGCCGGTCTGAGGTCGGAACAGCGCTGATTCCAATAGACCTGCATCGCGTACACCATCGCTGCCACCGTAACGATCGATCTGATCTTGGTGGATGGCCAGGACTTCCGCGAGGGTTGGGAACTCGCTCATTCAGCGAGTTTTTTATACAGGGGTCCGAAGCGTTCAATGCTCGACAGATAGGTCGCCATGACAGAGGCGCGGGGCTTGCCGCCCTGCCGCTTGTCGATGAGGTCGGTCAGCGCTTCTTCGACCAGCACCTGCAGCTGCCGACCCTCTTGCTCAGCGAGCTTGCGTACTTTGCGCAGCACCTTTGCATCCACCTGCGTGGCGAACTTTTCGCGCACTTGAGCCATACGGAATCTCCTCAATCGAGATCATGATACATCTTGATATTTCATGATAGCAGATTTGCGGCAAATCCTCACAGCAAATCGCGCAGCTTTGCGTAGCCCGAACGGCTGATGGGTAGCTCGGTCTTGTCGTTGAGAATGGCCATGCGGCTGTCTTTTTCGGACAGTTCTATTTTTGCCAGCCGCGACACATTCAGAATAAAGCGGCGGTGGATGCGCAGGAATCCCTTGGCCGCGAGCTGCTCCTCGAGCTCGCCGAGCGTTTGCTCCTTCAAGTAGCTGCGTCCGCCCGCGCGGATCGATACGTAGTCGTCCTGCGCTTCAATGTAATCGATTTGCTCCACCGGGATCACATGCACATGGGAGCGATCGCGTATGAGAAGGCGATCAACGGCAGTGCCCTCGCGATGGGTCTCGAGCAGCTCTCGCGCCGGAATCGGCTGGCGCTGGCTGATGCGCGACCGCGCCAGCTTCAAGGATTCGGCGAAGCGCTCCGGCCCGAACGGCTTGAGCAGATAGTCCACCGCGTGCACCTCGAAGGCGCGCAAGGCGTAGTCGTCGTAGGCCGTGGTGAAGACGACGCCCGCGGCGTCGCGGCCGATGAGATCCAGCACTTCGAATCCGTCCAGCTTCGGCATCTGGATGTCCAGGAATAACAGGTCCGGCTTCAATTCGTTCGCCGCCTTCACCGCTTCCAGGCCATTGGTGCATTCGGCCACGACATGCACGTCGGCATGTTGCTCCAGATATTCGCGGATGAGCGCGCGTGCAGGAGCTTCGTCATCGACAATCACGACGGTGAGGTGCTTCGGGTCAAGCATTCGCATTCGCCCCCTCGGGCGGCTCAAAGGGCAGGCTCACTTTCGCGGTGAACTCGCCGCGCTGCTCATCGATGTCGAGCTGCCCCGCAAGGCCAAACTGGGATTGGAGCCGCTGGCGCACCAAAGAAAGGCCAAAGCCGGCGCGCTTGTGCCGCGGACGATCCGGATCGCAGGGATTGGTGACCCGCACCACCAGCATCGAATGCTCTCTTTCCGCCCGAATGGTGACGGTACCGCCTTCGAGCAGGTGTGCGATACCGTGAAGCACCGCATTTTCGGCCAGAGGCTGCAGGATCAGCGCGGGCACCTTGGCGCTCAAGGCCTGTTGGCTGGTCTCTTTGAACACATTGAGTCTGGCGCCGAGCCGCACCTGTTCGATGGAGAGATATCGCTCCACGATGTTCAATTCCTCCTGCAACGAGATTCTCTGCGCGGCGCCGAGCCGTAAGGTATCACGCAGAAAATCCGCGAGCAGCAGACACATCTTGCGTGCAGCTGCTGGGTCGCGAGCGGTGAGCGAACTGATCGAGTTCAAGCTGTTGAAGAGAAAGTGCGGATCGAGCTGCGCACGCAAGGCCTTGAGCTCAGCTTCGCGCGCCAGCAGGCCGGCCTCGAGCGAGCGCCGTTCAGCGTCCTGCGAGGCATTCGACGCGATCAGCACATAATGAAATGCCGTGGCGAGCCAGAACAGCAGAGCGCCCACCACGAAAAGCAGCCAGGGTTGCGCCAGATACAACTGTGGCTGCAAACCGATGTTGAGCGACTCCAGCAGCCGCGCCCAACCCCAGGCAAGAGCCACGCACAGGCCACCCACGGTTGCGGCCGCGCTGAGATGGGCCGGCACGGCGCGCCAGCTTCGGTCTTCCGTGGCTATAGGAAAGGCCTGGCACAGGTAGTACGCAGACAGCCCGATGAACGCGTAGACCATCATCAGCGGTAAAAAGAACACGGTCGCGGTAACCCAAGCGCCTTGGCGGCCCAAACCGATGATCAGCACGATCCCGATGGGGAGACAGCCCAATAGATACAGCCCCAGCTGTTTCGCATCGGCGAGGATGGGGTGCATTTCAATTACTGATTTCGACGCCGCCCATGACCACCGTGCCGCGCACCAGCAGGTGCTGCGCCGGACTGGAGGGTACCGAGCGCGTCTTGTCGTGCACGCCGCCCAATAGCGGCACGACTTCCTGCGACACGGTCCAATTGGGCGGAACGAAAATATTGACGCCGCCCATGATGACGAACACGTCAATCACCGCGAGCTCACCGGAACTCATCAAGGCATCGCGTAAGTCGAGTTCACATCCGCCCATGAATGCCGTCGTCTCCGCGCCGCGGAATACCGTTTTTCCCCAACGGCGTTTGCTGCTGCTGAGCAGGGAGAAGAGCGACGCATATACAGGTTCGCCGGAACTTGCGGCAGCGGAATTGAAACCGCTCGGACCCTGGCCTGTCGGGCCTTGGCTTGTCGGGCCTTGGCTTGTCGGGCCCTGGCCCGGGCCGGCGCCGGCTGCGGGGCCGCCCGGCAGATCCTGCGGCGCACCGGAGCGGTAACCCTGATTGCGCATCATGATTCTTGCGCCGAAGAACACCAACAAGAGCGGCCAGAGAAATTCCCATATATCCAGGCTCACGAGGTCAAGCGTGTTGAGCAAGAGCCAGCCGCCGACGACAATGAGCACCAGAGCCCGTAATGCACTATGCCTCTCTCCGCGCTGTAGCAGAACCAAGCCAATCACGATCAGAGCGGCCGGCCAAAAGCGCAGCACATGATGGGCCTGGACGAGGCCGATCCGGTCAAGAGCCAGCACGACGCCCATGAGGACAAGGCAAACGCCGATGATGAATTTCGGCGTGACGTTGCGATCATTGGGTGGCACGGTATTCCTCGTCCGAACGTCTGCTGTGATCGCGTAACCCGCGAATGATGGTCATCAAACCCAATCCGGCCAGCAGCACCGGAACGCTGAACTGGACATAGGCCCAATCGGTCATGGTATTGGCAAGCAACCAATCCCCTGCCAGGAGCAAACCCCAGCCTTGCTGATGGCGCTCCTTGAGCGTGGCAATCATCTGCACGAAGGCTAGCACAATGATGAACAGAGGCCAGCTGTGGGCAAGATCGACAGCAGGCAGCAGCCCCGCGGACTGGTGCGTCAGCAATGCGCCGGCCGTGACCAGCGCAATCCCGGTCAGCAAGCTGCCTGTGGAGGGATTTTTGAATCGAGCGTTCATTGATTGACTCCGGGTTCGTTGTTGGGCGCTTGCATGCTGTCGCAACGGCGCCTGAGGATCACCCGATTTTCGGCCAATCGCCGCCCTTTCCCGGCGAACGACCGCCGCGAAGGCCGCGCCCCCGGGCCGGATTTCCGCGCCATTCGCTGATATGCTTTATGTCTAAACTATTGACATAGTGGTATAATTAGACATGAAGCGAATTGTCTGCATGGGCGGCGGGCCCGCCGGCTTGTACTCCGCGATTCTGTTCAAAAAGGCGTTGCCCGAGGCAAGCGTGGAGATTTTCGAACGCAATCGCCCGGACGACACCTTCGGCTGGGGCGTGGTGTTTTCGGACAAGACCATGGGCAATTTCCTGGAAGCGGATGCGCCTTCGCATGCGCGCATCGCCGATGAGTTCTATCATTGGGACGACATCGACGTGCACTTCAAGGGGCGCACCATCCGCTCCGGCGGCCATGGTTTCGCCGGCATCTCGCGCCGCACCCTGCTCAATATCCTGCAGAAGCGGGCCGCCTCCCTCGGCGTGAAGCAATCGTTTCAATGCGAACTGGACGACACCCGGCAATTCGATGACGCGGATCTGGTGGTCATTGCCGAAGGCGCCAACAGTAAGGCACGCGCGCAACAGGCTGAGAAATTCGACCCCAGCATCGATGTGCGCAAGTGCCGTTACATCTGGCTGGGCACGACGCAGAAATTCACGGCATTCACCTTTGCGTTCGAGAGAACGGAATTCGGTTGGTTTCAGATCCACGCCTACCAATTCAGCAAGGATCTCTCCACGGTCATCGTCGAGACGCGCGAAGAGACCTGGGCTGCACACGGCCTGGACAAGGCCGATATCGACCGGTCGATTGCATTTTGCGAGAAGTTGTTCGCCGCTTTTCTCGGGCATGCGCCGCTGCTCTCGAACGCGCGGCACCTGCGCGGTTCCGCGTGGCTCAATTTCAATCGCGTGACCTGCGGACATTGGCACGACGGCACGCGGGTGCTCATCGGCGATGCGGCGCACACGGCTCACTTCTCGATCGGCTCGGGCACCAAGCTCGCGATGGAAGACGCGATTTCGCTGGTGCGCCACGTGAGTCATGCAAATGACGTCCCGAGCGGCCTTGCGTCCTATGAGACCGAGCGCAGCGTCGAGGCGCTGAAGCTGCAAAATGCGGCGCGCAATCGCATGGAATGGTTCGAAAACGTCGCCCGGTATGAAAACATGGAGCCGCTGCAATTCGCGTACAGCTTGTTGTCCGGCAGCCAGCGCATCGGTCACGCAAACCTCAGGCTGCGCGACGCGCAGTTCATCGACAAGATCGAGACCAATCTGGCGCGCAGCAACGGCGTTACACGGCCGCGGCCGCCGATGTTCCTGCCGTTTCGGCTGCGCGATATGCAGCTCGTCAATCGGGTGGTGGTATCGCCCATGGCCCAGTATCGGGCCATCGACGGCATGCCCGGCGATTGGCACCTGGTGCATTACGGCGCACGCGCCACGGGCGGCGCGGGGCTTTTGTTCACGGAGATGACCTGCACGTCGGCGGACGCACGCATCTCGCCGGGTTGCACGGGTTTATGGAATGAGGCGCAGCGCGCCGCATGGCAGCGCATCGTTGAGTTCGTGCACGCGGAATCCCAGGCGCGCTTTTGTCTGCAACTCGGGCATGCGGGCCGCAAAGGGTCCACCCAGCTGGGCTGGCAGGAGGCTGACCGTCCCCTCGCGCAGGGCAACTGGCCGTTGTTGGCGCCCTCGCCGCTTCCCTATTTGCCGGACATCAGCCAGGTGCCGCATGAGATGACGCAGACCGACATGGACGCGGTGAAGCGCGATTTTGTCAACGCGGCGACGCTCGGCGCCGCCGCGGGTTTTGACATGCTGGAATTGCACATGGCGCATGGCTACTTGCTGGCGAGCTTCTTGTCGCCCTTGACGAATGTGCGAAGCGATGAGTACGGAGGAGCGGTGGAAAATCGCTTGAGATACCCCCTTCAGGTATTGCGCGCGGTGCGCGCGGCGTGGCCTGCCGAAAAGCCCTTGAGCGTGCGGCTGTCCGCCTGCGATTGGGCCGAAGGCGGACTCAGCGAGTCGGATGTGATTGCGATCGCCCGCGCCATGGCCGCCGCCGGCGCCGATATTCTCGACATCTCCAGCGGCCAGACCATCGCGGCGCAACGGCCGATCTATGGCCGCATGTGGCAGACGCCGCTGGCCGATATGGTGCGCAATCTAGCCGGCGTTCCCACCATTGCCGTGGGCAATATTTTCGAGGCCGATCATGTCAATTCCATTATCGCGGCCGGCCGCGCCGATCTTTGCGCGATTGCGCGTCCGCATCTGGCCCATCCTTCATGGACGCTCGCAGAAGCGGCGGCACAGGGGTTTACCGAACAATGGTGGCCCGAACCCTATCGGTCCGCCAAAGCGCAACTCGAGCGCGCGGCCGAGCGTGCCGCGGCGGCAGGAGGCGCAGTATGAACGGTAACGGACCGCTCCAGGGCCGCCATGCCCTCGTGACCGGCGGCGGCCGGGGCATCGGCGCCAGCATCGTGCGATCGTTGGTGGGCTGCGGGGCCCGGGTGAGTATGCTTGGGCGCACCGCGGCGACGCTCCAAGCGCTGGCCACGGAACTACGATCCTCCGGTGCGCAGACTTTTTGTGCGACCGCCGATGTCAGCAAGCGCGAGTCTGTGGATGCCGCGTTTGCAGCCGCGCGGACACTGTTCGGACCCATCGAGATCCTGATCAACAATGCCGGCCAGGTAATCAGCGCGCCGATCACCAAGCGCGATGATGCCTTGTGGGAGCGATTGCTGGCCATCAATCTGTCGGGCACGTACTTCGGCATGCAAGCCGCATTGCCCGACATGCTTCAGGGCGGCTTCGGGCGAATCGTCAACATCGCCAGTACCGCCGGGCTTACCGGCTACCCCTACGTCGCTGCGTACTGCGCGGCTAAACACGGCGTGATCGGATTGACGCGTGCCGTCGCCAGAGAGGTCGCCACGCGCAACATCACCGTCAATGCGGTTTGCCCGGGCTATACGGATACCGACCTGGTCAGAGAGGCCGCCTCGAAGATATCCACCGTGACCGGCCGCAAATTGGAAGACGCGCTTCAAGCCCTGACCAAGTCGAATCCTCAAGGCAGGCTCATTCAGCCGGACGAGGTTGCCAACGCGGTCGCGTGGTTGTGCGTACCCGGCAGCGAATCGGTCACCGGGCAGAGCATCGTGGTCGCCGGGGGAGAATTGCTGTGAGCGCCGCCCTCGGCCTGGACACCCGCTTGACCGATGATCATCACGAGTCGCTGCGCCTGTGGTTGCGCTTGCTGACCTGCACGCACCTCGTCGAGGCGCATGTGCGCAAGGCCTTGGCCAAGGAATTCAAAACAACGCTGCCGCGATTCGATCTCATGGCGCAGCTCGAGCGCGCTCCGCATGGCTTGCAGATGGGCGAGCTCTCGCGGCGCATGCTGGTAACCGGCGGCAATGTCACGGGAATCGTCGACCAATTGGAACGCGGCGGCTTGCTGGTCAGGACGGAAGACCCGGCCGATCGGCGCGCCTACCTGGTCAAGCTGACGAAGGAAGGCCGGCGTCTTTTTGGTCAGATGGCCGCAGAGCATGAAAGCTGGATCGCGAAGCTCTTTTCCGGCATTCCTAAGCGCGAGCAGCGCGCATTGGCTGAATCATTGACACGGCTGCGCGGGCAACTGACGCGGGAAACACCATGAAAGACTTGACCGAGTACCAAGCCCAGCATTTTCTCTGGTCCGTGCAGCATCACGTCGGCTGGATCACGTTGAATCGGCCGGAGAAGAAAAATCCGCTGACCTTCGACAGCTACGCGGAACTGCGCGATCTCATGCGTCGTCTGCCCTATGCGGCGGAGGTCAAGGTCGTGGTCATCAGCGGTGCGGACGGCAACTTCTGCTCGGGAGGCGACGTGCAGGAAATCATCGGTCCCCTGACGCGCATGAGCATGCCTGAGCTGCTGAATTTCACGCGGATGACCGGTGACCTGGTCAAGGCCATGCGCGCCTGTCCGCAGCCCATCATCGCAGCCGTCGATGGCGTCTGCGCGGGGGCCGGCGCCATTTTGGCCATGTCCTCCGATATCCGTCTCAGCACTCCTCGCTCCAAGACCGCATTTTTGTTTACGCGCGTGGGGCTGGCGGGCTGCGACATGGGTGCCTGCGCCATTCTGCCGCGAATCATCGGTCATGGCCGGGCGGCCGAGTGGCTGCTGTCGGGCCGCAGCGTCGGTGCCGATGAAGCACTGGCCTGCGGATTCTACAGCCGCGTGGTGCCCGTGGAGGAACTGCGCGCAGCGGTCGTGCAGCTGTCCGAAGAACTCGCACAAGGTCCGACCTTTGCGCACGGCATGACCAAGACCATGCTGAATCAGGAGTGGAACATGGGGTTGGAGCAGGCCCTGGAGTCCGAGGCGCAGGCACAGGCGGTCTGCATGAAGACTGAGGATTTTCGCCGCGCCTACGATGCATTTTCCGCGAAGCAACGTCCCGCATTCAAAGGTAACTAAGCGATGAGCACTGAGACTTTGCAGCCGGCGGAGTGGGCCCGACCAAAAGGGTATGCCAACGGCATGGCGGCCCGTGGGCGCATGATTTTCATTTCCGGTCAGGTCGGCTGGGATGGGCAGGGGCACTTCACGAGCGACAATCTGGCGGAACAAGTGAAACAGGCCCTGCGCAACATCGTGCGCGTGCTCGAGGAAGCACAGGCGGAGCCGCGTCACTTGGTGCGGCTCACCTGGTATGTCTTGAGCCGGGAAGCGTATCTGCGCGAGGCGCGTGAGATCGGCGCCGGTTACCGCGAGGTTTTAGGTAAATACTTCCCGGCCATGTCGGTCGTGGAGGTCCGCGGCTTGGTCGAGCAGCGCGCCCTGGTGGAAATAGAGGCGACGGCGGTAATACCCGACGACGAAGCTGCCGGCTACAGCGACTCCACCAGCTGAGTCAGCTGCTCGCTGCGCCCCTGCACCCGCCCCGCATTTCTATGCCGCCGGCGGCCGCGTTGCCAGCATCGAACTTCGCTGCGAAAACCCCTCGAACCATGCGGCTGTTTTCGCGGCCTTGCCTCGCCACCCGAACGATTCAAATCGAAAGTCGAGGTATCCAAGCGCGCAACCCAGCGCTATCGTACCGGCATCGACGCGGTCGCCAAGGGCATCCTTGCGGTGTTCGATTTCTGCCAGTCCGCAGGTCACCTTATCCAGCTGACCCGCGCTCCAATCGTTCCAGCGCAGCGATTCGGGTCGCACGGCATCTTCGTAGCGCGTCAGCACGGCCGCATCCATGAGACCATCGGCCAGGGCCTGGTCGACCAGCGCGGCCCAACGTCCCGGCCCTTGCCTCGGCAGTAGGTGCCCGTCGCCCAGGGTATTCAAGTACTCGCAGATCACGCGACTGTCGTACAACACGGTACCGTCCTGCGTCACGAGGGTCGGTATCTTACCGAGCGGATTGCGTGCTACGACCGAGCGGTCGCGATTGATCGGATGCGCCGCGGCCGGCACGAGTTCGAGACGCTCGCGCAGGCCTAACTCGTGGGCAGTTACCAAGCACTTGCGAACGAAAGGGGATGTGACGGAGTAAAATAGTTTCATTGGCATCTCACGGCGCTGCTCAAGTCGAGCGTCGTGCTTGATCCTTGATGGGCAGCCGGCGAATTCGCTTGCCCGTCGCCGCAAATACCGCGTTGCAAAGCGCCGGCGCAATGGCCGGGACACCCGGCTCACCGACGCCGCCCAACGGAATGCTCCAATCGGTCGTCGGAATCAAGTGCACGCGGATGTCGCCGGGGGCCTCATTCATCCGAGTCACGCGGTATTGGTGGAAGTTATCCTGTTGCGAGCGTCCGCGCTTGAAAGTGATCTCGCCGAACATGGCCAGGCTCAGTCCCATGATGACAGCGCCTTCGAGCTGTGAGCGAATGCGTTCCGGATTGACTTGCGGACCGCAATCAAATGCCACATCCACACGCGGAACCTTGATGCGTCCTTGTTCGTCGATCTCCACTTCGACCACGGCAGCGGAGTAACTTAAAAAGCTGTAGTGAGCAGCCAATCCCTGGCCGCGGCCGCGCGCGAGTGTCTTGCCCCAGCCCGCTTCCTGGGTGACAGTCTCGACGACGTGCCGCAAGCGGCCGGTATCGACGGGATAGCGCTCCGGGGACTCGCCGTGATTCCAGCTGTCTTGCTGGCTGCGCGGATCGATCTTGCGCGCCGGTCCGATGAGTTCCAGCAAATAATCGCGGTGATTCTTACTGGCACTCGCCGCCAGCTCCGACACAAACGACTGTATGGCAAAGGCGTGGGGTATGTTGGACACGGAACGGAACCAGCCGATGCGGCAATGTGCGCCGGCTTCCGGGTTTTCCAGCCGCAGATTGGGAATATCGTAGGGCATGTTGATAAAGCCCATTCCAAGCTCGGCAGCCACTTCGTGGTTTATGCGGGGATCGAAGATCGTCGCGAGCGAGGGCGCAACGCTGCGATGCAGCCACGCGTTGACCTTGCCGTCGGCGGCCACGCCCGCTTTCAAGTATTCAACCGACACGGTATGCAGAAAATCGTGATGCAGATCGTCGTCGCGGGTCCAGGTCACTTTGACCGGCCGCCCCTCCATCGCCTGCGACAAGAGCGCAGCTTCGGTGGCAAAGTCCGGCTTTGACTTGCGTCCGAACCCGCCGCCGAGCAGCGTCACGTGTACCGTGACATTTTCCGGGGTGATGCCAAGATGCTTTGCGACATCCTCGCGGGTCACTTGCGGCGCCTGCGTCGGTGCCCATACTTCGCACTTGCCATTCACGATGCGAGCCACGGCGGCGGGCGGCTCCATGGTTGCATGTCCAATGTGCGGGATGTAGTACTCCGCCTCGATTGATTTCGCGCTCGACTGAAACGCCGTGTCGACGTTGCCCGACTCGCGTACCACCTTGCCGGGCTGCCGGGCGGATTCGTGGAGCGCGGCATGATAAGCCTCGGAATCGTAACTGCCGTTGGCCCCGTCCTCCCATTCGATTTTCAACAACTTGCGGCCCGCGATGGCGGCGCCGGTGGAATTGGCAATGACGGCCACCCCGGCGAGGATGTGAAATTTAGCGGTCGCAACGGTCGCGGGCATCTGCAGCACCTTCTGCACGCCGGGTGCGGAGGCGGCGGCCGTGCCGTCGAACTGTTTGACGCTGCCGCCCAGCACCGGGGAGCGTGCGATGACCGCAAAGCTCATGTCCTTGAACCAAGGGTCGATGCCGTATTGCGCTTTGCCGGTGACGATGTCGTGCCCATCGGCAAGCGGTACGCCGCCTTTGCCGAGGTAGCGAAACTCCTGCGGCGTTTTCAGGCGCAGCGCCTCCCGGGAAGGTACCGGCAGCTTGGCTGCTCGCTTTGCAAGCGCACCGTAGCCTAGCTTACGACCCGTTTTCTGATGCACGACTTCATGATTGACGGCGCGGACTTCAGCGGCCGGCACGCGCCAGGTCAATGCCGCGGCCTGCTCCAGCATCATTCTTGCAGCGGCGCCGCAACGACGCATGGGTTCGATGAAATGCCGCGTGCTGCGCGAGCCGTCAGTGTCTTGGTTGCCGTATTTCTCTTCATCGGCAGGCGCTTGTTGGACGCGGACTTTCGTCCAGTCTGCGTCCAATTCATCGGCGACGATGAGCGGCATGCCCGTGCGCACGCCTTGGCCCATTTCTGAGCGATGCACGACGATGGTTACCCAGCCGTCATCGCCGACCGCCAGGAATACCAGTGGGTTGTCCACGGTGCCGTGCGGCATGCCCTCGGCACCGTACTTCGGATCCGTCGGCGCCGCCTTCGCGATGCGCAGACCGTGCGCGACGAGCAGCAGGCCGCCCATTGCCTGAAGGCGCAGTAAAAATTCGCGCCGACTGACGCCTTCGGATGAGGCCAATTCGTTGGCAACGGCGCTCATGTTTTGCCTCCCTGAATGGCGGCCTGTTTGATGGCTGCTCGAATGCGAGTGTAGGTTCCGCACCGGCAGATATTCCCGGACATGGCGGCGTCAATGTCGGCATCGCTTGGGTTGGGTTTCGCTTGCAAAAGAGCAGCGGCCGACATGATTTGACCAGCCTGGCAATAGCCGCATTGAGGCACATTGATCTCCTGCCACGCCCCTTGAAGCGCTGCGCCCACGGGCATTGCCCCGATGCCCTCGATGGTGGTGATTTTCTTTCCGACCGCCTGGTCAATGGGGAGGACGCAGGATCGTAATGCCTGACCGTCGATCAACACTGTGCACGCGCCGCACAACGCCATGCCGCAACCGTACTTGGTGCCCGTCATCCCCAGCAGATCGCGCAGAACCCAGAGCAGCGGCAATGTGGGCTCAGCGGAGACGGACACTGTCTGATCGTTGATCTGCAATTCCATACAACCCCCGTGTAACGCTAATCGCGACCTGTTCCCAACAGTACGCAACTTGGCCTTTTGTACACCGTC
>Ga0137412_10001701_pt1 | contig 17214 bp, 17 predicted proteins | sample CZODoug2_1_16fun_FD_122160 | JGI IMG/M metagenome (GOLD analysis project Ga0137412, IMG submission 122160) | Vadose zone soil fungal communities from Angelo Coast Range Reserve, California, USA - CZODoug2_1_16fungal (Hybrid Assembly) | ecosystem: Environmental > Terrestrial > Soil > Vadose zone...
GCGCAGGGCCGCGATCAGCTCGGCGCCGCGGCCCGCGACGGGGTGAAAGACGGCGGTGACGACAACAGACATGGTTCTCCTTCGGAGCTACGTATGACGCCGAGCGGTGGACGAACTCGGCATCGACCCGGATGCGTCTGGGTGGCTCCGCGAGCGCACCCCGAAGTCAGCATCGACAACCGAGGACCCATCCTCCTTCATCCGCCCACCCGCTGCCATCGGCCCGGCCCTCAGCGCCTACGCCGCCGCCCGCGCAGCTTCCTTGACGAGACTGCCGCCGCGCGACTCTGGACGGCCAACGTCTATGCGAGATCTGGCTCGGATCACCCGAGGTCGACCTCTCGGCCGTTCACCACCGATGGTTCCCTGGGAAAGAGGGCGCGGCGGACGAGGGCCAGGCAACGGTCGATTTGTTCGCTGTCGGTGGTCGCCGACGCGTTAAAACAGAAAAGGGCGAGTAGGTCGGATGCGCCGAGGTCGGCATCCGGGGTGCCGGCGGGCAGCGCTCGGGTCAGCAAGCGCGCGGCCGTCGCCCGCGTGGCCGCGTGCCAGTCGTCGAACAGCGCCGAGCGTTGTCCGTCCGTCGGGATGGCCAGGGCGAGGTCGCGTTTCGTCGCCACATGCGCGACAAACGCGCGTAGCCAGCCGAACAGCGCCTCCACCGGATGCGTGTGCCCCAGTAGCGCCTCGCCCTGAGCACACAGGGCCGTCACTTCTTCGGCGTAGACAGCGACGATCAACTCACGACGGGTTGGGAAGTGCCGATACACCGTGGCGTTACCGATCCCGGCTTGCCGGGCGATGTCGTTGAGAGACGCGCCCACGCCACGCTCGGCGAAGATCTCCCGAGCCGTGTCCAGCAGCCGCTCGCGGTTGCGCTGGGCCTCCGCGCGCCGGCCACCCAACCGCGGCCCAGGAGCGGGCCCAGGAGCGGGCGTTGGATCGACGAAGGACATGACGCTCCTTGCCAATCGGGGAATTCCCCGTTAGCGTAACGCAATGTCAACCGGGGAGGTCCCCGATTGGGCGATCCAGAGTCTGGCCAGGAGGAGTTCGTGTCAGGAGAACCGGAAGACACTGGAGCATCCGAGGTCCATCGCCGCATCATCGAACTGTTCAACGCAGGTCACCACGCCGAGGCCCTGACATTGATCGATCCCCACGCCATCGACCACCGGGGCGGTGCGTCGGGCGATCACGAGGGTGTGGATGCCTGGTGGGACAAGTGGGAGAACATGCCCGAGGTCTCGCTCACGGTCGAGCAGAACGTTTCCGATGGCCCGTTCTCGGTCAACCGCTATCGGATTCGCGGGACCGACACCACCTCCGGACGGCACTATGAGGTGGTCGGCATCGACATGGTCCGCGTGCGCGCCGGCAAGATCGTGGAACATTGGGCACTGCTCGACTCCGCGGGGATACAACACCAAACAGGCGGTGACGAGGTCGCCTAATCCGCGCCACCGCCACCGCAGAGCGGTTTCGCTAACCCTTGACGTAGGCCAGTTTCTCGGCCACTTGCCCGTCACGGACGGTGAAGAGGTCGACGCCACGCACGTGCCCTGTGCCGAAGTCGTAGCGCCAGCGTGCGATTACCCGGTCGCCGGCTTCGATCAGTTCTTCGGTGCTGAACGTTCCGTCGGGTGTAGCGGTGAACAGCGCGGTCCACGCCGCGCGCACCGCGTCGGGACCGACGTGTCGGCCGCCGTCCGGGGGGGAGGTGTCTTCGAACACGCAGTCTGGCGTCATCGCGGCCATGATCGCGTCAACGTCCTGGGCGTCGAATGCCTTGTTGAACCGTTCGACGGCTGCTCGTGCTGTGTTCACGGTGTGCGTCCCATCATGCTGAGGAGTTGGGCTTGCGGTCCTGCACCGGCGGGGACGTCGACCCGAGGACCGATCGCTCCCATTTCCCGGTAGGTGTTCTCCATCGGGATGAACCAGTCCCGGATAGCTTCGGCGGCCTCGGCGTCGACTGCGTCATCCAGCCGGAGCGCGCGTGCCAGGTCAACGGCATGTACGAGGTGGTCGGCGGCAAGTTGCAGGGCGTACTCACGGCCCGGGTGCGGTCCGAACGAAAGGTGCACGGTCCGCTGCAATGCCCCTGGGTCCCGCACGGCGGCGAGCGCCGCCGCGGCCGCGTCGTCGAACGCATGCAACGGGTCGTCGCCGAGCAGATCACCGTCGAAGCGGGATCCGATCTCGTCGATCGTCGATCCGGCGAAGAGCGGCGGAGTCCAGCGTTCCTCGCTGACGATGTGGTTGACGAGTTTTCCGACGTCCCAGCCCGGGAGCGGGGTCGGTGCGTCCCAGCGCCCGTTGACTGAGTGCACGCGCGTGGCGAACTCGGCGCTGCACCGGGTGTAGATCTCTCGAACGTCCACGGTGGTGAGCATCTCCCGTCACCCACGTGCGTAGTCGGAGGCGCCCCACCAGTCCACGACGACCACAGGGTCGTCGCCGACCACCCATGCGTCGTGACCGGACGGCAGTGCCGTCACCTGGCCGGGTACGGCGTCGAACTCGTCCCCGGCCGCTGTGCGGACCCGCAGCGTTCCGCTCACGTGGTACTGGAAATGCGGTGCCTCGCACAGCTCGGTGCCCGCCACCGGCTTGACGTCCACCGACCAGCGCCAGCCTGGCTGCAGGGTGAGCCTGCCGATGTCCGCGCCGCCGATGCGCAGCAGGTCCAGCTGCCCGTGAGGGAACGTTCGGGTCTCGGCGGGGGTGGCGAAGTCCTGCTGTTCGTACGCGGGTCCCATGGTGTTCTCCCTGTTCGTCGGGTCGATGGGGAGCACGTTAGGCAGCGGACTTTGCAGTTGGTTGGCGGTCGAGGACCATGGCGAGATGGCGGGAACGTACCTGCAGCTGCTCGGGCGGTTCCAGGTCCGCCGGGGCGGCGAGGAGATCCCGCCCGCCGCGTTCGGTGGGCGCAAGGTGCGCACGCTGCTCCGGGTTCTGGCCGTGCGTTGTCCCGACCTCGTGCCGCACGAGGCGCTCGCCGACGCGCTGTGGCCGGACCGGCTGCCGGCCGATCCCGCTGGCAACCTCGGGGTCCTGGTCAACCGCGCCCGCCGCGCGCTCTGCGACCCCGCGCTGATCGTCACCGGTAGCGGCGGCTACGCGCTGGGGATGTGCACCGTCGACGTTGCGGAGTTCCTGTCCGCGCTGGCGCGGGCGCGGGACGCGGTCGACGATCCCGCCGTCGCGCTGCGGGCCGCCACCGCCGCGCTGGCGCTGTGGGCCGAGCCTCTTGCGGAAGACACATACGCGGAGTGGGCCCGCGAGCCACGTAGCCGGCTACTGCGCGCCCGCGTCGACGCCCTGGAGATAGCGGCGCGGGCCGCGCTCGCCCTCGGCGACCCGTCGGCGGCCGCGGCGACGGCCGCCGACGCGGTGGCAGCCGAACCGCTGCGGGAGTCCACGACACTCGTTCTGGCCAGGGCGCTGGCCGCCGCCGGGGACCGGGCGGCAGCGTTGCGCCGGCTTGCTGAACTGCGCGAACGGCTGGTCGACGAGCTCGGGGTGGACCCCTCGACGGAGTTCACCAAGCTGCAACTGGCCCTGCTGCGAGGTGAGGCCACCGAACCTCCACGTATCGCTGTGCCTTCGCCAACCCAGCCACGAACCGCCGGTTTCACCGGTCTGATCTTCGTCGGCCGCGACACCGAGCTGGCCCGGCTGCGCGCGGCTGTGGCCGCTGGTGAGGTAGCGACGCTCTCGGGCGTCTCGGGCGTCGGCAAGTCGCGGCTGCTCGCCGAAATGCTGCGCGGATCGACGCTGCCGTTGATCGCGGCACGAGCGTTCCTGCCGGAGCGGGCGGAAGCATGGGGGCTGGCACGCTCGCTGCTGCGCGACGCGGTGGGCCTCGACTCAGCGGTGGCCGACGGGCTGCCCCGCCGCGTCCGGGACGCGCTCTCCAGCCTGCTACCCGAGCTCGACGATAGGCCTGCAACGACGCTGGACGGCGAGAGCCGCCGCGCGCTCATCCTGGCCGGCGCGCTGCGGATACTCGAAGCTGCCACCGGTGGTGGTGCCGTGCTCGTCGTCGACGACCTGCAATGGGCCGACCCCAGCAGCCTGGCGCTGCTCGGCTCGGCGCTGGCCCGATTGCCCCGCCTCGCCGCCGTGCTTGCCTACCGGCCCGACGAACTCGATCCGGCGGTACTCGGTGCGCTGCGCGAGGCCCGTCCACTCGCCGAGATCACGTTGGGTCCGCTACCCCCCGACGCCGTCACCGGCCTCACCGGCGACCCCGGCCTCGCCGCCGCGCTTGTCGCCTCCACCGACGGCACGCCCTTTGCTCTCGCGGAGGTGCTGCGCGAGCTGCTCGCCCGGGACGCGGTGACGGCAACCCCGACGGGCTGGGCGCCTCGTGACAGCGCGACCATCGACCTGGCCGGGCAGCTGGGGCGTGAGGGCCAGCGGCGCGCCGTCCGACGCCGCGCGCAGCGGCAGACCGGCGCACGGTCGGAGGTACTTGCCCTCCTCGCTCTGCTAGCCAGGGAAACCCCCGCCCGCACAGTCGCCGCTGCCGCGGGCCTGGAGTCGCGCACCTCGCTCGATGTGCTCTCCGCCCTGGCCACCGACGGGTTGGTGCGCCTCGGAGAGCAGGGCTGGGCGACCGCGCACGACGTTGTCAGCGAGACGATCACCGCCGGAATCGGCGGCGGCGAGCGCGGCCGTCTGCACGGGCTGCTCGCCGCCGCGCTGGAGGCAGAGGACGCCGACCAGTCGGAGGTCGCGCGACACCACCGGGAGTCGGGCGACACGGCCGCCGCTGCGCGCGCGTTCGAGCGAGCGGCACACCGCGCCCTGGCCGAGCACGCCACCCGCGAGGCCGCGGCACTCGCCGACTCCGGTCTCGCGCTCATCCCCCGCTCTCCCGCGCGTGCCGGGCTGCTCGACGCCCGCGCCGAAGCGCGAGCCGCCCATGGCGACCTGGCCGGCGCCCTGGCCGACCTGCACAGCGCTCTCGCCGACTCCAGCCCGGGCCCCGCCCGATCACGCCGCTTCTCCCGGTTGGCGATGCTCACCTCCGGCGCCCAAGGCCCTCGCCGCGCCGCCGAGCTCGCCGAACTGGCCCTCGTCGAGGCCGGCGAGGACTCCACAACACGCGCGGTCGCGCTTGAGACCTTGGCGATCCTCGACATGAACCTCGGCCGTCCCGACCGTGCACGAATCCGTTCAGAGGAGGCCCTCACCCTTCACCGCCGCCTCGGCGACGCCCAGGGCGTAGCCCGCATCCTCGACGGCCGCGCAATGGCCACCTTCCTCGACGGTCACATCTCCCGAGCCGTCGAGATGTTCGGTCGCGCCGCGCAGCTGTTCGAGGACGCGGGGGAACTGCTGCGGGTAGTCACCCCACGCTCGACCCTCGGTCACGGGCTGGTCTTCCTCGCTCGACCGGCCGACGGGCTCACCGAGACGACCGCGGCCCTGCTCCTGGCCAGGGACATCGACGCGCCCGAGGGCCAGGCCTACGCGCTCTGGCATCGCTCCGAGGCCCTGTCCGGGCTCGGACGCGGCGAGGAAGCAGAAGACGACGCACGTGAAGCGCTCCGAATCGCGGTGAGCATCGACCACCGCGGCTGGACAGCTACCGCCTACCGGGCACTCGGCATCGCAATGCAAACCCTGGACCGCCTCGACGACGCCGCTGCAGCGTTCCAATCCTCCGCCGCGGCCGCCGGGGACACCCTGACCCTGTTCGCCTCATGGGCGGCCGCGCGGTCAGCGCTGGTCGCGCTCAGGTGCGGGTCACCCGCGCACGCCGCCCGGCACGTCGAACGGGCTCTGGCGCTCGGCCCACCGCTCGGGCACTACGAGGCCCGACTCGCCGAGGTGGAACTCGCCGCCGCCCGCGGCGCCGACGACCTCTCGGCGCTCGCCGCAAAGGCGTTGATCGCCGCCCGAACCGGCGGGCACCTGATATCCGTCCCACAGCTGGCCGAGCTTGCAAGTGATCCATCTAGTCGAGACAGGCGGCCATCAATGTTGCGCGGAATCGGGGATGATTGAGTTGGGCGGGGCCCGAAGCGCGCTACAGCTGACGCAAGCGGAAACGAATCCGTCGGAGAAGGCCGGTCTGCCCACCTACGCCGCTGACCCGCGGGCGCGTTCCCAGGCCTTAGGCCGGTCGAGCCACGATTGACTCGACCGGCGTTTCCCCAGCCACCGTGGTTTCGGACACCAAGCTGCCTTCTTCAGATGCGCCATCAACCGCTGAGTCCTCAGGTGGGCGTTCGCGTCTTCCGAGTGGGCGAGTCGTTGGCTGCGAGTTGGGTTCGGACGTCGCTGGGCACACGCACGCCGCGAGTCCGCAAATCGTCGATGAACCGCGCGGCGAGCGGATCTGGCGCGGCGGGAGTTACCGCCACCAGCTGTCTGACCCATCGTGGCGAGAACGATCGAACTGCACCGGGGAAGCCAGCGCTGACCGCACTCACGGGGGATACGGCGACCCCTAGGCCGGCGGCCGCGAGTTGCGGTGCCGCGGTAGTCACCGAAGTCCTCATCACGGGCTCCGGGCGGACTCCGGCCCTGGTGAGCGACCGATCGAGCCAGATGCTGAGGGCATTGTCCGGCGCGAAGTGAACGAGCGGCACACCGTCGAGATCGTGTATGCGCACTGTCGGCTGTCGGACTAGGCGATGGCCAGTCGGTGCCGTCAGCACTATCTCCTCGTCAGCGACCGCGGTGGTCGTGAAGCGGTCAGGCACGGGAGCGGAAACCAGGACCACGTCGACCTCGTCGGAGTCGATGAAGCCGAGGATCTCGTTCGTCACCGTGGATTCTCGCAGGGTGATCGCCACCTCTGGGTAGCGGCGGTGCCACTGGCGAATGACCGGGGCGAGCAGTGACACGCTGAGGCTTTGTGCACAGGCCACCCGCAGCACTCCTCCGACCGCTTCGCCAACCGCACGTGCCGACCTCACCGCGGATGCGGCCGCCTCAACTGCTCGTCTGGCATCCGCGACGGCGGCTCGCCCGGCGGGAGTCAGCGTGACACCCCGGGCCTCGCGGCGAACCAGGATCGTTCGGGTCTCGCGTTCCAGCGCGGCGAGCTGATGAGAGACAGCGGGCTGCGACGAGTGCAGCAGTCGCGCGGCCTGCGTGATCGACCCAGAGTCCGCAACCGCGACAAGACACTCCAACGCTCGGAGAGAAGCCATCCATAAATCTTATGCCAGACCGTCAATACATGAATGTTGTTGTGGGAAGACGCGGGGAGTGATCGCCTGTTGAAGCTGGCAGGTCCTGCTCGCTGAGCGGGGGAGGCCCACTGGCAAAGGAGAGTTACATGGCACAGGCGTTCGTCACGGGTGGCTCGGGGTTCATCGGCCGAGTGCTGGTGCGCCGGCTACTCGACGAGGGGAACTCGGTCCGTGCTCTGGTCCGAAGCGAAGCGTCAGCTGACGTCGTGGCCACGCTGGGTGCAGAGCCTGTGCGGGGCGAACTGACTGACCCGACCACATGGCGGGATCAGGTGTCGGGTACTGCAGTGGTGTTCCACCTAGCCGCCGAGACGGATATCGCCGCCGACCGCGCGCGTCACGATCTTGTGACGGTCCACGGCACCCGGGCGGCCGTGGACGCCGCCCGGTACGCAGGAGTTCCCCGGTTCGTTCACTGCGGGAGCGAAGCGGCGCTCCTTGCCGGGGAGCCGCTGGTGGGCATCGACGAGACCGCACCGCTGCGACCGGACTCGGAAGCCGCTTACTGTGCGGTAAAGGCCGAGGCCGAGAAGATCGTGCTCGACGCGAACGGGCCGGACTTCGCCACGGTGTCGATTCGCCCGAGGTTCGTCTGGGGCCCCGAGAGCATCCTCACCGACGGCCTGGTAGCGGCGGCCAAGGCGGGGCAGTTCGCCTGGATCGACGGCGGCCGACACACAACTGATGTCACGTTCGTCAGCAACGCTGTCGAGGGCCTCATGCTCGGATGGCACCGCGGCCGGCCAGGCCAGGCCTACTTCGTCACCGACCAGCACCGCGTCATCCTCCGCGAGTTCCTGGAGACCTTGTTCGAGATCTATGGCGTCGAGACACCGATCGCCGACCTGGACGCCGAGACTGCCGCCCGCGAGGTCCCCGTGCCCGCTCGATGGTTCCTGGGGCAGCCCTGCACCCTGCGGACGGACAAGGCCGTAGCCGAGCTCGGATACGAGCCGAAGCTTTCGCATGCCGCAGGTCTGGACGCCGTCAGAGATTGGGTGGCCGCCAGCTCCGCGTGAACTCCGGTTCCAGAACTCCGAAGTCAGTTCCATCTTCACCCGCCTCGCCGCGCGGTTGAATCCGCCGCCGCCGCGCCGACCGTGGCCAACTCCTGAGTGCCACCCGGCGCTGACAGGTCCGGTAGCCGACAACGAAAGAAGCACACGCCATGACGAAGATCAGCATCATCGGGCTGGGCAGCATGACCCGCGTACTGGGCATCCGAGCCGTCGGCGCGGGTCACGACGTCCAGATCATCGGCCGTGACGCAACCAAGGCCGCCGGGCTGGCCGCCGAGATCGGCGGCACCACCACCGCCGAAGCCATCGGCAGCGACGCCCCCATCGGCGACATCGTCATCCTCGCCGTGCCTTACGCCGCAGCCGTATCGATCGTGTCCGACTACGGGCCGGTACTGGCCGGCAAGGTCATCGTCGACATCACCAACTCCTTTGATCCGGCGCACACCGCGCTGGTCACGCCCCGCGACAGCTCCGCCGCCCAGGAGATCGCCAAAGCCGCGGCCCCAGGCGTGCCGGTCGTCAAGGCGTTCAACACCCTGTTCGCCGACGCCTTGGCGGCCGGTGAGGCAGCGGGTCACCCCGTTGACGTGTTCATCGCCGGTGACGACGCCGGCGCGAAGGCAGCCGTCTCCTCATTCATTGCGAGCCTCGGACTGCGCCCGCTCGACACCGGCGACTTGGCCTTCGCGCACTGGCTGGAAGGAGCGGGGCTGCTGATCCTCGGCCAGGCCCTCCAGTACGAGGACTTCTCCCTCACCATCAAGATCCTCGGCTGACCCATCAACCGGCACCCGGAAGGGAACCACCATGAACCGACCGCTCACCGGCCGCACCGCACTGGTCACCGGCGGGACCCGCGGCCTGGGCGGCGCGGCCACCGTCCGCGCCCTAGCCGCGCACGGCGCCGCCGTCGCCTTCAGCTACGTCCGCTCCACCGCGGCCGCCGAGTCGCTGAGCAGGGAGATCCGCGCCGACGGCGGTGCGGCCGAGGGCTTCCAGGCGGACCAGGCCGATCCGGTCGCCGCCGCCGCCCTGACCGGGCGCGTGCTGGACCGCTTCGGCGCGCTGGACATCCTGGTCGTCAACGCCTCGATCGACGCGTTCGGCCGGGTCGACGACGCCGACCGTGACGAGGCGCTGTTCGACCGGTTCTGGGCGGTGACCCGGGCAGGGCTGATGGCCACCGTCCGGGCCGCCTCCCGAAGGATCTCCGACGACGGCCGGATCATCCTGATCGGCTCCAACATGGGCACCCGCGCCGGGATGCCCGGGGTAGCCGACAACGCTGCGTCCAAGGCCGCCATCGACGGCTACGCCCGGGGGCCTGGCCCGTGACCTGGGCCCGCGCCGGGTAACCGCCAACGTGGTGCACGCCGGACCCATGGACACCGACCTGGTTGCCGACGCCCATGACAAGATGGCACCGCTGATCGAGCGGCTCTGCCTACCCCGCTTCGGCACCGTGGACGAGGTAGCGGCGGCGGTGGCGTTCCTGGCTGGCCCGGACGCCGCGTACATCACCGGTACCTCGTTGGACGTCGACGGCGGCTACAACGCCTGACCCCGAACCAGTCCCCGGACCCGAGGCCCGACTCCGTGCGCGGCCCCTGCTGGGCCGCGCGCTTCGGCCGACCGCCACAGCCCGCTGATCGGGACCTTAGACGCGACTTCGCACGCTCAGCTCTTGCCGACTGGCACGACCGGGACTTGCGCCGACTCAACCGGCGAACGCCGGTGGACAGCGCAAGCGTGCACCAACTCAGCCTAAACCGGCCGAGCCTTGATCAGCTCGACCGGCGTTTCTGCAGTTCAATGGCGGTGGTGGCGGTGGCGGTGAGATATGAACCCACGGAGGCTTGCACCTCACTCGCATTCGAGATGAGCGACGGGTCGTTCAGCTCCGTTCGCTCGGGTCTTTCACCTGAACGACCCATCGGGATTTGGCTGTCAACGTGCGAGTCGCTCAGGCCGCGTGATTTCAGAAAGGAATCATGCCCGAGACGAGCCAGTTGTCGTTGCGCTTCGTCAGACTGACCATCACGCGGTTCTGGGCAACCTTGGTCGGGCTAGCGCCGGATGCGGGCTGTGTCCCCGGGGTTCCGCTCGAAGAGACGAGCAGTTGGTCGACGAACACCAGGCAGCGGCCTTGATCGCCCGAGGACTCGATCAGTCCGGCGCCTCGGACTAGTGCCTTGGTCACGGCGCGGTTCGCGGTGGCCAGCGGGACAACGGTGGCCTGGAACGTCTTCTGGTACTCCTGCTCGAACTCCGCGGTCAGGTGTGGGCGGGCGCGGTCGGGCGCGGCGTCCAGCGACCGGTAGTCGTAGGAGAGCAGGTCTGGCACCGCGCGCACCGCGCTGGCCACGATCCGCGCCTGGTCGGTGCTGGGCAGCGAACCGACGATGTAGCTGCCGTCGTCGGCGACGACCGGTACCACGTTCGGCGGCGCCGGACGCAGCGCGAGGTAGCCGGTACACCCGGTGGCGGCGACCGCCAGCGCGGTCAGCGCGCCCAGGAGTACCCGCCGCCATTTCCGCTGGGTCCCGCTCGCCGCGGTGTCAGTCGCCTCGGCTTCTGCCACCTCGGCTTCTGCCACGTCGGCGTCTGTCACGTGGCTGCTCGGCATCCCGGTACGCATCAGCCGACCTGGGTCAGGTCGGTGACCAGCCAGCCGTTGGCCTCGCACGCCAGGCGGACCCTGACGCGGTATCGGTTGGTCTCGCTGTGCCCGTCGCCGGTGGCGGTCGTGGCGTCCACCGCAACCAGCACCTGCGCGTTGTCGCCGGAGCGGTACTCCAGCGCGGTGCCATTTTCCGGCACCTTGGCAGTCAGCGTGAGCTTCTTGTCCACCAGGCCCTGCTTCACCGCGTCCCGCTGCGCGCTGTACTGCGCCTTGAACGGGTCGGCCGTCCGGCTCAGCACCCGGTCCAGGTCGGCGTCGGGATGGAGGTAGTTGAGCGTGAAGAAGTCCTGCGCGGCCAGCTTCGCGACCGTGACCGGCGCATCGTCGTTGGCGGGCGTCGAGCGATGCCAGAGCCACAGCGAGGTGCTGAGCAGCGCGACGATCAGCCCGCCCAACATCACCGGCAACAGCCACCGGCGCCGCGGTTGGATCAGCATTCGGGTCACCTCACGGGTCCCTTCGACATCGGCTGGGTCAGCAGCCAGGCCAGCCCGTCCGCACCGGCCGGCGGGGCGGCACCGCTGGTGCCGGTGATCTGGTAGGTCTCACCGTCGGCAGTGGCCAGGAAGCCGCTGTTCGGGTTGTAGAGCGCGGCGGCCCGGTACTCCGGCGGGTTGCCCGGGCGTTGCGCGTTCTGCGCGCCCCGAACGTTGGGGGTGCCCGGGTCGGTGGGTGGTGCGGTGCACCGGGCGCGGATGTTCGCCTGCTGGTCAGGCCGCTCGTAGGGGCCGATGCCGTCGGCGGGCGCGCCGTTGGGCAGGAACTGCTTGGTGCCCTGGTAGCCCCGGACGCACACGTTGTACGGGTCGCTGAGCACCGGCTTCTCCGGGAGTTGGAAGGCGAAGTGGGCGCTGTACCTGGGCCGGCCCTGGGCGTCGTAGTGGCAGGTGCTCGGGATCGGCTCTCCTGTCCTCGGGTCGTTCTCGTCGCAGTACCGGACCGCGCCGCCTCCCCGTTCCATTCCCCAGGGCAGCACCACGAGCGTCTTGCGGATCTGTGGCTGGCGGGGGTGGGCGACGTCGGTGATGCTGAGCAGGTTGGTCAGCAGCGCCGGCAGGGCTTCCTCGTTGTCCCGAAGCAGCCCGGTGACCTGGTCGGCGGCCCGGACGCCGTTGTGGAAAGCGTCGGCGAAGGTGGGATCCAGCTCGCGGAGCTGGTCGGTGAGTCCGCGCAGGTCGCGGCTGAAGTCGCGGATCTGGCCGCCGTGGGTGGCCTGGGTGTCCAGCACCGTCTGGCTGGTGTTGATCAGGCCGATCAGCTCGTCCAGGTTCTCCAGGCTGGTCTGGGTGAATGCGTTGCTCTGGTCCAGGAGTCGCTGCAGGTCCGGCCCGGCGCCTCCGAACGCCTTGGACAGCTCGACCAGGTTGGTGGCCAGCGCCTGCTTGGGGACCGAGGCGGCCAGCGCGTTCAGATTGCCCAGCAGGTCCCGCACCGGCAGCGGGGTGCGGGTGCGCTCCAGCGGGATCACGCCGCCGTCGGTCAGCGGCGGTCCGCCGGCCGAGCGAGGGACGAGCTCGACGTACTGCTCGCCGAGCGCGGACTTGTTGGTGACCGTGGCGGTGACGTCGGCCGGGATCGACACGCCGTGGTCGATCACCAGGGTGGCCACCACATCCCCGGACGGGTCGATGGTCACGTCGCCGACCGAGCCCACCGCGGTGCCGAGCAGGTCGACCTCGGCGCGCGGGAAGATGCCGCCGGCGTCGCTGAAATGCGCCCGCACCAGGTATGGAGGGCTGATCAGCCCGCCGAGTCCGGCGAACCGGAACAGCAGCAGCGCGACCGCGGCCAGCGCGATGACCGCGAACACCGCCAGCTGGATCTTCGCTCCCCGGCGGATCACCGGCCACCCCCGGTGAGCAGCTGATCGAGCGTGGTTGTGGGCGGTGTCAGCGCCGGGAGAGAGGGCAACGGCGGCAGCGCCGGTGCCGAGCCGCCGAGCCGGTTGGACAGCGGCGCCCGGGCCTCCTGCTCGAGCAGGGTGGTGATGGTGTCCAGATTGACGTTGACGGTAGCGAACAGCCCGGCGTAGTCCCCCTTGATGGCGTCCAGGGCGTTGGCCGGGAAGGGGTAGGACAGGAGTTCCAGCGCGGGGGCGATCTGCCGGCCGTTCTTGGCCAGGTCGTCCAGGATCGGCCGCAACGCCTCCAGGTCGGCGACCGTGTCGTCCTTGCTCTCGTCCAGCACCGGGACGGCGGCGTCGGACAGGTCGTGCAGGTGCCGCAGCAGCGAGATGACCTGGTCCCGCTGGTTGTTGAGCACCCGCACGCCGTCCGGGACGGTGTCCAGCGCGCGGCCGAGCACGTCGCGCTGGTCGGCCACCGTGCTGCTGAGCCGGTCCAGGGAGTCCAGTGCGTGGGTGATGTCGCCCTTGTGCTCGTCGAGCTGGCCGGTCAGCGTGTTGAGCTGGTCGAGCAGGCCGCGGGTGTCGGTTTCGTGCCCGGTCAGCGCCTGGTTCAGTTCGGTGCTGATGGTCTGCACCCGGCCGAGGCTGCCGCCGTTCAGCACCATGGAGAGCGTGCCGAGCACCTGCTCGGTGCCCGGGTCGGCGCGGGTCGCTTCGGGCGCGATCACCGCGCCCGGGGCGAGCTGACCGATCGGCTGGGTGCCCGGCGGCGGAGCGAAGGCGATGAACCGCTCGCCGAGCAGGCTGGTCTCCGCCAGGCTGGCGATCGCATTCGCGGGCAGCTGTACTGAATCCTGGATCGCGCAGGTGACATGGGCGCGCAGGTCAGGCCCCACGGTGATGGCCTGCACGCTGCCGACGGTGACGTCGTTGGCCCGGCAGGTCTCCTTCGGCACCAGGTTGGTGGCGTCGTCGAAGACCGCGGTCACCTCGTAGGTGCCCGAGCCGCCGATGGCACCGGGCAGCGGCAAGCTGGTCACCCCGCTGTAACCACAGCCGCCCAGCACCAGCCCGAGCACCACCGGGCCAAGCAGTACCGGTCGCGCTCTCACCGCCCACCGCCGAGCAGCAGGCCGGGCAGGCTCGGCGCGGCGGCACCGGATCCGAGCCCGGGCCCGAGCACCGGGTTGACCAGCTGAGTAAGGACCTGGCCGAGGTCCCCACCGGCGCGCTGCAACGCGGTGCAGGTCGCCGCGAGCTGCTGTTGCTGCGCGGGAGGGAGCTGCGAGCACAGCGCGGTGAGTAGGTAGCCGAGCTGGTTGGACAGACCTGGCGCCAGGCCGCCGAACCGGGCCACGGTCACCGTGGCGCGCCCCTCCGGCACCACCGCCGCCGGGTGTGCCGGGTCGTAGTTGACCGGCATGACCAGGTCGTAGAGGTTGGACAGCCCCAGCGGCGCCACGTCGAGCAGCTCGGCCAGATCACGCTGGTGATCGGCGACCGTGCTGGTGACCTGGGCGAGGCCGCCGATGTTTTCGGTGAGCGCCTTGCGGTTGTCCCGGACGAAGTGCGCGATGTCGGACAGCGCGTCGTTGAGGTTCTCGGTCGCGCCGCGCAGCTCGTCGCGCTGGCCGTTCAGCTCGCTGGATACGGTGGCGAGGTTGTCGATGAGCTCGCGCACCTGGCCGTCGTTGGCCGCCAGGGTCCCGGTGAGCTCGCCCAGGTTGGTCACCGCGGCGGCGATGTCGTGGCGGCTGTCCGCGAGGGTGCTGACCGCCCCGGAGAGCTGCTGGATGGTCTGGTGCACCGCGTCGCCGTTGCCGTCCAGGTTCGCGGCCGAGGAGGTGAGCAGCCGGGACAGCGCGCCGGTGGAGTTCGCCCCGTCCGGGCCGAGCGCCTTGGCCAGGTTGTTGATGCTGTTGTAGGCCTCGTCCAGCTCGACGGGCACCTCGGTGCGCCTGGTATCCAGCCGCGCGCCGTCGGGCAGTGCGGGGCCGCCGGTGTAGGGCGGGGCCAGTTGGATGAACCGGTCACCGACGATGGAGGGCGGCACAATCGCCGCGTGTACCTCGGCGGGCAGCGACCGCGCCCCGTCGTAGCTCATCTCGACGTGCACCGTGGTACCGCGCACGGTGACCGAGTCCACCGATCCGACGGTCACCCCGAGCACCTTGACCTGCGCGCCCGGGTAGAGGTTGACGGTGTTCGGGAAGTCGGCAGCCAGGTGCTTGGCGGCCGGCCCGGAAACGAGCGCGAACACCGCGACGGCGAGCGCGGCGGCGGCCACGAGGGCGACCACGGTGAGCGGGCGGCGGTTCACCGGTGGCCTCCCGATGCGGCGGCTGGTACGGAGTTGGCGGCCGGCCCGAGCGGCAGGCACGGCGCCGAGCTGCCGTTCACCACCTGGTTTGCCTGGGACAGGATCGGGTTGAGCAGCGAGGCGAGGTCCCCGCCGCCGCTGGAGCAGATCGCGAACGCGCGGGGCAGGGTGATGTCGGTGTCGAACCAGGGGCCGGTGCCGCCGACGTTGGTGAACAGCCGGATGTACGGCGGTAGCCGGGTGAGGATCTTGTCCAGGTTGTCGTCGTTGCGCTTGAGTACCTCGACTACCTCGTAGAGCTTCTCCAGCGCGGGCCGCAGCTGCGACTCGTTGTCCCGTACCAGGCCGCTGAGCTGGTCGGACAGGTCTCTGGTGCCGACCAGCAGGTCGTGGATCTCGTCCTTGCGTCGGTGCAGCACGTCGAGCACCTTGTTGCTGGCCACGATGAGCTGGATGATCTCGGCGTCCCGCGAGGCGACCACCCCGGTGACGCTGTGCGCCTTGGCGAACAGCTGGCGGATCGCCTCGTCGCGGGAGGAGATGGTGTGTGACAGCGCGCTCAGCCCGTTCAGGGTTTGGCGGATCTGGGGGGCGGTGGCGCCCAGCGCGTCGGACAGTGTGTCGAAGGCGGCGGCGAGCCGGGTGGTGTCAATGGCGTCGATGGTGTGCACCAGCCGCTGTGCGGTCGGCACGATCTGCACCGGCGTCGAGGTGCGCTCGAGTGGGATCTCGCTGCCGGGCGGCAGGGATCCCGGCCCGTCCGGGGTCACGCTCAGGTAGTGCTGGCCGAGCAGCGTCTTGATCTCGATGGAGGCACGGGAGGCGCGGCCGAGCCGCTGGCCCTTGATCCGGAAGCTGACCACCACGTGGTCCCCGGCCAGGTCGATGCCGGTCACCTGGCCGACCTTGATCCCGGCGACCCGGACCTCCTCACCGTTCTGCAGCCCGGCGGTGTCGGTGAAGTCGGCCTTGTACTCCGGGCCGGCGCCGATCAGCGGTAACCGGTTCAGGTTGAACGCCAGCAGGAACGCCACCGCGAGCGCGGCGAATCCGACCAGGGCAGCGCGGACCGGGTCGGAATCGGTGAATGGGCGCATCCTCATCGGGGGCCGCCCAACCCGCACACGGTGTCGCGTTCGTTGGCCTGGACCGAGACCGGCGAGTTGAGCTCGACGGCCTCGCTGAACAGGGAGACTCGGGCGTCGAGCCCGCAGAGGTAGAAGTTGAACCAGGATCCGTAGCTGGCCAGCCGGGTCGCGGTGTTCAGCTTGGTGGGCAGCCGGTGCAGCTTGTCGTTGAGCACGTCCTGGGTGTCCGCGAGCTGGCCGGCGAGCGAGCGCAGGTGCCGCACGTCGGCCTTGAGCGGCGAGCGGGCCTCGGTGACCAGGTCGTTGGTCTGGCCCAGCAGCTCGGCAATGGCCGGCAGGCTGTCCTCGATGGTGCCCCGGTTGTCGGCCAACCCGCGCATCAGGTCGCGGAACTGGTCGATGAGCTGGGTCAGGCCCTCGTCGCGCTGGTCGACCGTGGTCAGGATCGCATTCAAGTTGTCCACCACGTGCCCGATCACCGCGTCCTTGTCGGCCACCGTGGAAGTCAGGCTGGCGGTGTGGCCCAGCAGCTCCCGCAGCGTGCCGCCCTCGCCCTGCAGGGTCTGGATGATCTCGTAGGACAGCTGGTTCACCTGCTGTGGCTCCAGCGCCTGGAACAGTGGCTGAAAGCCGTTGAACAGCACGGTCAGGTTCAGCGCCGGCCGGGTCTGGCTCAACGGGAAGGTGCCACCAGGCGGCATCTTCGCGCCGTCGCTGGGGCGTTCCACGATCGCCAGGTAGCGGCGGCCCACCAGGTTCTCGTAGCGCAGCTGCAGCTGGGCATCGGTGAACACCGGCAGCGCCTGGTCCACGGTGAAGTTCACCTTGGCCAGCCGGGTGTCACCGGAGTCCACCACTTCGGTGCTGGTCACCGTGCCGACCGGCACCCCGGCCAGCCGGACGGTCTCGCCGCTCTCGACGGCGGTGGCGTCGGCGAACAGGGCGGAGTAGTCGTGCCGGTCCTGGAAGGAGATGTTGCCGATCACCGTGCCGAGCAGCCCGATCATGGCGAAGGTGAGCACCGCGAACACCGTCACC
>Ga0137412_10001702_pt1 | contig 17214 bp, 9 predicted proteins | sample CZODoug2_1_16fun_FD_122160 | JGI IMG/M metagenome (GOLD analysis project Ga0137412, IMG submission 122160) | Vadose zone soil fungal communities from Angelo Coast Range Reserve, California, USA - CZODoug2_1_16fungal (Hybrid Assembly) | ecosystem: Environmental > Terrestrial > Soil > Vadose zone...
GGAACGCCGTCCGGTCGGCATCGCTGCGACCGCCGATTCAGTGGCGAACTTCGAGGGGCTGTTCGAAGTCGTTGCTGCACTGGGTATACCGCGGCGAGCGGTTCGTCTGCTGCCTCGAGCCGTCGCCGCCATCCCGGAATGGCTACCGCGGCGCCCAGTACGTGCACTCATCCGCGGGCTCACCACGCTGGCGTACCAACGCCTTCGGCTGGCCAAGTCACCGGGCAGAGTCGGTCAGCGAATCCGGCGCCGCGCCGCAGCGGCCATCGCCGGACAGGGCCCGCACTACCGCAGCTGGGGGCGCGACCTCGGGGTGCGTTACCGGTGCGGCGCCGTGTTAGACGACGGGCTGCCTCCACCAAGCAATGACCCACAGTTTTACTCGCCACGTGTGCGTGCGGGCGGCCGGCTGCCCCACAGCTGGGTCGAGGCTCGGAATGGACGGGTGTCCACGCTGGACCTGGTCAGTCGCGATGAACTTACGCTACTGGTGTCAGCCGAGGCACTCACCGCGTGGTCTGCTGCCGCCGAGGGACTTTCGATGTCGGTAGCTCTGCTTGGCGACGGTGAGCTCGGCGTGTTCCACACCGGAATCGCGGGGGCCGATCCCGACGCCCTCGTCGTGCGCCCGGACGGCCACATCGTCGCCGCCCTGCACTCCGAACGGGACGGCGTCGTGTCGTTGCGGCGAGCACTGGCAGTCGTCGGCGCGCCATCCTCTGCGAAGGCGCTAGCGCATGAATGATGTTGCGGCACCGGTCGTCGAATTGCGGCTACTTAGCTACCGTCCGAAAGAAATGGTGGCGTGGTGGGCCGCACTGCTCGGCGGCCGCCCGCAATCGCTGAACTCCCGGATGACCGCAATCACTGGCCTTTCGCTGCGGGTGGTGATCGAACGTTCGCAGATCGCCCTCGCTTATCATCCCGAAGCCAGCGGTGTCACTGCCGTCAACTTGGTCCTCGGCGATGTGCCGGTAGTGCAACGAATGCTGAACCGGTTGGCGCGATTGGGCTCCGTCCCCCAACGAGCAACCCGCGAGCCGGGCGCAATAGCGCTCTGGGTGCGCGATCCCAACGGCACCGACGTGGCCCTGTACCTGCCTTCGCCCTCTGCCCACTTCACCGCAGAAGCCGACGTGCTGCCTGAAGAGATGCATGTCAACGCCGTGCTGGCAGACATCAGCCGCGGGAGACCAGTTGGTGGTCACTCTCCACGACAGTGACGACACATGTCATCGACCGAAAGGACACAACAGACTGATGGGCACCATGTCGGTGAAACGCCGTAATGCCGGGCCAACGGGTCGTTTTCCAGCGTTTAGCGAGGTCGTAGGCCGCCAATCGGTTCTACTCAGCGCAGGCGTGCTTGCAGCGAAGGCATCGGTGATGAAGTCTGCGACAGTTCCACCCCCGAAGTTGGTCCGACTCGTTGAGCGTGCGCGCCATTATCTCTTACGAGTTCATCAGCGAACCGTCCCGCCGCACGCGGCGATGATGGAGATGATTATGAATGCCTGGACGGCACAGGCGATTACCGCAGCCGTAGACCTCGGCATCGCCGACGCCCTCGCCGATGGGCCACTGCGAGTTGATGAGTTGGCGTCTCGGGTCAACGCGGACCCCGACGCGCTGCGCCGACTGCTGCGGGCATTGATCGGCCGCGGCATGTTCCGTCAACGTCGTGACGGTCGTTACGAGCTGAACCCACTGGCGGACACGTTACGGTCCAGCGCGCCGTTCTCGGCTGCGGGACTGGCCAGGATGGTCGGCTCACGCCAACACCGTGAGCATTGGAGCTATCTCACCGACGCCATACGAACCGGTGAAGCGGTCATCCCGGCCGTGAACGGTACGGACGCCTTCGATTACCTCAGTCGGGAGCCCGAACTCGCCGAAGCCTTCAACCGGGCCATGGCCGAAACCACTGAGATGACCGTGGCCTCGCTAATGGCCGCCTATTCGTTCGACCCGTACCCCACCGTTGCAGATGTCGGCGGTGGGGTAGGCCAATTGTTAGCCGCAATCATGGCGGCCGCGCCGACTGCGCGGGGGATCCTTTACGACCTGCCCCATGCCGTCATCGAGGCTCAACCGCTGTTGCGCCAGCATGGAATCGCGGATCGTGTCAGGGTGGTGGAAGGATCGTTCTTCGACAGCGTGCCCGCAGGCGCCGACATCTACGTTCTGAAGAACGTGATTCATGACTGGCCCGACGATCAGGCCGTCCAGATTCTGCGAAATGTGCACGCGGCGGCCAAAATCGGCACAATGATACTGCTGATCGAGTTTGTGATCCCGCTTCATAAGCGCGAATACATCGGTCACTGGACCGATCTGGAAATGCTGTTGACCCAGGCCGGCCGCGACCGCACGGCTGCGGAGTACCGCGCCCTGCTCGAGCGCGCCGGGTTCCGGGTGACGCGTGTGGTGCCTACCGCGTCGCCCCTGAGCCTCGTGGAGGCCGAAGCCATCTAGCCGAGCCCCCGCCCACATGAAGGGTTTGTCGCGGTGGCTGCGGTAACCAGTCCCGCGGCGAGAATCCTCGCGTCAACTCATCCGGCGCACGTGAGACATCGGTGTTGATGCCGGCAGCAGTTCGCGCGCGCTACCACGGCGCAGCTTGCCGGACGCAGTCTTGGGCAGGCTGCCCGCGGGCAACAACAGAACATGGCGCGGGAGGTGTCCGACGTGACGGCTCACCCGAGCGGTGACGGCGCGGCTGATCCGCAGCCGCACGTCCTCGGCGTCTGCGTTGTGCACTTCGGCGAGTACTGCGAAGCCCTCCGGATCGCCATCGACACGCACGGCGATCACACAGCCTTTTCGCACACCGTCCACAGTTTCGGCGGCTCGCTCGATATCGTGTGGGTACAGGTTCCTGCCAGCGAGCACGATGAGATCCTTGGAGCGGCCGCAGACGTAGAGTCGCCCATGCTCGTCGAGATATCCCAGGTCCCCGGTGTCGAACCAACCGTCATCGCCCGCGAGTGGCACGACGCCGCCGGCGGTCAGATAACTGTCGGCGATCGCGGGTCCACGAACCTTAATAGCGCCGATCTGCCTGGGGGCCAACGCCTTTCCATCGCGGGCGATGAGCACCTCCATGCCGGTTAGGGGGTGACCGACGCATACGACGTGCTGTGCATCAGCCGAGTTGGTCGCAACCGGCTGCGCACGGTGGGCGTCGGCGACGGCCTGCAGGGACACCGTGTCGACAATCGCGCGCTCGTCTGCCGCCGAGAGCGTCACCGTCAAGGTCGCCTCGGCGAGCCCGTAGGCCGGCATCACCGCGCTGGGTCGCAGGCCAAACCGCGCAGCGGCGGCGGTGAAGTCGGCCACATCCCGGTGATCGATTGGTTCGGCCCCGTTCACCGCGATCCGCAAGGAGGACAGGTCGATCTCGGCCGGATTCGCCCGTGGCAGGTGGCGGGCCAATATCGAATACCCGAAGTTCGGTCCCGAGGTGATGGTCCCTCGGTGCCGGCTGATCAACTCGACCCAGCTCAGTGGGCGTCGCAGGAACTGCTCGGGCGTGATGACGACGGTGTCGACACCCAACTGCATCGGGAAGCACAGAAACGCGATCATGCCCATGTCGTGCGACAGCGGTAGCCAGTTCACCATTACGTCCGTGTCGACATCGAGCCGAAATCTATCCCGTAGCCCGACGGCGTGCGCGGCTATGTTGCCGTGACGGATCTCGACGGCCTTGGGCACGCCGGTAGACCCGGAAGTCAGTTGGCGCAGTGCGATATCGGTCTCGGCGGCGTCGTCCTCGGCGCCAAGTTCGATCGGTTCGGCCTCGCGCAGGGACTCGACGGTGCAGACGGTCACTCCATGGCCGGCCAGCTGATCGAGCGCCATCGAGAAGGGCTCGCCGACGACGACCACGTCGGCATCGACCAACCGGATGGCTCGCAGGGTGTCGTCGAGCCAGACCGCCAAATCGGCCCGAGGGGTCGGGCACTGCAGCATCGTGAGCGCGGCACGGCTCAGCCAGACCGCCTGGGCAAGGGGTGCGACGTCCGCCGCTTCCGAGGCCAGCATCGCGACCGAACCATGCCGGCCGACTCCCTTGGTGGCCAGACCGCCGGCCATTCGTTTGGCCTGCTCGTGAACGTCGCGCCATGACATCCGTACTGGTTCGGCCACTGTGCCGGTGGTCAACCCGCGCTGCGACGAAGCCGCAGCACTGAGTATGCCGCGGGTGAATACGCTCATACCAGGCTCCCCTCGCCGACGTTGTCGACTCGCGCCACCACGAAGTCGACGAGAGCGCCCACGCTGTGAATATGAGGCAGCACGTCGGAGACCGACATGTGCTGCAGTTCCGGATATTCGCTTCGTAACCGGGCGAGTAGGCGCAGTTGCAGCAGTGAGTCGTAACCGAGATCGTCATCGAGCCGGCTGGACCTGGCCATCTTGGCGGCCGAATAGCCACCCACTTCAGCGATCAACGCCATCAGTGCATCTTCCGGGCCCGGCGGTGTGCGCGCCGCCTGATGTTGCTCGACGGCGGTGACGTTCGCGGACTGGACCGGTGGCGGCGCCGCCACACCCCCGGCAAACCAGAATCGGTTGGCGGTGTCGAAAACGTATGGCGCAATCCGGTGCAGTGGACCGGCCGGTGAACCGTACAACGGCGACAGGTCGGGGGAGTACCCGCCCCGCAGCAGCGCCGCGGCCGCGCCCAGTAGTTCTGTGCCGTCGGAATCAGGTCCGCGGCACAGTGCCAAAGACTGGGTCTGCTGCGGGAGTCCGCACTGCCGGGCCAGCGTGAGCAGTGTGGAGCGCGGGCCCGCTTCGGCGACATAGTCGACACCACCGGCGCCTGCGGCGGCCTCAAGTGCGTCGAAAAACCGTACCGGCGAACAGATCTGGCCGACCCAGTAGTCGACATCCATTTCGTGGCCAGGGACTTCTTTGCCGCGCACGGTGGAATATAGCGGGAACTTTGATGCGCCCGGTGTGAGCCCCGCAAGTTCACGGCGGAGATCGGCGGCAATGGGCTCCATCAACGGCGAATGAAACGCATGGGACACCGTCAGGTGCACCGCCTTGCCGCCCCGCGCGCGAACGGCGTCGTAGACTCGCGCCACCGCATCGGCGGCACCGGAGATGACCACCGAGCGTGGCCCGTTGACCGCCGCGATCACGCACCCGGACCCCGAGTCGACCAGCATCTCGGCCTGGTCGGCGTCGAGATCGATCGCGATCATCGTCCCACCGGGCGGCAAGGAGCCCATGAGCCGTCCTCTGACCGCGGCGAGCATCGACGCGTCGTCGATCGAGAGGACACCGGCCAGACACGCCGCCGCGACCTCGCCGACGCTGTGGCCAATGCCGAATGCAGGACGAATCCCACTCTCTAGCAACGTCTTACCGAGCGCGTATGAGACCGCGAACAATGCGGGCTGCGCCAGGCTGGTGTGGTGGATTTTAGAGTCCTCGCCAAGGATCACCGCAAGCGGATCAGTGTTCAGGTGCGGGCGCAGGGCGGTGGCCGCAGCATCCAAATGTCTTCGATAGCAGGGATTGGCATCGTAAAGCGGCCGCGTCATACCCGGGAACTGGGTTCCTTGTCCCGGGCACAAGAAGCCGATACCGGCCGGGGCCTTGCGCGGCGGGACGGACGACGCCAGCTCCGCGCGGGTGCCGGCGAGATACTCCTTCAGTCCACCGATCAGCGCGCTGCGATTGCCGTGCAGCACAAAGCGGTGCAGCTGTGATCGCTTTACCTGGTTGGTGGTGCGACAACAGGAGGACACCAGTTGATCGTCGAGCCCATCCACCGCCGGTGCGAACGAATCGACGTTGCGTCGCAGTGCCTGCTCTGAGGGCGCGGAGATAATGAGGACACCGGTCGCACCGAACGTGGCGGGCAGCGCGGCCGGTGCCGACTCCAATACCGCGTGCGCGTTACTGCCGCCCAGTCCGAACGAGCTGACGGCTCCCAGGGTGTGCGGCGCCGAGAGTTCCTGCGGGCAGTCGGCCAGGCGCAGGCCGTGCTCGTCCAACCGCAGACCCGGATTCGGCCTGTCTCCGAACACCGTTGGCGGCAGCACACTATGGTGCAGTGCCAGGCACGCCTTGACGAACGCTGCTATACCGGCGCTGCCTTCGGTGTGGCCGATATTGCCCTTGACCGAACCCAGCAGGCATGGTTTGCCGCTGCGCGTCTTGTGCACATCACCGAGCGCTGCGACCTCGATCATGTCGCCGAGAACCGTGCCGGTCCCATGGCCTTCGACGAAGGTGATGTGTTGCGGGTCAACCTCTGCCAGGGTCAGCGCACGGTGCATCAGCGCCACCTGGGCCCGGCGGCTGGGAGCGGTGATGCCGTTGCTGCGGCCGTCGTGGTTGGCAGCCGAACTCTTCACGACTGCATAGATCGGCTGGCCGTCCGCGATCGCGTCGTCCAGTCGACGAAGGACGACCGCGGCCACTCCCTCACCCCGGCCGATCCCATCAGCGGACTGCCCGAAGGGTTTGCAGCGGCCATCGGGGGCTGACAGCCCGGCTTGGGTGTAGAAGATCGAAAGCGCAGGTATCAGAATGACATTCGCGCCGGCGGCGATGACGGTGTCGGTGTCCCCGGAACGCAGGGCGGCACATCCCTGGTGCACGGCCGTCAACGAGGACGAGCAGGCTGTGTCGATAGCCATGCTCTGTCCGGTGAGGTTCAGGTGATAGGAGATGCGATTGGCCGTCATGAAGTAACCGCTGCCCGCACCGCTGAATGAGGTGAGCCCCGCGAAGTCGAGCATCGCGACGTTGCCCCACTCGGCGGACATTAGTCCGACGAACACACCGGTCGGTGTGCCGGCCAGCGATCGGGGGTCGATCCCCGCGTCTTCCAGTGCGCGCCAGGAGGTCTGGAGCAGCAGGCGCTGCTGCGGGTCGAGCGTGGCCGCCTCGATCGGCGCGATACCGAAGAATTCGTTGTCGAATGCGTCGACGTCGTCGATGAAATGGCCGCGTCGGGTGTTCATCGACCCGGCGACGCCGTCGGGGTGATAGAACGTGTCGACGTCAAAACGTTGCGACGGCACTTCGGTGTCGGTGACGATGCCGTCCATCATGAGCCGCCAGAACGCGTCTTTGTCTGGTGCCCCGGGGAAGCGGCAATCGATACCGACCACCGCGATCGGTATCACTCTGTCGCTTGCTGCTCGGCGAGATAGGCCGCAATCTCGTCGATGGTCGCGCAGTCCCACACTATGGTGGACTCGACGTCGAATCCCTTCTCGTAACTCAAGTCTGCGCACAACGCCATGCCGGAGATGGAGTCGATCCCACAGTCCGCTAGTGGGATGTCGATGCCGATGGCGTCCGGCCGTAAGCCGAGGTAGCCGGCGACCTTCACGGTCAGCCAGTCGATAAGTTCGTCGTATCCCGGGGCAAGAGCGCTCATCGGATCGCTCGATCACGCTTCACGGCTTCGGGAACCGCCAACTCGCCGAACGAGATCTGGCGATGCACGGCACCGCTGATCCATGTCTCGAACCGCGCGCCGCCGGTCAGTGCCGCACCTCCGATGAGCGGGAGACCGGCCACGATGCCGATCGCCAAGCCGACCACGAACATCACCAAGCTCGCGGCATGCGCTGCGGCGCCGAAGCTTCCGGCCGACCGCACCGTCACGCCCCATTTCCGGAACAGTCGCCCGGCAAAGAGATCCGCCGCTGCCAGAGTCGGCACGATGGGCGCCGCGTCGGCCGGGCAGTTGCCCTGCTCGGCAATGCTGCGCCCGACGGCGGTGACCCGCGCCAGTTCGCCGTCGCCGACCCCGGCCCGCCCGAACCACAGGAACGGTTCGCGCTTGCCGGTCAGCAGCCAGCGCAGCGTGGTCACCAGGGAGGTCGCCTGTTGCATGGTGTCGGTCGCGGCGACCACCTCGACGCGCTGCGCGCCTGCGGTTCGCAGCAGGCCAGCAACCTCGATCGCGGCGGAGTACCACATGTTGCGGCAGGCGATCAGCGAGATGACCCTGCGGTTCCGGAAGGCCTCGGGATGCCCGGCTACCAGCGACCGGATGGGCAGCGACGGCGACAGGTACCAAACCTGGTACGCCAGCAGGACTACTTCTTGTTCGTCTTTTTCTGCCCCGAAGCCGCCTGGCGGCTCGACGAGTTCCACGAACGCGTCGGGATCCACCGCGCGGGGGAATACTCCGAAGAACTGCCAAATGGACCACGGAAACGGGAACGCGACGCGCGGTTGGACATCTACCCAGCGAATGCGCCACCCATCGGCTTGCAGTGGTGCGACGAACGCCTCGGCGACTTCACGCAGTTGTCCGGTCTGGGTGTAGAGGTACACGACCGCCCGACGGCTCATGGCTGGGGATCCGCCGCGGCTCCCGACACCGCTGTCAGATGCATGAAAGAGATCACGAACCGGCCGGACTCCGGGACCATGCACAGCAACGTGTCGCCCGCTTTGATCAGGCCCTCGGTCATCATCTCGTCGAGGATGACGAAAATGGCTGCGCTGCCTATGTTGCCGACGGATGTCAGGTTGCTGTACCACTTCTCTGGTCGGCCGGCGTTGATACCGCGCCGGGCGAACTCTTTGAAGACGATCTCTTTCATCCGCTCGCTTGAGTAGTGCGCGGGGATCCAGGTCAGCGTGTCCGGGTCGAACTTGCCCAATTTGCACAGTCGTTCCCACTCGTCGGCTCCGACGCTGACCAGGTGCGGCAGCAGCGAGAGGTCCTGGCGCAGCACGAGTGCACCGTCGGCTTCAGCTGCTGCGGCGGTCGGATAATCCATCCAGCTCTTTGTGGCCGAACTGGAGTTGCTGCCGCCGTACATGCACGTCTTCTCGGTGTTTGCGAAGGACGTCAGCGATATCCAGTCGATGCGAAGGCTGATTCCCGATGCGGCGGGTGCATTCTCGATGACCGCGGCGCCCGCGCCGTCGGAGAGCATGTAACGCAGAAAGGCGGCTTCCAGCGGCAGCGATCCGTCTTCCGCGAGCAGACCCATCTCCTCGTACCTGGTGCTCTTGAAAATGCGGGAGGGCAACTCGCTGGCGACGCTGATCGCGTTGCGCTTCTCACCGATCGCCACCTGCAGGTAGGCGTTCTTCAATGCCATCATCCCGGAACTACAGATTCCGGCCGCAGTCGAAATCTCCATCGGCCCGTAGCCCAATTCCCCGTGCACCATGCTGGCATGCCCGGGCGCCAACATATCCGGCCCCGTCGTCGCCGCGGTCAGCAGCTCGACGTCGTTCGGGCCGAGGCCGGCGCGCTCGGCGGCCTTGCGCACCGCGTTTGCGGCCATCGCCGCATTCGAAATGATGGTTTGCTGATTCTTATCTATGGCGTAATAACGGGTCTTGATACCACAGTTCTCCAGGGTCAGATCCCGCAGATCACTTGTCGTGCAACCCGCGGTGCCCAGGTAATCTTCCATTTCCTCGTTGGGCACCGGGTTGCCCGGCAGAAATCTGCCCGTGGCCGTGATGTATGCGCTGATGACCATGAACCCTTCTCCGGCCGCGCCTCGTTGACGCAGTTTGCGATTGACGATCGCTATCGCTTGACAAAACGCCTTACCTCGACGGGGAAATCGTCGCCCGCGGGCAGCGGGTCGAGCCCAGTAGCGCACCACTGCAATCTCGCCCAGTTGGCGCGGCACTACTTAGTCGCTATGACCACCAGCCCCCGGTTACACTCACCGCCTGCGCAGGCGGCAGCTCGCGAAAACGCCGCCGCCACCCAATTCGGGGACCGCACCAGCGCACCCAGGGTGCGCCAACTCGAGGGGATCGTCGAGGCCCCCGGGTGCCACGCGATCATCGAAACGGTGTTCGCCGATCTCATCGACGGCCCCCTGGCGCACGTGCCCTTGGGGCGATTCGGGGCGAACTCGGCTTGGATCTTGTGCGCGGCCATCTCCCACAACCTGTTGCGCGCCGCCGGCGTGCTCGCCGGCGACTCCTACGCCGTGGCTCGTGGGGCCACCCTGCGGCGGCGCGTCGTCAACCTTCCCGCCCGGCTGGCCCGCCCCAAACGCCGATCCGTACTGCACCTACCCAGCCATTGGCCCTGGGCCTCGGCATGGAAAACACTATGGCGCAACACTATCGGCACCGCACCCCGCCTGAGGCCGCCACCTACAACGGTTCCCGGCCTGACCACCGCCCACCGAGGCCCCACCCAGGGAAACAGGAAAGCTGGGCAGACCAGCGGTCACTTGCTCGCCACGATCAGAAATCAAGATCAAAACAGCCAGCCCCCACACCACCAAGGTTTATCGGTGGATCGAGGCTAAGTACTGGCGCGCCGAATCTGGGGACGATTGCAGTGGCGCACTACTGAAATCGTACCGCCGAAGGGGAGCGACGATTCCGATAGCGGAACGACCGATGCGGTGGCCACAGTTTCGCCAGGACTAGATGGAGGAACGGGAGTAGGGACGTCGCGCCACCTGCTACAGCCAAGCGCTCAGGGCGCCGCTGCCGGCATGGTGCGGCGACCGCCGAATCCTCCTCGCCCGCATCGTCGTCAGCCGCTTCGTCTTCGACAGGCAGTTCCCCGGCGGCGGCTCAAGTGAGGGCGTGAACAGGCGTAATCGTCGAGTGAAAGGTGGATAACGCGCATGGACATTGGCCAAGGCGTAGCGATCGTGGGCATCGGGTGTCGGTTCCCGGGCGGCGTATTCACGCCGGACCAGTATTGGGACTTCATGCTGCGGCGCGGGGACGGCATTGTCGAGGTGCCCAGGGAGCGATGGAACACCGACCTCTTCTATGACCCTGACCCGGCTGCGCCGGGCCGAGCCTATACCCGCCATGGCGGATTCGTGACGCGCTCGCCGTGGGATTTCGATGCTGAGTTCTTCGGCATCTCCCCTCGGGAAGCCGAGGTGATGGATCCGCAGCAGCGCTGGGTGCTCGAGGTTGGGTGGGAGGCGCTGGACGACGCGGGACTGGCGGGCGTGGTTTCCGGGCGCGACGTTGGCGTCTATGTCGGCGGGTTCATGAGCGACAACCAGATCCGCCGGAGCATGTCCTCGGAGCGCCGCGCCATGAGCCACTTCACCGCCACCGGCGCATCGCAGACCATGCTGTCCAACCGCCTCTCCCACGCGTTGGATCTGCGCGGCCCGAGCATGACCATCGACACGGCGTGTTCGTCGTCTCTGGTCGCGATTCATCAGGCGACGCAGGCTATCTCCCGCGGCGAGTGCGAAATCGCCCTCGCGGGCGGAGTGAACGTCATGATCCATCCGGAGGTGTTCGTTTCGATGTGCAAGGGCAAGTTTCTTGCCCGCGACGGGCGGAGCAAGTCCTTTGACGCTGCCGCGGACGGATACGGCCGCGGTGAGGGCGCGGGCATGCTTGTACTGAAGAGCGTTGACGCAGCATTGCGCGACCGGGACCGCATCTACGCCGTGATCGCCGGCAGCGGGGCCAACCAGGATGGTCACACCATGGGGATCACCGTCCCCAACGGGGTCGCGCAACGTGATCTCGCGCAAGCTGTCTGCGAGAAGGCGAATCTCGCTCCGCACGAGATCGGGTATGTCGAAGCCCACGGAACCGGGACACCGGTCGGAGACCCCATCGAGGTCACCGCGTTGGGTGAGGCATATGGCCTGGCCGAGCTGCGGACCAGTCCACTGCTGGTGGGCTCGGTGAAGCCATCGATCGGGCATCTGGAGGCCGCCGCCGGGGTTGCGGGCGTGATCAAGGCCGCGCTGGCGATACACCACCGCACGATCCCGCCGCAAGCATGGTTGGAAGACCTCAACCCGGCGATTCCGTTCAGCGATCTCAACATCGAGGTTGTCACCCAGACGACAGCGTTCCCCACTCCGTCGGGTCGAGCCATTGCCGCTGTCAACGGCTTCGGCTACGGCGGGACCAACGGCCATGTCATCCTGGCCCAGGCCCCGGACATGCCCGGGCCCGCCACAGAACGGCCTTCGATCGCGCTCTTCCCAATCTCGGCCGCCAACGAAGACGCGGTTCGTGCCGTCGCCGCGGCCATGCGCAGCACTGTCGGCTGCGCGTCGTCGATCGACGATCTCTGCTCGGCCGCATGGAGCCGGCGAGCGCATCACGCGTTCCGGACCGTGCTGCCCTGTTCCGACAAGGACGAACTGGCGCGACATCTCGACGCTGTCGCCGCCGGCACGACGGTAATCGGGCGCGCCGCGGTGCCTACCGGCACCAAACCGGTATTCGTCTTCAGTGGCATGGGACCTCAATGGTGGGGCATGGGACGCGAACTTCTCGCCGCGGATGGGCCTTTCGCGCGCACAGCGGCCGAGATCGATTCGGTGTTTGTTGAGATCGCCGGCTGGTCGATCGTCGACGAACTGTTGAAACCTGAACCTGATTCCCGCATTCAGCGCACCGAGTACGCGCAGCCGGCCAACTTTCTGCTGCAGGTCGGGCTCGTCGCCGAGCTCGCGGCGCTAGGTGTCGAACCTGCTGCGATTGTCGGGCACAGTGTCGGCGAGGTGAGCGCGGCGTATGTGGGTGGTGCGCTGGCCCTTCGCGACGCGCTCTTGGTGAGTTATCACCGCGGGCGCCTGCAGGCCACCACGGACGGCACTGGTGGCATGCTGGCCGTCAATCTGCCGGAAAGCGAAGTGCGGCTGAGGCTTTCCGAGGCGGACGCTCTCGATGTGGTCGTCGCGGCGGTCAATAGCCCCGATTCTGTCACGCTGGCCGGTCCGCTCCAGGCGATCGATGAACTGCACCGGAAATTGGAAGAGGCTGCGAATGTGTTTGTCCGCCGACTACAGGTGACGGTCCCATACCACAGCCCGCTTATGGATTCGATCCTCGACGATCTAGTAACGGTGCTTGCCGACATCCAGCCGTTGCTACCACAACGGCCACTGCATTCCACGGTCACCGCCCGGCAGGTCACCCTGCCGGAATGGGATGCCGAGTACTGGTGCAGCAACGTCCGCCGACCAGTGCGGTTCGGCGACACCATTGCGACCCTGATCGACGAGGGTCACCGGGTGTTCCTTGAGGTAGGCCCGCATCCCGTGCTGTCGGGGAACATTCGAGCGATATTGGCCGACAAAGCGGAGTCAGGTGTTGCCATAGCCACGCTCAAGCGCGACGAGAGTGACCACGACCGTCTGCTCGGGGCCGTCGGGGAGCTGTACCGCGCGGGCTGCCTTGGCCGAACTGCACCGGGCCAGTCCACGCTCGCACCACATGCGGATCTCCCGAGCTATCCCTGGCAACACAGGGCGCTGTTCGCCGAGTCCCGTCAGGCGGAGTTGGAGCGGAACGGCGGAGTCGATGACCGTCCACTGCTCGGCACCCGAGCCACCCGACACCCGATGGCATGGTCGACTGAGTTGTCGGTTACCCGAGTACCCTGGCTGCTAGACCACGTCGTCGACCGGATGGTGGTATTGCCGGGTGCCGCGTACCTCGACGCATTCTTGTGTGCAGCCGCCGAATGCACAAAACATCCAAGTCTCACAGTCGAATCCGTGCGGTTCTCCCGCCTACTCGTCATAGAAGACCACGCGGTGCCGACTATCACCGTCGCCGTGGAACCCGCAACGATGCGGCTGAGCTTTTCCTCCTACGACGACACCGATAATCGGATTGTCCACAGCACAGCACGAATAGTCGACGCGGCGGTAGAAGCACCGCAGGTGGAGGTGCCGTGCATCGACGGTGGCACCTTGAGCCATGAGGAGTTCTATGAGCTGCTGAAAAGCCGTGGTTTCCAATACGGTCCAGCGTTCCGACGGGTTGTCGAGGCAAGGGTCGGCTCCGATGTCATCGTCACAACAATTGATCCGGTATCGGCCGACGCAATGCACCTCGCGCACCCGGCCGTGGTCGATGCCGCGCTGCAGGGCGTTGCCGCATTCGACGATCTGGCACTGGGAACGATGGTGCCGGTCGCTGTCGAAACTGTGCGCAGGCACGGCCCGACGCCGACGGCTCCCGTGACCGCGGTGATACGCCGCGGCGGCGGACCCGACATATACGCCGACATCGCGATGTGTGGTCCCGATGGCACCGCATTCCTCGAGCTCCTCGGGGTGCGTTTCGCCGAATTGGCCCCCTCACCGTCGCCGATCGCCGAATTGGGCCCATTGCTTTACGAGATCGACTGGCGCCCGGTAGATCCGGCCGCCATCGATGGCCGTGCCGATCAGCCCGTCCTTACGATCGGCCTGGGAAGCCAGGCTGCTGAACCGCTACACAGAGTTAAGGTTCCGACCAACGGGGAGGCCGTGCCTTCGGGGGTGCACTCAAACCCATTGCGACGATGGGTAGATCACCGGGACTGTGCCGCCGATGTCCCGATCCAACAGATGTGTCTGGCACAGACCATCAATCAGCATCGGGGAGCCCACGTGACGGTTCTCGTCATCGCCGGTAACGACGACCAGATCAGCCTGATTGCCGAACTCGTTGAAGTGGCACGGCAATTCGATTCGGCGATTGACTCCGACCCCGACGTGCGGATCGACGCGATTCTGTTGACGATGGGGGCTTTCCGCCTGCCGGGGGACCGCCATGAGCCGAATGTGCTGCACGCAACGCTAGTAGGGGCACGTCGTGTGCTGCAGAACGAACAACTGTCAGTGCGCTGGCGGCACATCGATCTGCAGCCCGGTGATGACCACCGCGTTTTGGACGCGGCGATGCTGACCGAGATCCACGATGGCGAACAGCTCGTCGATGAGATTGCACTACGCGATGGACTTCCGTTCGCTCCCCACTATCGCCGCGACCTTGCCGATCGACTCGATGTGTATTCGGAAGCGACTCCGCATGTTGATCCGAAGGCATCGTTCGTCCTCGAGCCGCCGAAAACGCGGCTACTCGACGATCTCGCTCTGCGTGCGGTGCCGCGAAATACGCCGGGAGGCGGACAAATCGAGGTACGTATCGACGCGATCGGGCTGAACTACAAGGATGCAATGAAGCTTCTTGGCGTGCTGACACCGCAGAATCTACGCGGGACGGGCTTCGGGACGGCCGTAGGTATGGAGGGTATTGGTGTCGTCACTCGCGCAGGTCCCCTTAGCCGCTTCGGAATCGGCGACGTCGTTCTGGTGTCAGTTCCGAATATGTTCAGCCGGTATCTCACGCTCGATCCGGCCGAGGGCGTGGTCGAACCTCTTACTCGCGATGTGGCACCCGACCTTGCGGCGAGTTTCATTCCATACTTGACCGCACACTACGGCCTGATATATGCGGCGAGGCTGGGCGAGGACGAGACCATCCTCGTGCACGGGGCGGCCGGCGGCACCGGGTTAGCGGCGGTTCACGTCGCACGCCATCTCGGTGCCCGCGTGATCGGCAGCGCCGGCAGCGAGGAACGACGAGCCTTCGCGCGCGCCGCCGGCGCGCATCACACCGTGAACTCCCGCACGGTCAACTTCGTTGACGACGTCATGCGGCTCACCGATGGGCACGGCGCGGACGTCATATACACCTCGCTACCCGGCGAAGGGCTTCGACAAAACCTCAAGGCCGCAGCAGAATTCGGTCGCATCGTCGACATCGGCAAAGCCGACATCTACAGCAACGGGGCTATCGAGCTCGGGCCGTTCGACCACAACCTGCAATATTTCGCCGTCGATGTCGACCGGATGCTCAACCACCGGCGTGCCTTCACAGTCCAGCTCGCCGCCGAGGTCATCAGGCGGCTGGACGACGGAACCTACACCCCCCTGCCCACTACGACGTATGACGCCTGTGCGCTGACGGAGGCCTTCAGTGTTGTCGCGCGAGGCACCCAGCAGGGCCGCGTCGTGGTGAATCTGGGCGGTAACCCGCCGGTTCGGCCCGCGATCCCTTCATTCCCCGTCCGCGCCGACGGCACCTACCTGGTGACCGGCGCCTTCGGTGCCGTCGGCCTGGCAATGGTCGATTGGCTGGTCTCTCAGGGAGCACGGCACCTGATCGTCGTCAGCAGGAGCGGCCCCCGTGGCGGACGCGCCAAACGGCGACTCCAGGCGTGGCGCGCTACCGGCGCGGACATCCGGGAGGAAGCCGTCGACGTCGGCGACGCACTCGCCGTCTCGAGCCTGATAGCCCGCGCCACCGAGCAGATGCCTCTGCTGCGCGGCGTATTTCATGCCGCCGCAGTGGCAGAGGACGGCGCATACGGAAAGGCCACGCCCGAATCCCTGCGGCGAGTGATCGCGCCCAAGCTCGACGGTGCATGGAACCTGCACCATGCGACGGAAACTGCGGGGATCGACCTGGAGGCCTTTGTGCTGTTCTCGTCGACGTCGGCGATGATTGGCATACCGCTGCAGGTTGCCTATGCCGCCGCAAACGCCGGCCTAGATGCGTTGGCTCAACTGCGCCAGGCGCGCGGTAAGGCAGGACTATCGGTGAACTGGGGAGCGCTGCGCGGCGGTGGCATGGCGGACTCCTCTCCCGAGGTGCGCCACTATCTCGAGGTGCTCGGGCAAAGGGACATTTTGGTGGGCCACCTCCCCGCGCTGTTAGCAACGATTCTGGCCTTCGACAACAAATTGTCCAACGTCGTAATCGCCAACATAGATTGGCGGACGCTGCTATCGGGCCAGCCGGCATTGAAGTCCTCCACGAGGTTCGCCGACTTTGCCGGGGTCCTGGGCGATAGCGCCCTTAACTTCCGTGCCGAACTGTTCGCCCTGCCCGCTGACCAGCGGCTCGAAGTGCTCAGCTCGATGCTGGCAGAACAGGTCGCAGCCGTCCTTGGCATTCCCACCGACGCCATCGATCGTCACACGCCCCTGGCGGAGCTAGGTCTCGATTCGTTGTCGTCGGTCGAGCTTGCTTCACGCGTGGCGGCGACGCTAGACATTCGAATATCGGCGGTGGAATTCGAGCGGCTCCCTGGATTGTCTGCAATCGCGAAACAGGCCCTAGCCGTAGCGGAGGTGTCATGAAATCGGAAGTCGCCATGACCATGAGCTCCCGGTTACACTCACCTGGCTCGGCACGACGACAACACATTCATACTGCTGAGATAGCCGATGAAATCAGCGAACGCGAACAGGCCCTACGCCGGCTGTTAGCGCAGAATTCGAGATTCGGTACGGCGGTCAGTCAACCTCGGAGTTTCAATGACGGCATCAATTCCGAACGAATCACTGAACCTGTTGACTACACCGTCACCGTCACGAACTCACGACTTCCACGCCATGGATGTCAGTGTCGTTGGCCCCGGCCAGCACCGCTTCGAGGAGCTCGCGGGTGGCCGGC
>Ga0137412_10001703_pt1 | contig 17212 bp, 16 predicted proteins | sample CZODoug2_1_16fun_FD_122160 | JGI IMG/M metagenome (GOLD analysis project Ga0137412, IMG submission 122160) | Vadose zone soil fungal communities from Angelo Coast Range Reserve, California, USA - CZODoug2_1_16fungal (Hybrid Assembly) | ecosystem: Environmental > Terrestrial > Soil > Vadose zone...
TGCACCCATTGCTCGGTAGGTTGCTCGGTTATCGCCGAAGTCGCAAACGGCGTGTGGATCGGCCAGGAGCCGGATTACGACAGCCCGATTAATCGTGGGTCACATTGTTGCAAAGGGGCGGCAGTCCGCGATGACGTGTTGAGCGATCGCCGCTTGCGTTATCCGCAGAAGCTGGTGGACGGCCAATGGAAGCGGCTCTCGTGGGATCAGGCGATCGGTGAGATCGGCGATAAACTTCTGGATATCCGCCAGAAGGCAGGCCCGGATTCGGTCTACTGGCTCGGTTCGGCCAAATTCACAAACGAAGCGGCCTATCTCAACCGCAAGTTCGCCGCCTTCTGGGGAACGAACAATTCCGACCACCAGGCGCGCATCTGCCACTCCACCACGGTCACCGGAGTCGCCAATACCTGGGGCTACGGTGCGATGACCAACAGCTACAACGACATCCGTAACTCCAAGACCATCTTGCTCATGGGCGGCAATCCCGCCGAGGCCCATCCGGTTTCGTTGCAGCACATCCTCGAAGGCAAGGAGCTCAACCGAGCGAATTTCATCGTCGTCGACCCGCGGATGACGCGAACCGCGGCGCACGCGACCGAATATGTCCGGGTGCGGCCCGGAGTTCACATCCCGACCATCTATGGGATGCTCTGGCATATTTTCGAGAACGGCTGGGAGGACAAGGAATTCATCCACCAGCGCGTCTACGGCATCGAGGATATCCGCAAGGAGGTCGCGAAGTGGACGCCTGACGAAGTCGAGCGCGTCACCGGCGTGCCAGAAGCCCAAGTCAAGCACATCGCCGAGACCTTTGCCAAGGAGAAGCCGGCAACGCTGATCTGGGCGATGGGCCAGACGCAATTCGCCACAGGAACTGCCAACGTCCGCGCCAGCTGCATCCTGCTGCTCGCCACTGGCAATGTCGGCTATTCCGGCGGAGGCGCCAATATTTTCCGCGGTCACACCAATGTGCAAGGCGCCACAGATCTCGGCCTCGATGTGACGACACTACCTCTCTATTACGGTCTTTCCGAAGAGGCGTGGCAGCATTGGTGCCGGGTGTGGGAGGTCGACATAGACTGGATGCGCTCCCGCTTCCCGAACAAGACCTTGATGGAAACTCCCGGAATTCCAAGCACGCGCTGGTTCGACGCCACGTTGCTGCCGAAGGATCAGGTTAGCCAGCCCGACACATTGCAGGCCATGTTCGTGATGGGACACGGCGTCAACACGATCACCAGAATGCCGGAAGCCGTGCGCGGAATCGAAAAGCTCGATCTGCTGGTCGTGTGCGATCCCTATCCAACGGCTTGGTCGGTGCTCTCGGGGCGCAAGAACGGCACATACCTGCTGCCGGCCTGCACAAGCTTTGAGATGGACGGCTCCCGCACAGCATCCAACCGTTCCATCCAGTGGGGCGAGCAAATCGTGCCGCCCGTCTTTGAATCAAAGAACGACTACGACGTGATGTACATGCTAGCGAAGAAGTTTGGCTTCGCCGATAAGATGTTCAAGAACATCAAGGTGGAGAATGGCGCCGTATCCGCCGAGGACATTTTGCGTGAGATCAATCGCGGCGGGTGGTCGACCGGATATTGCGGCCAGTCACCCGAGCGACTCAAAGCCCACATGAAGAACCAGGCAAAGTTCGATCTGGTCACCCTCAGGGCGCCAAAGGAAGATCCCGAAGTTGGTGGCGATTATTACGGTTTGCCATGGCCGTGCTGGGGAACGCCGGAGTTCAGGCACCCTGGAACTGCGATCCTTTATAATACCAACCTGCACGTAAAGGAAGGCGGAGGAACCTTCCGCGCCCGTTTCGGCATTGAGCGCGTGGTCAAGCGCAAGGTGATGGAAAATGGGCAGGAGGTCGAAAGAGAACAGCATGACAACTTGCTCTCTGAGGACTCCTATCCGGTCGGCTCGGAAATCAAGGATGGATATCCGGAGTTCACCCTCAGCGTCCTCAAGAGACTCGGCTGGGACAAGGACCTCACCGCCTCGGAGATGGAAATCATCCAGCGGGTGAACGCAACCAATCCCGATGCTGTGTCTTGGTCACTCGATCTTTCGGGCGGCATCCAGCGTGTGGCGATCGAACATGGCTGCAGCCCCTATGGCAACGGCAAGGCGCGCATGATTGCCTGGAATTTGCCGGATCCCATCCCGGTGCACCGCGAAGTCATTTACACGTCGCGGCCCGATCTCGTCGGCAAATATCCGACGCGTCCGGACGCTCGACAATTCCGCGTCCCGAATATCGGCTTCACCGTTCAGAAATCCGCTGTCGACAGGGGCATCATCAAGCAATTCCCGCTTATCCTGAGTTCAGGCCGGCTTGTCGAATACGAAGGTGGCGGCGAAGAGACGCGCTCCAACAAATGGCTCGCCGAGTTGAAGCAGGACATGTACGTCGAGATCAATCCGGCGGATGCATCTGCGCGCGGTATCAAGGACGGCAGCTGGGTCTGGGTCACCGGGGCTGAGAGCAATTCCCGAACACGGGTGAAGGCCCAGGTGACCGAGCGTGTCGGCAAAGGCGTTGCCTGGATGCCCTACCACTTTGCCGGCTGGTACGAAGGCGCCGATCTGCGCAGCAAGTATCCGAAAGGCGCAGATCCGATCGTTCTCGGCGAGAGCGTCAACACATTGACGACCTATGGCTACGACCCCGCGACGGGCATGCAGGAACCCAAGGCAACGCTCTGTGAGATCAGAGCGGCATGAGGGGAGAATGAACCATGGCTCGCGTCAAATTTCTTTGCGATGCCGAGCGTTGCATCGAATGCAACGCCTGCGTCACGGCCTGCAAGAACGAACATGAAGTGCCGTGGGGTATCAATCGCCGTCGCGTCGTCACCATCAATGACGGCAAACCCGGCGAACGCTCGGTGTCGATGGCCTGCATGCACTGCACGGATGCCCCCTGCGCCGCGGTGTGCCCGGTGTCGTGCTTCTACACCACGGCCGACGGCATCGTACTTCACTCGAAGGACCTCTGCATCGGTTGCGGATATTGCTTCTACGCCTGTCCGTTCGGCGCACCCCAGTATCCGAAGATCGGAAACTTCGGCTCGCGCGGCAAGATGGACAAGTGCACTTACTGCGCAGGCGGACCGGAAGACGACAATACGCCGGCAGAATACGCCAAGTATGGCGCCAATCGTCTTGCCCAGGGCAAATTGCCGATTTGCGCCGAGATGTGCTCGACCAAGTCGCTGCTCGCCGGCGATGGCGCCATCATTGCCGAAATCTACAAGGAGCGCGTGATAAAGCGCGGCTATAGTTCGGGCGCATGGGGTTGGAAGACAGCCTATCACGAGGGCATTGATGTCTGAGGCACTTCCCGGACATTGCTGGCAAAGATAGCGGCGCGGACCACCGGAGAACGATCATGATGAGGTGTCATGCGAGCATTCACTCTTTGATCATCGTTGCGTTGACAATCCTGATGATGATCGTGGGAAATCCGGCGCTCGCGCAGAAACTCGGCCCGGACGGCGCACCCAATCCAACAGCGAGCGCGATGACCGAGCAGCAGTTGCTCCAGCAATCACCACGCATCGAGGGCAACATCGACCAGCCGATCGAGCGGGCGCGAGTGCTCATTCAACCAGCCGGCCGGGCATGGGATTTTTTCCACCAAGTCACGTTGCGCTGGATCGGTGCTATCATAATCCTCGGCATGATCGCAGTGCTCGCAGCCGCCTACTTCGTCATGGGACGGATACGGATCTCCGCCGGACGTTCTGGGAAGACGATTCCGCGGTTCAATTCTTTCGAGCGTTTCGCGCACTGGCTGACCGCGGTGTCCTTTGTCATTCTCGGCTTGACCGGCTTGAACATCACGTTCGGGCGGATCACTCTTCTGCCGCTGATCGGGCCTGATGCGTTCAGCCGCATGTCACAAATCGCCAAATACCTCCACAACTACGTCAGCGCATCATTCGTGATCGGCCTTGTCCTGATCATAGCGCTATGGATCAAGGACAACATTCCTCGGAAGGTCGATGTCGAGTGGATCCGGCAGGGTGGTGGCTTCATCAAATCAAAACATGCGCCGGCTGGCCGCTTCAACGCAGGCGAGAAGCTGGTGTTCTGGTTCGCCCTCGGCGCGGGAGCGGCGGTTACCGTCTCAGGCGTCCTCCTCCTCTTTCCGTTCTACGTGACGAACATCGTGGGGATGCAAATCGCGCAGGTCGTTCACGCCGTGATCGCCGTTCTGTTCGTTGCGGTTATCATTGCTCATATCTACATCGGAACGCTCGGCATGGAGGGCGCCTTCGAGGCCATGGCGACCGGCGGAGTGGATCTCAACTGGGCAAAGGAACATCACGACGTCTGGCTCGAAGAGCAGTTGACCAGGGAGCCCCTCGCCGCTCGATCCGGACAGTCATCACCGGCTGCAGCGGAATGAGCACGTCAGCCACGGAGGCCGTCGATGGGGCCAGGGGTGGAGATGAGGAATGAGATCAACTGCGCTCGCAAAAATTGTTGTTGGTGTGGTAGTCGAATGCCGCAAAGCGAGGAGCCCGTGGCTTGATTTTCTCTGGCGACCGGTCTCGGTGTTTGTTGGAACGCCATCGGCGGTACCCTGGACGCGAATCGGAGAGGAAGGCGATGCGACCACATTCTATGCGGGTGCGACTGCGATCGAACTGCATCGAACTGAAACGACGAACTATCGGCAAAATCTCTCTTCGGGGATGCCCGCGCTGTGGGTCGTTCTGCGACCGATAGCTGCGAATTCTACGAGCCCAGCGTTCGACATCCTTACGGTAACAGCCGACCCCTCGGAGGGCGAGGCTTTGACCGATGCCGGCAATGATCTGGTCGCGAGCGTACCGATGCCCGCTGCGATCATCGAGGCAATCGGCGGTTTTATTGCCGAGCATCACATCGAGCGACCCTTCAACAAGCGGCAACGGGACCGAGGTGAGCCGCAGACGCCTGGCCACTGCAACCAGGCCGGGGTGAACAGCAAATGACCCGCTCAGAAAACATCATTTCGCGCTGGTCGCGTATGAAGCGGGAATCCGACAAGATCGTAGAGCCGTACGGTTCAGTCTCCGGGCCCAAACCCAATGAGGCAGAAGCTGGCGATTTCAATCAAGCAACGGTTGCAACGCCGCCAACAGTCTCTCCCACCTCTGCGACCTTCGATCTGGCAAGCTTGCCGCCGCTTCAATCGATCGCTGCGGGCACCGACATCCGATCGTTTCTCGGATCAAGTGTCCCGGTCGAACTAACAAGAGCTGCGCTGAGGCGGGCCTGGGTAACCGATCCGGCAATTCGCGATTTCGTCGGGATCGCCGAGAACCAATGGGATTTCAACGACCCAACCGCGATGCCGGGATTTGGACCGCTGAAAGCCGAGGATGTCGCAAGTCTTATCGGACTCGGAGAAGCCGGGCAGGCCTGCGGAGCGTCGGATGAAGACGCCGGAGCAATCTCAGCCGCAGGTCAGGTCGATGAAATGGATCATGCGCGGGCCGGCGAGTATGCGTTGCTCGCAATCCTGCTGTCGCATAGCCCGGATGCCAATATGATTGAGCAGCTGGCCCGCCTGAGTGGCGATGCAACCCCTTTGGGCGCGGCGCACGCGGCCCTCGGTTCCGTAGCCGCGAGCATGAAACCGGAACGGATCGAGCGCGAATATTTCGATCTTTTCGTCGGACTCGGGCGTGGCGAGCTTCTCCCCTACGCGTCATATTATCTGACGGGTTACCTCTATGGGCGTCCCCTCGCCCGGCTCCGCGAAGCCCTGAACCAAATTGGCCTTGAGAGGACTGAGGCACGATCGGAACCCGAGGATCACGTTGCGGTACTTTTCGAAGTCATGGCCGGCCTCGCCGGTGGCCAGATCATCGCTCCCGGCGGGACCGATCGAAACATCTTCGAAAACCATCTTAAGCCATGGATCGGGCGTTTTTTTTCGGACCTTGAGCACGCCGAGTCTGCGATGTTTTACAGCCGGGTCGGATCACTTGGCCGCATCTTTATGGAAATCGAAACCGAAGCATTTTCACTTTGATCTCCAGGCATTTCCCTCCATTGCGGCGCTTTCTTTGATCAGCGCACGGGTGCGGTTAACGATGTCGCCAGTGCGCACTCCGTCCTTGACGATACAAGCGAGCAACCGCCGGACCGCTTCCGTGTCCGTCGGCTGGGCGAGGAGCAGCTTCAGAGCGGTTTCCGCGTTCACGACAGCGCAGATCGGCTGATTGATTTCGGCAATCGACGCCGATAGCCGCCCTAGGAACGCGACCCTGTTCGCGAACGCCAATTCGGTCTGAGGCATGGCACACCTCCGAATTGAGGTGGTCGCTCCCGAAGGGCTTTTCCTTAGGGCCGATCTTAAAAATTCTTAAATCACGGCTAACCGCGTGATGCCCACTGCTGTCTTGTCAAAGACAACGCTGTCGCCCGTATTCGCGAACCTTGGGCTTGGTTTCGTAGGCTGTATGAAAGGCAACACTTCAGTTTGTCTCATCCACCCAGTCGGTAGTCGCTTAGAACGTGCATCCCGACGTTGCTCGCTCCGATTATAATTCAATCCTTCGACCTATTTCGATTAGTGAGTTCGAGGGTATCTTGAACCGGTCGACAGCATGCGCGGAATTGCGCGACATGAATGAAAACAATTTGACGCGCCATCTCGATAGCGGATTTCGATGTTTGCCGCTGACGAGGTCGCTGCGGTCGATGTAATAGCTCGCTTCGTCCAGGACCGGCACGCCGTCCTTTTTCGCCTGCGTAAGGACAGCCGGAAGGTTGGGGATCTCGACGAATCCGAAGTGAACAGTTACATGCCAAAAGCCATCGTCGAGCTGTTCTATGCCGACCCGGTCTCCTGATCGAACGCGAGGAACGTCCTCGAAGCGCACCGTCAGGGCAATAACCGTCTTGTGCAGCGATCCCACCCGCTTCACGTAGTTGACGATGACCGGCGGGATCGCTTTGCCAAGCCGGGTGAGAAATACAGAGGTACCCGGAACTCTTACGACGTTGTCGCGGCGAAGGCGCGCGAAGAACTCGCTTGGCTGTTGAGAGTTTGCCGCGTTGCGCCGATGCATCGCAGCAACGCCGTAGTGCCAGGTTGTCATAATGATGAACACCAGACCGCCGAGAGTCAGCGGGATCCAGCCGCCGTCCAATATCTTCAGAAGGTTTGCCGAGAAGAAGGCAAGATCGACCGCCAACAGGAAGCCCGTGACGGCGGCTGCCTGACAAAGCGTCCACCGCCACCGATTACGCATCACGTGATAGAGCAGCGCCGTAGTCAGGAGCATCGTGGTCGATACAGCCGTCCCGTAAGCTCCGGCAAGACGATCGGAACTTCCAAAACCGGCGGCCAGGGCAACCGTAAGCGCCATCATGCTCCAATTGACGAACGGTACGTAGATCTGTCCGTATTCTTCTGCCGAAGTCTGACGGATCCGAACGCCTGGAAACCAGCCAAGCTGCATGGCCTGCCTCGTCATGGAGAACGAACCGGTAATGATGGCCTGGCTGGCGATGACGGTGGCAAGCGTTGCAAGCGCAACCAACGGATAAATCGACCAGTTGGGCGCCAGTTTGAAAAACGGGTTTGCTTCCAGGTTGGGAGCTTCCAGGAAATTGCCAATTTGGCCGGCGTAATTCAGGACGAGAGCCGGCAGCACAAAGCAATACCAGGTAACGCGGATCGGATTTCGTCCGATGTGACCCATGTCAGCGTAAAGCGCTTCGCCGCCCGTCAACGCCAGAAATACTCCTCCCAGTACGGTGAACCCAAGAAATCCGTGACTGATCAGGAGTTGAGCACCGTAGACGGGATTTATGGCAACCAGAACATGCGGATGATGCACAATTCCAACAAGGCCAAGGATCGCGATCGTGGCAAACCATACGAACATGACCGGCCCGAAGGCCTTTCCAACGACGCCCGTTCCCCGGTGCTGAATTGCAAACAACACGGCCAAAATGACCAGGGCAATCGGCATCGTGTACGGTTTGAATATGCTTGTTGCGACGTTTAGACCTTCCACCGCGCTTAGAACCGAGATCGCGGGCGTAATAATTCCGTCTCCGTAAATGAGGGCTGCACCAAACAAGCCCATTATGATGAGCGTCCGACCACGACCAGTCCAATCGGCACCGGTCAATGACATCAGCGCGAGAATTCCACCTTCACCCTGATTGTCGGCGCGCATTACGATTAAACAGTACTTGATTGATACCGTAATGATCAGCGCCCAAAAGATTAGAGATAGCGAGCCGAGAGCTGCCTCCGACGTGAATTGATCTCCCATGATGTGCACAATTGTCTGCAGGGTATAGAGAGGGCTGGTCCCCAAGTCGCCGTAAACAATCCCAAGCGCCAGAAGTCCAGCCGATCCAGTTGCAGGCTGTGAAAACCTTTTCTGAGCTTGTCCAATTGAATTTGTCGGGGCGCTCGCTGTGGAAACGGCAGATTCAGACATGTCATCTCCTTCTTCAGGAGATAGGCAGTGAACGCTTTCGAGACCAATAAATTTTTAGATAAGATCAATCGCGCACCGCGATTAGAGCGCAATACAACCGCGTGCGCCAGGATGGGCCTACTCAATGCATAACTGCAGCTTTCGACTCCAGAAGCGGGATTCTGTATAAAAATGTGCCTAGCGTGGTCTTACCGGTCTGTTAGATGGTCTTCGATGTTATCAGCGGCCTCCTCGCAGACCGACGCCAACTCAAGCAGCTCGTTCTTCACGAAAGGATCGTCGGCCTGCTCGGCAAGCTTCCGATACATGGCTGCCTGGCCCCGCAGAGAGTCAGGCCAGTCGTGCCTGCCGAACACAGTGCCGTTGCGCTGGGAGACGTCACAATCCATAGTGGGCTTTCACTAGAACGCCGAATACTTGAAGCCGATGTATGTTCGCAATCCGCCAACACCACTAAATTGAATTTTAACTCTCGATGCCGCCGCCGTGCGGAATTACACAACACACGACTGCGCCATTTTTCCCGTCAGCTGCAGCCCCAGCTCGGCATGCTCAACGGGGCGCCTAAGTAGAGCGGTTGTGACTATTGCGGATTACCTTGGCGCACGACCTGATGTCCATTCTGGATTATTAGCGGAAGTCGAACGGCACCCTGCCCGCGTCCGCCTTACCCGGCTCGTCACTCAAACCCCGGCCGCGGCACCAGATTCATCAGCATATTCGCATAGCCGCCATCGACGGTGATCTCGTCGCCGTTGACATAGGACGAGCGATCGCTGGCCAAAAACAAAATGGCGTCAGCGATGTCCTGCGGCATGCCGATGCGCCGCACGGGCACCACGGCGGCGCGCCGCTCGGTCACCCCCGGCGTATCGTAGAACGACTGGCTCATCGGCGTGATCACCATGCCGGGGCTGACGACGTTGCTGCGGATGCCGTGCGGGCCCCATTCGTTGGCGAGTTGACGCGACAGCATGATGACGCCGGCCTTGCTGACGCTGTAGGCGCCGCTGTGGCCTTGCGCGTTGCTGCCGGCGATCGAGGCGATATGCACGAGGCTGCCGCGCCCGAGCTTGCGCATCTGCCGGCCGAACACCTGCGCGCAAAGGAAGTAGCCGCTGAGGTTGACCGACAACACCGCGTTCCATTCCGCAAGCGACAACGTATCGAGCCCGCCCGGCCGCAGCACTGCCGCGGTGTTGACCAGCACGCCGCATGGTCCCAGCGATTTTTCGATCGCCTCGGCGGCGGCGGTGACGCTCTGCGCGCTCGAGGTGTCGCATGGCGTCACGACATGGCCGCTGCCGAATTCGCGCAGCTCCGCGCGCGTCATCTCGAGTCCGCGCTCGTCGCGATCGATCGCGGCGACACGGCTGCCTGCCCGCGCAAGACTGGTCGCGACGGCGCGGCCGATGCCGCCGCCCCCGCCGGTAACCACGCAAGCGCGGCCCGAAAGGCCGAGCCAGTCGGAAGAGGTTTGTTCGGTCATGTTCAATCTACTGCTCCGATCCAGCGAGGTGACAGCCGGCAGCCTAGCGGAAAGTCGTCTGTCGAAGACATCCAATCAAATCGATATCGGCTTCCGGCCGAGCCAGCCAAGCTGGCGCTGGGGACGCTTGATACGTCCGCGTCAGCCGGCTCCCCCCGTTTGACCGACTCGGCGGTCGCACGAAAGCCCCTCATTCCTCAATCCTTCAATCGCGGGTTGGAACCTACCAACCTGTTCATGGTTCTTTCCTGGTATCGGTCGTATTCATTTGCTGCCGGAAATTGCCAATGGCGCCCGCACAGCCAAGATCGGGGAGCACGCGATCCATCGCCGCGATCTCTGAGGACGGAGCTGCGCAATGAACATGGATGTAGGTGCCAATACGCGGCGGTTCGCTGCGCAGCGGCTGGTTTCGCCCGTCAGCTCGCATAACGAATGGGATCCGCTCGAAGAGATTATCGTTGGACGCCTGGAAGGCTCCGTCATTCCTTCGAACCATCCCGTGGTCACCTGCAATATCCCCGGGATGGCGGGCTGGGGGCAGTCAATGGCCGCGGGTTTCCGATACCCCCAGTTGATGTTGGCGCCGGCGCAGCGCGAGCTTGACGGCTTTGTCATGCTGCTGGAATCGCTTGGAATTACGGTGACGAGGCCGGTCGCGATCGATCACAGGAAGAAATTCAGCACGCCCGATTGGTCCTCGCGAGGCTTCTGCAACACCTGTCCGCGCGACAGCATGCTGGTCATCGGTGACGAGATCATCGAAACACCGATGGTCTGGCCCTGTCGTTACTTCGAGACGCATTCTTACCGGCCAATCCTCAAGGATTATTTCCGGCGTGGTGCGCGATGGACGTCGGCACCCAAGCCGCAGCTCACGGACGAACTTTTCCATCCTGATTTCCGGTTGCCTGAGAAAGGCGGCCCCATGCGCTATATCCTGACCGAGTTCGAACCCGTGTTCGACGCGGCGGACTTCTTCCGTTGCGGACGGGACCTGTTCGTCACGCGCAGCAACGTCACCAATGCGTCCGGTATTGAGTGGCTTCGCCGGCATCTCGGCGAAACCTATCGAATCCATGAGATCGAGAGCCGCTGCCCTAACCCGATGCATATCGACACGACGATTCTTCCGCTCGGTCCGGGCAAGCTGCTCATCAATCCCGAATACATCGATCCGGATCGTCTTCCTGCCATCCTGAAAAAGTGGAACATTCTGGTCGCGCCCGAGCCCAATCCGATTACCGACCGCGTCCTGAGCATCACTTCACTATGCGGCAAATGGCTCAGCATGAACATTCTGATGATTGACGAAAAGCGCGTTATCGTCGACCCGCATCACAGCAACATGATGCGTGCCATGGAGAAGTGGGGTCTGGAGCCGATCCCCTGCCCGTTCCTGCACTACGCCGCGTTCGGTGGAGCGTTTCACTGCGCGACGCTCGACGTTCGTCGCCGCGGCACGCTTGAGAGCTATTTCTGAGCGGTTCGTCCACTGATACCTGGCCACAGCATCTACGAGGCCAGCTTCAAACCAACAATTCCGGCAACGACGAGCGCGATGCTGCCGAGCCGAAGCGAGGTCGCCGGTTCTTGAAACAGATAGATTCCCAGGATCGCCGTCCCGACCGCCCCGATACCGGTCCAGACCGCATAGCCCGTGCCTACTGGCAGCGATTTAAGGGCGAAGGCCAGGCAGACGATGCTTGCGGTCATCGCTGACACGGCCAGGATGGACGGGACAAGCCGCGAGAAGCCATCGCTGTATTTTAACGCCACGGCCCATGCTGTTTCGAACAATCCAGCCACGCACAGCAAGACCCAAGCCATGGAACCTCCGTTGAACACCCGCGAGCATAGCCCAAGGCTACGCTTGGACGAGAGTCATTCCGGCGAGAATGACCCTCTTCCGATTGCAGCCCCGGTCTGATCTGACCAGACCGGGAGCGAATTTTGTCTTGCCGCCTACACGATCCCCGCCGCGACCTGGCCGCGCAGCCGCTCCAGGCTGTGCAGCGTATTGGCGCAGGCTTCCGCGACCTCGACGCCCTTGATGGCAAAATGCTTGCGGAAGAACTCAAAATGCGCGGCGCTTTCGTGAAACTGCTGCGGCGTCAGCACCGCGGAAAATACCGGCACCTCGGTGCGCAACTGCACATCCATCAGCGCCTTGATCACGGTGTCGGCGACGAACTCATGACGGTAGATGCCGCCGTCAACGACGAGCCCGGCCGCGACGATCGCGGTGTAGCGCCGCGTCTTGGCGAGGATCTGCGCGTGCAGCGGGATCTCGAACGAGCCGGGCACCTCGAACACGTCGACATTGGTGATGTGGCGCGCCTCGATCTCGGCCAGGAACGCGATGCGGCACTCTTCGACCACCTCGCGATGCCAGGACGATTGCACGAAGGCGACGCGCTGCGGTTTGGCAAATCGCGGATGCGACGGCGCCAGCGGACGCTCGGGCGGTTCGGGGATATTGGGGGCTTGGACTTCTTTGACTTCGGGTTCTTGCAGCATCTGATTCATGGCTTTCCTCTTTCAGGACCAGAATCAGGGCACACGGAATAACGGTGCCCACGCGAAATCGCGTGAAGCGCCGCAACCGTTCTCTTTCATCCGGACTTTAACCGTCGGCCTCGGAATTGCACCGAATCTGCTGACCCTTTTTCCCCGGAGATTTCCAGGGAACCAGGCGCTCGCGGGCTTGGGCTGCTTCACCCTTACCGCCGGTGGGGACTTTCACCCCGCCCTGAGAACATCAGCCGCCCGGCATGGGCAGCCTTGAGGGCAACTATGCCGGGTCGCCCGGGCGCGGGCAAGCACCTTTGGCATCGGGAATCAGCATGTCCCCAATGCCGCCAAATCGGGCCGGGGCGGCGGCGGGACCCGGTGCAAAAGTTAACGAAGTGTAAACACGCCGGTCCGATTCCGGTTTGTTCTCAAATTAATAATTGTGACGGCGATGAACTGTGGAATATCGCGCTTTCGGACTCGGCGTCCAGTTGCGCGGATTCCGCAAATCACATCAGTTGATCCCGGCAACCCCCGACCAACCAGGACGACATCGGGGGATGGCAGTCGGCGGCGACGCATCAGCAATCGCGCGTACCGGTCCCCGCGTGCGTATCAACAGATCAAGAAAATAGGATCGAAGACGGCATGTCCCTCCTCGAAAGCGTAATCGATTCCCGGAACAATCCGCTCGCGGTGGTCGAAGACATCGCGGCCGATAACAACTGGGCGTTCGAGCGTTCCGGCGAAGACGAGGTGACGATCGTCTCCAAGGGCGACTGGACCGACTACCAGCTCTCCTTCACCTGGATGGGCGAGATCGAGGCGCTGCATCTGGCCTGCGCCTTCGATATGAAGATTCCGCAAGCGCGCCGCGCCGAGGTGCAGCGGCTGATCGCCGCGATCAACGAGCAACTGTGGATCGGCCATTTCGATCTGTGGACCCACACCGGCATGATCATGCACCGCCAGGCGCTGGTGCTGCCGAACGGGATGGGCGCCTCGACCGCGCAATGCGAATCGATGCTGGTCGGCGCCATCCACGCCTGCGAGCGCTATTACCCCGCGTTCCAGTACGTGGTCTGGGCCGGCAAGTCGGCGGCCGAGGCGATGAGCGCGGCGATGTTCGACACCGAGGGCGAGGCGTAGGCGCCCTTAGTTAGGGCAAGTGCGTCCGCGCACTCCCCGGTCGTTCCTTCGACCCGTCTACGCCAAGGCTTCGCCGGGGCGATGGTGTTGGGCCGCCGAAGCCTTAGCGAAGGCGGCAAGCACGGACCCATACGCCGTGACGGCAATTGTGTCGGGCGGTGCTTGTTGCAGGCAGCTCGATAAACTAGAACCAGCTGTGGTTATGGGTCCCTGCGTTCGCCGGGACGGTTTCGTTTGCGGTGACATCGTTGGCCAAAACTGACGCTTTGCAAAACCTCGCCGGCACCATCGCGCTTGCCGGCGCCGGCAAGATGGGCGGCGCGATGCTGACGGGCTGGCTGGCCGGCGGCCTCGATGCAACACGCGTCACGGTGATCGAGCCGGATCCGTCCGACGAGATCCGGGCGTTCGCCGCCAAGGGCATCCAGCTCAATCCGAAAACCGCCACTGCTGCCGACACGCTGGTGGTCGCGGTAAAACCGCAGACGTTTCACGAGGCCGGGCCCGCGTTAAAGCCGTTCGTCGGACCTTCCACGCTGGTCGTTTCGATCATGGCGGGCACCACCATCGCCGCGCTGGAAGAGGTCTGCGGCGGCAGGGTGGTGCGCGCGATGCCGAATACGCCGGCTTCGATCGGCCGCGGCATCACGGTTGCGGTATCAGCCAAAAGCGTCAGCGCCGCGCAGCGCGCGACCGCCGATGCGCTGCTGCGCGCCACCGGATCGGTCGAATGGGTCGACGATGAGAGCCTGATGGACGCGGTGACCGCGGTCTCCGGCTCCGGGCCCGCTTATGTTTTCCTGCTCGCAGAAGAATTGGCGCGCGCCGGCGTCGAGGCCGGGCTGCCGGCGGAGCTGGCAACCAGGCTGGCGCGCGAGACCGTCGCCGGCTCCGGCGAGCTGCTGCATCGCTCGAAACTTGGCTCCGCGACGCTGCGCCAGAACGTCACCTCGCCCGGCGGTACCACGGCGGCGGCGCTGGAAGTGCTGATGGGCAAGGACGGCATGCAGCAGCTGATGATCCGCGCGATTGCGGCAGCGACGAAGCGGTCGAAGGATCTGGCGAAGTAGATTTTTCTCCGCTGTCATCCCTGCGTAACGGCTTCGCCGTCATCCTGAGGTGCGAGCCCTGCGGTGCACTTGCACCGCTAGGCGAGCCTCGAAGGATGGACACGGCCCGCGGCCCATCCTTCGAGGCGCGCAAGAGCGCGCACCTCAGGATGACGGTGCGTGTGCGGCGGCTACTTCACGCCCAGCCGCTTGTTAAAACTCGCGACATTGACCAGCCCGCGCGCGTGGCGGCCGTCGCCGATCCTGCGCTCGCCCTCGAACGCCTCGACCTGGAAGCGGATGACGCGGCGCTCGACCGCGATCACCTTTGCGGTGGTGCGCACCGTAGCGCCAATCAGGGAGGCCGCGAGATGCTTGATATCGACCTCGGTGCCGACCGTGATCCAGCCCGGCTGCAAATGGCCGCGGATGGCATCGCCCGACGCCATCTCCATTTCCAAAATCATCATCGGCGTCGCATAGACCAAGGGCATGCCGGGCAGGAAATGCCCGACCGTGCGCTCCAGCGGCACCACCAGCGTGCGCTCGGCGCTCATGCCGACCTTGATGACGTCGCGTGCGTCCATGCTGGCTTTCAATGATTGCCGTCATTCCAGGGCGCGCGCAGCACGAACCCGGAATCCATACTCCCGATCGTGGTTATGGATTCCGGGCCTGCGCCCAGTGGCGCATCCCGGAATGACAAGGAGACTACTTCTTCGCCGCGCGCTCGACAAACGTCTTGCCGCCCTTCATCTTGTGGGCGAGCGGCGCTTCGTTGATCTGGATCACGACCGCATCGGCATCGACGCCGAGGTTTTTCACCAGCGCCTGCGTGATGTCGCGCATCATGCCGGCCTTCTGCTCGTCGGTGCGGCCGGCGGCCATGCTCACGGTAATTTCAGGCATTGTTGGTTTCTCCCTTTTTTGTTTCCGTCATGGCCGGGACAAAAGCGCGAAGCGCGTCTTCCCGTCAATGCCCGGCCATCCACGATCTCTTCCATCAAACAAGACGTGGATGCCCGACACAAGGCCGGGCATGACGCCGGAATGAATGGCTACCCCCACCTCACCTCATGCCGCGCGAGTACTTCAAGCACGGCTTCGACCAGTTTGTCCTGATCGACTTCGTATTGGGCTTCCGTCTGCTTCCTTAGATATTCCTCACGATCCTTGGTCTCCGTAAGCCCCGCGCCGAGGATGAGATCCTTGATTTGCACCTTGCCCTTTGCTCTTTCGTCCGATCCCTGGACGATCGCGCAGGGCGCGTTTCGCCTGTCAGCATATTTCATCTGCTGACCGAGGCTGTGCTTCGGATTCCCGAGATAAAGTTCGGCGCGAATATTTGCACCGCGCAACGTCGCGACCATCTTTTGGTAGTCAGCGATCTCTCCTCCAAACACCGTGACGACCACGGGACCAAACTCCGGCCGCGTGTCGAGCTTGCCGAGCATGGTCAGCGCCGCCTGCAGCCGCGACACGCCGATGGAGAAACCGGTCGCCGGCACCGGCTCGCCGCGGAAACGCGAGACGAGGCCATCGTAGCGTCCACCGCCGCCGACCGAACCGAAGCGAACGGGGCGGCCTTTTTCGTCTTTTGTCTCCAGCGTGAGTTCGACCTCATAGACCGGGCCGGTGTAGTATTCGAGGCCGCGAACGACGGAGACGTCAATCCGAATTCGACGCGTCCCGTAGCCTGCGCTTCGAACAATGTTAGAAATAGCACGAAGCTCATTGATGCCGGACAACACCAGTTCGTTGCCTTCGAACAACTTTTCATAAGTATCGAGAAATCGCGGATCGGCAACTACCTGTTGGTCGTCGCCAATCAAGGTCATGTCATCGCCTGAAGCAGCATCAACGTGCGTGCGGCGCAGGAAAAAATCTTGCGCGCGCGATGCTTGGTGAGCATACAACTTTTCGACTATTTCAATTTGTTGTTGATCCAACCCTGCCCCAGTTGTGAAGTCCCCACTCTCATCCTTGCGTCCACCGCCCAGCAGCTGTCGAACTCCTTCGACTCCAAGGCGATCGAGCTTGTCGATTGCGCGCAATACCGTAAGGCGTTTTCCGGCGTTCTGATCGCCTCCAAGTCCTACGGAATCCAATACACCGTCCAGTAACTTCCTATTGTTCTCTCTGACGATGTAGTTGCCCGCTAATCCAAGCTCCTCCATGGTGTCGGCCGCCATCATGCACATCTCGGCATCGGCGGCCGGAGAAGCACTGCCCACCGTATCCGCATCGAACTGCATGAACTGCCGGAAACGTCCCGGCCCCGGCTTCTCGTTGCGATAGACGTAGCCTTCGCGGTAGCTGCGGTACGGCTTCGGCAGTGAATCAAAATTTTCCGCGACGTAGCGCGCCAAGGGCGCGGTCAAATCGTAGCGCAGGCTGATCCACTGTTCGTCGTCGTCCTGGAACGAGAACACGCCCTCGTTGGGCCGGTCCTGGTCGGGCAGGAACTTGCCGAGCGCGTCGGTGTATTCCATCGCCGGGGTTTCGACCGGCTCAAAACCGTAGCGCTCGTAGACTTCGCGGAT
>Ga0137412_10001704_pt1 | contig 17210 bp, 15 predicted proteins | sample CZODoug2_1_16fun_FD_122160 | JGI IMG/M metagenome (GOLD analysis project Ga0137412, IMG submission 122160) | Vadose zone soil fungal communities from Angelo Coast Range Reserve, California, USA - CZODoug2_1_16fungal (Hybrid Assembly) | ecosystem: Environmental > Terrestrial > Soil > Vadose zone...
TACGATCTCGAGGTATGGCTGCCTTCGCAGCAGCGCTACCGCGAGATTTCATCCTGCAGCAATTGCGAATCGTTCCAGGCGCGGCGCCTGCAGGCGCGCTGGCGCAACCCCGCCACCGGCAAGCCGGAGTTGCTGCATACCTTGAATGGATCCGGCGTTGCGGTCGGGCGCGCGCTGGTGGCTATTTTGGAAAATTATCAACAGGAAGACGGCAGCGTCATCGTTCCGACTGTGCTCGCGCCCTACATGGGGGGAGTGACTCTGCTGAAGTGAGCGCCGGCGCGTGCCGCCGAGTGTCGCGGGCGGGGTGTGTCGCGTGGCGCGGGCGGTCAAATCGCCCGCGCCACGGTACCGAGAGTGAACTAGTTGCGGTTGCCCATCACCAGCCGCAATACATACCAGAACATGAGTGCGATCGAGGCGAACAGCTGCATGGCAGCCGCCACGTACCGATCCTCGGGATAGTTGTGAATGATGTTCGAGGTGTCATACAGCACCGCGACACCCGCGAAGCCGATCATCGCCACCGAGAACCAGGTGCCGAGCTGGAAGCCGAAAATGGCGCCCCCGATCATGGCGACCAACGCGAGGACACCGCCCCACATGAGCAAGGCGCGCAGGAACGAGAAATCCTTGCGAGTGCGATGAGCGACGAACATGAGCCCACCGGCGCCCATTGCCGTCACCAACGTGGCGCTGTCGATCGCGCCGGGAGCCTTGGCGTCGGCGATATACAGCAGCGGCACGAAAATCAGCGCTTCCGCAACCACATACGCGCCGTAGGCGAAGTACTGCATGCCGATCGATGAGCTGGTTTGCGCGGTGCGCGAAGCCAGCCAGCCGGTCAGCATGAAGGCGCCGAGAATCAGAAACCAATTGAAGCCGAGCATGAACTGCGCGATCTGCCCTGCAAGGCCTGATTCGAACAGCGCCAATTCGACCAGGATGAATCCGAGAATGCCCCCCACCAAATGAGTGTAGGTGCGCGTGATGAACGCGCTGCGGCCGTCCGCTCGGAGCCCCGGAAAGGCGGCGTTGTTGCTTGGGAAATTGGCCATGAAAATAACCTCCAGTAATACTCGACGTATTTTAGCACCCCCACGCCGGCGGTGCCGAAAAGGCCTGATGTGTCATATGGGGCCTAAAGCCGCGTGTTCAACGCCAAGCCGCAGGGCGGCAAAGCCCCGTCAGGGCGCCGGGTTGAATTCCGTGGCCATCCAACGCTGCAATGCCCCGATAGACTGCGGACGGCCCAGGAAGTTCTTCACCAGATCGTTCGCCGATACCGAGCCGCCCGGTTCCAGCACCGTGCGCCGATAGCGGAGCGGCGCGTCGCCGGCGAGCAGATTCCCGGAGTTGAATTGCTCGAAGAAGTCTTCGGCAATGACCTTGTCCCACATGTAGGTGTAGTAGGCGGAGGAATATCCCGCGAGGTGTCCGAACGAAGCGTACATGTGAGTTCCCGCCAGCGGCGTGAACAGGGTGTACTTGACGGTGTCGGCATTGGCGATCGCATCGAGGTCCACGGTTTCCGGTTTGGCGTCATAGATTTCGTACGATAACGCCGTGTAGCTGTTTTGCTGGCCGACGTAGCTGGCGCGCCCGAAGGCCGATGCCCGCTTCATCCGCAGCACGAGGTCGGCCGGGATCGGTTTGCCGGATTGGTAGTCGCGGGCGAACGACGCCAGAACCTGCGGACTCTCGATCCATTCCTCCAGCATCTGCGAGGGCGCCTCGACGAAATCCGCTTCCATCGAGATGCCGCTGATCCCCGCCCACGGTTGTTGGCCCCCCAAAATCGCGTGCATCAGGTGTCCGAACTCGTGGAAGAACGTTTGTACGTCTCCATATTCCATGAGGCCCGGATCGTCCTGGGTCGGCCTCGGGAAATTGCAGATGAGAACCCCTTCCGGCAGCTGCTTGCCGCGGATGCCATCGAGCAGAGGCATCATTTCAGCGTGGGAGAATTTGCCCGGGCGCGGGTGCATGTCCAAATAAAAGCGTCCGATGATCTTGCCGGCGTCGATCACTTGCCAGGTCTCGACCGACGGATCCCAGGCGGGGACGCCAGGCTCCTGCCGAAAGGTGATATGGAACAGGGTGGCCGCGGTGTCGAGGATGCCCTGCTTTACGCGCGTGTACGGAAAATAAGGGCGGACCGACTGCGAATCGAAATTGAAGCTCGAGCGGCGCACCTGCTCTTGGTAATAACTCTTCTCCTGCAGGCCGATGGTGCTCGCCCCCGGATCAGACTTTCTCTTCTCCGCGAGCAGCATTTGAAATTCCCGTTCGGCCACCGGACGCACCGCCTTATCGAGATCCTGGATGAATTCGGCGATGTGCGCACCGTTGCCGATCATTTTGTCGGCCGCGTTGTAGTCGGCCCACGATTTGTATCCGAGCATGGAAGCGATGTCATAGCGCGTGCGCAGCATCCTCGCCAGTACCTCGAGATTTTGCGGATAGGCGCGGGTGTTGAACGCCAGGTACAGGCGTTGGCGAAAGGCATCGCTCGCCGCAAAATTCATTGCCGGGATGTAGTCCGGATAACTCGTGGTGATGCGGATGACGCCGTCCTTGTCTGGCTTGTGGGCGTCGAGGTAGTCTCGCGGCATTCCGCCGAGTTCCGCGGCATCGCGGACCTCAACCGTCTTCTGGCCGTCGTTGATATTGCGCTCGAACGCCGATTGCTCTTCCGTGAGTGCGTCGTTGAGCGCCTTCAACTGCTCGCGAGTCACGTCGTCCTTGTCGACACCGGCGAGCCGGAATTCGAGCAATTGGCGCCGCACATAGTATTGGGTGGCCGCATCGGCGTGAGCGACGGGAATCGCCGCGAGCGCTTGATAGACGCCGCGATTCAGCGAGAGCGCGGTCTGGACGACGCTCACCTTGCGGGTCATCGCGGTAGCCCGGTCGCGAAACGCCGCGTCGGGATGCACGGCCTCCATGAGCGACGAGAAATAGAGCGCGGCATTGATTTGCCTGAGGGCTTCATCGTAGTTCGACAGGGTGCTGCCGATGGTTTTCGCCCCTTTGACCGCGACGATGCGGTCGATCGACCGCCGCGCCGTCTCGAGCCGGTCGTTCTCGATCTTTTCAAATGCATTGACGTCGGGCTTGGAACTCCAAATGGGTGGTTGGTCCGAGAGCACGTCGCGGGCGCCCGCGACGGTCGCCGCTGATACCACGATGAACCCGAAGACGCACCGGTTGATGATCTGCATCTGACACCCCGATTTGATTTTTGATGCAAGAGTATAAGAGCCCGGCGACTCGGTTCGCGGGTGACCTGCCGGCGATAGCGCGCATACACGGCACGCGTCAGGTAAAATTCTAGCCAGTCGATAAAGAACACTATGAGATAAGCGCTGTAACTTATTGATTTGTATATTTGGAGAGGTGGCAGAGCGGTTGAATGCACCGGTCTTGAAAACCGGCAGCCCCTTACGGGGCTCGTGAGTTCGAATCTCACCCTCTCCGCCAATCGAAGCGGGTTCGACAAAATCGCGGGAGCGATTTTGGACGCTCAGCCCTCCGGAAGGTGTGTTGTATGCGCCCATCCTGACCAGGGGCATCGAACTATTGCCAGCGCGCCAGGCGGCGCGGCGCCCTAGGCGTGGTCCAGGTGCATGTCTTCCATCTTCGCGATCTTCGGGCGCTTCTCCTTCGCCGCCTGCCACAGATCGTACGTGAGCTGCATACGCAGCCACGACTCAGCAGAGCCACCAAGCGCGGCGGCCAGCCTGATCGCAAGCTCGGCGCTGATCGCGGCATGCCCATTGACCACGCGCGACAGCGCGACGCGCGAGACCTTGAGGCGCTCGGCAAACTCGGTGACGGTAATGCCACCATCGGCGCGCAGCACGGTGTCCTGTAGGACGGCCCCAGGGTGCGGCGGGTTGTGCATTCGAGTCATAAAGCTAACCTCCAATTCAGTGGTAATCCTGGTAGTCGACCAGGATCGCGTCGGAGCCCTCAAACGTGAAGGTCAGACGCCAATTCCCATTCACCGACACGGCCCAGTGGCCGGCCAGATCATCCTTAAGCGGGTGCCAATCCCAGCCCGGCAGATTCATATCCAGTGCGCTGGTGGCCCCATCGAGTCTGAGCAACTGCAGGCTCAGCTTCTTCGCATGGGCCGGCTGAATCCCAGCCTTGGACCCCGTGCTAAAGAACCGCTGCAATCCATCGTGGCGGAAACTCTTGATCACGAGGCAGTGCATCGCTAAGAGATACATATAACAAATGCTACGTATCGCTAAGCGATACATATGGCAAATGCTACGTATCGCTAAGCGATACATATGACAAATGCTGCACATTGCGGTGCACAATTGAGAAACTCAAGCAGGGCGTCCCCGCGCATGGGTTCGTCAATCGCATTACATGACGGAGCGCACATTGCCTGCGCGAAATGTCACAGTTCCCCTACAACGTCCCACACGGTCAGCGAGTTAGGCTACGGGTAATAGCCGAAGACTACCTGTTCCGAGGGACGCTGTATGGAACACCGTTGGGGACGACGACAGTCGACCGACATTATGGTGCGCTTCTACGCTAGGTCTGGGACGACCGGGATCGGGCGGCTGCTGAACATTAGTTCGACGGGCGCATACATGGCGACGACAGCGCACCTGCGGCCGTTCTCGCTGGTGTACCTGGAGCCGGCTGCCGCATCGTTCTGGGAAATCCAAAGTAGACGCATCGCGGCCAGCGTCGTTCGCGAGGATGCGGGCGGCGTCGGACTCGAATGGTGCGAGTCTGCCGCGGAGACGACCAAGGTAAGCGCTCGCTTGACCGCTCTCGCCGGCAGCACCGACGAAGGTCCAGCTCGTCCGGCAGTTCGCGCGTAGAAGTAAAGAAGCGCTTCACGCCGGCAAAGTCACGATGAAGCAACTGCGGCCATCCTCCATGACCGAGCAGCGCGCATCGCCCCCGTGGCGGCGCGCGATTTGCCGGACCAAGGACAGACCCAGGCCGGTCCCGCCCCGGTCGCGGGCATCCTTGGGACGGTAGAAGGGCCGAAACACGTTTTCAAATTCCGACGGCGGTACGCCGGGACCGTGGTCCGACACCGTGATCGTCGCGGCGGCAGCGTCGCGGGCGATCCTCACCCGGGTGGGCGGCGAGCCATGGCGGCGGGCATTTTCCAACAGGTTGCGCAAAAGCCGGCGCAGCAGGCGAGCGTCGCCATGGATGCTGACCACCGCACCTTCGAGGTGGACACCGTCGTAGCGAGCGCACTCCTCGGCGGCGAGCGCCAGCAGATCGAGCTCTTCGGTCGCCACGGTCTCGGTTACGGTGTCGAGCCTGCTGGCGAGAAGGATCTCATCCACCAGCCAGTCCAGCTCCGCGATGTCCTGTTCCAACCCGAGCTTGCGCTTGGTGTCGACGGAATCCTTGATCAACTCCACTGCCAGGCGAATGCGGGCGAGCGGGGTGCGCAGCTCGTGCGAAGCATTGGCGAGCAGCGCCTTGTGTCCTTGCACCAGCCGCTCGATGTGACCCGCGGCACGGTTGAAACTCTCCGCGAGCCGCGCCACTTCGTCGCGCCCCTCGACGGCGACGCGCGCGGTGAGGTCGCCGGCACCGAGCGATTCAACTCCCCGCTGCAAACGCTCCAGACGCCTGGTGATCTGCCGCACGATGGGAAAGGCGGCGACGCCGATGGTCAGCGCGAGCAGCACCAGCATGACGTGGAATATGAATTTCGGGTGTCCGTATCCGATCGGCACGCTGGCCGCCAACCATCGGCCGTCGGCCAAATGGACATAGGAAACGGGGCCGCGGTTCGAACGAATCATGGTTATCCCATGGCGGCTGCCTCCAGGCGGAGGCAAGGAGCTGCCTACCGCGGCCACGGGCGACTGGTCGCGGTCGAACAGAGTCACATCAGCATTGAGTCCGGTCGCCAGCCGTTGCAGCGCCTGTTGCTGCTCCGCGGACGGCGAGTCGGCCGGCGGGAGCACATTCTGCACCAACCTGCCCAAGGTGTTGCCCGCCTGCTCCACGGAATCGCCGGTGAAATGCCACAACATCACGATCGCGAGCACGAACAGGAAAAGACTGGCCACCAGCGCAACGTAGAACCGCAGGTAAAGGCGCAGCATCAATCTTGAACTTTTGCAAACACGTAGCCCGCCCCGCGCACCGTGATGACGCGCCGCGGCTTCTTCGGATCGTCCTCGATCGCCGCGCGGATGCGCGACATGTGCACGTCGATCGAGCGGTCGAAAGCTTCCAGACGCTCCCCCGTCACTAGATCCATCAGCACATCGCGCGATAACACGCGGCCGGCCTTCTCCGCCAGCGCCACCAACAAATCAAACTGGTAACCGGTGAGCTCGCAGTGCACGCCGTCCAGCCGCACAGCGCGTGCCGCAGTGTCGATTTCCAACCGCCCGAAGTGCAACGAGGGTTCGGACGCAGCCCGCCCGCGAACACGGCGCCGCAGGATGGCCCGCAGCCGCGCCAGCAGTTCGCGCGGCTGGAAAGGCTTCGGAAGGTAGTCGTCGGCACCGAGTTCCAAGCCGACGATGCGGTCGACCGCATCGCCGCGCCCGGTGAGCATCAGCACCGGCGTGTCGGAATGGGCGCGCACCTGCCGGCATACGTCCAGGCCGTCCATGTCGGGCAGCATCAAGTCGAGCACGACGGCGTCGTACTCCGCGCCGGACAGGAACTCCAGGGCCGTCGCGCCGAGCGGCGCGACCGTTATGCGAAATCCCGCCTGGCCAAGATACTCCGAGAGCATTTCGGCCAGGCGGGGATCGTCTTCGACCAAGAGGATGCGCTCGACCATGTAGGCAACGACTGTAGAGCCTGTCGGGCGAGTACACCAGAGGGGATCACGAATGCGGCATTCCGTGCGAGCGTTCCATTCCGTGCATGCGCTCCAAGTGATCGGCCAACGCCTTGCGTTGCTGCGGCGTGAGGACATCGCCGACGTCCGCGATCAGCTGTATAAAACGCTTGGAGGCCTGGTCGGCGAGCTGCAGGTGTTCCGCGCGCGCAGCCTCCAACGCAGCGCGGTCCACGGTGGTCTGCGTCAGCGCTTGCATGACATGGGCGTGTGCGGTGTGGAGTTGCGAATGCAGCGGCAGCAGGTCGTCAACGGCCAGTTTCACCAACGGAGCGATCTGTGCCTTCTGCGCCTCGGTGGCATCGATTTCGACGAACAAGTGCTTGAGCATGTGATCCACGTGGGCGGACACATCGGCGGCGCTGGGGGTGCCGTCCATCATCATTCCGTGTTGGCAGCTCATGCCGTGGCCCCAAGCGGAGACACCGACCCCGGCAGCCAGGACGGCGCCGGCGAGAAATGCAACGACGGTGTAGCGGTTGAACAGGAGACGGCGAAACGGCGGCGCCGAGTCGGCGGGCGACATTGGGGTATTCATGATCATTCCTTTCTGCGGTGGTGGGGAGACACGAGGCGAAGTCTCCGCCGCGCCCGTTAGCCCGAGTTGTGCGCCAGGTAAAGTTTTGTAAAGCCCGGCCACCCTGGTCTTGGCTGGACATCGCCCGCATCGATCGGCATGCTTGCCGGGCGTATTACGCGCGGGACCAGTGAAGGCGCCCGATATGACGAACCGGAGTTCGATTCTCGCTGCACGGACCGGCTTGATACGCCTGCTGTTGCCCGCTGCAGTCAACTGGACCTTGATCGCCTATGCCCTCGTGCTGTGCGCGGGCATCTGGAGCTTCACCGTCCAGCGGATACAGAGCGACTATCGTTCGACCCTGCAAACGGAACGCGAGCATCTGAGCAGCGTCAGCGGAACGCTCGAAGCCCAGGTCGAAGCGATGCTCGGCGATGGCGTAGGCGCCGCGCTCGCCGCCGCCAATGAAGTGGCAAATCGCAACGATCTCGCCGCCGCCAGCGATGCGCAACTTTCGGATACGCTCACGCACATGCTCACCGGCGGTCCATACGTTCGATCGCTGTTTCTGGCGAATGCGCAGCGATTTGTGCGGGTCGGCCGGTCCGCTGCATCCGAAGCTCGAACGGCGCCTCCCGCATGGCTGCAGCCCGCATTGAGCCTCAAGACGGACGACGCCTGGGTAGGCGGGCCCATGCCGGATCCCGATAACCCGGCGGAGTGGGTGGTTCCCGTTGCGCGCCGCTTCGGCCATAACAATCTGCAAAAGACCTGGGCGGGAGCTCTGATGGCATTCAGCCGCCTGGGAGGTGTGTACGAGCAGACTGAGTCGGCGAGCGGCGTCGGGTTGTTCGCGAACGATGGAACTGCTCTACTGCTGATTCCGGCCGGGGAAATGCGCGCGGCGGAAGGCAGCAATATCGGGAGTTCGGAATTGTTTCGGCAGAGTGCGCGCGGCCCGGACTCCGGCGTGCTCGAAGGCATCAGTCCCTACTTCGGCAGGCCGACGATCGTGGCCTATAACCGGGTGAATGCATACCCGATGCTGGTCGAGGCATCGCGGCGGCGTGCGGAAACGCTCGCGGCCTGGTACGACCGGCGTCGCAGCACCGTGCTGGTGAGCTCCGGCATCACGTTGCTGGTGATCGTGACCACCGGGATGCTGAACCACTTTCTGCGGGCCTTGCGGCGGCGCGAGCTACATTACCGCACCCTTTTCAACAATGCCGCCTTCGGCGCCTTCGTTCTGGAAGGAGATCGAATCATCGAAGCCAATCGAACCAGCGCTCAGATGTTCGGCATCGGCAATTCGAACCAGCTGATCGGCATGCGGCTATGGGATCTCGCGCCCGCAGCCCAGCCCGACGGCACCTCCTCGGAATCGCTATGCCGGGAGCGAATCCGCCACGCGGTCGGCACCAGCGCCGGCAGTTTCGAGTGGACTCATCAGCGGCTCGATCGGGGGACGCCGATTCACGCGGCGGTCGATCTCTCGAGCCTCGATGCCGACGGCAAGACGCTGACGCTTGCCGTCATTCACGACATCAGCGAGCGCAAGCTGATGGATGAAGAGCGCGAACGCGTGCTCAATGAGCTGCACGAACTGGCCGCAGCGCTAGTTCATGTCCAGGACGACGAGCGGCGGCGCATCGGACGGGATTTGCACGACAGCACCGGGCAAAGTCTTGCCGCCCTTGAACTCAGCCTCACCCGCCTGCTGCGCGTCGCGACGCCGCTCTCGAATTCAGCGCGCACGCTGGTGGACGAATGCGTCACGTTGGCGCGGCAGTGTTCCGCGGAGATTCGTACCGCCTCCTATCTGCTGCACCCGCCGCTGCTCGATGAAATCGGACTCTCGAGCGCGCTGCGGTGGCTGGCGGACGGTCTGCGTCAACGGAGCGGGATCAAAATCGTGCTGGAATTGCCGGAAGCCATGGAGCGCTTGCCGCCGGAACATGAATTGGCGATATTTCGCGTCGCGCAGGAAGCGCTGACGAACGTGCATCGGCACTCGAAAAGCCCATCGGTGACAATCCGACTGTTCGAGCAGGATGGCGCGGTCATTCTGGAAGTTGCGGACGCCGGTCACGGCATCCTCGTGGGCGGCCCGGGCAGAATGGTGGATGTGACCGCTTTGGGGGTGGGGCTTGCAGGCATGCGCGAGCGGATGCGGCAGCTCGGGGGTGCGTTGGCCGTGAGCACCAGTCCGCGCGGCACGTGCGTGCAGGCCAGGCTCGCGCTGGCTCGCACCGCGGGTGTGCGCGCTGATCAGCTCGCATCGCTGTAGGGGTTGGCACGATGAGCAGTGTTCGAATTCTGATTGCGGACGATCACGAACTGATTCGGCGGGGGCTCGTCTCGGCGCTGGCGGATCGGACGGACTGGAGCATCGTGGCGGAAGCTTGCAACGGCCGGCAAGCCTGCGAGCTCGCCGCTCGCCTCACCCCCGATATCGCCGTGCTCGACCTCACCATGCCCGAACTCAATGGTCTCGATGCCACCCGCGAGATCCGGGTCTCCACGCCCAAGACTCGCATCTTGATCGTGACCGCGCACGAGTCCGAACAGCTCATTCGAGAAGTGCTGGACGCCGGCGCCATGGGTTATGTATTGAAGTCCGATGCCGGCCAGGTATTGGTACAAGCCGTCGAGGCGCTGCTCGATGAGCGGCCGTTCTTCACGTCGAAGATCGCGCGCCTCGTGCTCGACGGCTATCTTCGTTCGGGCGAGGACTCCGGGGCCCCGGCCGCCGGTGCGCTCTCGGCCCGGGAGCGGCACATTGTCCAGTTGCTGGCGGAAGGGAACAACAACAAGGAAGTGGCGCGTGCACTGCAGTTGAGCGTGAAGACCGTCGAAACGCACCGCAGCAACATCATGCGCAAGATGGAATTTGATTCGCTTCCCGACCTCGTGCGCTATGCGATCCGCAACAAAATCGTAGACGCCTGAGGGCGGCGCGCCGCCGGCGCACCCCCGCTACACACTCTCAGCGGGTCCGCTCGGTAAATTACCCGATTCCCGCCGCCGGGCTCCGACCCTACAGTGCGCGGCCATCACGGCGGTCAGCATGAACGAACACGACTCCATCACGGCAGACGGACCTATCGAGCGCGCGCAGCGCTGCGCGAGCCTCGGCGAATTCGCCGCCGGCGTGGCGAATGATTTGCACACACTATTGGCGCCCGTCGATCAGCACGTTCTCGCGCTGCACCAGGAGGTTTGCGGCAATCACGCCGCTCAGGCGCGATTGCAACAGCTCCTTGATACGGTCGACCTGGCGCGCGATCTGGTCCGCCAGGTATTGATCTTCAGCCACGGCCGCCCGCTCGAGCGTCGATTGCTATCTCTCGGCAACGTGGTGCGAGACGCTCTGCCGCTGATGCGCGCGGCCATTGCGAAAGCGGCGTTGCTGCGCATCGCCGTCGATTCGCACGCGCCTCTGGTGGAAGCCGACCCGATCGCCATGCAGCGCGTGCTGCTGAATCTGGTGCTGAACGCGTCTCGAGCGGTGCGCCGGCCGCACGGTGTCATCGAGATCGGTGTAACCGGCATGATTGCAGCCGATGGCTGCGGCCCGCAATTCGTCCGCCTGACCGTGGCCGACAACGGCATCGGCATGGACGGCGCAGCGGTCGGCGAATTGCGGCTGCAGGTCGCCGAACCGCCGGCCGCCGCGCAGGGCAGCGGACTCGGATTGCGGATTGTGCACGAGATCGTTCGTTCGCATGGGGGACGGCTGCAACTCGACAGCCAGTCGGGCATTGGCACGACGGTCCGGATCGATTTGCCGGCAGTCTCACAGATGACCGCCGTGCGCGGCCGAACGACATGATCAAGAATCCCAATCCCCCGGGCGCCGGCGGCATTCGCGCGGGCGGCAATCACGCCGGCGGCGCCTCGCCCGAGACTAAACTGGCGCAACTACAGCGCCAGTTTCGGATGCTGAGTGCCTGCAACCGTACCTTGATCCATTCGGGCAGTGAATATGAGCTGCTCACCGATCTCTGCCGGGCGCTGGTCGACATCGGCGGTTATCGCCTCGCATGGGTGGGCTACACGGGCGTGCATGCCGGCGCCGCGCTGCAGCCCACCGCGGGCGCCGTATGCGGCGCCGGACCCTTCGATCCATCGCAACTCGGTTGGACCCACGCGCACGATCTGCGTCGCGCGTTCGCGTACGGCGCTCATCGTGCGCGACTTCGAGGATCAGCGGTGGAGTGCGGCTTGGCGCGGGCAGGCACGACGAATGGGCTATGCCGGGGCCTTGGCGGTGCCGCTGCGGACCGACGATCACTGCCTCGGGGTGCTCGAGGTGTACGCGGAGCAAGCGGTGGGCTTCGAGGCCTCGGAAGTGGCTTTGCTCAATGAACTCGCGGCCGATCTCGCTTTCGGGGTCGCGACCTTGCGCACCCGGGGCGAGTATCAGCGTCAACAATCCAATATCGCGCTGCTGACGCGGGTGCTCAAGATGCAGAGCGCGATCAATGCCGCCGTACTCCGTATCCGCGATCGCAACCTTCTATTGCAGGAGGCCTGCCGCGTCGCCACCGACGTGGGCGGCTACAACAGCGCCGTCGTCTGGATGGTCGAACCGGGCGCGCGGTTCGCGCGGCCCGGCTTCCGTGCCGGGAGACGCATGCCCAAGGTTGCGCCGGATATGCTCGTCATCGGCGATGGGCGGGAGCGCGATACCAGTCTGACGGGCCGTGCGATGCGCACCGGCGAGGTCAGCGTGTGCTGCGATCTCACGCGCAGCGAGCCGCCGCTGGTCGGGCGCGAACTGCTGTACGCCGATGGTGTCAGGTCGGTGATGGCGCTGCCGTTCATGGTCGACGGCGTACCCATCGGCGCGCTTACCCTGACCTCCACGGAGCCGGGTTTGATCCCAGACGATGAGCTGCTGCTATTGCAGGATATCGCTGCCTCGCTGTCGTTTGCGGTACGCTCCCAGCAGCACGCCGATGCCGCCGAGTTTCTTGCCCACTACGATCCGCTCACCGGCCTCGCCAAGCGCTCGCTGTTCTGCCGGCGCTTCGATGGATTGCTGCGTGCCCGATTCGTCCCCGCACAGACTCCAACCGTGGCCGTGCTCGACATCGATCGCCTCAACAATTTCAACGACAGCTTCGGCCGGCATTTTGGCGACCTGCTGCTGCAGAAAGTGGCGGAGCGGCTTCGGCATCACGCCGGCAGCGATGAGCGCGTGGGCGACCTGGGAGGCGGTACCTTCGTACTCGTCGCGCCGGCCGTCGGCGTCGCCGACCCGGGCGTCGCTGCGCTGCTCGACCAAACAGTCTTCGCACAACCCTTCACGATCGACGGCCGCAGCGTGCGCGTCTCCTGCCGCTCGGGTGTGGCGCACTATCCGGTCGACGGCCAGGACGCAGGCACTTTGGTACAAAAGGCGGAGGCGGCGCTCAAGCGTGCGAAGGAGACCGGCGAGCAGTACCTGCACTACAAGCTGGAAATGCGCAGTGAAATTGCCGAGCGGCTCGAGCTCGAGCACAAGCTGCGCGAGGCGATCGACGAGCAGCAATTCGAGCTCTTCTACCAGCCGCAGGTCAACGTCGTCAGTGGTCGCATCGAGTCGCTGGAAGCGCTGCTGCGTTGGAACGACCCCGAGCGGGGCCTGGTCCTTCCGGGCGACTTTCTGCCGGCGCTGGAGACTTCCGGATTGATCATCCCGGTGGGTAAGTGGGTCATGCAGCGCGCCATGGAGGACTGCGACCGCTGGCGCCGTCTCGGGCTGCGCCCGGTCCGCGTCGCGGTGAACGTGTCGGCCGTTCAGTTTCGCGGCCACGCATTCATCGACTTCATGCTCGATCTCGTCAAAAAGGGGCCGCGCGATCCGCCCGGCCATGGCATCGATTTGGAGATCACCGAAACTGCGCTTCTGCAGGACATCGATGCGGCCGGCCACCAGCTGCGCGAGCTGCGCGCGGCGGGAATTCGCGTTGCTCTGGATGATTTCGGCACCGGCTATTCATCGCTCGGGCTGCTGTCCAAGTTGCCCGTCGATCTGCTCAAGATCGACCGCAGCTTCATCAAGGGTCTGCCCGGCGATCACACGTGCATGACGCTCACCCGCACCATCATCGGTCTGGCGTCGGCATTTGGCTTGCTGACGGTGGCGGAAGGGGTCGAGACGGCCGAGCAGTTCAAGCTGCTGCGCCTCCTCAATTGCGATCAGTCGCAGGGCTATTTCCACTGTCGTCCGATCCCGGCGGGGGAAATCGACCAACTGCTGTCGCAGGACCGGTAGTCAGGCGGGAATGGCTGCCGCTGTGCGCGCGTCCTCGAGCCCATGGCCCTTGGGCCCCGATTCGCGGCGCCAGAGGAGCGCGGCCGCGGACAGAGCGGTGAGACTGAGCAGGAAGAAGAACCACAACATGACGGTGTATCCGGCCGGATTGAGCGCGCCGGCGCCGGCCTTGTCGGCGAGCCAACCCGCCGCGAGATTGGACGCTGCCATGCCGAGCGCTTGAATCAGTGTGATGAGCCCGAGCGCCGTGCCCAGGCGGCGCGGTTCGACGATCAGCGTCGTGGCCGGCCAGATGACCGCCGGCACCAGCGAGAAGCTGATCCCCATCATGATCGTCGAAACCCAAAGGCTGAGATCCGTGAGACCGAGCACCACGAAGGTCAGGGGCAGCAGCAGCGTGCCGAAAACCAGCATCAGTGCGCGGTGCCCCAGGCGGTCGGCGAGCAAACCAAAAAACGGCGTGGCGAAAATCGCCGCGAAGAACACCCAACTATTGGCCACGCCCGCCTGGGCGAGGCTCAAGCCCTTCGCGTGCTGAAAATATTCGATGGCATAGGTCGTTCGGAAAGGGAAGAACACCGCGGCGTAGAGCACGTGCAGCCCAAGGATGTACCAGTAGGACTGGTCGAATTTCAGCAGGTGACGCCATTCCACGCGTTCGGCAACCACTGCGCCGGCCGATCGCGTCCCCGGCCGGTGCCGGCGGTCGAGCCAGTAGAAGATCATCGCCGCCACGAGACCCGCCAGCGTTATTCCGGTGCCGAGCCACAGCGGCGGCCGCCACCCGCCCTCGTACAGCGGTCGGGCCCACGCCGTCGAGGTGTCCACTGCGTAGGAGCCCACGCGCGCGAGGCTGAGATAAAGCGCCGTGGCGAGCGCGATGCCGCGGCGCGAAAACCACTGCGCCAGTCCCGCAAGCAACGCGATGAATATCGCGCCCTCACTCACGCCGAAGATGAAGCGGCCCGCCACCATGAGTTCGTACGGAGTGCCGATGGCCGTGAGCGCCGCGCCGAGCACGCCGACGCCCGCTGCCCAAAGCGCCACTCGCGCGGGTCCAAAGCGGTCGATCATCAGACCGTTAATGAGCGCGAGCGCCACATTGGGAATGCTCATCACGCCGTTCAGCATGCCGAGCTGCGACTGAGTGAAGCCCCGTTGCCGCTGCAAAAGATCCGCGATGGGACCGATCACGTCGTCTTCGTAATAGCTGCTGGAGACCGCGATCGCCGCCAGCGCCAGCGCCCACCAGCGCAAGTGGCCGCTGCCGCGGCTCGAGTCCGGTCCGGCCGCGGCCTGGGTCACCGGAAGCGGGCGCCTTGCCGGGCGAGTTCCGTCTGGACCGCTTCGATGTTCACTTGATCGAGCGATTCCTCGCGCCGCATCGACACCGCCGCCGCCACGCCCGCGCCTTGGCCGCTCACGGCGCAGCACATCATGTTGCGCGCCGAGGCGTGGGATATCTTGTCGCCGCCGATGCACCGTCCCGCGACGAGCAGATTGCCGACGCCTTTGGGCACCAGCGCCCGATACGGCACGTGCCAGTAACGCCCCGTGGTCGGCAGGATCAAGATGCCGTAGCCGTCGATGAATTCGGGAAAGATACCGATCGCGTCGTCGAAACGCGCCTGTTCGCGGACATCGGTGCCGGTGAGATTGTAGAGCGCGTCGATTTTGCGGGTATCGCGGACGCCGAGCGTCATGCCGAAGTTGCGCAGTTTCGCGTGCTCGCAGCCCGGCATGTAGCCGCGCAGGGCATCCACTGCATAGATCGCCTCGCGCCGCCCGCGCATTTCACCGGTGGTCAGGTCATTGGGGTCGGTGCCATCGATTTCGGGCACGTGCACGAGATTCAAATACGTCAGATCTCCCTGGTCCGTGACCGTGCCCCAGGTACCGGCGATGGTCTTTAGACTCGCTGGAATGATGCCGGCCTCGAGCGCTTTTTGGAACGGCTTGCGCAGGAAGGGCGAGAACAGCTTGTCTTCCTTGCCCGTGGTTTCGTAATCCCATTCGCCGTTGCCCGACCAGTCGGCGTAGGTCTGCGGATCGGCCTTCACCGCATCGATGAATTCCTTTTTGTTGACGCCGCTCATCGAGAACATGACGGACACGGCCATCATCTCTTCCTTGGGCGACTTGCGCACCGGCGCCCCGGCGCGGGTCGCGATGTCGGCATCCCCGGTTGCGTCTATCACGCGCTTGGCCAGGATGGCTTCGCGGCCCGCCTTGCTCTCGGTGATGACCCCGCGAATCACGCCATTCTCCATGATCGGGGCCACCCCCAGCCGGTGCAGCAAGGGCGTGACGCCGGCTTCCTGAACCAAGGTGTCGGCGACCCATTTGAACATCTCGGCGTCGAGGGCGTGGCTCAAGGATTGCGGTTCGGGCATGGCCGCGCCCATCGCCTTGGCGCGCTCCTCGAATTCGATGCCGATGCCTTCGCAGTCGACGGTGTGTTCGTGGCGGTACCAGGCAAAGCCCTCGACCCCCACTTGGGTGATATTTCCGCCGAAGCAGCCGTTGCGGTCCATGAGCGCGGTGCGGGCGCCGGCACGGGCGGCGGCCAGCGCCGCCGCCAGGCCCCCGGGGCCGCTGCCCACCACCAGGACATCGGTTTCCAGAATCACATCAACCGAGCGGGCGATTTCATTAATCTTCTTCATTAGGAGCCAACCCTTCAAAAATGGACCACGAGACGAGGGCGCCATTCCTAGCACAGGATGGTGAAAAAGGTACGGTGTTCCGTCGGAGCCCCCCTCCGAGCGTGCGGGTGACCACTTGAATGGTGGACCACAGTTAAGTCATAGTGCTGTCATAAATATGTAATCTGCTATGCGTAAAAAGCTACGCAGCGGGAATTGGCGGGCCGAAATTGGGATGAATGGAGGCTCGATCTAACTGGGATGTAATTTATATGCCGTTCGGATCCTCGCGGGTAACGAGGTCGTTCGTTGCATTTTCGCATTTGTATTGCAACTGATTCTTTAGGGAGAGATGCTTGAACATCAATCATAAGCTTGCCTATGCCATTTCGGCCGTACTCAGCGGATACACGGGCGCTTCCCATGCGGCCGCGGCGGCCGATACCGAGGCTGTGGGTGGTATCGAGGAAATCGTCGTCACCGCGCAGCGACGCAACGAATCGATTCAAGACGTCCCCGTCACCATCCAGGCGATCACCGGCGAGCAACTTTCCCAGTTGAACGTGTCGACCTTCGACGACGTGCTCAAGTACCTGCCGAACGTAACCTTCAGCTCCAACGGCCCGGGCCAGGGCAATATCTATATGCGCGGCCTCTCCGCCGGCTTTGCCGGCAACCAGTCGAGCGCCGCGATCGATCCGTTCCCGAACGTCGCGACCTACCTGGACGATCAATCGATGGCGTTCCCGGCGCGCAATGTCGACGTATACATGGCGGACATGGAACGCATCGAGGTGCTGGAGGGTCCGCAGGGCACGCTGTTCGGCGGCGGCGCCGAGGCGGGCGCGATCCGCTACATCACCAACAAGCCGAAGCTGAACGTCACGGAGGGCAATGCCGAGGCCTCCTACAGCATGACCG
>Ga0137412_10001705_pt1 | contig 17208 bp, 17 predicted proteins | sample CZODoug2_1_16fun_FD_122160 | JGI IMG/M metagenome (GOLD analysis project Ga0137412, IMG submission 122160) | Vadose zone soil fungal communities from Angelo Coast Range Reserve, California, USA - CZODoug2_1_16fungal (Hybrid Assembly) | ecosystem: Environmental > Terrestrial > Soil > Vadose zone...
ACCTTGCCGTCGTCGGTCTCCACCGGCGGGTTCAGCGGGACCTTGGCCGTCGCCGCGGTCCAGCCGGGCATCGGCGTGGTGAGCACCGACGGGATCGGGTGATCGGTGGGCAGGGTGACTTGCAGCTTGACCGTGCCGGCGGTGGCCGACTCGGTGGGCACCCGGAATGCGATCTTCGCGTAGCTGCCCTTGGTGGCCACCCCCGGCTGGGCGGTGACGTGCGCGAAGGCCACCCCGGAGGTGACCAGGGCGAGTGCGGCGGCGCCGGCCACGGCGAGCCCGGCACGCGCCGGCGCCCGCCACGACGGGCGTTTGGTTCTGGAGGTACTCATGGTTGTTCCTGTCTCGGGGTTTGCCCGCGCGGCGGAGAGAGGCGCGCGGCGGCCGGCGAGGGTTCGCGGCCATGCGGTTGGGTGTCGGGGCGCCGCCGGGAAGTTCGGGTCAGAGCCCGATGGCGGCTAGGAGTCCTGGTGGGGGGCCCCGGCGCAGGTGCAAGCGGCGGCCCAGCACGCCGCGCAGGCGCCGATCCAGCGGCCCGGTGACCGGGGTGGTCGGGGGCGGCGGGGTGGCGGGTGGCGGGGCGACCATCAGCGGAACGGCCCTGGCGAGCGCGGCGGCCACGGTGAACACCGCGTCCTCGGCGCCGGCCAGCATCGCCGAGGTGATCACCGTGGCCAGCGCGTGCGCGCCGAGCATGAGCAACGGGTGCGTGCCGACCAGCGCGGCTGTGCCGGTGACCGAGTTGCCGGATGGGCTGGCGTGCGCGAGGTGCGAGCTGCTGAGGAGCTGGAGCAATCCGTGCAGCGCCAGCTGCGAGCCGCCGACCAGGATCAGCATGGCGAGCGGCCCCCGGCGGCGATCCGCCAGGGTGATCAGGAAGCCGGCCAGCAGCAGGCCCAACACGGCCAGCAACCCGAGGTCAGGGGCGGCCCCGCCGGCGGCCAGGTGGCCGCAGTAGGTCAGCAGGGCGCACACCGAGGCCGCGGCGAGCCCGCGCGCTACCCGCGCGCTGCCTCGAGTCGGAACCGGCCTCACCGCGGCAGCCTAACGGCCGGAGCCCGGGCCGCGTCCACTGTGTCTACTAGACTGGTCAGGATTACGTTGCATTCGAGCAGGTCCCAGGCGGGTATCCGCTCATAGTGCAGCTCAGTTGACCCCGAGCAGGCGGAGCAGCTCCGGCTCGATCCGGTCCAACTCGGCGGCCACCGCGCGGTGTGCGGCCCTGCGACGCTCGGTCGGCATCATCTCGGCGGCGCGCACCGCCGCGGCCAGGTCGGTCAGCCGGGGCTCGGTGTCCGCGACGAACTGGGTGACGGCGGCGGCCTGACCGCCGGATCCGTTGAGCTCCGGCAGCGCCTGGGCGACCCGGGCGATCCGGGCGTGCAACCCGCCACCCTTGCCGCTGTAGAGGCCCAGCTCGCCCGGAGCCACGCCGAGCCGGCGGGCGCGCCGGTCGTCCCAGATGCCTCGAGCCGCCCCGGCCGCGCGCATTGCGATCGGGATCAGCACCGGCGCCAGTACCTTGCCCACCGCGATCGCCCGCTTGGCGTTGCTCGGGGTGACCAGGCCGCCCAGGTTCCGTTCCGCAGACCCGCCCGCTGCCGGGGCATCCTGGGCCTTCCGCCGCTTCATGCGCGACACCCTAGTGCGCCGGGCACTGGCCCTCCTAGATCGCCGCCGCGCCGCGCTTCCGCGCTCCGTTGCGCGATCACCGACGGATGCATCGCGGCCCTTGTCCCCGGGTCAAGTCCGTCCACCACCTGGGTGGCTCCCGGGTTCCCGGGGCGCCGTCCGCGCACGACTGTCGGACAGGGTCTCTACGCTGCAGTGTGTGACGGTAATCGCGGGGCAGGTGGCGCTGGATGCGTCTGCTGTGTCCCGGTGCCGCCGTCGAGTCCATCTCGATCATGATCCGACGGCCGTGGCCGGCCCCCGGGCGCGGCCCGACCCAGCGCTCGAGCAGCGCCAGGCGGACGCGATCGCGCATCGCGTCGAGGTGGGCGAGCGGCTGGCAGCCGAGTTCGGGCCGAGTTGGCTGAGCGTGCCGGCCGGCGGCTGGGCCGAGCGGGAGCAGGCCACCTCCGCCGCGCTGGCCACCGGTGTCCGGTACATCTGGAACGCGGCGCTCCCGCTGGACACCGAGGGCGCCCGGCGTGGCGATGTCGACCTTTTGGTGCGCGCCGAGGATGGCGGTTATCAGCCGGTGATCGTCGTGCGGCACCGGGTCACCGATCCCGGCTCCGGGGCGCTGACCACCCCGATCCCCGTGCTCAGCGCAGCGCTGGCCGAGTCGGATCCGGTCCGCCGCCCCCGCTCGCAGACCCGTGACCAGCTCCGCCTCGCACACCTGACCAGGATGTTGCAGGCCAGTGGGTACGCCTCGGTGGCCGCCGTCGGCGGAGTGATCGGGTTGGACGCCGACGTGGTGCTCTGGCACGACCTGGCCGCGCCCAGCTGGCCGGGCGGGCGCAGCACACTCGCGGAGTACGACGCGAGGTTCGTCGACCGGTTGGCGGTGGCCAGTGCGGCGGCCACCGGCCAGCCCGCGCTGGCGCAGCCGTCCCGGATCACCGAGTGCCGGCGTTGCCCGTGGTGGCCCACCTGCGAGACGGTGCTGGCCGACAAGAGCGACGTCAGCCTGGTGCTGCGCGGCGAGGACGCCATCGCGTTGCGCGGCGCCGGGGTGCACACCGTGGCCCAGCTCGCCGCGCTGGATCCGGGTGGCGCCGCGCCCTCGGTGCTGCACGGCATGCCGTTTCCGGATGCGGTGGCACTGGCCAGGGCGTGGCAGCGGGGCCTTCCGCTGGTCCGCAAGGTCCTCACCGTGCCGGTGATCCGGGCCGACGTCGAGGTAGACGTGGACATGGAGAGCTTCGGCGAGGCCGGCGCCTACCTGTGGGGCTGCCTGCTGTCCACGCCCGGAGGGGCAGACATCGGCGAGCCGACCGGCTATCGCGCGTTCGCCACCTGGGAGCCGCTGCCCACCGTCGACGAGGCACGCTCCTTCGCCGAGTTCTGGGGTTGGCTGCGTGCCCTGCGTCAGCGATGTGCCGAGCGCGGGCTGAGCTTCGCGGCGTACTGCTACAACGAGCAGGCGGAGAACCGCTGGCTGCTCGCCTCCGCGGACCGGTTCGCCGGCCGCCCCGGGGTGCCCGACCGGGAGGAGATCATCGCGTTCATCTCCTCCGGCCGCTGGGTGGACCTGTTCGCCGTGGTCAGCGAATGGTTCCTGTGCGCGCACGGCAAGGGGCTCAAGCGGATCGCGCCGGCCGCCGGGTTCGCCTGGCGGGATCCGGAGGCCGGCGGCGAGAACTCGATGCGCTGGTACCGCGCGGCGGTCGGGCTGGACGGCGGCCCACCGGACGCCGGTCAGCGCGAGCGGCTGTTGCGCTACAACGCCGACGACGTGCACGCCACCCACGTGCTGCGGGAGTGGATGTGCTCGCCGGCCCTGGCCTCGGTGCCGTTGGCCAGCGAGCTATGAGGACGCGCTAGCGGCTGGTCTTCTCCGGTCGGCGCGGAAGCTTCCAGCCGGGCCGGATGAAGTGGCAGGTGTAGCCGTGGGGGTAGCGCTCCAGGTAGTCCTGGTGCTCGGGTTCGGCTTCCCAGAAGGGTCCGGCGGCGGTGACCTCGGTGACCACCTTTCCGGGCCAGAGGCCGGCGGCGTCCACATCGGCGATGGTGTCCTCGGCGGTCTGCCGCTGCTCTTCGCTGGTGTAGAAGATCGCTGACCGGTAGCTCATCCCCACATCGTTGCCCTGGCGGTTCTTCGTGCTCGGGTCGTGGATCTGGAAGAAGAACTCGAGCAGATCCCGGTAGGAGATCTGCTCCGGATCGAACACGATCGCGATCGCCTCGGCGTGGCTGCCGTGGTTGTAGTAGGTCGCGTTGGGCACGTCACCGCCGGTGTACCCGACCATGGTGGAGACCACGCCTGGCTGCTTGCGGATGAGGTCCTGGACCCCCCAGAAGCACCCGCCCGCGAGGATCGCCGTGTCGAGGGTTCCGGTCATCAATTCGCTCCTTCGTTCGGCCCTGTGCACAACGCCCGGTAGGTGCCGGAACTTCCCGGCGTGATCGTCGACCGGGAGGACGCGGGGCGCGGCCACCGGCCCCGTGCCAGGCCATCGTCAATCGTGCGTCCACGAGCGGTCAAGGCCAGCTGACCCCGGCCTGGTTTGCTCGGCCGCCGAGGCGGGCAACCGGTCGATCTCAGACATCGTCCGCCCCTGTGTGTTCTCCTCGCGGCATCTCACCAGGGCTGGGGCGGCGGCAGTTCCCGAGGCGCCAAGCCGAGGGAGCGCACATGTCCGGCGATCTCGTCCAGGCTGGCCACCCAGACGTCCGGGTCGCCGGCCGCCTCGGCAAGCAGTTCGTCCAGGGCGGCCGCGCGCCCCGGTCGTCCGCTCAGGAACGGGTGACAGGTCAGCACGAAGCAGCCGCCCTCGGCGCGCATCGCGGTGAACTCCGCGCGCCACAGCTCCAGCGCCTTGGCCGGCGTCTCGATCAGGCCGCTGCCGGTGATGCCCGGGACGTAGCAATACTGCTCCCAGTCGTCCAGCGCCCAGTGCAGCGGGATCTCCACCAGCGGGCCCGCACCGGGGACAGCCAGCTCGTAGGGCACGTCGGCGTCCATCAGACTGGAGTCGTAGAGGAAGCCACGCTCGGCCAGCAGCCCCGGTGAGTGGTAGTTCAACTCCCACATCGGCGCGCGGTAGCCGACCGGCCGCACCCCGGCCACCTCCTCCAGTGCGTCCAGCCCCCGGTCCAGGTAGCCCGCCTCGGTGGTCGCGTCCACCCCGGTGAGCGTCTCGTGCAGGTAGCCGTGGTGGCCGATCTCATGGCCGGCGGCCGCGATGTCTCGGACCACACCGGGGTGACGGTGCGCGGTGTAGCCCGGGATGAAAAACGTCGAGCGGACGGCGTGTTTGTCCAGCATCCGCAGCAGCCGGGGCACCCCGACCAGCGGGCCGTAGGACTGGTGGGTCATCACCGACATCCGGGTGGCCGAGCTGGGATCGGCGAACAGGATTGCCGACTCGGCGTCCAGATCAAAGCTGAAGCTGGCCGCCGACCGTGCCCCGCCCGGCCACGGCACCGGGGCGGCGGGGATGATCACGCCGGCTTCCTGGCGAACACCGAGACGAACTCGTAGGCCAGGGTGGCTGCCGCAATCGCGGTGATCTCCGCGTGGTCGTAGGCCGGCGCCACCTCCACGATGTCCACGCCGACCAGATTCGCCGCCGCCAGCCCCCGGACCAGGCAGAGCAGCTCGCGGCTGGTCAGCCCGCCCGCCTCCGGGGTCCCGGTGGCCGGGGCGAACGCCGGGTCCAGCACGTCGATGTCTAGCGAGACGTACAGCGGGGCGTCGCCGACCCGGTCCACCAGCCGGTCCAGCACCGCGTCCACCCCGGTGCGCTGCAGCTCGTCGCAGTGCACCACGGTGAAGCCCAGCTTGGCATCATCGGCCAGGTCCCGGGGGTCGTACAGCGAGCCTCGGATGCCCACGTGCGCGCTGGCCCCGGCCTGGAACAGTCCCTCCTCGCCGGCGCGGCGGAACGGGGTGCCGTGGGTGAGCGGGGTGTCGAAGTAGGTGTCCCAGGTGTCCAGGTGTGCGTCGAAGTGGATCAGCGCGACCGGGCCGTGTACCCGGTGGTGAGCCTTGAGCAGCGGATAGGCGATGGTGTGGTCGCCGCCGAGGGCGACGATGCGCCGGCCGCCGGAGATCAGCTCCTCGGCCGCCGCGGTGATCTCCGCGCTGGCCCGCCCGATGTCGAACGGATTGCCCACGATGTCGCCCGCGTCCACCACCTGCTGGCTGGCGAACGGCCGGGCATCCAGCGCCGGGTTGTACGGGCGCAGCAGCCGGGACGCCTGGCGGATTGCGGACGGACCGAACCGGGCGCCCGGCCGGTAGGTCACCCCGGAGTCGAACGGCACCCCGACCACCGCCACGTCGTAGTCCGGCACGTCCTCCCGGCGGGGTAGCCGGGCGAAGGTGGTGTGCCCGGCGAACCGGGGGGAGACCTGGCTGTCCGGCGGCCCGACGGCCTGGCCGGGGTCCGGTGGTCCGACGGCCTGGCCGGGGCCGGCCGGCGTGGTCTCGGTCAGACCCTGCATCGGGTGCTTCCTCCGTTGATCTGGATGGTCTGGCCGGCGAAGGCGCCGACCTCCGGGTTGGCCAGCAGTACGACCGCGGCGGCGATGTCCTCGGGCCGGCCGATCCGGCCGAGTGGAATGCCGGCGGCGTACCGGGCCTGCATGGTGGTCAGGTCGACTCCGGCATCAGCCGCGTCGACAGCCAGCTGTGGGGTGTCGGTTACCCCGGGGGCGATCGCGTTGACCAGGATCTGCTCCGGGCCCAGCTCCCGGCCCAATGACTTGGTCAGCGCGATCAACCCGGCCTTGGAGGCGGCGTAGGCGGTGGCGTTCGGCCAGCCGGTGACCCCCCATTCCGAGGCGATCACTACCACCCGGCCCCGGCCGAGTCGGCGCATCCCCGGCAGCACCGCCTGGACCAGGTGGAACGTCCCGGTCAGGTTGGTGTCCACCACCCGCCACCAGTCCGCCTCGTCGTGCCCGGTCAGCGGGGCCATGGTCATGTAGGCCGCGTTGGCCACTACCAGCTCGACCGCCCCGAGCTCGCCCTCCACCTCGGCGACCATGCCCAGTACCTGGTCGCGGTCGGCCAGGTCGGCGGCCACCGCGAGGCCCTTCGTCTCCTCGGCCAGTGCGGTCAACTCGGCGCTCTCCATCCGGTCGGCCACCGCCACCCTGGCTCCCTCGGCGGCCAGCCGGCGGGCGATCACCTGGCCCATACCGCCGGCCGCGCCGGTCACCAGCGCCACGATGTCGATCAGCGCGGGCACTCAGATCACCGCCCCGGAGTTCGGCGAGAGCACTTCGCCGACCGCGTTGTCGGCCTCGGTGAGCAGGAACAACACGGTCGCGGCGATCTCCTCCGGGGTGGCCAACCGCCCGGTCGGCAGGGTGGCCAGGTAGTCCGGCGCGCGCCATGGGGAATCGGGCGTCAGCAGCGGGGTGTCGGTGGGACCGGGGGCCACCGCGTTCACCCGGACGCCGTGGCCGGCCACTTCGGCGGCCAGGCTGCGCACCAGGCCGATGATCGCCCCCTTGGCCGCCGCGTAGTGCGCGTCCCCGCTGCCGCCCCCGATGGCCAGCTCGGAGGAGATGGCCACCACTGCGCCGCGCCGGCGGGCGAGCATCCCTGGCAGCACCGCTCTGGCCGCGCTGGCCAGTCCACCGAGGTGTACCCGCAGCATCCGGTGCCAGGCCTCCGGGGTGATCTCCCCGAACGGCACCATCTGGTAATGCCCGGCGGCGGTGACCAGCGCCTCGACCGGGCCCAGCTCGGCCTCGACCCGGCCCACCGCGGCGGCCACGGCGGCCGAGTCGGCCACATCCACCCGCAGCGTCAGTGGGGTGTCGGAGGGGTTGCGGTCCAGCCCGGCAACCAGCCAGCCGGCGACGCCGAGCCTGGCGGCCACCGCCGCGCCGATGCCGCTGGCCGCTCCGGTCACCACGGCCACCTGGCCGGTCATGCGCTCGGCTCCCCGCCGCTCTGTCGGGCCAGCCGCACCGCCAGCGGCTCCGCGATCCGGCCGCGCATCACCGCGAACACCACCAGGCCGGCCACCGCGAGCAGCCCGGTCATCAGCAGCATGGCCCAGGTCAGGTACCAGGGAACCCCCTCGGCCGGTCGAGGCCACACGATGTTGACCGACTCGAAGATCAGCCAGAGCGCGGCCAGGTAGGTTACCGGCGCGCCCCACCGGCCCAGGGTGAACGGCCCGGGCACCCAGCGGCCGCGCAGCCGGGTGATTGCCGCCCCGACCACCGGCACCGCGAACGCGATCTGGAAACCCACCGTGGCCATGTTGACCAGCACGCTGTACAGCCGCGAACCGGCCAGCAGCAACACCACCGCGGCGACCACCGCGACCAGCCCGATCGCGTTCACCGGCAGCCGTTCCCGGCCGGCCAGGCTGGCCAGCAGTCGAGCGCCAGGTAGCGCCCCATCCCTGGCCGAACCGAACACCGCCCTGGACACCGCCGCCTGGACGGCCAGGAAGCTGGACACGAAGCCGATCACGAACATGATCAGCAGCGGGGTCACGATGGCCGGACCGAAGTGCACGGTGAGGGTTTCGGTGACCGGGTCGCCGCTCGCCCCGGCCACCACCTGGGCCAGATTCGGGGTAGCCAGCAGCAGCGCGGCGCTGGTGTAGATCACCACCAGGCCCACGCAGAGCAGCGCCAGGATGATCGCCTTGGGTACGTTGCGCTCCGGCTCGTCGACCTCCTCGGCGACCGAGCCGGCGGCCTCGAACCCCACAAAGGAGAAGCCGACGTAGGCGCAGGCAAGCAGGAACGGCCCGCCCAGCCAGGCTCCTGTGCTCTGCGCGCCGAACCCTTCGAACAGCACGTGCACCGGATTGACTCGGTTGAACAGCAGCACCGTGCCCAGGCCGACCGAGCCGACCACCTCGCAGATGATCGAGGCGGCCACCATCACCTTCAGCATCCGCCGACCGATCATGTTGATCGCGGTGCCGAGCACCAGGATGCCCATCGCCACCCCGACGGACTGCGCCCGGCCGGGTTGGTCCACGCCGAAGACGGACAGCAGGAAGCCGCCGGCACCGTAGGCCAGTGTGGCCAGCGCGACGGTCAGGCCCCAGATGTAGGACCACGCGGCGGCCCAGCCCCACCGGCTCCCGCGCAGATGGGTGGCCCACTGGTACACGCTGCCGGCGTAGGGCCAGCGCGAGGACAGCTCACCGAACACGGCCGCCACCAGCAACTGGCCGACGAGCACGACCGGAAAAGCCCAGAAGAACGCCGGCCCGGCGGCGAACAGGCCAAGGCCGAAGATGGCGTACAGCGCGACGATCGGCGACACGTCGGCAAAGGCGAGAGAGAACGCGGAGCGGAAGCTGAAGGACCGGTGGAGTCGGGTCTCCGTGCTGCCGGTCGGCGCCACCGTGGTTGAAGAGTCCATTGTGGTCACTCCCTACCTGGGCTTGGGGTGAAGTCTGAGTGCGGAGCCGGGGCGGGTCCATGTGACGATGACTCAGAGCAATGGAATTTCCTTGTACGATCGCTCAGCGGGCGGGGTAACCCCCGGCCGGCGCTGTCCCGAGGTTTCCGGGGGGTTGCGTGAGCGTCACGGTCGCCGATCTGCTGGCGATGCCCCGGCTGAACCTCACCCTGCTCGGCGGCGGCGCGGGGCGCGGCCGGACGATCAGCTGGGCCCACCCTTCTGATCTGGACCACCCGTGGGACTGGTTGACCGGCGGCGAGCTGGTGCTGCGCAACGGGGAAACCCTGCCGGTCGAGCGGGCCGAGCAGCTCGCCTACCTGCGCCGGCTGGCCGAGACCGGCGCGGCCGGGCTGGTCATCGGGGCCGACCCACGGACCCCTGAGCTACACCCAGAGACGCTGGACGGCGCTGAGGGGCTGGGCTTCCCGCTGCTGTGGGTGCCCTACGGCATCGGGTTCGCCACCCTGGCCAAGGCGGTGGCCGACGCCAACTCCCAGGAGAACGCGGCCAGGCTGGCCCGCACCGAGCGGATCTACCAGGCGGTGCGGGACTCGCTGGGCGGGCGCACCCGGCGCGGGCTGATGTCACTGCTGGAGCGGGAACTGCGCTGCCAGCTCATGCTGGTGGACGCCGCCGGTGCCCCGATGATGCTGGACGGCGGCCGGACACCCACCGCTAGCGTTGCCGCCGCGATCCGCGCGGCGGTCGCCGAGGCCGGCGGCGCCATCCCCGGTGTGCTCCGGATCGGCACCGGCACCGCCGCGCTGGCCGTTCAGGTGCCCGCCGAGGAACCCACCCTGCTCGTCCTGCTGGGCGCCCAGCCCGGCTGGGTGGACGCCGCACTGCTGCAGCACGTGGCGACCGCCGCGGCGGTGGAGATCGCCGGCTGGTCCATGCGCCGGGGCTACGAGCGCCGGATGGGCGCTGAGCTGCTCAGTCAGCTGCTGGACGAGCAACTGGACCCCGGCGCGGCCGAGCTGCAATTTACCGCGATCGGGCTGACTGCATCGGAGTGTGTACTGCTGGCCGTGCACGGCGCTGGCCAGGACGGCGACCGGGATCTGCACCTCGGCCTCAGTCGCCGAGGGCTGCCCTACCTGCTGCTGCGCCGGGGTGAGGTGCTCTACGCGGTGCTGCCCGACCAGCCGGGAGCGCTGGACCTGCTGCGCGACCGGGTCGGCGCCGAGGCCCGCATCGGGGTCAGCGTGGTGCTGGGCAGCCCGCGACGGCTGGCGGCCGCCCGGCGGGAGGCGGACTGGGCGCTGTCCGTGGCGCGGTCGGCGTCCGGCCGGCTGGCGCGCTACGGCGACCAGGTCTCCCTGGCCCTGCTGCGCGACCTGGACGAAGCGCGGGTGGTGGTGGACCGGACGCTCGGCGCGTTGCTGGACTATGACCGGGAGCACGGCTCGGACCTGGTCGGCTCGCTGTCGGTGTTCCTGACCAGTCGGCGGTCCTGGCAGCGGGCCGGCCGGGCGCTCGGGGTGCACAAGCAGACCGTGTTCTACCGAATGCGGCGGGTTGAGCAGCTCACCGGCCGCAACCTGGCCGAGACCGGCGACCTGGCCGAGCTGTGGGTAGCGCTCCAGGCCCGCGCCCTACTCACCGACCGCTGAGCACTTCACGGCTCCTACGCCCTACTCGAACACAGCGTCGTGGAAGGCGATCTCGGCCTCCAGCATGCCGCCGAACCACTCAGCCAGTGTGGGATCCGCGACCGTCGGCGGGATCAGGTCCACCTGCTCGGCCAGCGCCGCGACCCCGGCTCGGAACGGCTCGGCGGCATGCAGCGCCAGCCAGTCGCGGACCGGGCCGGGCGGTACGGACCCGGCTTGGTTCGCTCGGGTGCACCAAGTGAGGTAGAGCGTCTCGGCGGCGAACAACACGGTCATGATCGCCGGGTAGCCGCCGGCGCGGGCGGCGTCCAGCGCGAACTTGGACAGCCGGTGTGCCCGCCGGCTGGCCGCCGCACCGAGCTTGGCCGGCACCGGCCAGCCCGCGCGCGCCGCGCGGAAGTACTCGGCCTGCTCGGTGACCAGGGCGTGCAGCGCCACCCCGTTGCGGCGGACCGCTGGCCAGGACGGCGCGTCCCATGCGGCGAACCCATGCAGGCGGGCGGCGGTGACCACGAAGCCTGCCTCGAGGTACAGGTAGTTGGCGTAGGCCTGATCGCTGATGGTGCCGGCGTGCACCTCGCGAACGAACCGCATCGCCAGCGCCCGGTCCAGCGCTTTCGCCTGGGCACTGAGTAGCTGAGCTGACCGGCTCACCCGGCCAGCCACTCGACCAGGCCGCCGAACATCTGGCCGTAGCCGTCCCACCGCTGGCAAAACTCCTCCGGCGCCCAGTGCGGCGAGCAGTCCGAGGTGAACACACCCGCCCGGCCGGCGCCCCGCGACGCCACCGCAACCAGCGGGTCACCGCCGAGCGTGGCCAGCACCGATGTGTCTGGCCGGGGCCGCACCCGGTTGTAGCCGAGCAGCACCGGCCAGTCGCCTACCACGCCGCCCAGGGCGGGGTGGCCGGGTTCGAGCACCTCGGCGCGCGCCCCAGCGGGCAGCTCCACCCGGTCATCCTCGGCGAGCAGCTGGACCGGCAGCAGCTCGTGCAGCACGGTGTTGCGGTAGGCGGCCTTGCCCTCGAACCCGGTGAAGGACAGGTAGCCGCCGATCATCAGCAGCCCGCCGCCGGCGGTCACCCAGGACCGCAACACGCCCAGCCGGTCAGCGCCCGGGGTGGCCCGCTCGAACACCGCCGGGGCGAGTTGGACTGAGTTGGCGCCGATGTCGGAGAGCACCACGACGTCGTAGTCGGCCAGCTCGGCGGCGGTGGACGGGAACTCGGCGGGCACCAGGTGCGCCGGCAGATGCGTGACCTGGTGGCCCCGGTGCTCCAGCGCCTGGCGCAACGGTCCCACGCCGACCACATAGCTGCTGGTGGTGAACGAGTCGACCCCCTTGATGTGGGTGGACTGGGTCACCCAGCTCTCTCCGGCGATCAGGACGCGGCTCATCGTGGGCACTCCTTCGGGTGTGGCGGGTCAGCCGGCGGCGGCGGAGAACAGCCGGGCGGGGTTGGCGCGCAGCAGCTCGGCCACCGTGGCGGGATCGACCCCGCACTCGGCTAGCCGGGGCAGAAATAGGGTGGGCACGTAGCGGAAGCCGTTACCGCCGTACCGGGTGAGCATGGTTTTGAGGAACACGTCATGGCTCAGCAGCACCTGCCCGCCGTGTCCTCGCTCGACCAGGCCGGCCACCGCGCGGGCGGTGTCACCGGCGGCGGGGGACCGGCCCTCGCCGGGGAACCGGTACGGCATGCCGACCATGTCGAACTCCAGCCACACCCCGCGCGCGGCGAGGGTGCGCTGGTAGTCGGGGTCGTCGCCGGACGGGTCCAGGTGGCACAGCACGACCGCGCCGGGCGGCACCCGGTACTCGTTCAGCACCAGGTCGAGCACCTCGTGGCCGCGACGCTGCCACCCGGGCAGGTGCACGTACAGCGGCACGCCGGTGTCCCGTTGCGCCCTGGCCGCCGCCCGCAGCGCGGTGCGCTCGTCCGGGGTGAAGTCCGGGGAGACGCCGATCTCACCGATCACGCCGGGGGCTATCCCGGTGTGGCCGACGCCCTGACCGAACTCGGCGACCAGTTCGGCGGCCAGTGCCCGCTCGTCGGAGCCGGCCAGGTGCGGCGGGTGGTAGCGCTGCAGGTACCAGCCGGAGCCCATCACCACCCTGACCCCGCTGCGCTGGGCGAGTTCCCGCAGCACGAGGGGGTCGCGGCCCAGCCCGGCCGGGGTCACGTCCACCACGGTGCCGCCGCCGGCCCCGCCGAACGCGACGAGGTCCTCCAGCACCGCCTCGGTGTCGTCCAACGCACAGTGGTCCAGGCAGGCGTACGGCTGCTCGCGCAGCAGCCAGGCCAGGCCCGGGGTCACCGTGGCTTCGCGCAGGAAGCGCAGTTCGGGGTCGGCCGGTTCGACCACCGAGCGGCGGGCGTCATTACGCAGGTGCTCGTGCGTCAGAGTCAATCCCAGCGAGTCGCTGGGCACCGGGCCGGTGACCGTGCCGACCGTCGCGGGCCCGGTCACCGCCGGCTCGTCAGGTGTGTGACCAGGTCGCCGAGGGAGCGGCCACGCAGGTTGATCCAGATCGCGGCGATGAGCACCAGGCCGGTGATGATCGGGGCCAGGAAGGGACTCACTCCGAGCAGGGTCAGCCCGTTGGCGATCATGCCGATGATCACCGCGCCGATGATCGTGCCGACCACCGTGCCCCGGCCGCCGAACAGGTTGGTGCCGCCCAGCACCACGGCGGCGATCACGGTGAGCTCGAAGCCCTGCCCGGAGTTGGACGACCCGGAGCCCAGCCGGGCGGCGGTGAGGATGCCCGCCGCGCCGGCCGCCAGCCCGGTGAGCATCAAGGTGATCATCTTGATCCGCTGGGTGTTCACCCCGGCCCGACGCACCGATTCCTCCTGCGCGCCGATCCCGTTGACATAGCTGCCGAACCGCATCCGGGACAGCAGGACCGCGCCGAGCACCACCGTGGCGAGCGCGATCCAGGCCAGCACGGAGAAGCCGAGCCAGGTGGCGTCGCCGATCTTGGCCACGAACAGCCGCTTGTCGATCGGCACCGAGAAGCCCTGGGTCCACAGTTGGGCCAGGCCACGGATGACCGAGAGCGAGGCGAGCGTGACGATGAACGACGGGATGTGTTGATAGGCGGACAGCCAGCCGTTGACCAGGCCCCACACCAGCCCGGCGAGCAGCCCGGCGATGATCACCAGGGAGGAGTCCCAGCCGGCCTGCAGCAGCTCGGCGGTGCCGGCCGCGACAAAGGCGACGGTGGAACCCACGGACAGGTCGATCTGGCCAGTGGTGATCACGAACGTCATGGCCACCGCGACGATCAGCGTGATGGCGACCTGGGTGGCTAGATTGGAGATGTTGACGAAGGTGAGAAAGTTCGGCGCGGTCAGACCGAAGATCGCGAACAGCGCGATCGTCACACCCAGCATGGCCATGGTCGCCTTGTTGGTGCGATCCCAGCGGGAGGGGGTTTCGTTCCGCGTCGACTGAGCCGGTGTGCCCACTTGAGTGGTCATCCTCATGCCACCTCCTCCGGGTCGGACGTCGGTTCGGTGCCGGACCGGGTGATCAGCGAGACCAACGTTTCGATGTCCAGCTCGCGTGCCGGCCGATCGTCCACGGTGCGCCCCTCGTACATCACGGTGATCCGGTCGCACACCTCGAACAGGTCCTGCAGCCGATGCGTGATGAGGATGACGCCGACGCCCCGACCGGCCACCTCGCGGATCATCCGCAGCGTCTGGCGGACCTCGGCGACGGCCAGCGCGGCGGTCGGCTCGTCCAGGATCAGCACCCTGGGCTGGAAGGAGACCGCGCGGGCGATGGCCACCGCCTGGCGTTGGCCGCCGGACAGCTCGCCGATCTCCTGGTACGTGGAGCGGACCCTTACGTGCAGGTCCGACAGCATCTCGGCGGCCGAGTGGTGCATGGCGGCGCGGTCCAGAAACGGCCCACGGCGCGGCTCCCTGCCCAGGAACAGGTTGCTCGCCACGTCCAGCGTGTCGCACAGCGACAGGTCCTGGTAGACGATGCCGATCCGCTCCCGCCGCGCATCCGCCGGGCTGGCGAACCGCCGCTGCTCGCCGTCGATCCAGATCTCCCCGGAGTCGTGTTCCAGCGCCCCGGAGAGGATCTTCATCAGGGTTGATTTTCCGGCGCCGTTGTCGCCCACCAGGCCGAGCACCTCGCCGGCCTCCAGCCGCAGGTCGACCCCGCGCAGCGAGCGGACCGCGCCGAACGACTTGGTGATACCTCTGAGGCTGACCAACGCGTGATCGGTCATCACTTCTCCAGGTAGTAGAGGTAGTGCGCCACGTTGGCCGGGGTGACGATCTGGATGGGCACCGGGATGTCCCTGGTCACCGGCCGGCCGCAGGCCAGGTTGATGGCCGCGTTCATCGCGTCGTAGCCGAACTGGAAGGTGTTCTGCTGCACCACGCCGACGATCCAGCCGGCCCGCAGCCCGTCCACCGCCTGCTCGGACAGGTCCCAGCCGACCACCTTGATGCTCTTCGTGCGCTGCTGGCTGGTGACCGCCGCCGCGAGGCCGATCAGCGCCGGTTCGCCGGTCGCGTAGGCGTAGGGCAGGTCGGGGTTGCCGGTCAGCAGGTTCTCGGCGACGGACTGGGCGTTCTCCTGGATGTTGCGCCCGTCGACGACGGTCCTGATCGTCATGCCGTGCCCGGTGACCTCGTCGGTGAAGCCCTTCTGCCGCTCGAGCTGGATGGTGCTGTTCAGCGCGCTGACCACGCCGATCTCGCCCCTGCCGCCGCTGATCCCGAGCAGTTCCCCGGCCAGCTGCCGCCCGCCGGCCTCGTTGGGGACGCCGACCTGGGTGGACACCGCGGGGTCGTCCACCGTCGCGTCGACCGCCACCACCTTGACCCCGGCGGCGGCCGCGCGGCGGATGGCCGGCTTGATGCCGTCGGTGTCCACGGCGTCGACGATGATCGCGTCGTACTGGTTGGCCACCAGGTTGTCGATGGCGTTGGCCTGGGTGGTCGAGTCGTCGCTGCCGTTCACGATCTGGGTCTGCGCGCCGGCCAGTTGCGCGACCCGTTGGGCACCGGTGTTGATCTGGTTGAAGAACAGCGCCTGCAGGTTGATCGGGATGAGCCCGATCTTCGGCGGATGGCCCTTGACCTGACAAGACGCCGCGACCGTGGCCGGCGGTGGTGGGCCGGCCTGCGCCGCCTGGGACTCGGCCGCCATCTCGCGCCGCGCCGCCACGTCACACCCGGCCAGTGCCAGACTCAGGGCGAGCACCGCAAGTACTGTCACCGCTCGTCGCATGGCTACTCCTCTTCAGCGCGGTCTTTCGGCGGTCTTTCTCAGCGGTCTTCCGGCGGTCTTTCTCGGGGGACTGGCAGTTGGCCGATCTGGGCGAGCACGGCGGCCCGGTCCGGCAGGCCGTCGCGCGCGCCGGGGCGGGTGCAGGACAGGCCGGCGGCGACCGAGGCGAACCGCGCCGCCTCGACCGGCTCGGCGCCCCGGTCGAGCTCGGCGCAGTAGCTGCCGACGAAGCAGTCGCCCGCGCCGGTGGAGTCGACCGAGGTGACCGGCAGCGCCGCGCCGTCGTGGCGCCCGCCGCCGGGTTCGAACAGCGTCCAGCCCCGCGCGCCGTCGGTGACCACCAGGTGCACGCGGCGGCCGGCGGCCGCCTCGGCCAGCGCGTCGTCGCCGCCGATCAGCTCGGTGGCCAGCGCCCGGCCGATCACCGCGTGGCTGGCCAGCGACAACGCCGCGCGGACGGCGGCCGGCCCCGCGCTGCCGTCCAGGTCGACCACCACCCTCGGCCCGGACCGCCCGGCCAGCGCGCCGTGCGCGGCGGGGAACCGGTAGCCGTCCAGGTAGAGCCAGTCGGCGCCGGCGAGGGCCGCCGCGGCGAACAGCTCGGTGACCAGCGCGGTGTCCAGCTGGTCGTCCTGGCTGATGATGGCGCGCTCGCCGTCCGGGGTGAGCAGCACGATCGCCGTGGTCAGGCTCGCGGTGCGCCGGGTCAGGGCGGTGTCCACGCCGTCCTCGGCCATGGCGTGCAGGAACGCCGCACTGCGCGCGTCCGGCCCGACCACGCCGGCGAACCGGGCATCCGCGCCGACCCGCGCGGCGGCCACCGCGGCGTTCGCCCCCATACCGCCGTCACTGTCGCGCACCTCGGTTGCCTGTACCCGGGAGCCGACGCCGGGCAGGGTGGGGACGCTGACCGTGAGGTCGCGGTTGGCGTAGCCGCAGAACACGATCACCGGAGCTCCGCGCCCGCCTTGCCCGCCGCCGCCGTCAGCTCGCGGACCTTCGCCTGGTCCACCCGTCCCCACCAGCGGCCGTTGTCCTTGACCGAGGACGCCACGATGACGCCGTCGCAGGCCGGCAGCAGCTCGCCGATGTTGCCGGCCGTGATCCCGGAGCCGATCACCACCGGCAGTGTCGTGTGCGCGGCGATGCCGTCCACCTCGTCGCGGGAGGCGGCGTCGCCGGTGCGCGACCCGGTCGCGATCAGCACGTCGGCGTCGAAGAACTCGGCGTCCTCGGTCTGCTCGGCGAGGGTCCGGTCGGCCACGAT
>Ga0137412_10001706_pt1 | contig 17205 bp, 14 predicted proteins | sample CZODoug2_1_16fun_FD_122160 | JGI IMG/M metagenome (GOLD analysis project Ga0137412, IMG submission 122160) | Vadose zone soil fungal communities from Angelo Coast Range Reserve, California, USA - CZODoug2_1_16fungal (Hybrid Assembly) | ecosystem: Environmental > Terrestrial > Soil > Vadose zone...
ATTGTGCACGCCTGGAAAGCGTGTGTGCCGAAAGGCACCGGGGGTTCGAATCCCCCCCCATCCGCGACACTCGTGAGACGGCCGTGAATCGGCAAAAGCATAACAGTCTCGCATAAAATCGCCGCCAGCGTTTGGCTGCGTTTGAAGGCGTCCAAAGCGGCTTGCTCGTCAGGCTTTGTCCTCAATGTGCGCCTTCGTCACGTCCGGCAGTCGTTGCATAGCGGTGCGCAAATCGTGCGTTGTAAAGGTATATGTACTCCCGAGAGACCTCTGTTGGAACGGGTATTTGTTATACGAACGCGCTATGCTTTGCGGACGGATTGGCTCTTGCAAGCGAAAACGGCACTCTATGATTCGAGCTGCCGATACGAAAGCCGTGACATGAAACCCGTGGAGCCACGGATTGACCGTCCGCGCAGATGAGAAGCGCGCGACGCGCGCAATGTCGCAGTGGCGCTCTTTCGAGCGAAGTCAGTCGTGCCGAAACTTATTTTATTCGATCACCGTTTCTGTAGATAGTCATCGGGCTGGCGGTGGTCGGAATCGACCCCACCCTGTCACAAGGGATAGGAATACCGGATGTTGTAGTGAACGTGTAGCACATTTTCTTTGCGGTCTTCATGACCCGCTGTGGTTGTGCCGGGCGCACTACGTTCTTGCTCGAATCAGCAGCAAATGCCGACGCGCAGAATGCCAGCGTGAGCACGACACTTGCGCATCGAACAGACGAACCGCACAAGCGACTAAACCTGTTTCCTATTGTCACGCTGTAATCGTGATTCCGATTCGAATTTTGCGCAAGCTTATTTAGAGACCGGTGGGACGCGACATCGCAGGTTAAAGCAAAGCTCATTTGCCGGAGCCAGCGAATATGCGTCTCGGTAACCAGAGATCAGTGACCAATTCCGATTACGCGCAGCGACGGGTCATTGATCAGAGCGCCCGGTGTCGTCTGCCGCCCGGTCCAGTCGATTTCATGGCGGTCAATAATTCGAATCGGCGAGACCGTCTTGGTGCCTATTGGCTGCAGTTTAACACGTTGTGGAATAAGCGAACCGGTTACGAAAACCGTCCGCTCTTCGACTTTCTGCTCACGCTTCGAAGCTTGGTTGCCCGTGGGCTCGGCAAGGACCGTTCCAGCAAACAGGCTGGCCACGATAAAAATCGTAGCGCCGGAAGCTGTCAGCGTCTTCACGAATTAACTTACAGCCGGGAAGGTGCGGCGCGCAAATCCATTGCACAAAAGCAAGAGAGGCAATGGCAGTTGCCACTACCTCTCCGCGGAACCCAACCAAAGTTTCACGGTCAGAATTTCTTCGTTAGGCGCAGGTAAACGAAACGGCCGGTAGCATCGTAAGTGAATCCGGGATAACCGACGCCGTTTCCGCCTTCCCCGAATGCCTTCGGCGGGTCCTGACCGAAGATGTTATTGCATCCGATAGTAATGATTGTGCCTCGCAGCAGATGGTCCCATACGCTACGACCGTAGTTGCTGGTCTGAGCCACAGCCTTTTCCAGAGGCGCACCGTCCTTGCCGCGAACGAAGTCTTTCGGGCTCTTGGAATAGCCGGGCACAGGCTGTTCCTCGACTGGAAGCAGGGCGGTGAAGTCATAGGAAAGCAGACCGTCGATGGTCCAGGTCTGGTGAACCCAGTGCTGGTGAAGGTTTGGCGTAAATTCGTGGAATCCGTCGATGAAGCGTACGATGGTAACGAGGTCGAACCCCTTCCATGTCCACTCGAGGCTGGAATTACCCTTCCATTTATACCAACCCTCATTCGAGAGACCTGGGTCCGTAGTTCTGCCGGCTAGATTGCCTGCTGTTGGTCCGAACTCCGCAAAGATGAACTGCGGGAAGAGGAATTCATCCAGGTAGGTTACTTGAGTCTGCGAAGTGAAGGTCCCCCACTGCGTTGGCCTCTGGTAGTAAAGGCCGAAGTCAAACCCGCGAGCCTCTTGCGAACCGAGGTTTTGATTTGCAAGTGTGATACGGGTGATGAATCCGCCAGCATCGCGCTCGACAATGCCTGGAGCGGTGCCATCCACCACTTGTTGAGCCAATGGAGCGGTCACAACTCCGGTCCGCTCTATGTCCCAAAAGTCAACCGAGAGATTCAGCCCAGGCGCATATTTCGGCGAGTAAACAAAGCCGCCACTGAACGAGCGCGAATCTTCAGGTTGAAGATTCGGGTTGCTAGTTATAAGGGTGTTCGTTTCAGATTCGAGCAGGCCACCTTTGAGTGGATCGTGAGTAACCTCCAGAGTTGAGACCGGGGACCCAAACAGTTCCTCAAGTGACGGTTCACGAAAGCCTTCGCCCCAAGTCGCGCGCAGGGTCAGCTGCTCGTCAAACGGTTGCCAGCGCATGCCAACCTTTGGCACCAAGACATTGCTATCGTTGTTCAGAAACTCTTCAAATCGCCCCCCAGCGGTAAACTCCAGGGAATAAAAGCCGGGAATTGCTGCATGGGTCTCGCTCACGACTTGCGGATTTTTGCCGTCGCCTCTGGAGTAGGTACTCGTCACGGGGCTGAAGATAGGAATTCTGGTCTCTGCGTAAATCGCATAAGAATTTCGGCTGCCCTGAGCACCTGGAACTGGCGAGTTGCCGACGATGTCTCCCTCCAAATTGAGTATATCGGGATTCTCCTTCAGTTGCTCCCGCCGCCATTGACCACCGACGGCTAAGCCAACGCCGCCAGCCGGCAGGTCAAAGAGGTCGGTTGTGTAGATGGTGGCATCTAACGTGGCCAACTTTGAGGTGTCCTCGTCCTTGGGGTGCACTCTGGCGAACTCGACCGTGGCCGAATTGGACGAGATTGGATTGCGATAATCACCAAACGGATTAAACGCGACAGTCGTGCCGATGAATTGCGGAGATGTAGGGTCAAAGATCGGATCGGCTTGGTTCAAGATCCGGTTGAAACGCGATGCGGACACCTGCGTGCCGGTCTGAACGTTCTTAAGCTGACTGTAACGGAACCCGGTGTCGTACCCCCAGCTCCCGTCAAACAGCTTGTCTCCCTTGATGCCGATGGTGCTTAGCCATGCGTCAGTTTCGTTATCGAACAAACGGTTCCCAAATTCAGCCAGACGCGCGCGCGTGCCGCCGGAGATAATTTGCTCGAAGGGATTAAAAGGATTGAATGCATCAGCCGGTAAACCGGTCTCCGCGTGTGTGGGTGTGTTGGGTGGTTCCGAGCCTGGCGCAATCGGCGAATGCGGCGGAATAGCCAATATCGTCTGACCCTTCGTTTCGAACGAACCGGTTGCGGGAGGCGCCAGTTCATTGTGCGTGTTCACGTTCTGATAAAAGGCATCGGCATAGGCGACCATCTGATCGCCGAAGATCTTATGGTCAGCACTGACCCATGTTCCATAGCGCTCTGATTCCGGCACGGAGAGCGAGAACAGATTGAAATTAAAGCCGGGACGCAGACCGCCGGCCGCCCTGACACGGCCGTTAGCATCGTAAAGATACCTGTTTGCTGGAGCCAGTCCGTTCGTAAAATCGGGTGCGGATGCGAATTCCGTCCCACCAGGATTTAAATTCTGGCCACCAGCGGCCCCCGCCACATCGCTGCTGAGCTGAAGATTATAAGGACTATTGTTCGAGCTTAGGAACGGCGGCGTGAGCGAGAAACCGCGATCACGGTTGGCGATGGAATTGCGATGATAGTAATTCAAGACGCCGGTGATGTTCGTATCTCCCTTGCCCACACCAAAGATCGCCGATGAGTCGAATTCGCCGGAGTCTTTATCGAGGGTATTGCCGTATTGGATCCTCGCTTCCGCGCCATCATAATTGTGACGCATCTTGAGGTTCACGACACCCGCTACCGCATCCGCGCCATACGTGGTAGAAGCACCGTCTTTCAGAATTTCAATGCTCTCAATGGCGGCTTGGGGAATCGAATTCAAATCGACGAACATCACATTGACCAAGCCGGGGTTGTTGCCCGTGGGATAGACAGCTACCCGGCGCCCATCCAAGAGGATGAGAGTCGCTCTCGCATCGAAACCGCGCAGGGCAATTGTCGCAGCACCCACAGCGGTGTTGGAGCCGTTTTCATTATTCGAAGTCGGAATTATGTTCGCGTTGGCGATGGGAAGGCTCAGGAGAAATTGCTCTGTGGTGAATTGACCTGATTTGTTGATGTTCTCGCTGTTGTAGATATCAACAGGGTTCGGTCCGACTTCTTCTGCCGTCGGAATATTTGAACCCGTTACGATGACACGCTGGGCTTCCGCCGCGGGCGGCGTCGGGGCAGCACCAATGTCCGTCGACAGCGGCTGGAGGTTCTGGGCAAATGCGTTCGACGCGATAATGAGAGGGATTCCAACGCAGGCTATGAGAGTCACGCGCAGGAATCCGAACTTGCAAAGTCCGATTCTGTTCATGGGTTTCTCCTTTTGTTAGGTTAGGTTGGACCTTACGTAGGGTACAGGCTGCGCCCGACGTAAAATCGGGGTTTTTTCTAGGAAGCCAGAAGGTAATCCCAAATGTCAAGCACAAAATTTCGTGCTCTCACATTTCAACAATGAATTGGATTCAGTCCAAAAACAGCGCTAAGAGACGCGCCGCCATGATATCTGCCTCCAGGACTCGCGCTCGCATCTGTAGGCGGAAGCATAGGTAAATTTGTTCGTTCAAAGGCGTGTGGTAGAACCGGGGGTTCGAATCCCCCCATCCGCCCTTGACGGGTTCTGCTCGTACCTTGCTCTCTTCGGTTAGTAATCGCGTCTCTGCCTAACGATCTCGTTGTTCAACAACCTGCAGTTCCTGGCGCAGCTTGACCACGCTGCCGTGGGGCAGAACGCCGCGAAAATTCACGCTTGGATAAATCATGCAATCACGACCGATAACCGAGCCGGGATTGATCACTGCATTGCAGCCGATCTCCGTTCTATCGCCAACGATTGCGCCGAATTTTCTGAGGCCCGTCGGAATGTGGCCATCGGGAGTTACGACCGCGATTTCGGCGTGATCGAGCTTTACGTTGGAGAGAATCACGCCTGCGCCCAGATGTGCGTGGTGACCAATAATCGAATCACCGACGTAATTGAAGTGCGGCACCTGTACTTCATCGAACAAGATGGAGTTTTTGAATTCGCAGGAGTTTCCCATGACTACGCCGTTGCCAACGATCACGTTTTCGCGCACGTAGCAGCCGCTGCGGATGTGGCAGTTGTCGCCGATCCACGCCGGGCCTTTCAACACCGCGCCCTGTTCGACCACCGTTCCTCTGCCAATAAAAACATGGTTGCTGATAAATGGCTTGCCTATTAGCTCGCCCAGGATTGCTGGCTTGAGACGAAATTGCAGGTAACTGGCGATTTGTTTGAGCGCGTCCCAAACGTAATTCTGGCCTTCGAACAACTTCGGATGAGCTGTGTGTTCGAGGTTAAGAAAATCGGCGGGCGCAAACATGACTCTATATGCGGAACGATGAGTGAATCATTCGCATCGCGCGAGCGCAAATTCCACGCCTGTTGCCAGCGCTCCGCAAATCACGCTGTACTACGTGGCGTGAGTTTTTGGCCGTCTTTCGTATCGCGTACGTCCCATCCTAATGCGGAAATTCGATCACGCAGTTCGTCGCTTTGCTTCCAATTCTTTTCGCGTCGCGCGTTCTCGCGCTGTTCTGCCAACTGCACCACTTCCGCTGGGACCGCGAGTTCGGTCTCTGGTTCGAGGTCGAGGACAGTGTTGATGCGTTTCCACCAATTGAGCCATGCGTTTGCGGAGGCGGCGTCGAGTTTGTTTTCGTCCATCGCGCGGTTCGTCTCACGAATCGATTCGAACAGAGATCCGAGTGCTGCCGAAATGTTCAGATCGTCATCGAGCGCGTCTTCAAACTTCTGTGTTGGATGTTGGGCGTTGGGCGTTGTGCCTTGGACATTTTCTTTTTCTGCAGCTTCGCGCAAGCGTCCTAGCCACTCGTCAATTCGGCCTAACGACTCCCTTGCCTCTTTCATTCCCTCCCAGGTAAAATTGAGCGGCACCCGGTAATGCACGCGCAATAGCGCGTAACGAAGTTCGCGCCCTGTGTAACCTTTCGCGAGAACATCCGGCACAGTATAAAAATTGCCTAACGACTTTGCCATTTTCTGGCCATCGACCAGCAAATGCGCGCAATGGAGCCAGTAACGCACGAATTTTTTCCCGCTCACGCCTTCGCTCTGCGCGATCTCGGCTTCGTGATGCGGGAAAATGTTATCGACGCCCCCGCAATGGATGTCGATCTGATCGCCTAACAACGCCGTCGCCATCGCGCTGCATTCGATGTGCCAGCCGGGCCGACCCGGTCCCCACGGCGAATCCCACTTCACATCGCCGTCTTCGTCATCCCACGCTTTCCAGAGCGCAAAATCGCCGATGTGTTCCTTGTCGTATTCATCGTGCTTCACGCGTCCGGTCGATTGCAATTGCGTGAGGTCGAAGTGCGCGAGCTTGCCGTAATCAGGAAATTTGTTGATACGAAAATAAACTGATTTGTCGTCCGCTTGATAAGCGAGACCGCGCGCGATGAGTTCGCCGATCATCTCGATCATCCTGTCGATGTAATGCTGGTCGGTGGCAGCGGGGAATTCATTGGCGAGTTTGATCCGCAATGTTTCGGCGTCTTGAAAGAACGCGTTTTTGAATTGCTCGGTGAACTTCGTCAGTGCCACTTTGGCTTCGCGCGCACCGCGGATCGTCTTGTCGTCGACATCGGTGATATTCATCACGCGATGCACCTTGTAACCGCGAAGCTCCAGATGCCGCTGAAGCAGATCTTCGAATATGTAGGCGCGAAAATTTCCGATGTGTGCACGGCTGTAAACGGTCGGTCCGCAGGTGTAGATACTGATTGCGCTGGCGGCCGGATCGGGCGGCTCGAATTCTTCGATCTTGCGCGAGTAGGTATTAAAGAAGCGAAGGGACATTTTCTGCTACTGGATCGTTCCGACCGGAGCGAGGAACCTCACAAAAGCATGGCACGCTTTTTTGTTCCAGAAAATCATCGCATCGATTGAGGGATGGTTCGCTTTGGCTCACCATGACCGTTTTGGTGGGCGGGACCGTGAGTTAATGCATCACTCCATTTCGACGCTTGCCACCGCCATCGCGGCAACACCCTCGCCGCGCCCGATCGGCCCGAGCTTTTCATTTGTTGTCGCTTTGATGCTTACATCGGATTCGCTACCGTCGATGGCATCCGCAATCTTCTTCCGCATCGCGGAAATGTGCGGCGCGATCTTCGGCTCTTCAGCGATAACAGTTGCATCAATGTTGAGCACGCGGGCTTCCTTCTCCGCAAGCAATTTGCTCACCTGTTTCAAAATATCGATGCTGTTGATGCCGCGAATTGCTTCGTCCGTGTTTGGGAAATGTTGGCCGATATCGCCGGCGCCGATCGCGCCCAGCAAAGCATCTGCGATGGCGTGAGACAAGACGTCCGCATCAGAATGTCCTTCCAATCCGCGCGAGTGGGCAATCTCGACGCCGCCAAGAATCAGCTTCCGTCCTTCAACAAGTCGATGCACGTCGTAGCCAATTCCGCATCGAATACTCATGACAAAAATGACGAAATTCGAATGTCGAATGCCGAAGAAAATTCGAATGTCGAATGACGAAAGATCTGCGGCGCGATTCGGCCTCGTTCTCCGTGTTCCGCCACATGTAAACAACTTGGAACATAGGTGACAGCGCCGCGCTCATGCGGCTTCGTCATTAATTCGTCATTCGTCATTCGCGCTTCGTCATCTGTATTACAGTTTCAAATCGATCAGGCCGTTAGATGCAACAATGCTGTATTTATCTTTCATGTCCTCGCGCGGGCGAAGATCGACAGTTCCACCGGCATTTTCAACCAGAAGCCAGCCGGCTGCGATGTCCCACAGGCTGATTCCCTGCTCAACGTAAGCGTCGAGTCGTCCGCAGGCGACATAAGCCAGGTCGAGCGCAGCGCTGCCGAGCACTCGGCATTTGCGCACGCGATGGATCATTTGCTGGAGCAACGGGAAATTTGTGTCGATCGTCTCGGCGGTTTTGGCGAGCCCAATGGAGACGACGGCTTCAGCGAGATCTGCGCGATCGCTTACGTGGAAGGGATCGCCATTCAATTTCGGAATCTCGCCTTTTTGTCCTGTCCACATTTCCCGACGAATGGGGTCGTAGATAACACCAACCATGACCTCGTTGTGGAGACGCAATGCAATCGAGATGCAAAAATGTGGAATGCCATAGAAATAATTCACGGTGCCATCCAGCGGATCGACGATCCATTGGTGTTCGCCGGATTGATCGCCCACGATTCCTTCTTCACCGTAAATCGCGTGCTTGGGAAACTCTTTGAGAAGGAGCCTGGTAATTAACTCCTGTGCCTGAACGTCGATCTCGAGCTTGATGTCGTGCGCTGCGACCGCATTGACTTGCTGTGGCCGCCGGAAATTCTTCCGAAGCAACTTGCCGGCTGCGCGCGCGGCTTTTTCAGCCGCATCAAGATAATGCTTCATCGCGAAGTTGACTCTTGGATGGTTAAGAAGTTGAGTCGATTCAGAATAGCGTTTCCGCTCAGCGGCTCAACCTCTCAACTCCTCAACGGCAAAAATCCGTTTGTCTTTTGTCATGTCGAGCGAAGAGGAGACATCTCGATTGTTTTTTCCAGAGATTTGATTCGCTCACTTCCCGTTCGCTCAGCCTCCGGCCTTCCCGTCCATGTCGCGGCCTCCCCAACCGCTCCATTCTCGACCACGCTCGGAATGACAGAGCGAACGCAAAAAAAACCGGGAGGAAAAATAAATTCTCCTCCCGGGTTGAAGTTAGGGTTGTGACTCCGAAAGCCTTCGGAGCCGTTGATCAGGCGTGGGGCGTCAGTGCCTCTTTTTCTTCGCTGATTTTTTCTTTGCTGCTTTTTTCTTCTTGGCCATCGACTAATTCCCCCCTTTCATCCGCAACACGCGCGGAGTTCTGTGAAGAGTTGGGAATGACTTCACTTAATCGAGTTCAGTTAATCGTCACATTTTTTTTGTCAAACATTTTTGTTGCGAAATCTAAAAATATTTTTACGAGCTCCCGCGCGATAATTTTTTTTGACGCGCGTGAAATTTTCTTTTTTTCGCCGTTTCGAAACAAAATTACCACTTCGTTCGCGTCGCTCTCCATTCCCGAATCTGCGCCGCTTACGTCGTTTGCGACGATGATGTCGCAATTCTTTGCGCGCAGCTTCTTAGCGGCGTTTTCTTCGACATGATCTGTTTCCGCCGCGAAGCCGACGAGAAGGAATTGTCGATCCGGCTTGTGGCCTAACGAATCGAGAATGTCGCGCGTGGGAATTAGTTCGAGCGAGAACTTAGCGCCGCGCTTTTTGATTTTTGTGGGCGAAACGTTTACCGGCTTATAATCGGCGACGGCGGCGCACAAGACGCAGATGTCGCATTCGTCTGCATGCCGATGGACCGCTTCGAACATTTCGTCGCTGGTCGAAACAGAAATCAACTTTGCATCGCGCTGCGGCCTGAGATTCACCGGACCTGAAATCAGCTTGATCTCGTGCGCTTCAGCGAGTGCTGCTTCGGCGATGGCGTAGCCCATTTTACCGGATGAGCGATTCGAAATGTAACGAACCGGATCGATCGGCTCGCGCGTGGGCCCGGCCGTGATGAGGAATCTCACGCGATCAAATTATCCTGGCGAGCCAGCAGGAACTCCGCGCGGAATGCGATGTCGTCCACTTTCCAAAGTCTGCCTATGCCTTCGTAGCCGCACGCAAGCATTCCTTCTTCTGGTCCGATAAAATCCACGCCGCGCGCTTTCAATTTCTCCACGTTGTCCACCGTAGCAGGATGCTGCCACATTTTTCCATTCATCGCCGGAGCGAGCAGAATCGTAGCGCGCGTTGCAAGTGCGATGGCTGCAAGCGGATGATCGGCCAGACCGTGCGCGAGTTCGGCGATGATGTGCGCTGTCGCCGGCGCAATCAACAACAGGTTCGCGCGGTCGGCGAGCTCGATATGCCCGGGCCGCCAACTTTCCTTCTCGTCAAAGAAGCTGGTTGTCACGGGATTTTTTGAAAGCGTCTGCAACGTGAGTGGAGAAATAAATTCAGTCGCATCCCGTGTCATGACGACGAAAACTTCGTGGCCTTGTTTGACCAGCAAACTGGCGAGCTCAGCAGATTTGTATGCGGCGATCGAGCCGGTTACACCGAGCACGACCGATTTCGTGCCGGGCCGAATGCGCACAACCTTTCGCGCGCTCGCCTTATCGCGTTTCCTTTTGGAATCTCTGCCTTCTGCAATCATTTCTCGATCAAACGCCGGCTCAAATGGCTTTCTGCCTCCATAATTTGCCGGAACCTCTGCAAGTCTTCCTCAACCGATCCACTGATAATAGTATAACGATAGTCGCGCCAGTGTTCCATCTCCCGGGCAGCGGTGGCCAGGCGCGAATCGATCTGCTGAGCGGTTTCCGTTCCGCGCTTTAGCAAGCGTTTGCGCAATTCTTCGAGATCGGGAGGCATGATGAAAACGTCGGCCAAAGTATCTCGGATAAGCGGATCGCCGCAGTTGCGAATAACAGCAGCACCTTGCGTATCGATGTCGATCAAAACATCTTTTCCGCGTTTTAGGTTTGTGACGACCGGCTCGCGCAATGTGCCGTAATAGTCTCCGTGCACATGCGCATGCTCCAGAAAATCTCCTTTCTCGATTCGCTCCCGGAAATCTGCATCGGAAAGAAATTGATAATCCTGGCCGTCAATTTCACCGGTCCGCGGCGCTCGGGTCGTGCAGGAAACGGAATAAAAAAGATTGGGGGTTCGCCGAATTCTTTCCACGAGTGTCGTCTTACCCGCGCCCGATGGAGCAGAAACCACAAAAAGAATTCCGCGACGGCTGAATTTTTTACTCAAGATTTTGGGCCTGCTCGCGAATCTTCTCCAGCTCCGCCTTGCAGGCGATGACGCGCTGAGAAATTGCCACATCGTTTGCTTTTGCACCGAGCGTGTTGAGCTCCCGAAACATTTCCTGGGTGATGAATTCCAGTGTGCGCCCCACCGGTTCTTTGCTGCGAAGATGGTGCGCGAATTGGGCAAGATGACTTTCCAGGCGCGTCAGTTCCTCCGACACGTCTGCGCGATCAGCAAAGAACGAGATCTCCTTCAACAAACGTTCATCGTCGCTCGCAATCGGCAAGCCAGCCTTCTGGATGCGATCGATAAGCACGGCGCGATATCTCTTGACCACATCGGGATGGAACATGCGGATTTCCTTTAGCTTTTTGCGAATTGCTTTGAGGCGATGGATCAAGTCCTTGGCCAGATGTTTTCCCTCGCGTTCGCGCATTTTGATTAAATCGGCGAGGGCACCATGTAATGCACGATCAATGGCCGGCCATGCTTCCTCCGGATCAAGCGTCTGTTCAGGAAAGCGCATCACTCCCGGAGCCTGCAGAATTGTACTGATCGTGATTTCCCCTGGGGCGTTCAATTCCTTTTGCAATGCCCGCATTGCTTCGTGATACGAGCGGGCCAACTCGGTGTCGAGCGCCAGATTGCGCGTGCCGTTTGGGCCGCTGTGAAGAACGATCGTGGCATTTGTTCGGCCGCGTGAAATATTTTCATTGATCGTCTGGCGAATGCGCGGTTCCAGCTCTCCGAGGTCGCGCGGCAAATTGATCACTATATCGCTCTGCTTTCGGTTCACCGAATTGAGCTCAACGCTGAACTTTTTCCCGGCGTGGACCACTTCAGCGCGGCCATATCCAGTCATGCTTCTCATAGCTGATGCAAAAGGTTATCGCAGAGAAACGTTCAACGTTCAATGTCCAACGTTGGTTGAAAGCGAAACGAACATGGCGCCGTTGAAAGACAGCCTAGCATCCGTTATGCACGCTTGTGAATCAGTGGCAACGGGAGCTGGCTGCAAGCGCGATCTTTGTAATCACCTACGTTCTCATCAGCGGCCGTCAGCTCAAGATTCTGCCGTTGAACCGACCGGCTGCCGCGTTGTTAGGAGCGGTGCTGATGATTGCTACTGGCGTGATGACGCCGGAGCGCGCGTATCGCGCCATCAACTACGACACCCTGGCGCTGCTGCTGGGCATGATGCTCATCTCGGCCTACCTGTATCTCGCGCATTTTTTCGAATGGGCCGCGGAACTGGTGCTGAATTTCTCGCGAACTCCTGCGCGACTACTGCTGTACGTCACACTCACTTCGGGAATTCTCTCGGCCCTGCTGGTGAACGACACGATTTGCCTGATGCTCACGCCGCTTGTGGTGGCCGTTATCCGGCGCGGGAAGCTTCCGCTGCTCCCGTTCCTCATCGCGCTCGCTACCAGCGCAAACATCGGCAGTGTGGCCACGCTGGTGGGCAATCCGCAAAACATGATCATTGGCCATTTCTCGCATATCTCATTTCCGGAATTTTCGCGGTCCCTCTTACCGGTGGCGGTCATGGGTTTGGCGATTAATTTTTTCATTTTGCGCTTTGGCTTTCGAAAAGTGTTGCGGCAGACAGCTATTGATCGTTCGGCCCATGTCGTCCCAAGACTTGATCGCGGTTTGTTCGTGCTTGTTTGCCTTGTGTTCGTGTCGATCTTTGCCGGTTTCCTCGCTGGCTTGAACCTGGCGTGGACCGCGATGGCTGGCGCAGCGCTGGTGATGGTGCTGGCGCGACGCGACACGCACAATGTGCTGAAGCTGGTCGATTGGCATCTGCTCCTTTTTTTCGCTGCGCTGTTCATCGTTGTCGATGGGTTAAGCGATACCGGCCTGCCGGACGCGCTTTACTCGCGATTGCAGCCGATCTTTGGATCAAGCATGCCGGCGCAAGCTTGGAACCTCACTTGGTTTTCCGTAGTTGGATCGAACGTTTTCTCAAACGTGCCGTTCGTGCTGGTGGCGGGAAATTGGATCGCGCGATTTACGGACCCGGCTTTGATGTGGAAGGTGCTTGCGCTTGCCATGACGTTTGCCGGCAATCTCACCATCATCGGCTCGGTGGCGAACATGATCGTGGTGGAATCAGCGCGCGATCATATTCAGGTCGGTTTTTGGGATTACGCGCGTTTTGGAATTCCGATCACTATTTTGACGACCGTTGCCGGCGTGGTCGTGCTACTTGTTTTGCGCTAAGGAGGGCTTGCGCGGCGCGCCGGTGAGGCGAGGGCATTGCTACGCGCTCGATGGATGCAAACCAATGCTGCCCGCGAGCGACCCTCTTTGGCGCTCCACGGTGATACACAGCGAGTGTGATCTGGTGGTGTGTGAACGGAAAAGTCGAAACGTGTATTGCGCGCGCTCCAAAACTTGACGGCTTTAAGCCGTCAAGTTTGAGCGGCGGCAAAATCCACATCCCACGCCAGCGTACCGATGATTGCTCGAGCAGAACCCTACCGTTACGAACGACAAATGTGTGTTTTTCGATAAGTCGCTTTGTGCGGGGTTTGGATTTCTTGATGGGCAGCGCTCCGGGATTTTTTGCGCGGCAGAATTTCTTTACCGGGCAGACGCCGCATTTCGGTTTATCCGGCAAGCAAACAACAGCACCCAGATCGATCAGCGCGGAATTGAAACGCGCTGCATCGCGCGTCGGGACAAGTTGTGCGGCATACGCCCAGAGCTTTTCGCGGCCGATTGCAGAATCGATCGGGGCGCGCATGTCGTGCAATCGGGACAGAACACGCGAGCTATTCGTTTCGACGATTGGTACCGGTTGATTGAAAGCAAAGGTTGCGACTGCGTTCGCGATATAGCGGCCAGCGCCCGGCAATTTGCGAATCGCAGCGATGTCACTGGGCAAGATCCCGCGGTGCCGATCCAGCACAATCCTGGCGGCGGCACGAAGGTTTCGCGCGCGGTTGTAATAGCCGAGCCCTTGCCAGGCGTGGAGGACGTCGTTTTGCGAAGCGCGCGCGGCTGAAGCGAAATCAGGAAATCGGCGGAGCCATCTACTATAATAAGGAAGAACCGTGGCGACCTGAGTTTGCTGGAGCATGAATTCGGAGACAAGAATCGCATAGGGATCACGGGTCTTGCGCCAGGGCAGATCGCGGCCATGGTGGCGAAACCAGTGGAGAAGAGAACGGCGAAAGGCAGAAGTGTGTTCTAGCGAGGTCACAACTTGGCGGGAACGTCGAACGCCCAACGCCGAACGTCCAATATCGAATTCAGAGTTGAGCGTTGGACGTTGAGCGTTCAGCGTTGGACGTTTTCTGCGAATGAATTCTTATACACATCCGCTCACTAGCGAACAGGCTACAAAGCTGCGGGCTTTGCTCGAAGAACTCGGCTTCGAGTTCGCGCCGAAGGAATGGACGATTTTTTTCGGGCAGAAGAACAAATTGAGCGTGGCGGTTTACGAGAAAGGACCAAAGGTGCTCGTGCAGGGAAAGGGCGTGGAGGAATTCGTACAGTTTGAGCTGGAGCCAAAGATTCTTGGCGAAGCGAAGCTGGGCTACGAAGAAGTCCATTCGCCGGAAATGTTCCAGCCGCACTTTGGTGTGGACGAAAGCGGTAAAGGCGATTTTTTCGGTCCGCTGGTGATCGCGGGCGCGTACGTCGACCGGGGGATCGCGCGCGAACTTCTCGACGCCGGGGTAGTGGACAGCAAACGGGTCAGCTCGGATGCGCGGATTCGCACTTTGGCAGACACAATCCGAAAGAGTTCGCTGGGCCTCGTGGAAACCGTTCTGATCGGTCCTACGAAGTACAATGAGCTTTATGAGAAATTTGGCAATTTGAACAAACTGCTTGGTTGGGGGCACGCTCGGGTGATTGAGAATTTGCTGGCAAAAAAGCCGGACTGTACAAGGTCGTTATCGGATCAATTCGCGGACGCACGCGTGGTGGAGCAATCGTTATTGCGGCACGGGAGAAAGATCAACATCGAGCAGCGGCCAAGAGCAGAATCAGATATCGCGGTGGCGGCCGCATCGATTCTCGCGCGAGAGGCATTCATTAATTGGCTGGAGCGTAAAGGGAAGGAGATCGGTTTGCGGTTGGACCGGGGGGTTTCGGCGGGAGTGAAAGAAAGTGCCAAAAAGCTTGTGGAAATGAACGGGCCAGGCGCATTGCGCGCGGTGGCTAAAGTGCACTTCCGCACCGCCCACGAGATGGCGCCGGACTATTATCCCGCTCCAACTCCACGCGAAAATTGGACCAGTCCACGCCCGCCTCGCCCCAGCCGAGGCGAGTGATCAGTTAACGGATTAAAATATTGGATCGGTGATCAGGTGGCGCGTTGACGCACGGGGCCCTTATCCGGGACCGTTCGGCCTTCTGGTCGAAGACGTTACCCGGTTTAAAAAATCGCGTTTTTGTGCTTCATTGAGCCACCACAAGAGCAACACGGAACGAATACTACAATAGATATGGCAAAGTTAACCAAACGCGACATCGTCGTCGCCATTAGCAACCAAACCGGTATGGTCCAGCATCAAGTCTTCGATGTAGTCCAGCGGACGCTTGATAAAATTACCGACAGTCTCGCTAACAATATCCCGGTTGAACTGCGCAATTTTGGCGTTTTTCAGCCGCGTCTAACCAAGCCGCGCGTCGGTCGAAACCCAAATCAGCCTGGTAGCAGTTTTGTTATTCCACCACGCGCCACGGTGAAATTCAAAGCTGGCAAGATTATGCGTCAACGCGTCGAGAAGCTTTCGCGGGAATTAAAGGAAGCGGCAGAGAGCAGGACCAAGTCGGAAACGACCCCCCCGAACGGCGGGCGGATAGGGGAAACGCCAAGGGCTTCAGCTCCATAGAAGCGCTACGAGAGCAGATTCTGAATCGTCTTTTCCAAGCGCTCAAAATTGATCGGCTTGGTGAGATGCTCGGAAAATCCTGCCGCTCTGGCTTGGCTTACGTCTTGTTCTGTTCCAAAGCCGCTAAGTGCGATTCCGGGCAAGTTTCTGTTGAGACGCACTTCACGCATCAATTCGTAACCGCTGCGGTCCGGCAATCCGATGTCGCTGATGAGCAGATCGAAATCCTGTGTGCGTACTTTCTCCACGGCCTGGTCAGCTGAATGAGCTACCGTAATTTCGTAACCACGGCGCTCGAGCATCCTTTTCATTCCGATGCACGTGTCATGATGATCGTCCACCAGCAGGACGCGTCGATGTCTTACAACGGCCACTTCTCGTTCCGGGCCTGCCGGTTGATCTTGTTTCTCGCCGTCAAAGCCGGCCGGCGTGACCACGGTGTTTAGCTCCAGCGAAAAGGTGGCGCCCTGATCCTTGCCAGCACTTTCGACGCGGATTTTTCCGCCATGCGCGTCGATCAGTGCCTTTGAAATCGCCAGGCCGAGTCCGAGCCCTCCAAAACGCCGGGTGATCTCGGTCTGTCCCTGTTCGAACGCATTAAAGATTTTATCGATCTTTTCCTGCTCGATGCCGATGCCCGTGTCGATAACGCGTATCTCAATTTTATCCGGCGCGGGGTTAAGTGTTTCGATGGTAATCCGGCCTTTTTCGGGCGTAAATTTCACACTGTTCTTGATCAAATTCCAAAAGACCTGTTGTAGTCGCGCCGGATCCCCTTCCACGTGCGTTTGAGTAGCGCGAAGATGAAATTCCGCTTCAAGATTCTTGGCAGCGATTTCTTCCCGGCATATTTCATAAGCGCGCTGCAGGATTTGATGCACGCAAATCGGTTCAAAGCTCAATTGCAACTTTCCCTTGGCAATTCGGGTCACGTCGAGCAAATCGTCAATGAGCCGTGCTTCCAGTTCGACGTTACGCCGAACGACCTCAAGTGCTTCCCTGACGGGCCGGGAATCCGGCAGCTCGGCTTCCAGTTCGCCTACCATTGCAATTACCGGCGAGAGTGGACTTCGCAGCTCATGTGACAGCAATGCCAGGAATTGGTCTTTTGCAGCATTCGCGCCAATCAATTCCTGTCGCAGCGTGACATCTCGTGTCTTGTCTTCGACCAGATAGAGCACGCCTTGGATGGTTTCCTGCGAGCCTTGCAGCCGGAGCAAATTGATATTCAAAAAATGCGTCATACCGGTCTTATCTTTCAGCGGATGTTCAATTAGTTGAAATGGTGTTCCGAAGGTGAGTACCCTCTCGATCGCTCCGGACGGCGCAATTTTCACGTCGTCGTAGGCAGTTTCCGTGATATCGCGACCGGGTTGCACGTTGCCAAAACGTTCCGCCATCTGGGCAAACGCATGGTTGGCGTGGAGGAACCGGCGGGAAGCCGGATCGATGAA
>Ga0137412_10001707_pt1 | contig 17199 bp, 14 predicted proteins | sample CZODoug2_1_16fun_FD_122160 | JGI IMG/M metagenome (GOLD analysis project Ga0137412, IMG submission 122160) | Vadose zone soil fungal communities from Angelo Coast Range Reserve, California, USA - CZODoug2_1_16fungal (Hybrid Assembly) | ecosystem: Environmental > Terrestrial > Soil > Vadose zone...
GCCAGGTGCGCGAAATAGTTGGCCCCACAGACGAAGAGATTCGGCGGGTCCACGATCGGCGGACCGAGACGCGTCTGGGCCAGCGGGATGAGCTCGTCGCCCCTGGCCAGCGCCGAGTCAATACCCGTACCGAGAAGGCCAAGGAACGGCAGCACGCCGCGGACGCCTCCGGCGCGGGCGAGTCCGAGGTCGGCCAAAATCCGTCCCAACGGCAGGACAGAATCGTTCACCAGCACCCCGGGAAGCTCACTCCCGCACGGACCGAAACTCACGAGTCTCATCGGCGTCTATCCTTTCGAGAAAAGGGTGCCCGTCACGCGCCCGGCGGTGTCCAGGCAACCAGATCGGCTACCGCCTTTCCGGCACGAAGCCCCCGCAGCAACTCGTCGGGGTCAAAGGGAGCGGCGCCCAGGATGTAGTGGTCGCCGCCCGCATAGAACTCCAGCAACTGTTCCTCGGTAAGGCCCTTGTCATAGAACAGCTCGACAATGTTCTTGTCGGGGTCCTGGTAGTAGATGGAAAGGGTGGGCCCGTAGTTGAAGCATCCTGCGGGTGTTATGGAAGACTCGGCGAGTCGCTCGTACGCTTCGAAGAGCTTCTCCAGTGTCGGGTGCTCAAATGCGAAGTGGTTCACGCGCGCCACGGCGGGACCGTCAAATCCGGGTGGCGCCATCGAAACAGACTCATCGGTCTTGGCGACGCTGAACATACCAAGCCGATGGTTATTCTCGTCGGTACGCAGGAAACACGCACTGTGGTTCGACGTCTCGACGCCGATCTCGGCCTCAAGTACGTCGAGATACCAATTTTTCATCGCTTCATAATTGCTAGTGTTCACCACTAGGTGAGAAATCTTCGGTGGTGTCATCGTGCCGCCTCCTCGCGAGCAGGACATGGTGAATACGGCGCGCCTGGGAAGATCTAGAGCCGGCGAAAACCGGCCAGCAGCGCCGACTGTTGACGCTAGTCCCGCATCTATCGCTTCGTCAAGGACGACTTCGTCCTTAATTCCCGGGAGAGGCTGGAGTGGGTTGGCCGGCGTAACCGGTCGCGGTGAGCAGGCGGGGATCGAAACCTGAGGGCAACCCGGTGACCTCGATCCGGACCGAGTCGCCATCGCGCAGGTCGAGGTAGTTGGTGCTGAAGCTGACTCCGGGCGCCGGGCTGGCGATGCGGGCCAGGTATTGGTAACCGTGCGAGCACAGCTCGATGGTCGCCCTGCTCTGCGCGCTGTCCAGGACGTGTGCCTGGAGCAGACCGGCGCCGAACTCGAGGTCGCGCAGCGGAGCGAAGAACAGCCGGTTGGCCTCGACGAGGCCGGTCTCCTCCGACACCCAGGCGAAGCGGTCGGGACCGGTCTCGAGGTCGGTGCCGGCGGTCCACACCGGCAGCGAGGCCAGCCCGGGCACCGTCACGTCCAGGCGCTCGTCGTGCAGCTGTTTACCGGCGAACGTGGCCAACTCGACCCGCAGCCGCAGCGTGACCGGCCGAGGCAGGCTGTTGGTCACCCACAGCCGAGGCCCCTCGGTCTCGGTGTGGGTGAAGCTGGCGAGCACGGGTCGGTAGGCGCGCTGGACGAAGTAGTAGCCGGCCTTCGCGGTCAGGTCGTAGTCGATGATGGACCAGCTCATCCCGGGCCAGGCGTCGTTGAGCTGCCAGACCAGGGTGCCGCTGTTGTGGGGTTGGCGCCGTCGGTAGTGCTCGATGCCGAACTTGAGTCCCTCGGCCTGGGTGGCCATCGAGAAGTCGAGGTATTCGCGCAGGTTGCGGGGCAGCCCGGTCTCCACGGACATCATCTCGTCGCCCTTGTTCTTGGGCACGTCCTTGTTCCGGTTGTTCAGCACGTCGCTGTGCAGTGCGAGCGTGCCCGGCTCCGTCCAACGTTCCAATGTGGATAGCTCAGGTGTGGCGTGGATGCCGAACTCGCTGATGAACTTGCCGTTGTCGTGGGCATAGCGGTGGAAGTGCACCGCCTCGCCCCGGCTGGCGAACTCGGTGGGGCCGCCGGCGCCGACGTCGACGCCGTGCCAGACCTCCCAGGCGTGCCGGTCGCCGTCGAGCACGCCGTTGACCCCGGCCGGGTCGCCCTCGCCCCAGGGGCTGCCGGGCCAGTAGCCGGTGCCAGGGCTGTGCCGCGCCACGGCGTCAGGCAGGACCTCGTGGAAGAACGCGTAACCCCAGTCGCCGGGTGCGAAGCTCGGGTCGAGGATGCCGTGGATGGCGTGCACCTCGTTGTTGCCGCACCACAGCGCCAGGCAGGGGTGGTTGCGCAGCCGCCGGACCTGGTGGCTTGCCTCCGCGGCGACCTCGGCGCGCAGGCCGGGGTCGTCGCTCGGGTAGTCGATGCAGGCGAACATGAAGTCCTGCCACACCAGCAGGCCCAGCTCGTCGCAGGCGTCGTAGAACGCGTCGCGCTCGTAGGTCCCCCCGCCCCACACCCGCAGCATCGTCATGTTGGCGGCCCGCGCCTGGTCGACCAGTGCCCGACAGCGCTCGTCGGTCACCGCACCGACCATCATGTCGGCGGGTATCCAGTTGGCGCCCCGCGAGTAGGTGGGCACCCCGTTGAGCACGAACCGGAAGAACCGGCCGCCATCACTCTGGTCGGCCGATCGGTCGAGGGTCACCGTGCGCAGCCCGATCCGGTCGTCGCATTCGTCGAGCACGGTCCCGTCCCCTGCGACCAGGTCGAGATGCACGTCGTAGCGGTCCGGCTCGCCGAGGTCATGAGTCCACCACAGGTGGGCGTCGGTCACCTCGAAGCGCGCCGTCCCCGAGCGGAACCGGCCCCCCTCGTCGAGTTCGAGCTGGTGTGTGGTGCGCCGGCCGGTCGGCGAGGTCAGCACCAGCCGCGCGGTCAGTGGCTCGGGTTGGGCGAAGACGTCGACGTCGACGGCCACCTCGAGCTGGGCGGTCCGGGACTTGGCATCGACCGAGACGGCACGGACGTGGTGCCCGTCCAGCGCGGCCCGCGACTGCACGCGCAGCTCGACCGGGAGCCAGATACCGATCGACGGCAGCCTCGGCGCAAAGTCCCAACCCCAGGAGAAGGTGCCCTTGCGCCGCAGCGTCAGTGCCAGGTCCCCGGACAGCACCCCGGGCGGCGACTCGGCTCCCTCGTCGTCGGCGTCGCCGAGGGACATCGCGGAGCCGACGATGTCCTTCAGGATCGCGGCCGAGGTGGCGATCGACTCCGGTGCCCGCAGGTCCTGCAGTGGTGGCGAGAAGCGCAGCACCAGCTCGTTCTGCTCCCGCAACTGCCCGGTGACGTCAAAACTGGCCGGCCGGAACTGCGAGGCGTGGTCACCGAGGCGAGCACCGTTCAACCAGATCGACACGACGGTGTCCAACCCGAGGAAGTCCAGCAGGACCCGCTCGCCCACCTCGGCGGCGGGAGCCGCGAACCGGGTGCGGTACCACCAGGTGCGCTCTTCCACCCAGCGCACGCCGTGCGCGTTGTCGCCGAAGTAGGGGTGCTCGATCCTGCCCGCCGCGAGCAGGCTCTCGTGGACCCCGCCGGGCACGAGGGCCGGCAGCCATTCGAGGTCGGCCAGCCGCGCCAGGCCCTCGGGGTCGACGACTTCGCGACCGGTCGCGGCCAACTCGAACTGGGTGAGCGGGGCGATCCGCCTTCGATCCTGCACCGGTACAACCTTTCTTCGCGTTCAGCGGACTCGTCGGATGACACAAACACAGGCGCCGCCGGACACGGCGACGACAAAAGCCACCAGGAACAGTGCCCGGAAACCGACCAGGCCCACGACCGCGGCGGCGACCAGTGGGGCAACGACCGAAGGCGAGCTGTTCGCGACGCTGAGCATGGCGAGCTCCTTGGCTTCGTCGCCCGAGGTCGGCAACACCTCCACCATCAACGCCTGGTCGACGGACAGGTACAGGCCAAATCCGAAGCCGGCGACGACGTAGAAGCTCATCAGGCTGCTCACCGAGGGTGTCATCGCGACCGGCAGGGCGCCCACCGCGATCAGCAGGGAGGCGAGCACGACCAACGGGCGCCGGCGGCCGAGCCGGTCCGACAGCACCCCGCCGCCCGCCGTCCCGACCGCGGCGGCCACGCCCAACAGCGCGGTGCCCAGCGCGATGTGTCCGGCCGCGGCCACCGTGTCGACCCGCAGGAAGTCGGTGAACAGGTAGAGCTGGGAGAACGTGATCACGCTGAGCCCGAGGATGACGCAGAAGCGTCCGACGAAGGCGAGCAGGAAGTCCCGGTCCCTCGGGGGCAGCAACAAACGCAGCAACACCGGCCCGGCGAGGACCTGCCGAGGTTGGTCCAGGCTCGAGGCGTCCCGGACCAACGCCACCAGGATCGCGGCCGCCGCCACCAACACCCACGGCACGGCGAGCAGCCCCCGCGCCGGAACACTGATCGCGACCGACGCAATCATCCCGCCGGCGGCCGTGCCGGCCAGGTAGCCCAGCCCGGCGCACGCCGAGGCCCTGCCGAGCGCGGCCTTCGCGACCTGGTCGGGCAGCAGTGCTCCCACCCCGGCGAGCATGACGCTCAGGCCGCCCTGGAAGACCGCGAACGCGAGGACCTGCATGGGCAGCCAAGCCACCACGCCGGTCAACGCCAACCCGGCCGCCGAGGTGAGCGCACCACCCAGAATCCACGGCCGACGGCGACCGAACCGACTGCGCGTCCGGTCCGACCAGGCACCCGCGACCACCGTGCTGAGGACCGCGATCACCGCGCCGACGCTGGTGATCAGCGCCAGGGCAGTGACCTTCCCCGGGCCACGCTGCTCGGCGAGCAGGGCCTGCAGCAGTGTCCCACCGGCCGCCGAGCACAGCGCCCAGGCGAAGTTGATCGACGTCAGCAGCGGCCCGAGCCGGCCCAACCGACTCACCCGCCCGCCGAGGTCACTCGACGGGGAGTGCTCGGCGATCATCCCTCGCGCACTACCGCGGTGCGCTCCAGCCATTCTGACCTCGCCTCACGCCACGTCGCCCGATCGGCTCTCAACCACCGTAGGGCTCAAACCCAAGTAATACTAGGTTTTTGCGAAGATTGATCACCCTCGCAGCACGAGTTGGACATAACATCCCTGCCATGCCCGCGAACACAAAACGTGGCCCCTACGCGAAGGGGGTTGCCCGCCGCGCCCAGATCCTCGCCGCGGCGCTGGAGGCCTACGTCACCTCCGGGCCGCAGGGGCCCTCGCTGCGCAGCATCGCGGACAGCGTGAACCTCACCGAGGCGGGCGTCCTGCATTATTTCGGCAGCAAGGACGAATTGCTGGTCGAGATCCTGGCCGCGCGGGACAAGGCCGACCTCGACGCCTTCGACGTGAGCACGGTCGACGGCGTGTGGGCGCTGTTCGAGCACGCCGCCGCCACCCCTGGTCTGGTCAAGCTGCTGCTGGATATGACCGCGGCTTCAACGTCGCCCGAGCATCCGGCGCACGCGTTCATGGTGGGACGAGCCAGCGACTTCATCGAGCTGGCCGGCAAGCTGCTCGGTGACGACGACCCGTGGAAGGGCCGCATGCTCCTCGCGGCGGCGGAGGGATTACAGGCGCAGTGGCTGCGCGACCCCTCGATCGACATGGTGGCCGACATCAAGCGCCTCTACGAGAGGCTCGGCGGCTCGGCCGACTGACCGGGCCGCAGGTAACCGAGCACTTTCGCGAAGCGGTCACCGATCCGTAAGTGGGCAGTCGCACTGGGATGGATGCCGTCGTAAAGGTCGGCGGCCTCGTCCAGCCCCAGCAGCTCCAGCCCGCTGAGATAGGTGAGTAACTCGCCCGCCTCGGCGCGTTGGGCCACGATCCGGACGAGGTGCTCGCGCACGATCCGCATGGTCAGGGCCCCCGCGTCGACATCGGCCGGGGTACCGAGCGCACGGGGGCCTCGGGTCGGGTCGGGCACGATGATGCCGGCGCGGTCCTCGGCCACCGGCAGGGCAATGGGCGAGATCACCACGACCGGTGTGTGCGGATGTCCTTCCCGGATGGTGTCGAGAAAGCCATGCACCGCGGGCAGGAACGTGCGAGTGCGCATGGTGGCCTGTTCGACGATGTTGACGCCGATCTCCAGACTGATCAGTTCAGCCGGGAGATCACGGATGGTCCGGGCCACGAACGGGTCGAGCATGGCGTTGCCAGCGAAGCCCAAGCAGGTCAGCTCGGCCCCCGCACTGGTCGCGGCGACCGCGGGCCAGGTATCGAGCGGTCCGGCGGCCTCCGCGGCCTGGCTGATCGAGGACCCGTAGTGGACCCAGCGTGGCAACAGGGACGGCGTGGGTGCTTCCACATCGGCATCGGCGCCGAGCGAGACGAGATCGCAGATCGCGGTGTGCGGCAGCCACACCTCGATCGTCTTCTCCCCCGCCGGAAGGTCGTCGAACCGGATCACGACCGGAGGGCCCGGGACGACCTCGGGCGTGCCCGTCGACGGGTCGAACCGCACCCGGCCACCACATTCCAGCAGCTGCCGGCGGTGTGCCCGACCGTCGATCCGAAGGTCGAACACGGCGGGCAGCACCCCGACGCCAGGCAGCTCGGGACGAAGCAGCGACAGGCGTAGCTCGAGGACCGTGGCCGAGGTGCGCGTGCGGAGTCGAACGCCCGTCGCGGCGTCCGCGATCAGTCCGAACGCCTCACTCGGCAGCTGCCCCCGCGCCCAGCTCGGTACGCGGCTCGGGCGTACTCCAGCCTGCTCGGCGCGCAGCTCCACGGCACCCTCGATGCGAACCCGGGTGGAGGGCAGTTCGGTCGTGATCATGCGGCAGGGGCCTCCATCGTCGTTGGGGTGATGCACGTCTTGTCGGTCGGTCAGGAACGGAGTGCGTCCCACGGCTGTAGCCTGGCCGCGCGCAGCGCCGGGTACCCGCCAGCCACCAAGCCGATCAGCAAGCTCAGCCCGAACGCGAGCAGGGCAGCTTCCATCGACAGATGTGGCGGGCCGTACAGCGGGACCAGCGCCGGCAGAATTCGCTGGCCGGCCAGGGCCAGCCCGATTCCCAAAGCCACCCCCACCAGCCCACCGAAGCCGGCAATGATCACGGACTCGACGAGGAATTGCCGCAGGATGGCCCCGCGCCGAGCACCGACCGCCCTGCGGACCCCGATCTCACAGGTCCGTTCGGTGACGGTAATGAGCATGATATTGGCAAGCCCGAGCCCGCCAACGAACAGGGCTATTCCGGTGACGGCGACGGTGAACCAGAACAACACGGCCAACAGCTGGTGCGCGATAGAGAGGACAGACTCCGCCGAGGTGACAGTGTAATCGCGCTGAACAGGGCTCTTCACAAAATGTTGCTTGTCCAGAATTCGGTTGATCTCCGCGATCGCCGGCCCGACCGCATCAACGTTGGCCGCTACCACGCCGACAGCCTGAACCGTGCGCATGCCGCCGAACAGGAACGCCCGCGCGGTCGTCACGGGCATGAGAGCGGTGTCGTCCCCCGCCCCGTCGGGCCCCAGCAGGCCGATGACCTGGAAGGTGAAGCGCCCGGCCTGCACCGTTCCGCCCAGCGCCGCGGCGGCATCACCACCGAACAGCGATTGGACGAGCGCCGGGCCGAGCAACACGACCCTGCTGTTGTCCCGGTACTGCTCATCGGTGAACATCGTGCCGGCAATCATCGAGTGATTGAGCTGAAGATACCCGGAGGAGGCCCCCACAATGGTGGCGCGATAGGTGCTGGTGCCGCGCCGCATCATCGTAGGTATCGTCACGAGCGGCACGATATCGGCAACGACCGAAGGGCTACTGTCACGTCGCAGCGCTTCAACGTCCGAATTGGTGAGGCTCCTGGGGCCATTTCCACCAAGCGTCGACGGGGCCGACGGCGTCACCATGACCGATCGTGCCAGCACATCAATGGTCACACGATACGTATCATTCAGTCCACCTGACAAACCCGCCACCAGCGTGACCACCGATACGCTGACAACAATACCTAGCATGGTGAGAGCAGTGCGCAGTCGACCCACCTTCAGAGCATGGACCGCGAGAGCAACAGATTCCCTGAAGTGCATCGTCGCGCTCCTTCGGACAACGTTATCCGCCCAGAAATCGACACCGTCACCAACGTCGAGAGCGCCGGCATCGCCACATGTCGGACCCGTCCCGCCCGAGGCGCGCCGCGCACTTCGATGCGTCGCGCACCAGCTGTCTGACCGAACCGTACGAAAACCACAGAACACTAGGTTTTAGTGTCTGTCAACCCTCCACGGGGCGACAGACACAAACCTGAGAGCCGAGACCGAGCTGACCGGGACGTTCGGGGCCGCAGCGGCCACGACGGCACGCCCGTGGGCGGACCTACGGGTTCGCTAGCTGGTGCTCGACCATCGGCAGGTACTTCCGCTGCACCGGTGCGAAGATGTTGAGCGCGTGCAACGGCTCTTCGCCCAGCACCGTTGCCTGGTGCGGCACGTTTCCGGGAATGTAGAGGCATTCCCCCTGGTTGACCACGTAGCGGTCGGTGCCGTTGAGGACGAGCTGCACGCTGCCCGAGAACACGAACATTGTCTGGTCATGTGCATGTTGATCGGTCGGGATCGGCGGATGCCCTGGCTCCAACCAGATCACCTCCATGAGCGCGTGGTCGGCGGTAATCGCCGACTGCTTGAAGAACCCGTCCATGCCCTCGAACTTCGGTAGCTCATCCAGGACGGCATGGTATGGCTGACGTGGCACAGCATCCTCCTCGATGTTCGCACCAACGGACGCTAACTTGCGAGCTCTTCGAGAGTTCGCCGTCGGGTCTCGATACCGAAGCGGGCCATCACAACCAGGACCGCAAGAAGGAGTAGGCCGGACAGCGCGAACGCCATACCGATGCCGATGCTTCCGTGGGCGATGAGGAAGCCGAAGACAATCGGAGCGATAACAGCCGCGAGACAGCGCAGCGAGTTTCCCGCCATTGTTGCCCAGGCACGCATGCGCGTAGGAAAGAGCTCGGCCGTGTACACAAATGCAACGTTGCCATTGATGTTCGCGCCTACCATGACAGCCCCGCCGGCAAGCAGAAGGACCGGCAACTTGGTCGAGCCGAGCACGATGAAGGCCGTGGCCCCTAGGGCCGCCCCACACACGGACAACGTGTGTCCCGCCAGGAACCAGAACCGCCGACCCCAACGATCGAGGGTCGCCGCGACGATGTAGAGCATCAGCAGACCGATGACATTGAACGCTCCGCTCAGCAGGGCGGCGAGTGGCCTACTGAACCCGGCCCCGACCAGGAGCGCCGGCATGAAGGACGTGAAGCCCCAGAGCGCGAAGTAGTTGGCCAACCAGATGCAGGCGATATGCGCGGTGCGTCCTCGGTATGTGGGGCTGAACAGCTCGCCGAGACGCGTCGGACGGCGGGAGCCCGCGCGTTCGACCACCTGCTCCGCGATCGGGCTCGTCTCGGTGGGGCTGGCCCGACCGGCACTCACCTCCATCTCCCGGACAACCGCCGCCGCGGCGTCCAGGTGGCCGTGCTCGAGAAGGTAGCGGGGCGACTCGGGCAGCCGGAACGCCGCGCACACCGCGGTGGCCACCGGCAGTGCCCCGATCATGAGCAAATAGCGCCAGGCAACATCGGCCGGAAACACGGTAAGAAATAGGAACCCGAGCACTGACGTCAGTAGAATCCCCCAATTGAACAGGGATTCGTAGATAATCACGACCCTGCCCCGGGACCGACCGCTGACGAATTCATTGAACATCGCCGCGGCCACCGGCACGGCGGCGCCGAGCCCGATTCCTTGGACGAACCGGATCACGGCGAGGCTTTCGACGTTCCACGCGAAGGCGGCCGCGAGTGACAGGGATCCGAATATCGCCGATGAGGCGATGTAGACCGTCTTGCGGCCCAGTCGCTCGCTCAGCATGCCGAAGCCGATCGCTCCGAGCATCTGGCCCGCGAAACCGGCGGCGATGAGCGGGCCGGCGGCCGACATCGGGGCGCCGAGGCTGCTGAGGATCGTCGTGAGGGCAACCGCGACAATCTGGCCGTCGACCGCGTCCATGAGCGTGCCGGCGCCGAGCAGTGACGCGACCCGCAGGTGTACCCGAGTAAACGGGAGCCGCTCCAGTCGGTCTAATAGGCTCTCGGCGCGCGCCAATGGCACAGTCACTGGATGCATGGCACGGGAGGGCGGAGGCGAGCTATCGTCCATGACAACTCCAGAGGAAGATATCGGCAAGAGCTAATCAGCGGCACAACGTCTCGGCGAACCAGTCCGCGACCAGAGCATGCAGCTGAGCCTGATGGTTATGAATACAGTGATGACCATCCTCAAACATCAAAAACTTCTTCGCCGGCGAGTCGAGGCGGTCGACAAGCCGCAACATGTCATCGTTCTCGACCTTGACATCTTTGTTTCCATGGACAATCAAGACCGGGCATTGCATGACCAGTTCACCGGTATCCAGCCCGAGCGAGTCCACGACCCGCCAGCTGGTCTCGTCGTCAGCGCCACACATGGCCTTCATCTTTCTGAATGCGCCGGGATCCTGCGTGAGGCGCTTTCGCAACGTCGGGCCGCCGCCGTTGTTGCAGCAGGCCGAGACCCGATCATCGTTGGCCGCAACGTGCACAGCTATGGCACCTCCTTCGCTGTTGCCCCAGATACCGACCGGCATCGGCTGGCGTTGGTGTTCAAGGACATAGCTGATCGCCGCCTGGTAGACACCGACAAATTCCTCGCCCAGGTAGTGGCGGTTCGCCATGCGGGTGACCCCCTGCCCAGGGCCATCCAGCACCAGCGCGGCCAGGCCACGCTCGGCAAGCGCCTGCGCGGGACCGTGACAGGCGTCGGCCCAGCCCTCCAGCCCACCGAAGATCACTACGGTGCAGCTGTCGCCGGGCTTGTCCGGCCGGACGAGCCACCCGGCCAGGTCACCGTGAGGATGCGGGACCCACACACGGCTGTAGCGCTCATCGTCCTCGATCGACATCTCGAACAGCTCGGTGGCTCGGCAATAGGTTTCACGTCTCGCATCCGTGTCACATTCGTCCAACACCTGCGAGATACGCAGGGCGGCGGACGCACGCCTCAGGCTCTGCCGCTTTGTCGCGGACGAGAGCGCCGAAACCGGAGATCGAATCAACGCGTGCGCTCGTTCGGCGACCGCAATGCTGGCCGCACGCCAATCCGCACCCTCTTCGACCAGGGATCTCAGTAACGAGGCATCACCAAGTTCCATGCCGTATCCCACAAGACGTTGCACAGTGAACGCGTTCAATATCTGCTGACGGGCCGAGCGGCCGGCGGACGATCTGTCGAGATCAAGGCTCGGTAGCCCGCCTATCGAATGCGGGAGGTGATTGGTCGCAGATGCTGTCATGCTGCCCTCATTCTTGGTCCCGCGTCGTCGCGGCTTCGGAGAATCAACCGCTAGATGTTCACAGCTCCGCCCGTCACATCGATGCACGCACCATTGATGTAGCTCGCCTCAGGTGAGCACAGAAATACGATCGCCGCCGCCTGTTCTTCAGGCTCGGCCAGCCGCTGCGCCGGATGCTCTTTCCGCACCGACTCAAGCCGGTCTCCGTATCCGGCCAGCACCCGAGGGGAGACGGTCACAGACGGAGCGGTGGCGTTGATCGTGACACCGGTGGCGGCCACCTCCCGAGCAACATGCCTGGTGAGGCCCACGACACCGGCCTTCGCCGCGGCGTACGCGGGCGAGGTGACCCGGACCGGCATTCGTCCGGCTTCACTGGAGACGGTCACGATGCGGCCCCAGCCGCGCTCAATCATGCTCGGTAGGCACGCGCGAACTCCTAGGAAAACAGACCTGAGGTTGACGGCTTGGAGCCGATCCCATTCGGCGGCCGACATGTCCGTTATCCGGCTTACTTTGGTCATTCCGCCGGCCGCCTGCACAAGAATGTCAACAGGACCGAAGGAGCTTCGAGCCAGCTCGAAAAGACCCTCCACGTTGGACTCTTCGGCGACATCACCGAATGCAATGACTGCCATGCCGCCCGAGTCCACAATGTGCTGAACGACTTCCTCGCCGCCTTCGTCCGGCTGGTATGTTGCGGCCAGCACAGCTACGCCCTTCTTTGCCAGCAGCTTCGCGGTCGCGGCTCCGATGCCAGCGCCGCTTCCGGTTACTACGGCAACCTTGCCCAACCATTGCTCACGCCAGCTCATCTTCGCTTCTCCGCTGTTCGCTAAAGAGTATTGACCGTGGCTCCGAGCAGTGTCGGGGAATTGGTTACCCCAGGACGTCCGGCTCTTCTGAGATCACCATGTCGGAGAGGATCTCGAAGCTGAACCGCGCCACGTCAGGGTTGCCGAACTGCTTGTGCGCAACGGTCGCCTGTTCCGGCGAAAGGGTCAGTGGGGTGCCCGCCGCCTGGGCGACCAGCTGCATCTGGCAGCAGCGATCCAATGTTATGAACCACCAAGCCGCCTCCTCGACGGAGCCGCCAACCGTGATGAGGCCATGATGTTGGAGGATGGCCGCTCGTTTCGAGCCGAGCGCACGGGCTATTCTGTGACTCTGGTCGTCCTCCAGGATCGCGCCGTCCCAGTCGCTGTAGAGAACGTGATCGTCGAAAAATGCACAGGATTCTTGCACTATCGGCAGAAGCATGCTTCCCATTGCCGAGAATGCGCGGCCGTAGATCGTGTGCGTATGCGCCGCCGCGATCACATCCGGTCGTGCCCGATGGATGGCGGAATGAACTTGGTACGCGACTTTGTTCACTCCCCACGATCCGATTGCCACCTCCCCCGCACTGTCGACGAGGACCAGGTCGCTCATCTTCACTCTCGAAAAGTGCAGCCCGTGCGGGTTGACCCAGAAATGATCCTCCAGTAGCGGGTCGCGGACAGTGACATGACCGGCGAGGCCTTCGTCGTACCCCGCGCGCGCGAAGATGCGCAGCGCAACGGCGAGCATCTTCTTGCGATGCTGGCGCTCATCTTCCGCACTCTCGAATTTCTTTGCCTCGGGAAGCTCCAACAGCTTGACGTCAGATCCCTCGAGCTGATCATTAGTCGACATCCGCCAACCTACCTTTGCAGTTGATATTCCCCGTGCGCCATGCTCTGCTCAACGCCCACCGGCGCCGGTCAGCTGGCGCGTCCTGTCGACCGCCATCGCCGCATACGCCAACACGTACTCGGTCGCCGCATCGACGTCCCTGTCCAGGAGCGCTTTCAGCAGGTCGCGTTGTACCTCGATGAGCTGGGGCGCGCACTGATTCGTGCCGGCCTGAGTACGTGCCAGTAGCGGTCCCAGATCCAGCCGGTCGAGCGCCGACGTGATCACGGGGTTCGACGCGAGCTCAACGATCGCTCGGTGGAAGTCGGCGTTCGCGCTGAAGAAGCCGTCGATATCAACAAGGACATCCTCCGAGCGGAGTTCGTCCATGCGCGCGAATTTCCGGGCGACGGTGCGGAGCTCTCGGTCGCCGACACCCGCCAGTGCAACGGCAATGACACCGGCTTCGAGGACGCCCCGGGCGGATACCGCCTTCTGGGTGGCTCGAGGATCGGATGCGGCGGCATCCGGAGAAGGATGCAGGCGGCCGAAGCTGCCCCGGAAGTACGCGAGTGGCTCTCCGGCGGAGGCGAAAGCGTCGACAACCCTGCCCACCAGGATCATGTGCGTACCCGCGTCGACGGTTTCGCGGACCTCACACTCGAGGTAGGCCAGCGCCTCTCCAAGTACCGGCATGGACAGCGCGCCGTTTGTGGTGGCCACGCCGGCGAACTTGTTCTCGCTCGGGCGCGCGAATTGCCGGGCCACGTGCTCCTGGCCCGCGCGCAGCACGTTGACCACGAATCCCCCCGCGGCACGGATAGCCGCGGCCGTCGGCGCCGACCGATTTACGCAAGCCAGCATCATCGGCGGATCGGCGGAGAGCGAGGTCACCGAGCTCGCCGTCATTCCGTGCGGCTTGCCCTCAGCCGCACATGTGATGACCGTGACGCCACTAGCAAGGTGGCCGACGACGCTTCTGAAGGTGGCGCCATCGATGTCGGCCACGGGGTCCGGTGCGCTCGGCATGCCGCGCTCCTCTCCGACCAGCTCCCTCGGCCTGACGAGCGCGAGGTCCGGCGTGAGTCTCGGGCCGGCCTGCGCAGTAGACAGCCGTTTGGCACGCGCAGCGAAGTTGAGTCTGCGTCACATTTGCCACGCGCACTTGGCGGAAACCGTGAACCAGTTCACCGACGTGATGTCCGATCCTGTCCGGCGTGACAGCAGACGGCCGAGGCGCCTGAGACAGTGCGAGATGAGGCAGTGCGATGCAACGCAGCATTGATCGGATCCTGACCACCCACACCGGAAGCCTGCCGCGGAACGCGGAGCTGCTCGAGGTGCTGTCGACCTGGACGCCGGAGACCGCGGAGGAGATCAGATCGTCGCCGCTCGTCGCGGAGGCGGTCAGCGACGTCGTGGCCCGGCAGGCCGCGGCCGGGATCGACATCGTCAGCGACGGCGACCAGGGCAAACCCGGCTTCTGCAACTACCTCTCCGCCCGGATGGACGGGATCTGCGGGCAGGCCGACCCGTGGACGATCCGCGACCTCGCCACCGTCCCGGAGCTGTTCGCGTTCTACTTCTCCGGCGAGACCACACCACACTCCGGCATGCCCGCGTGCGAAGGCGAGCTCCGCTACCACGGCGAGGACGCCGTCCATGCCGATCTCGCCATCCTGCGGGCGGCCATGCGCTCGGCCGGGGCCGAACGCGGGTTCGTCACGGCCCCGGCGCCCGGCTGCATCGCCACCCACATGACCGGGCGGCACTACGACGGTTACGAGTCCTATCTCTTCGCCGCCGCCGAGGCGATGCGTCCCGAGTACGCGGCCATCGCAACCTCCGGGGTAACCCTGCAGCTGGACTCCCCCGACCTCGGCATCGCCGGCCACACCGACTTCTGGATGAGCGACTTCATCGAGAAGGTCGGTTTCCGCAGGTACCTCGAGCTCAACGTCGAAGCCATCAACATCGCAACCGAGGGCCTGGACCCCGAGGCGCTGCGCATCCACCTGTGCTGGGGGAACTACGAGGGGCCCCACCACCTCGACACGCCCCTGTCCGAGGTCATCGACATCGTGCTGTCCCGGGCCCGCCCGACCGGTGTCGGATTCGAGGCGGCCAACCCCCGCCACGAGCACGAGTGGGAGATCTTCCGCGACGTCGCGGTGCCCGAGGACAAGGTCCTCGTGCCCGGCGTCATCGACACCACCACCAACTTCGTCGAGCACCCCCGGCTCGTCGCCCAGCGCATCGAGCGCTTCGCGGGACTCGTCGGCAAGGAGCGCGTGGTCGCCGGTACCGACTGCGGGTTCGGCACGTTCGCGGGCGTCGGCTCGGTGTTCGCCGACGTCGCCTGGCTCAAGCTCGGGTCCCTCGTGGAAGGCGCCCGGATCGCGTCGGACCGCCTGTGGTGAGCGCTCGCAGGACCGGCATGGGGACAGGCTTGATGCGCGCGGTCGTCGTGGAAGCGGCCGGCGCAGCACCGGTCGTGCGCTTGGTCGACCGGCCGATGGTCGGTGCGGGCGACGCGCTGGTACGCGTCACCGCCAGCGGTCTGTGCGCGACGGATCTGAAGATCATGGCTGGAGACGTGCCCACCGTCGCGTTCCCGCACATCCTGGGCCACGAGGTGGCCGGGATCGTGGAGGCAGTGGGCGGCGACGCGACCATCGCCGTAGGGACCGCGGTCGCCGTGCCCATGTTCGCGCCGTGCGGTCGATGCATTCCGTGTCGATCGGGGATCGACCAGCTGTGTGCCGACGGAGGCGGCCAGGTCGGATTCGACCGGCCGGGCGGCCTCGCCGAGTACATCGTCGTGCCCGCGCGGGTCCTGCTCCCCCTGCCCGCCGGCGTAGCCGCGATCCACGCGGCGCTGATCGGTGACTGCCTCTCGACGGTGTGGAATGCCGTACGGAAGGCACGCCCCGAAGCTGGGGAGACAGCCGTCGTGGTCGGCGCGGGCGGCATTGGCCTGCACGTCGTGCAGGAACTGCACCGTCGCGGTACCAAAGTGGTCGTCATTGAGCCGGATCGGGCTCGACGCCGCCTGGCCCGGCTACTCGGCGCCACAGCGGGCATCGATCCCGGCGACGAACTCAACGTGGCATCGGCCATCGAGGACGCGGGACTGCGGCAGCCGACTGTGCTGGTCGACTGCGCGGGGCGGTCAGCCATTGCCTGGGAGATGCTGGCGCCAGGCGCTCGCGTGGTCGTCGTGGGCTACCGTCCGGACGCGGTGCTCGAGGTACCGGTCCTCACGTTTCTGGGCAACCAGATATCCCTGTTCGGCGTCCGCGCGGCCAGCCGCACGGACGCCGAGGAGGCGCTCGACGCGTTGGCGTCGGGGCTGATCGAACCTGTGATCTCCCGGACGGCTTCGCTGGACGACGCGCCGGCGGTGCTCGGTGAGCTCGCCGCGGGATCGCTCCTCGGGCGCGCCGTCGTCGTCCCGTGAACGATCCCGCCCGGACTCGACGCCGGTCGGACTGACACAAAATGCCACATCCGTCGTCGCATTCTCACGCAAGAGAGCACTGACGGGCGCCACCGGCGGCCCTTGAATGAAGCAGGTCTCAATGACTCACATCGAAGGGCCACACCGATGAGACTGGGGTATTTCGCGATGCCCATGCATCCGGGCGATCGCGCATGGCAGGAAACCCTGCGGGAGGATCGACAAGCCGTGATCCTCGCGGACCGGCTCGGCTACCACGATGCGTTCATCGGCGAGCATCTCACCGATCGCCTGGAAAATATCACCAACAGTATGCTGTTCCTGGCGACGCTGATCTCGGAAACGACGTCGATCCGCCTGGCCACCGGGACGACCAACCTTTCCCATACACATCCCGCGCTGATCGCCGCCAGTGCCGCCATGTTCGACCACCTGGCGAACGGCAGGTTCATTCTCGGCGTGAGCCCAGGCGCACTTGCCTCGGACGCCGAACTGCTCGGCATCCTGGACGAGGATCGCAACGCGATGTTCGCCGAAGCCATCGACGTGATCACCGAGCTGTGGTCCAGGAAGCCCCCTTACGACATCGGCGCCCCCGGCGACCGGTTCCACGTGACCACCGCCCGGACCACGGATCTGGCCCGGGGCATCGGCGCGGTCCACCCGCCCCTTCAACAGCCCCGCCCAGAAATAGTGGGGACCGTGGTGGCCCCGTACTCGAAAGGGATCATCGCCATGGGCGCGCGAGGGTTCCATCCCCTTTCGGCCAACTTCTTGCT
>Ga0137412_10001708_pt1 | contig 17197 bp, 13 predicted proteins | sample CZODoug2_1_16fun_FD_122160 | JGI IMG/M metagenome (GOLD analysis project Ga0137412, IMG submission 122160) | Vadose zone soil fungal communities from Angelo Coast Range Reserve, California, USA - CZODoug2_1_16fungal (Hybrid Assembly) | ecosystem: Environmental > Terrestrial > Soil > Vadose zone...
TGCGCGAGCCGCCACAGTGGTCCGCCGAGCCGCGGCGCGGCGCAACGACCGAGCAGGCCCGCCTGACGATTCGAGCCGCCAACCTGCACAACCTGCGCCAGCTCGACGTCGAGATCCCGCTGGCACGGCTGACGGTCGTCACCGGCGTCTCGGGAAGCGGCAAATCGACGCTGGCGCGCGATGTGCTGCTGACCAACTTGCGCGCGGCGATCGGTACGCGCGACCGGCGCAAGGGGCGCCGGCAAGAGGAGTCGACGGCGGAGCCGGAATGGAAAGGCTGCGCAGGTATCGATGGCTGGACGCGCGTGGCGCGGGTGCTCGAGGTCGACCAGACCCCGATCGGGAAAACCCCGCGCTCCTGCCCGGCGACCTATGTCGGTTTCTGGGACGCGATCCGCAAGCGCTTCGCCGACACCGCCGAGGCGCGTATCCGCGGCTACGGCCCCGGACGCTTCTCGTTCAACACCACGGGCGGGCGCTGCGCCGCCTGCGAAGGTCAGGGCATGCGCACCATCGAAATGAATTTCCTGCCCGACGTGAAGGTGGTCTGCGACAGCTGCGGCGGCCGCCGCTTCGACCGCGCCACGCTGGAGGTGCGCTGGCGCGAACGCACGATCGGCGACGTGCTGTCGATGCCGGTGGACGAGGCGGTCGAGTTTTTCTCCGCGACGCCGTCGATTGCGCACCCGCTGGCGCTGCTGCGCGACGTTGGACTCGGCTATTTAACGTTGGGGCAAGCCTCCCCGACGCTCTCCGGCGGCGAGGCACAGCGCATCAAGCTGGTGACCGAGCTGGCACGCGCGCGCACCGTCGACAGTCAAACCGATACCACACTGTATGTACTGGACGAACCGACTGTCGGACTGTCGATGGCTGACATCGAGCAGTTGCTGGCGGTGGTGCATCGTCTGGTCGATAGCGGCAACACGGTGGTCGTGATCGAGCACAACCTGGACGTGATCGCCGATGCCGACTGGATCGTCGATCTGGGCCCCGAGGGCGGCGCGGCGGGCGGACGACTGGTCGCTCAGGGCAACCCGGCGCACATCGCGCGCTGCGATTCGCCGACCGGTGCCGCGCTGCGCGCACGACTCGCTCGCTCGACCTGAGGAGCGCGCAGCGCGCGTCAGGCTTCGCTCGCCGCAAGTGACGTTGCCTCGCATGCGTTCCACTTGAGCGCGGTTCCTGAGGTACTTCACGCACATAAGCTGAAGGCTTTCTCGCATGCTGACTCACGCTAATTTACGTCCTGGCAGCCGGCTCATCCTTTCGACTGCCTGCAAGTGACTGTGGCATTGCGTTGTCTCACCGTACCATGGGTTCATCTTGCCCCTGGGCAGCCTTGTTCGAGATCCAACCCGTGGTCCAACCTCTGATGCGCCGCCTGATTGCTTTCGGAATCGCGGGTGTTCAAATCACTCTGCTGGGCGCTTGCGCCACCTTGACCGGGGACCCGACCCAGATCCTGCACATCGAAACCGTCGACGAGCACGGACGCGTGGTCGAGGGGATGCGTTGCCACTTGACCAACGGCTCGTCCGACTATTTCGGCGATTCGCCGATGTTCGAAGTCGAGGTGCACCGGTCGGCCTCCGACCTTCAGATCGCCTGCCACCTGGGCAACCGGATCGCCGAAGGCACGGCCGTTTCGCGTGGCGGGGTTCGCGGCGCGGCGAACATGCTGCTGCCGGGCGGCACCGCCTACATGGTGATCGACCACTTGACCGGGTACCGCTATACGTACCCGACCTGGTTGAGGCTGCAGGTCGGGCAGAAGCTTGTGTTCGATGCCAGCGACGACATCAGCGGAAAGCCGGTGCCCGGCGTGCGGGCGGATACCGCGCGCGCGATTCCGGTCGCCGACTCGCCGAGCATCCAGCACGCTCTCGTCCGAACGGATTAGGCGCGCGTCCAGGTCAGAGATCTCCAGTCCCGGGTCCCGGCTCCGACATATCGGATATGGCGGACTTCCGGGACCAATCGATGAATCGAATCTTGCATGCCTGCGCGTACCTCGCGCTCGCGCTCTGGCTTGGCGGCTGCTCAACCTTGACCGGTGATTTTCACCAAAAGCTGCAGATCGAGGCGGTGGACGCCCAGAATCTCCCGGTCGAAGGCATGCTGTGCCGGGTGGGAAGTGGGGAATCGGCCAAGGTCGTCAAGACGCCCGCGCACGATGTCCAGGTGCGCCGTTCCGCCGTGGCGCTGACGATCGAATGTCAGCGCGACGCCCTGCTGGCCACGGCCACCGTCCAGCCGCGGCGCGAACGCATGGAAGAAGCGCTGCTGCCGTTCGGGTCGGTTGGCGTCTTCATCGATCACCTGAGCGGATCGCTGTACTCGTATCCGACCGCACTGCGCCTGCGCGTTGGTCAGCACGTGGTGCTCGAGCACGGCGGCCAGGCGCAGGAAGCAAGCTCGGATTCGATTGCGCCGCCGACCGAGGCAGCCAGTGCCGCTGCGCATACGGTCGAGTCCACAGCGCTGCAGCCGGCTGTGGCAAGGGCGCCCGTGGCGAGCGCGGCCGCGGTCACGGTGCCCTCCTCCACTAGAGCGGCGCCCAAGACCCCTTCATCGCCGGCTGCCCCCAAACAGCCGATCAAGACCACGAGCGTTGCGGCGGCAACCCCGAGGCCGAGCCCCGCCGCCGGGCAGAAGCTCGCCCTGACGGCTGCGGCAGCGGCAGCGGTCGCCGCACCGCCGGTGGTGCACAGCGCCCCGGCGAACTGGTAACCCGATCAGCGCTAGCTGGAGCCGGAGGCGGCCGCCCCGCAGCCGGCGATCGGTTCCTTGTAGTTGACCCGCGGCTCGAAGTCTTGCTGCAGGCCATTGGCCCGCTTGGCCTCGAACCAGTAGCGCATGCAGGGCTCCACATCCACCTCGAGCACCTTCTGCGGACTGTAGGTGAACCCGGCTAGAGGCCGGGTTTGGAAGACAATCCGATGTCGACCCGGATCGACCTTGATGCGTGAGTTGTAGGCGTAGGAGTTGCCGTCGACCGAAAGAATCACGGTGTCGTACGTATCCAGTTCGACCCGACTCCAGCGCTCGCCGTCCAGAAACGAAAATTTCTCCGAGCTGCTGGCGCATCCGCCAAGTCCCGCGAGCGCGACACAACATGCCAGCAACACCGCCGCATCCGGCCTGATCCAATGTGAACTCATAGCCCACCTCCGAAAGACGCCCTGTGAGATTGCCCACGTCGTACCTCGTAAGCTAGCAGAAGCTTGGCGGTTCTGCCGTAACCAATGTTTGCACGCGATCCGCGCGGCGCCGCCGACCCGGTGCCGCGGGCTGTATGACCCTGCTGAATGTATAGTCAGTGCATGAAACGAATCCTCGACTGGACCGTCGCTCCGTGGGCCGCGAACCTGGCCGCGGCGCCTGCCGGAGGCGCGGCCGAGGGCCGGGGGGACCGGGTCGAACTGGACGACGCCGAGTGGGCCCGGCGTCTGGGTCCCGAGCGGTACAAAGTTTTGCGGCACGAGGGCACCGAGCCAGCGTTTAGCAGCGCACTGAACGACGAGAAGCGCCGGGGCATGTTTCTCTGCGCTGGGTGCGGCCAGGCGCTGTTCGCCAGCGAGGCGAAGTTCGACAGCGGAACCGGCTGGCCGAGCTTTTTCCAGGCGCTGCCCGGCGCGGTCCAGACCAAGCGCGATTTCCGCCTGATCTGGCCGCGCACCGAGTATCACTGTGCGCGCTGCGGGGGCCACCAGGGACACGTTTTCGACGACGGCCCCGCGCCGAGCGGCAAGCGCTTCTGCAACAACGGGGTGGCGCTGAACTTCGAGGCGACCGAAGGGGGCTAATTTCTCCCGCGGTCCACCTCACCCTCACCCTGCCCTCTACCGCTTGCGAGAGAGGGTCCATCTGCCTGCCCTCGCCCGCTTGCGGGAGAGGAGCCGGGGGTTAGGGTGGCAGAAGGGCCTGGGAAGTCATCGGCAGGATCGGCGAGCGGCGTCAGAACCTGCCTGAGCACGCGCTCCAGCGGCCACCGACAATCAGCACTGCCAGCGCCAGCGCCAGGCCGATCAGCGCCAGCACCCACTGTCCCAGCCCGAACACGACACCCAGCGCAGCCGTGACCAATACGGTCGCTGCGGTGGTCAGGCCATGCACGCGCACACCCGGGCCATCGCGCAGGATGACGCCCGCTCCGATAAATCCGACGCCCGTCAGGACGCCCTGGATCACGCCCTGCAGCACCCGACTGGCTGCTTCTGGGCTGACCAGGGAAGACCCGATGCCGGTGGCTGCCAGCGTCACCACGGCTGCACTCAGGCCGACCAGGCCCAGCGTGCGCATGCCGGTCGGCTTGCCATGCAGTTCCCGGTTCAGCCCGAGCAGCATGCTGCCCAGCAGGGCCGCACCCAGCCGCAGCGCGACATCAGTCCAACCGTTCATCGCGCTCTGAGCTCGCACAGGTTGGCCAGCCGCGCATCGCGCCGGCGCCAGGCGCTGCGGAACTTGCGGAACGCCGCCGTGTTTTTCGAGTCGGCGCGACGCGCAGCATCGAGCCACGGGTGCGGCCGCAGCAACAGCTGATGTCCAAACTCGATCATCGGATCCGGGCCGGTGCAGCCGATCCGACCGGCGCCGCGCAGCTGCGCCCAGGCAGCCACCTCGGCCATCTCGCCCAGGGTCTGGGCCAGTCGCCTGGGCTGACGTGTCAGGTGGTCGAGCGCCACGCGGTCCTCGACCGGCTGCAATTCGCGCACCACGAACGCGCGGCCACCGATCGGCATCGCGGTCAAATACGCCGGGCAGGCCGCCTGGCACAGGTCCTGCACCGTCACCACTCGCTGCGCCTCATCAAGCCAGGCGACCTGCTTGAAGCCCGGCATGGCGGCCGCGGCGGACGATGGTGCGGCCAGCTTGAAGTCGATCAGCGCATTGCGATCCGGGTCGCCGCGACCACGCACCAGCACCACATAGCGCGCCAGACCCAGGCTGCCCATCCCCGCGACGCGCCGCGCGAAGTCGCGCGGCCGGAAAAACTCGGGGCTTTCGTACAGCTGCCCCAGAGCGCTGAGCGCTGCGGCCAGCCGGTCCCGCAGTTCGGCGTCCTGCGGGAATGGCAGCAGACGCAGGTTGTCGATCAGGAAGCGTCGCCGTCCGCGCTGCAGCTCGGTGCGCCGCGCCAGCAGGTCGCGCCGGCGCCGCGTCATGACCTGCTCGAGCAGCGCCTGGATCGGCCCGCGCGCAGTGTCGCGCTCCAGCCAGAAGGGCTTGCCGCGCGCCAGGCCGGCCGCGTAGCGCGCCAGCGCACGATCCGCCACCTCACCGGCCGCCTGGCGCGCAAGCCCCAGTTTGGGCGCCGAAGCCAGGATGCTGGCCAGGAAGCGGAGCAGATCCACCGACACCGGCAAGCGTGCCGCTTCGTCGAAGTCGTTCAGGTCGAAATACACGAGTCGGTTCAGCCCGCGAAAGCACCCGAAGTTGCTCAAGTGCAGGTCGCCGCACACCCAGCCGATCGGCGCCGGCGGCAGGGCGGCCAGGTCCAACGCAGCATGCGCAACGGGCGCCGACGCACGCAGGAATGCGAACGGGTCAGCCGCCATCGCTTCGAACTTGCGAGAAAGCAGCAGCGGGTCGCGCCCGCGGTTGATCGCCGCGATCGAGTCGACCGGATCCGATGCGACCGGGCGAGGCCTCATGGGACAGAGGGCTTCAGAATCAGCGTCAGCGCCGGGTTGGCCGGGGGCTCGATCGGGCGATATTGCACCTTGCGCCACGGTTCGAGCAGATCGCCGAACTGCGGCGAAAACGGATTGCCGGACTGGCCGGGTGCGAACATCCAAACACCGGTAGCGCCGACCGCAAGGTCATAGATCATCCGGCAGCTCGCTCCGGCGCGTGCCTCGAACGGCCGCTCACCGCGCAGGCGCAACACCCCCACGTCCACCGTGTCGCCATCACCCGGCTGCGGCGCGCGTTGTTCGAACCAACCGCGCAGCAGCGGCACACTGGAGAACGGTCGATGTTCGAACACGGCCGGGTGCCGGCTGCCCCAGCGCAGCGGGTCCAGATCGCGAGGCTCGCGCGCCAGCTCGCCGGCCGCCTGGTCGAGAGACTCGGCCGCCAGGGTCAGACAATCCTGGTGCCGTTCGGGTGTACCCACCTCGTCGCACCAGCGGCGCGCACGAGCCTGCCCGGTCAGCACGCCCAGCATGGCCCCGGTGAGCGGTACCGGCTCGACCAGATCGGGCGCCAGCGAGCCCAGGTCGTCGTCGAAGATGCGCTGCTTGAGCCGGCGCATCCACGCCTGGTAGATCAACGGCTCCGGGGCATCGGCGCGCATGGCGCCGTCCCAGGCGCGCAGGCGCTGCAGCGCTGCACGCCCGACCGGGGTGGTCGGAGCGGTGCCGGCCAGCGCCTGCAGCAGTTCGCGCGCCGCCAGCGACGTGACGTCGGCCTGGATGCGCTGAAACGAGCCGATATCGTGCCGCGTCTGCGCGGCCAGCAGCTGCTCGATTCGATGGGCGCGATACGGTGCCTTCCATTCCATCGTCAGGAAGCCCCGGTATCCCGGCGGCGTGATCTTCTGGTTGGCAGTCACGATCATCGCCTGCGCAGGATCCAGGCTGTGCGGCAACTCGGCCGGATTGATCCAGCCTTGCCAGTCGTAACGTGCGTCCCAGCCCGGCGAGGGCGCCAATCCGTATAGATCATTATCGGCACGACGCACCGGGACACGCCCCGCGACCTGGAACCCAATGTGGCCGTCGTCGCTCGCGTACACGACGTTCTGCACGACCAGGGTCAGGCCGTGCAGTGCCCGCTCGAACTGCGCGGCATTGCCGGCGCGGTTCATGCCCCGGAATGCGCGCAGCGTGGTGTCGCCCGACTCCAGAGCGGTCCAGCGCAAGGCCAGTACGAAGGCATCGCGCTCCCCGGACGGCGGCAAGGCCGCGTCGGCAGCGGCCAGTGCGCCCGAGATCACCGGCCCGTGGCGCGTGCCGCGCACCGTCATCGCGACCGGATCTGCGCCGCGTACCTCGATTGACTCGACCCGGGTCTGGAACCGCGCGTAGCCGCCGGGCGTCTGGTACTGGTCCGGATGGTCCGGATCGACGCGTTCAATGTAAAGATCCTGCGTGTCGGCGTAGGTCGTGGTGAATCCCCAGGCGACGTGGTCGTTGCGGCCCAGCACCACGAAGGGGACCCCGGGCAGTGTGGCGCCGAACACGTCCAGGCCCGGCGCCCGCAGCCTGGCGAAGTACCAGACCGAAGGCGTCGACAGCGCCAGGTGCGGATCATTGGCCAGCAGGGGCCGGCCGCTGACGGTACGCGATCCCCCGACCACCCAGCTATTCGAACCCTGGGCCTGCGCCGTGCCGATACCCGCGTCGGGCGAAAGTTGCGCCAGCAGCCGGGCCTGGGTCGCCAGTGCCGGGCGCGGCAATCCGAGGCGACGATACAGATCCACGTAATCGGCAGTGACCGGGGCCGACGGGTCCCACGACGGCAGGAAGTCGTCGATCTCGGCCTTGCTGAACCGGGCCGCAAGTCGCAAGCGCGTCAGTTCGTTACGCATGGCTTCGGAGGACAGATCCCAGGCCATCATCAGCGTCCAGGCCAGAACGTCCGCCGGCAGCCAGTGTGCCGGACGCGGCGCTCGCAGCAACAGGAATTCAGCCGGCAGCAAATCGTGATGGCCGTCCAGATACGCGTTGATGCCGGCGCAATAAGCATCGAGCAAGGCGCGCGTTTCCGGATCGAGCTCCTGCGCCATCGCCTGCGCCTGCCGGTAGATCCCGACGGTCCGCAGGAACCGGTCGGTGTCGACCCCGGCTGGTCCGACGATCTCCGAGATGCGGCCCTGGCCGATGCGGCGATTGAATTCGATCTGCCAGAGGCGGTCCTGCGCATGCACGAACCCGAGCGCGAACAGCGCGTCGGCCTCGGTCTGCGCCGAGATGGTCGGAACCCCGGCGCCGTCGCGGGTGATTCGCACCGGGCGCGAGAGCGTACCCACGAGCAGCGTTCCCTCGTGTTCAGGCAGACTCGCCTGTCGGTACCAGAGCAACAATCCGACCATTGCGACCAGCACGATCGACAGCACGGCCAACGCCCAGCGTACGACTCGCATTTATGAAGATTTCAACGGGAAAGCCGACGGCGTTGTTCTCAACGTTTCTTCGGAACGTCCATATGGGAGGGCGCGCGGGCGACCGCTGAGATTATGCAGCCCCCCCGAGCAAACGGGTGCTGCGGCGCATACCTCGGGCCGGGGGTGCGTCCGGGCCCGATTCGCGGCTGCCCGAATCCAGTATGCTGCGCGGCAGTTGGCCCGGATCCGGCGCGGGCCGCATGTTCATTGCCTTTTCTGCGCGGGCCTCCGATGAAAGATCCGACTCCTCCGATCGAACAAGCGCGCTGGAGCGTCGAGCAGGTCGCCGCGCTGTTCGAGCGGCCGTTCAACGACCTGCTGTTCCAGGCGCAGTCGGTGCACCGGCGCCATTTCGAGCCGAATGCGGTGCAGATCAGCACGCTGCTGTCGATCAAGACCGGTGGCTGCCCGGAGAACTGCGGCTATTGCTCGCAATCGGCACACCACAAGAGCGGCCTGCAGCGCGAGCCTCTGATGTCGCGCGAGCGCGTGCTGGATGCGGCCAGCAAGGCGCAACGGGCCGGCGCGACTCGATTTTGCATGGGCGCGGCCTGGCGCGGTCCAAATGACTCGGAGCTTCAACAGGTGATCGAGTTGGTCAAGGGCGTGCGCGGTCTCGGAATGGAGACCTGCGTCACCCTGGGCATGCTGCGCCCGGGGCAGGCCGAGCAACTCAGGGACGCGGGGCTCGATTATTACAACCACAACCTGGATACCGCACGCGATTTTTACGGCGCCATTGTCACCACACACCACTACCAGGACCGCCTGGACACGCTGGAACGGGTGCGCAAGGCCGGCGTCAAGGTGTGCTGCGGAGGCATTGTCGGCATGGGCGAGAGCCGCACGCATCGGGCGTCGCTGATCGCCGAGCTGGCCAGCCTGGATCCGCCACCCGAATCGGTGCCGATCAACCTTCTGGTGCCGATCGACGGCACACCGCTATCGCACACCGAGCCCCTGGATCCGATCGAGTTCGTTCGGACCATCGCCGTGGCGCGCATCGCGATGCCCACCAGCGTGGTTCGTCTGTCGGCCGGTCGCAGCTCGATGCCGGACGCGGTGCAGGCGCTGTGCTTCCTGGCCGGAGCCAATTCGATCTTCTACGGCGACCGCCTGCTGACCACTGGAAACCCGAGCACCGATTCGGACCGCCAGCTGTTTGAGCGGCTCGGATTGCACGCGACCGAGCTGAAAGCCTCCGCGTCCTGAAGGCCGCGCGGGCCGTCGGCGCGCTGCGGGCGAGCTTCAGGACACGAGCGGTGCGGCTTGGCCTGCCGTGATACCAAGATGGCCGGCGATCCGATCGATGCTCAGCACCGGCAACAGATGCTCGTGCTCGGGGCCATCGACGCTGATGACGCTGTCGGCCAGGGCGCTCTGGCCGGCCAGAAACGCCGGCATCGGGTGCAGGCGCGTGAGCGCGATCTCGGGTATTTCGCCGAGCCCGTCGGCAACGATGCCAAAGTAGCTGTTTTCACCTTTCTTCAAGATGTTGATCTGGTGCTGCACGCCGGCCCAGGCCGGGCCCGCATCGGCCGCATCGCGGATGTCGTAGACGGCAACGGGCGCGCCCTGGTACATCAGGTAGCCGGCGAAACTGGGCCCGGTTCCCGGCACCCGCGTCAGGTGGACCATTTCCATGGCCTCCACCACGTGCTCGGAGCGCAAGCCGAACCAGGTCCGACCGATGGGAAAGGTTGCGATCTCGACGGTTTCGCCGGCGCCGGCGCGGTCCGAGCGTATCGCCAGATGCGGGGGATCGCCGCGCTGGCCTTGCGCGGCCGCCTCGCACAGCGGCACGAACACCAGCGCGATGATGTCGTTGCGGTACGGATCCTGTTCGCCCTTGTATTCACGGTACCCGCAGGAGACCCGCGCACCCACCGCGAAATAGCGCTCGCCCAGACGCACCACGCAAGCGTGCCCTTGCCGCTCGTCCTGTGCTTGTATCGGGGCCAGGAACCCATCGTCAAATGGCAGCCGGTCTCCCGGACGATAGCGGTCGTCCGAACAAGCGACGATGCCGCCGTTGGCCTCGACGAACAGGCCGAAACAACCCGCGGGCACCTCGCCCGCCTCGTTCTTGGGCAGCGCGTCGCGCAGCATCGCGGCAAACTGTGGCGCCGCATCGAAGACGAGCGCCACTGCGCCGACCACTCGATTCGATTGCGGGGCGCGGATGGCGGCCCCATACACGTAGGTGTGCTGCCCGCCATAGAGCGGCGTGGCAGCGAAGGGCGATACCGCGTAGCCCTGGGAGTCCGGCAGCACCATGATCGAGTGCACCCAGTCTGCATCCACCGTGCGTCCGACCCAATCGGCTGCCGCGGGTTGTGACACTGCCAGAACGAGCCCATGGACATCGAAGACGGCCAGATTGGCATAGACGGTATACAGGCCGTTGATCGTTTGCAGGATCGCCGCGATGCGCGCGGCTGCGTCGGCCGACATCCGGGGCAGCGCCAGCAAATCGCGAAAGTCTGAGGTCAGAGCCCACCAGCGACAGTCGTTGGCGCGCTCGTAAAGATTGCGGTCCATGATGTCGATGGCCAGGGACGCCAGGAACCGACTCTCCTGGAGAATCGACGAGACGACCGTTTCGTGCAGATTGGAAATCGAACGCTCGAATACCTCCTTGGTCCTGGCGCCCGTATTGCTGATTTCACCGAGCAGGATCTTCGAGAACGAGGCATTCAGGGCCTGCTTGGCGCTTCGCTGGCGCACGTTGCCGTTCCACACCGAACGGTTCAGTTCGCGCTGGATTCGCTCGGCCTGAACCGGGATGTTGCGCAGGGCATCTCCAAACAAGGAGGCATTGCTCATCACCGCCTCCAGCAGCGAGGCATCGACGCTGCGCAGCACTTCGGAGGCGTCTTTGTTGAAGGCATGCTGGATCGGGAGCAGGACATGTCCAAACCAGCCCGGCCCCATGTAGCCTTGATATCCCTTGGTCGGGCGAGTCTTGGCAAGGTATTGCTGGGCACCGAAGCGAACGACGCGATAGTCCTCGGCGATCACGGCCTGCACCTTGGCGCCGACCGGAACATGGTAGCGATCGGAACTGGCGACCACCGTTCCGTGGGCGTCAAGCAGGAGGATCACAGACCAGTCGTCCGCGTTCGCCAGGTTGGCGAAGATCCGCTCCATTTCGTTCTCGAAGCGAAAACACAGGCACAGAATGCCCACGGCCGCGCCGCGCGTGTCGGTGACGCGGAAGGAATAGACGAGGGCGCGCTCATGCTTCGGTAGGAAATCGATCGCCCCGTAGGTCTCGACATAGGCGCCTGCCGTGCCGAGCGCTTCGGCCACCAGCGGATGGGTGCTGCACGCGACGTCGACGGTTTCATCCAGACGTGCAAGCACCCTGCCATCGAGGTCGAGCAGGATGATGTCGGAGTAGACCGAGTATTTCGCCACGTACTCGGCGAAGCGGGCACGCAACTGCGCGCGCCCCGCATCCAGCTCTCGCGCATCGGTCGGACTGGACCGATCCGCGCAGCGGGCGATGAACCGGCGAATGTCGTCATCGGTGGCGAGGAACCCGATGTCGGCCGTACGCTCGAACAGGTTGCGCACCAGGATGTCGATGGCGACCTGTGCCTTGGCGCTCATCTCCAGAACGCCCTTGGCCAGAAGTTCCGAACCCAGGTGATCGAGCAGGCTGCCGGTGAGCTCGGTGAAAGCCTGGCGGGTACCGCTCATGTCGGTGCCGGCTCCCGAAAGCTGACCGAGCAGCGTCAGGTTATCCCAGGCCGCCTGCAGATTTTGCAGCACCTTGCGATATTCCTCGACCGCACTCATGTGGCGAATGACGCTGCCGAGGTGCGCTTTCAGTTCGACATTCTTGTGGCGCGACATGGCGTCCCGAGGCCTGGGGCGTGTGGGTTGGGCGTCAAGGCGACTGGCTACGGGCTTCGGCAGCCAGTCTGGCAAGAGTCTTGCGCCGAACGCCCCTCTACAGCCGAGGAAGAACACGGCATTTCGGGGCTGAATTCGCGGGAAACGACCACCGCCCGACCGCCTACGGTCCTGGCGACCGGGCCAGGGGCGGCAATTGCAGCTCGAACCAAGCCGGATCGGGCGAGGACCGCTAGGGCATCATTCCCGGCAGAGAGAGTATCGGCAGCTGTTTAATCGGCTCGGACCGTATCCGATCGCGAATTGCAGCCCGACGCTTCATTCAATGGCATACAAGTTCCCGTCGGTGCTGCCAAAGTAGACGACGCCCGCGACGACCAGCGGGGATGAGAAAATCGAACCGACGCTGAATTGACGATCGGCCGCGATGGCCGGGCCTTCGCGCCAACTCGAGTGATAAAGCAGCGCGCTGTTGAACTTTCGCTCCGAGGTCAGCACCCAGCCCAGGTTGCGCCGCGAGGCGTCGGTCTGAAACTCCCACAGCAACGCGCCGCTGGCCAGATCACGGGCCTCGAGCGTTCCGTTCAGAACGCCCAGCAAGACCACGTCGCCCGCCACCGACGGCGAGGAAAACACGTAGGCCTTGCCTTGTTGCTGTAACACGAGTTTGCCTGTGTCTGCATCGACCACGAGGTACAAACTGGAATCGGAAGTCGCGAAGAACACCTTGCCGCCGCTTACGGCAGGCGAACTGATGACCCAGCTGTCACCCGTCGAAAAACGCCACTTCTCCTTTCCGGTGCGGGCGTCGATCGCATAAAGATTCGAATCGCGGCATCCGGTGTACACCACGCCGTTGACGACGGCCGGGGAAGATTGGAACCCGACCTGGTTGTGAATCAGCGGATCCTCTCCCGATTTGAAGCGCCACCTCTCGTGACCGGTTGCGGCGTCCAGCGCGTACAAATAGCTGTCCCAGCTTCCGAAATACAGGGCGCCGTCGGCGTACGCCGGGGACGCGTGCACCACATCGCCGGTCTGAAACTTCCAGCGCAGCTCACCCGTTGCTGCGTCAAGGGCGTACAAGTTGCCGTCGCCGCTGCCAAAATAGACACCCCCCTGCGCGACCACGGGGCTCGACAGGAAGACGTCGAACGGGTCCGCGATGGTCTGATTCCTGGGCTGGATGCCGTGCAGCCCCTTGGCCTCGAAGCGGCGCTCGCCACCGGTATCGAATTTCCACAGGGTGGCCCCGGTTTGCGCGTCGAGCGCGTAGAACTTGCCGTCGTAGCTGCCCACGTAGACGCGACCCTCGGCAACCGCAGGAGTTGCGGGCACCGGTCCACCCGTGGTTCGCTTCCAGAGCTGGTGTCCCGTCTCGGCGTTGACGGCGTACACGTTGCCGTCGTCGCCGCCGAAGTAGAGCACCTTGTCGTGCCAGACCGGCGACGAGACCACCCGATCGCCTGTTGGAAACTTCCATTTGACGCGGTGGAACTGGCGCGGGGCGCCGCTGGCGTACTGTCCCGAATGCGCGGCGTCGCCTCGAAACATCGGCAATGCGAGAGCGGCATCGGCGGCGAGAAGGCCCAACCCCGCTGCAAGGGCTGCGATGATCTTCACGATTTCCGGTCAGTCGTTGCAACGCTTCTGCGCAGCACCAGAGGCACCTCGAGCGCTCCCATCTGGACGCTGCCCTGGATTTCTCCGGCCTGTGCGCGCCACTGACCCTCGAAAGAGATACCGTTCTGGTGCGACTCGATCTTCAAGAAGTTCTTGTCCTGGACGACGAGGTCGACAGGCACCTGCGTGGTCCTCTTGCCGACGATCACAAATTCAGCGCTCGCCCCTTGCTGGGCGCGATTGATCAGGGTGAGCGTCACCTGGCGCGGGTGACCATCGAAATCGAAGCTGCCGCTCCAGGCGCCTTCGAACTCGTGGCTGACCGCCGTGCTTCTGGGCGCAAGCTCGACCTGGGCGGGCCCGGTCCTGTTCAGGGTGAGGGCTGCCGTGTTTCCCGCTTGACTGAAGTCGCCGGCCATCGAGTCCGCGTCGATCAAATGGGCCTTGACGCGGGGCGGCCCGTCCGCTGACGCGTGCAGGGCTCCGGCCAGAGCGAAGGCGACGCCGGAATCGGTGACCACGATGTCGCCGAGTGCCGCGCCCTTGACCCCCAGTCCCGGGACGATCGCCGACCCTGCCCAGGTCGACGTTTCGTCTTGCGCCAGATCGACAATCAGCTTCATGGGAGCGCCGGGAAGCTGGACCTCACCTTCCCAGCGTCCCTGAGCCTGCGGCGCCGCGTGGCACAGCGTCACAAAGAATCCGAGCGGCACCAGCAATGCATTGGCCCGACCGAGCGCAGCGTTCAATTCGAGGTCTCCATGGGTCGTCCTCGTGCTTCATCACCGGAACAGGCAGGGTATGGAATCAGCGGGCCCCCCGCAACCCTGCGTGTGACGAACCGCCTTTTTCAGAGGGCGAATGCGGATCCGGACGGATCAGCTTGGGGGCGGCAGTTGCAGCTCGAAGGAGGCGGGATCGGGCGAGGCCCGGTACGGCATGATTCCCAGCAGGGGGGCGTCGATGCGCTCGCGCAGGGCCTGGACGTTGTCCTCGAAGCGCGCCATGTGCGGATCGATCGTATTGGCGATCCATCCGGCCAGCCGCAGCGAGCGCGCGGCGATCGCCTGCTGCGACAGCCGGGCGTGGTTCAGGCACCCGAGCCGCATCCCCACCACTAGCACGATCGGAAGCGCCAGCGCGACCGCCAGGTCGCCGGCATCCTCGCGCTCGCTGATCGGCACCAGAAAGCCGCCGACGCCTTCGACCACGATCACGTCGGCGCTGCTGCGCAGTGCGTGGAAGGCCTGAACAATGCTGGAAATCTGGATCCGGACGCCGGACGCCGCAGCCGCCAGATGCGGGGCGATCGGCGGCTCGAACGAGTAAGGATTGACCTGGTTCAGCGGCCCTGGCCAGGAGCTGGCCCGGCGCAAGGCCACCACATCGGGATTGACCGGGCCTTCGGGTGTCGGCTCGACCCCGGCAGCGACCGGCTTCATTCCGAGCGCGCGCAGCCCACGGCCGCGCAGTCGGTGCAGCAGAGCGCAGCTGGCCAGCGTCTTGCCCACACCGGTGTCGGTGCCGGTGACGAACAGACTCGGCAGGGACGGCATGAGCGGCGATGCTACCGAACGCGATCGATCAGCTCCAGCGTACGAGCGGCCAGAAGTCCGCACTGGGCATCGTCGATCACGTAGGGAGGCATGAAGTAGACCGTGTTGCCCAGCGGGCGCAGCAGCAGCTCGCAATCGAGCGCCGCGCTCGAAAAGCGGCGTGCAAACTGCGGCTCGGCATCCTCGACCTCGAAGGCCCAGATCATTCCGGTACGTCTGAAATTGCGTACGCGCGGGTGCTGCGCGATGGGACGGGCCAGTTCGTCGATGCGCCGCGCGCGCGCCCGGTTCGTCTCGATCACCGAATCGTCCTCGAAGATCGACAGCGTGGCGATCGCTGCGGCGCAGGCCAGGGGGTTGCCGGAGTATGAATGCGAATGAAGAAAACCGCGCGCCAGATCGTCGTCGTAGAAGGCGGTGTAGATCGCCGGAGTCGACAGCACGACCGACAGCGGCAGATAGCCTCCGCTGATCCCTTTCGAAAGACAGAGCAGGTCCGGCAGGATCCCGGCCTGTTCACAAGCCAGAAAGGTTCCGGTCCGGCCGCAGCCGACCGCGATCTCGTCGGCGATCAGGTGCACCTGATAGCGATCGCACAGGGCGCGTGCCACGCGCAGGTACTCCGGGTCGTACATGCCCATGGCGTTGGCGCACTGCACCAGCGGCTCGACGATCAGCGCCGCGATCTGCTGGTGCCCGCGCGAAAGTTCCTGCTCCAGCGCGGCCGCGCAGCGGCGCGCGAAATCCCGACTCGATTCGCCCGCGGCAGCCAAACGCCAGTCGGGACTGGGCACCGCAAGGCCGGGCCTGAGCATCGGGGCGTATGCGTCGCGAAACAGCGCCACATCGCTCACCGAGAGCGCTCCGATGGTCTCGCCGTGGTAGGCGCCGGTCAGCGACACAAAGCCGCTCTTGCCCGGCTGGCCCTGGTTGCGCCAAAAATGGTGGCTCATTTTGAGCGCGATCTCGACCGACGAGGAGCCGTCCGAGGCGAAGAAGCAATGTCCGAGGCGGCCGCCAGTCAACGCAGACAGACGCTCCGACAGCGCCACCGCCGGCTCGTGCGTGAAGCCGGCCAGCATCACGTGCTCGAGGCGCTCGAGCTGCGCGGTCACAGCCGCATTGATTCGCGCGTTGGCGTGCCCGAACAGGTTGACCCACCAGGAGCTGATCGCGTCCAGGTAGCGGCGACCCTCGAAGTCGTAGAGCCAGGCTCCTTCGCCGTGCGATACCGGCACCATGGGCAGCCGTTCGTGCAGCTTCATCTGCGTGCACGGATGCCAGACCGAACGCAGCGTGCGGGCGACCAGATCTTGACTCGAGGTCATCAACACCAAAACGCCCCGCCGGGAGCCGGCGGGGCGTTTTCATGGGTTAGCCTGACGATGTCCTACTTTCACAGGAAATACATCCCACTATCATCGGCGCTGAAGCGTTTCACGGTCCTGTTCGGGATGGGAAGGGGTGGTTCCGCCTCGCTATGGTCGTCAGGCTGAAGAAGGACGACCTTTCGGGTGCAGCGCGATCGGAGCGCTGACACCGAAAAGATCCAACTCGGAAGAACCCTCCTTCGCGCTTGCGCGCTTCGAAGGGCCCTGCGCAGCGCGCGAAGCGCGCGGAGCAGGGGCAATGGGTTGCGATCGTTCAAGTCTCAGCCTCGAGAACGAGGCGGCACGGTTATAGGATCAAGCCGCACGGGCAATTAGTACTGGTTAGCTTAAGGCCTCACAGCCCTTCCACATCCAGCCTATCAACGTCCTGGTCTTGGACGACCCTTCAGGGAGGTCAAGCCTCCGGGAAGACTAATCTTCAGGCGAGTTTCCCGCTTAGATGCTTTCAGCGGTTATCTCTTCCGCACATAGCTACCCGGCGATGCCACTGGCGTGACAACCGGTACACCAGAGGTGCGTCCACTCCGGTCCTCTCGTACTAGGAGCAGCCCCCGTCAATCTTCCAGCGCCCACGGCAGATAGGGACCAAACTGTCTCACGACGTTTTAAACCCAGCTCACGTACCTCTTTAAATGGCGAACAGCCATACCCTT
>Ga0137412_10001710_pt1 | contig 17191 bp, 15 predicted proteins | sample CZODoug2_1_16fun_FD_122160 | JGI IMG/M metagenome (GOLD analysis project Ga0137412, IMG submission 122160) | Vadose zone soil fungal communities from Angelo Coast Range Reserve, California, USA - CZODoug2_1_16fungal (Hybrid Assembly) | ecosystem: Environmental > Terrestrial > Soil > Vadose zone...
TGACGCCGCACTCGTCGGGGGTCACCACGGACACGTTCGGCGGCCGCGCCGACGACATCGCCGCCAACATCGTCAGGTTCGCGCGCGGTGAGACGCTACGCAACGTCGTCATTCGTTGATTGCCAAATAATCGCAAATGGGAAGTAATCGCACGATTTACCCGGTTCGTCACACCCATTCGAAGTAACCAGCATTACCAGCGGCCGCTGTGAAACACGTCGAATGCTCTCCTGTAGCCCACAATGTTTGCCGGTGAGGATTTCCCAGCTGCGAACCGGGCGGCCAGCGGCTATTCTTCCTTAGTACGCCTAATTGCCAGACGCGAAGCTTACGAACTGCTGAAAGTTTGGCCCCGGGCAATGATGTGCGGATAGATTCACAACTGAATCAACTATGTTGCCAACGGGCCCGGCAGTGACCGGACGCGCAAGGCTCCGGCCATGGAGCGCAGCTTGCCTGGGACGTGACTACGAAACACATAGAGGACCAGTACGAATGACCCAGGACGCGATCAGCACCAGCGCAGGGCCAGCGCAGGAACCAGCGAGCCCTGCGCGCCGCAAGCGGGTGCGCATCATCGGTCTGGACGGCGTGCGCGGGCTGCTGTGCCTAATGATTGCCATCACGCACGTGACGACGCATTATTCGCCGAAAACCGCGGCGACCTGGCAGACCGGTCTCTTCGGCTTCTCCCTGGTGTACTTCTTCGTACTGAGTGGCTTTCTGTTGTTTTTGCCGTACGTCCGCAATCTCGTCGATGAGCGCGCCGGGATGCCCGACGTCACGGATTACGTCGTCCATCGGTTCGCCAGGATCGTTCCCTGCTATTTGGTGATCTTTCTGTTCGTCAACTACGTCCTGCAGATCGCGTACATCCAGAACCCGGCCATTCAGCCGGTCGGCACCGACGACGGCACCGGCATGATCACCGACCCGGGTCAGCTGATCGCCAACCTCACGCTGATGCAGACGTACTTCCCCGCCTACATCCAGACGGGCATCAACCCGTCCTGGTCGCTCACGCTGGAGTACGCCTTCTACACCTCGCTACCGCTGCTGGGCTTCCTCCTGTTCAGAATGCGCAAGAAGTCGACGAGGAATCCGTTCGTGCTGGCCGCGGTCGCACCGCTCATCCTGCTCGTCATCGGGTTCGTGGGTCGGTCGCTGACGCCCCTGGTGTACGCGAACTCGAGCACCACCGACTTCATCCTGCTCAACTGGGGCCCGAACTGGTCCACGGTGTTCGCGAAGAGCTTCCTGACCAACGCCGACAACTTCGCGCTCGGCATGTTCGCCGCGGTCGTGTTCGTCGCACTCGAGCACGGTGCCCTGCGCGAGCAGATCGCCAAGCGCGTCCGGATGATCAGCGCGGTGGCGATCCTTCCGGTGTTCCTGCTGTCCGGAGTGCTGCTGGTCGTCGCGAACCAGTACGCCACCCTGGGCGTCAGCATCGTCGCCGCCTTGATGATCCTCATCGTCGTGGCTCCGCTCGGACGTGGGCAGAAGACGAAACTGGCGGTGTGGCTCGACGTCCGACCGATTCGGTACGTCGGCGAGGTCTCGCTGTCCGCCTACCTCTGGCACTTCCCGATGCTGCTCCTGCTTGGCCGGATCGGCTGGATGGCGGGCGACACCCTTCCGGGAATGCTCCGCAACATCGTGCTCCTTCTCACCTGCACGATCCTCGCGGCGACCGTGACCTACTACGGCGTCGAGAAGCCGGGGATGAACTACGCAAAGCGCCTGCGCGCCAAGAAGAAGGCGAGCACAGCGAAGCCCGCACCCGCGGCCGTCGCTCAGGACAGCGCGTCGTAGATCAGCGTCGTGTAGAGCGCCGTGCGTTCTGATCCCTCGATGCCCGCGCCCATCTTGTTCATCACGTAGGCGGTGGTCATCCGGCGATCGGGGTTCATCGTCTCCCACGACCCGCCCCATCCGCCCCAGAAGCAGATCTTCTCGTCAGGGATGTAGGGGATGGTCTCGAGCTTCGGTAGGCCGAATCCGAGCCCGAACCGAATCGGGTGAAGCGCCAGCACCAGATCCGGTCCGTCGGACTGCACCTCGAAGATCTTCTCGATGGTCTCCGGCCGGAGTAGCCGGACACCATCCACACTGCCGCCCAACGAGATCGCCGACAGGATGCGGGCCAGTGCGCGCGCGTTGCCGTGACCGTTGGCGGCACCGATGTCGGCGGCCCGCCATTCCGGCGTGTTCGCGACCGTGGGGTCTGGTGCAGGCCCGGTGAACGTCTTGAGCATCGGTTCGGGCCACTGGTCCATCGGTGGCATCTCGGGTACCTCCGTCGCAGGGATGATCTCGGCGATGCGCGCGTCGTCTCCGGGGAGGGCGCCGATCTGGAAGTCCGCGCCGAGTGGGCCTGCGATCTCGTCGGCGACGAACTGCTTGAGCGTCGTGCCGGTGATCCGACGCAGGACCTCGCCGATCAGGTGACCATGTGTCAGGGCGTGGTAGCCCGACGCCGACCCGGGCTCCCACCACGGCGCCTGTGCGGCGAGTGCGGCAGTCGACTCGTGCCAGTCGTACAGGTCCTCGACGACGACGGGTTGGTCCCACCCCGACACGCCCGACGAGTGGGACAGAAGGTGGCGAAATCGTATGTCCTGCTTGCCGTTCGCGCCGAATTCCGGCCATACGCTCGACACCGTAGTCTCCGGCTCGATCAGCCCCCGATCGATGAGCATCAGGCCTGCCAGCGCGGTCACCGTCTTGGTGGAGGACCAGACGTTGACGATGGTGTCCGCCGTCCACGGCCTGGTCTTGGCGGCGTCGGCGTGCCCACCCCAGATGTCGACGACGGTCTCACCGTCGATGTCGACGGCGATGGCGGCACCGACCTCCTCGCCGTCGTCGATCGCCCGGCCGAGCGCGTCGGCGAGCTTGGCGAAGCGGGCGTCACAGTGTCCGTGAACTACTTTGTCCATCGAGCCATCATGCTCCCGCCCCGCAATTACCTCGCCAGCAGCACGACCGTGCTTCGCGGATTGGCGATGTAGATGCCGGGCGGATCGATGGGCACTTCCGCCCCTGCCGTCACGAAGTCCTCGTCCGCCCGCAGGCTGGTGTCGATGGCCCGGTACCACCGGCTGCCGGCAGGCAGTGGCGGAAGGCTGATCCACTTTGACTCGAAATGGGCATTGAGGACGACGTAAAGCCGGGACGCGTCGACGGTCGAACCGTCCTGCGCCGTGTCCAGCTGACAGCACAACGTCCGCAGTTCTGGGTCGTTCCAGTTCGGCGTGCGCAGATCGGGACTGAACCAGGTCAGGTCGGCAACTCCGTCGTCGTCCAGGTCCTTGCCGAGAAGGAATCTCCGCCGCTGCAGCACGGGGTAACGCTGCGTGAACGCGATCAGCTTGCGCACGAAGTCGACCTGATCTTGATTGCGCTGCACCAGATTCCAGTCGAACCAGCTGATCTCGTTGTCCTGGCAGTATGCATTGTTGTTGCCTCGTTGCGTGCGCGCGAACTCGTCGCCGCCCAGAATCATCGGCGTTCCCGAGGACAACAACAATTCGCAGAAGAAGTTCTTCATCTGCTGCCCGCGCAGGGCGAGTACCGCCGGATCGTCGGTCTCCCCTTCGGCACCGCAGTTCCACGAATTGTTGTCGCTGGAGCCGTCCCGATTGTCTTCGCCGTTGGCCTCGTTGTGCTTCTGGTCGTATGAGACCAGATCGTGCAGGGTGAAGCCGTCGTGGCAGGTGACGAGGTTGACACTGTTGTACGCAGACCGGCCGTCGTCGCCGTAGAGATCGTCAGAACCCGTGATGCGGGATCCGAGATCGGCTACCTGTGCGGTGTCACCCTTTACGAAGCGGCGCACGGTGTCTCGGAACTTGCCGTTCCATTCGGACCAGTCGACGGGGAAGTTGCCGACTTGGTAGGTGCCGACGTCCCACGGTTCGGCGATCAGGATGGTGCGCTGCCGGTTGAGGACGGGATCCTGGGCCACCGCGTCGAAGAACGCTGCTGACGCACTGAACCCTCCGCCTTCTTCGCGGCCGAGCACCGAGGCCAGATCGAAGCGGAAGCCGTCTACCCCCATCACCTCGACCCAGTACCGCAGTGAGTCCATCGCCAGACGGATGACTGCCGAACTGTCGAAGCGCAGGCTGTTACCGCAGCCCGTGTAGTTCATGTAGTAGCGCGCAGGCGCTTCGGCCGGCCCGGTGAGGCTGTAGTACGAGGGGTTGTCGATGCCACGAAACGACATCGTCGGACCCATCTCGTTGCCCTCGCCGGTGTGGTTGTAGACGACGTCGAGGATGACCAGGATGTCAGCCCGGTGTAGCTCGCGGACCAGGGTCTTGAATTCGGTGACCTGGCAGCCGGGTGTCGTGCCTGCCGCGTACGACGACTCTGGGGCGAAGAACCCGATCGAGTTGTATCCCCAGTAATTGGTCAGGCCTCTGTCGTGCAGGAAGTCGTCGACGTAGTACTCGTGCACCGGTAGGAGTTCGACCGCGTTGACGCCCAGTTCCTTCAGGTAGGGGATCTTCTCGATGAAACCCAAATAGCTGCCGGGGTTTTCGACGGATGACGACGGATGCGCCGTGAATCCCTTCACGTGCACCTCGTAGATGATCAGTTTCTCGAGACCGAGCTCGGGAGCGGTCGTTCCCTGCCAGTCGAAGGCGTCGTCGACGACGACCGCCTTCGGCACGATCGACGAGTTGTCGCGGGTGTCGGTCGCCAGATCTGCCCGACCGGAGCCAGGATCGTAGGCAAGCAGGAGATTGTCGGTGTTGCGGAACTTTCCCGTCACCGCCTTCGCATACGGATCGAGCAGCAGCTTGGCGTCGTTGAAGCGCAGCCCCCACTCCGGCTTGTAGTCGCCACGCATCTTGTACCCGTAGAGCTGGCCTGGCCCCACACCGTGAACGAACGCGTGCCAGATGAACTTGTCCCGGAGCGTCAACTCGATGACGTCCGTCGGGTCACCGTCGGCCGTGTCGAACAGCAGAAGGAACGCTGCTGCGGCGTTCCGGGAGTACACGGCGAAGTTCACCCCATCGGTGGAGGGTGTGGCACCCAGCGGGTACGGCGCGCCCCCGTCGATGACCTTCTTCGTCTCGTGCGTGAGTGGTTTCGACATACGCCCTCCAAGTGCCCGGACCGTAGAACGACATTCTCTGCCATCCGGAGTGGCGCGCGCGCGTCGAGCGCTGGGGTTAGCGGCCGGCGTCCCAGCTGTCCTTGACCCGCTGCAGGCCGTCGGGGGTGAGCCTGCCGAACAACCGCAGACGCGCCATACCGCCGTCGGGGTGAACGTCGAGCCGCGCCTCGGTGACGGGCCTGTCATCGTCGATCAGGAGGCGGTGCCTGGTGTCGGGCTGCAACTCCGTTGTCGGCAACAGCTCGAACCAGTCGCCCGAGCCGTCGCGCGCGGTCAGGCGAGCCCAGCCCGGCGCGTTGCCGATGAAGTAGGACGTGTCGAACTCCGCCGCGGTGACAATGCCCTGACTCGCCAAATGCACCTGCACCCAGTCGTTTCCGGCGTCGCGCCGCCGTGACGTCTCCCAACCCTCGCCCATGGTGCGAGCCCCGCCGGGCAGTAGCAGGTTGTTCGGCGAGCCGTAGAACATGTTGGAGCAGGCCGTGATCCGACCACCGCTCTCCAGCGCGGCCAGATCGAGCGGCAGCCCGTCGACGAACCGCGGGTCCAGCAGGGCCTCTCCGTGCACCCGGAACCGCGCGATCCCACCGTCGGGGTACATCGACAGCCGGACGTGCGACCAACGCTGCCCGGAGTCCACCTGGAACGGGTTGCGGGTGTCGCCGTCGACCGAGCTGCGCTCGACGATCGTCGTCCACTGGGCCTTCTCCACCAGCTCGTCGGCCGACGGATGGCCCTGCACGTAGGCGGCCTCGACCGAGATCTGCGGAGGGTAATTGCCGGTGAACCACGCCGTGTCGACCACGACGCCCCGCACGATGCCCGGCACGCCGAGCCGCACGATCGCCGAGTCGCACGAGTCGAGGGTGGCTCCCCGGCGCCGCCTGGTCTCCCAGCCGTCGTACACCTGGCCCTTGTGCCCGAAGGTCGCCGGCCGGAATTCGGCTGGCGCCGGCTTGATCAGGTTCTCCTTCTCGGCGAACAGCTCGTCGTTGGCCCACAACACGGCCCCACCGGCGGGGCGGGCGGCCAGATCGGGCAGCGACAGGAAGTGCGGAGGCGCGGAAGGAGTGGTGCTCACTCAGATGAGCCTAAGCGAGCGTGGCGTTCCTACCAGTTGTGGTAGCCGCCTTCGGGTCCCAGCATGCGCTCCAGGCGCGTCCGGTTGATCTTGGCCAGCTCGTTGCGGAGCACCTTGCGCTCGGTATCGACGTCGTTGTGCATGCGGTCGGTCACCGTGCCAAGCACGTCGGATGCACACAGGCCGCCGACGTACATGACGAACCCGAACCCGAACTTGTTCGCGTACTGCCCGGCGGCCTCGGCCAGGCCGGTCATCACCTCGGCGTCGTCGTCCCAGATCGCGCACTGCTCGGCCTGCGACTTCGCGCTGCGGGGCCGACGGCCGACGTGCGGACAGGCATCGAGGATCTGGTCGACCGTGACCTCGGACAGCGCGAAGAGCATGAAGTCGGCGCGACGGAACAGCGCGTCGTGGTCGTCATAGGCGCGGCCGCGCGCTAGATCGCGGGCCAGCGCCAGACTGTTGCAGCACTCGTAGAGCGCGTACACGGCCTTGCGTTCCGGCAGCGCGTTGAACGCGTCAAGCCCGATCCCCTGATGCAAGAGCACATCGCCATGATCGAAGGCCGAAGACACGTCCGGGTTACCACGTGTTACGGCAGCAATAAATCAGTGCTTGAGCTTCTTCGCGCAAGCGCTCATCAGTGCCCCGAGCTTCTTCGCGCAAGCGCTCATCAGTGACCCGTGGTCTTGAACCGCTCGATCGACCTCAGCACCTCGGCCTCAGCCTCCGCGCGGCCCGTCCAGTCGGCGGCCTTCACGAACTTGTTCGGCTCGAGGTCCTTGTAGTGCACGAAGAAGTGCTTGATCACCTCGAGCTCGAACGACGGCACGTCGGCGAGCTCGTTGATGTGATTCCAGCGCACGTCGCCCGCGGGCACGCACAGCACCTTGTCGTCGCCGCCTGCCTCGTCGGTCATCTGGAACATCGCCACGGGGCGGGCCTCGACGATGGCGCCGGGGAACACCGACTCCGGCAGCAGGACCAGCGCGTCCAACGGGTCACCGTCCTCGCCGAGGGTGTTCTCGATGAACCCGTAGTCGGCGGGATAGCCCATCGATGTGTAGAGGTAGCGGTCGAGCTTGACCCGGCCGGTCTCGTGATCCACCTCGTACTTGTTGCGCGAACCCTTAGGGATCTCGATGACGACGTCGAACTCCACCGCCGCGGCTCCTTCGCATGTATTGGGGGTCGTCGGGTGACGACGCGGGCCCAGCCTAGACGAGCGATATCCTGCACTACACGGGTTGCTCGGCAGCCCTCCAATCCCAGGAGACTCATGCGGCCCGCTCGATGGCGTCGATCCACTCACGTGGTGATCGGCGTGGCGGTGCTGCTCGTCACCGCGGCGGTGGTCGCCGTGGCCGCCGTCATCACCTCGGGTGGCCCCTCCACCAGCGAGGCCAAGACCGTCAAACCGCAGCCAACGCCCGCACTCGCCGCGCCGGGCGTCACCGCCCTTGCGGACACCGCGCCCAAGCCAACGACGGACAAGCTCACCGCGGCCCTTGCCCCGTTCGTCGCCGACCCGAACCTCGGCGCCTTCACCGGCCGCATCACCGATGCGATGACCGGGGCGCAACTGTGGGCGCAGGGCGCGAGCATCCCGATGCAGCCTGCGTCGGTCAACAAGTTGCTCACCACTGCCGCGGCGCTGCTGACCCTCGACCGCGACGCGCGACTCACCACTACGGTGCTCACCGACCCGGACACCCCCGGGCTGCTCATCCTCAAGGGGGGCGGGGACCCGACGTTGTCGGCGGCGGCGCCCACCACGCCGACGTGGTACCGCGACGCCGCACGGATCAGTGACCTGGCCGAGCAGGTGCGCCGCGCGGGGGTTGCCGTCACCGCCGTTCAGGTCGACGCCACCGCCTTCAGCGGGCCGACCATGGCGCCAGGGTGGGATCCGCTGGACATCCTGAACGGTGACATCGCCCCGATGGAGGCGGTGATGCTCGACGGCGGCCGAACCCAGCCGGTCAGCGTGGACTCCCGGCGGTCGGCCACCCCGGCACTCGATGCGGGCCGCGCCCTTGCCGCGTCGTTCGGCGTCGATGCGCCAGCCGTCACCTTCGTGACCGGACCGGTGGCAGGCGCGAAGACGATCGCGACGGTGCAGTCTCCGCCGCTGATGGAACGGCTGCGCGAGATGATGAACGCCTCGGACAACGTGATGGCCGAATCGATCGGCAGGGAGGTCGCCGCGGCCAAGAGCCGTCCGCAGAGCTTCACTGGCGGCGTGCAAGCCGTGCTTGGTCAACTCGACGGTGCCGGGATCGACACCACCGGTGCGGCACTGGTCGACTCCAGCGGGCTGTCGATCGACGACAGGCTGACCGCAGAGACGCTCGACGAGGTGGTCGGAGCCGCTGCGGGCGACAAGACACCCGCACTGCGCCCGCTGCTGGACCTGTTGCCGATCGCCGGGGGCAGCGGCACGCTGTCCAACCGCTACCTCGACACCGACCCCGGCCGCGCCGCCGCCGGCTTCCTTCGGGCCAAGACCGGCTCGCTGACCGGAACCAACACGCTGGCGGGCATCGTCACCGATGCCAGCGGCCGCGTCCTGACGTTCGCGCTGATGTCCAACAATGCCGGGCCCACCGGCCGCACGGCGATCGACGCGCTCGCCGCGACCCTGCGCTCCTGCGGATGCGGCTCGTGAGCCCGGCCGAGACCCCCACCGTCGGGCGCACCGTCGACTGGGGCTTCGCTGCTTCCGTCGGCACCAAGCTGGTCCGGCCCGCGCCACCGGTCACCGACTACACCCGCCAACAGGCCATCGAGCAGCTGACGGAATCCTCTCGCCGGGCCGAACTTCCGGTGCGCGACGTCACGTTGCTGGAGGACGCCGTGCGCAGTCCTTCTGAGGCCCGCATCATCGACCGCGGCGAATGGGTGCGCGCGGCAACGGAATCGATGCGCGTGATGACCGGTGGTGAAGGTAAGTCCAGCGGCTTCATCACCGGCCGCGTCACCGGCGCCCAGACGGGTGCCGTGCTCGCCTTCATCTCGTCGGGCATCCTGGGTCAGTACGATCCGTTCGCTTCGAACGGAGGCGAGCTACTTCTGGTGTACCCCAACGTGATCGCCGTCGAGCGTCAACTGCGCGTCTCGCCTGCCGACTTCCGCCTGTGGGTCTGCCTGCACGAGGTCACCCACCGGGTTCAGTTCAAGGCCAACCCGTGGCTGGCCGAACACATGGCCCGATGCCTTGCCGTGCTCACCGACGACGGAGACCAGGACCCGGCCCAGGTCGTCGACCGGCTGTTCGCGTTGGTCCGCAGTCGTCGAAACGGCACCGAGAACGACCCACCCGAACCGAATTCCGAAGGTGTGCTTGGCATTCTGCGGGCCATCCAGTCGGAGCCCCAGCGTAAGGCGCTCGACCAGTTGTTGGTGCTTGGCACGCTCCTCGAGGGGCACGCCGACCACGTGATGGACGCCGTCGGGCCCGCAGTGGTGCCGTCGGTGACCACCATCCGGCGCCGGTTCAACGAACGCCGCGAACACAAACAGCCTCCGCTGCAACGGGTCCTGCGGACGCTGCTCGGCTTCGATGCCAAAATCAGCCAGTACACCCGCGGCAAGGCCTTCGTCGACCACGTCGTGGCAGGCGTGGGCATGGCACGGTTCAACACCGTGTGGTCCAGCCCCGAAACCCTGCCGCTGCCAAGCGAAATCGACGAACCGCAACGATGGATCGACAGGGTTCTGTAGCGACGCTGCGCAGGGCGGTCGCCGCGCTCGCCCGCGCTCACCTCCCCGACGAGGGGCGGTGGTGCGTCGCGCTGTCGGGGGGCGCGGACTCCCTTGCCTTGACCGCCGTCGCCGCGGGGCTTCGGCCCACCACGGCGTTGATCGTCGACCACGGGCTGCAAGCCGGATCGCCCGACGTCGCGGCCACCGCCCGCGAGCATGCGTTGAGCATGGGTTGCGTTGACGCCCAAGTGCTTTGCGTGGACGTCGGCTCGGCAGGCGGCCCCGAGTCCGCTGCCAGGATGGCCCGCTACGCGGCCCTCGACGCTGCCCGCGGCGGCGCGCCTGTGCTGCTCGCGCACACGCTGGACGACCAGGCCGAGACGGTACTGCTTGGCCTTGGCCGCGGGTCGGGGGCCAGGTCGATCGCCGGGATGCGCCCATGGGATCCGCCGTGGTTCCGGCCCCTTCTGGGCGTGCGACGCGCACTCACGCATGCCGCATGCGTGGAACTGGGGGTGACGCCGTGGCAGGACCCCCACAACGTCGACCCCCGGTTCACCCGCGTACGGCTGCGCGCCGAGGTGCTGCCGCTGCTGGAGGACGTGCTCGGCGGCGGGGTGGCCGAAGCGCTGGCCCGCACGGCCACCGCGTTGCGCGAGGACAACGACGCCCTCGACGAGCAGGCAACACACGCGACGGCGGGGATGAGCGAGGGACCCGCCACTGGGCCCGACACCAGCCGGCTGGCCGATCTGCCCGCGGCCGTCCGGCGCCGGGTGATCAGGGCCTGGCTGCTGACCAGCGGCGCGAGCGACCTCACCGACGTCCAGATCCGCGGCGTCGACCGCCTGGTCACCGACTGGCGCGGGCAGGGCGGGGTCGCGGTCGGTTCCCCGCTGCGCCACGAACGGCTGTTCGCGGGCCGTCGCGACGGCGTGTTGATCACCTACCGAGAGCAGGTCTGAGCCGGCCGGTTCGCCCGCCGTATTGGTCGCGGACACGCTCACGTGGCACGCTGTTGCCGTGCCCGCAGATCCTGCCGCCGAGTTGTACCCCGGTGACATCAAGTCGGTGCTGCTCTCCGAGGACGAGATCCAGGCCCGTGTCGCCGAACTGGGTGCGGAGCTCGCAGAGAGCTACCGGGACGCCGTTTCCGAGAATGGTCAGGACCTGCTGCTGGTGACGGTGCTCAAGGGCGCGGTCATGTTCGTCACCGACCTGGCCCGCGCCATTGCGCTGCCCACCCAGTTGGAGTTCATGGCCGTCAGCTCGTACGGATCGTCGACGTCGTCATCGGGTGTCGTGCGAATCCTCAAGGACCTCGACCGCGACATCAACGACCGCGACGTGCTCATCGTCGAGGACATCGTCGACTCCGGTCTGACCTTGAAGTGGCTGCTCCGCAACCTCGCCACGCGCCACCCGCGGTCGCTGCAAGTGTGCACGCTGCTTCGCAAGCCCGAAGCGATCCGCGTGGACCTCGACATCACCTACATCGGGTTCGACATCCCCAACGAGTTCGTCGTCGGTTACGGCCTCGACTACGCCGAGCGCTACCGCGACCTGCCCTACATCGGCACTCTCGACCCAAAGGTCTACGAAGCCGAGCTGTAGGCGCAAGATGAGGGAATGACCCGGCCAGCACTGCGCATCTGCCCGTTCTGTGAAGCCACCTGCGGACTGACCCTCGAGATCGACGACGAAGCCGCGCGGGTGACCGCGGCCCGCGGCGACCGCGATGACGTATTCAGCGCCGGCTTCATCTGTCCGAAGGGAGCCAGCTTCGGCGAACTCGACGGCGACCCCGACCGGCTGACCGGCCCACTGGTCCGTCGTGACGGCGAGCTCGTCGAAGTCACCTGGGACGAGGCGTTCGAGGCCGCGGCCCTTGGCCTTTCCGCCGTGGTCGGCGAGAGCGGCGGGGAGTCGGTGGCGGTCTACTTCGGCAACCCGAACGCGCACACCATCGCCGGTTCGTTGTACGTACCGCTGATCATCCGCGGGCTCGGTACCCATCAGGTCTACTCGGCGAGCACGCTCGATCAGATGCCCAAGCACGTCTCGCTCGGCTACATGTTCGGCAACCCCGTGGCGTTCACCGTTCCCGATCTCGACCGCACCGACTACCTCGTCGTCATCGGGGCGAATCCGTTGGTGTCCAACGGAAGTCTGGCCACTGCCGCCGACTTCGGTGGCAAGCTCAAGGCGCTGCGCAAGCGCGGTGGCCGACTGGTGGTGATCGATCCGGCCCGCACCCGCACGGCAGCTCTGGCCGATCGGCACATCGCGCCGCGCCCCGGTACGGATGCCGCCCTGCTCTTCGCCGTGGTGCACGCCCTTTTCGACGAGGGGCTGGTCGATCTTGGCGACCTTGCAGAGCACGTCACCGGCGTCGACGACGTCCGTGCGTTGGCCGCCGGCTTCGCGCCGGAGGACGTCGCCGTCCACTGCGGAGTGTCGGCAGACGACATCCGAACGATCGCGCGCGAGATCGCCGCGGCCCCCTCGGCCGCCGTGTACGGCCGGATGGGAACGTCCACAGTCGAATTCGGCACCGTCGGCAGTTGGCTGGTCGACGTCATCAACGTCCTCACCGGCAATCTGGACCGGCCGGGCGGTGCGATGTTCGCGCAGTCACCGGTGGGGCCCGCCGCCCGTCCGCCGAAGCCGGGCAGGGGATTCCGTACCGGGCGATGGCACAGCAGGGTCTCCGGATACCCCGAAGCGCTCTCCGAACTTCCGGCCGCAGCGCTTCCCGAGGAGATCGATACCGAGGGCGAAGGACAGGTCAAGGCCGTGATCACCGTCGCGGGCAACCCAGTACTGTCCGCCCCCGACGGCGACCGGCTCAGCCGCGCCCTGGCCGGGGTCGGCTTCATGCTCAGCATCGACCCCTACCTCAACGAGACCACCCGGCACGCCGACGTCATCCTTCCGCCGCCACCGCCCTCACGCAGCGCCCACTTCGACGTCGCGCTGAGCAATCTGTCGGTGCGGAACAACGCGCGGTACTCGCTACCGGTGCTGCCGCTCGACGCCGGCCGCCCCGACGAGCCGGAGATCCTCTCCCGCATCGCGCTGATCCTCTACGGGCTTGGGCCGTTCGCCGATCCCGCGCTGGTCGACGAGCAGGTGATCGCGGCGACGTTGGCCAAGGAGACCGCCGATCCCGATTCGCCGGTGGCGGGCCGTGCGGTGGACGAGTTGACGGCCATGCTGCCGCAGGGGCGGGGTTACGAACGCCGGCTGGACATGATGCTGCGGCTGGGGCCGTACGGCGACGCCTTCGGCGCGAAACCCGATGGCCTGACTCTGGATCGGCTCAAGGACGCCCCGCACGGCATCGACTTCGGCCCCTTGCGGCCGCGGCTCACCGAGGTGTTGCGGACGCCTTCTGGCAAGGTCGAACTCGCCCCAGAGCCGGTGGTGGCCGACGTGGAGAGGTTGCACGCCTCGCTCGATCGTGACGCCGACGACTTCGTTCTGATCGGCCGCCGTCATCTACGGTCCAACAACAGCTGGATGCACAACCTGCCTGCCCTTGCCGGCGGCACGAACCGCTGCACGCTGCGGATCCATCCGGACGACGCGGCCGCGCTCGGCGTCACCGACAGGGCGCGCATCAAGGGGCCAGGCGGCGAGCTGGAGGCACCCGTCGAGATCACCGGCGACATCCGGCGCGGAGTCGTCTCGCTACCGCACGGCTGGGGGCACGACCGCGGCGGAACCAGGCAGACGGTGGCCGAGGGCCAACCGGGCGTGAACGTCAACCAGCTCAACGACGGGACGTCGCTGGATCCGCTGTCCGGAACCGCGGTGTTGAACGGGATCCCGGTACAGATCAGTCCGGTTTAGGTCAGCTCGAAAACCACCGTCACCGAGAAGCCGACGGTCTGCTGACCCGGCTCGATCGGCACGGCCGCCTCGGACATGGCGTCGAACTTGGGCATCGGCGTCGGGGGCGGGATGGCTGCTCCCGCCTCGGTAATCGAGATGACCTTGCCCAGTTCCAATCCGGACAACTGCGCGTACTGCTGGGCGCGATCCTTGGCGTCGTTGAACGCGTGCGCACGAGCGTCCTTCACCAACTGCGAGTCGTCCTCGATGGAGAGGTTCACCGAATTGATCCTGGTGGCGTTGCCGCCCGCGGTCTGAATCGCCGTGATCACGCCGGAGGCGGCGTCGAACTTGCGGACCTTCACCTCGATCGAGTTGCTTGCCCGGTATGCGGTGATGACGGAGTTGTCCCCGTACTGCGGTTGCAGGTTGACCCCGGTGGTGCCGATGTCCTTGGCGTCGATGCCCTGGCTCTTCACCGCATCGAGCACGGCCGTCATGCGATCGTTGCTCTGGTTCAGCGCGGCCGTGGCGTCGGGTGCGATGGTCTCGATCGCGGCGTCGATGGTGACGGTGTCGGGCGTCCCCTCCACCTTGCCCGAGCCCACCACGGTGACCTGCCGGACGTGGGAGTCGGGGCCGCTCGCGGCCGGTGGTCCCGACGACGAATCGCACGCCGAAAGCCCTACCATCGCCAGCCCCGCCACGGCGAGCACGAGCAGTCGGGTGGGCGTCTTCGTCCGTACGGCGATCTGCATACAGGCACCCTACAGATTCGGCTCGACCAGAATCTTGCAATGCCGGTCGGGGTCGGACAGCTCGTCGAACGCCTCGCCGACGGCGTCCAGACCCACTTCGCCGGTGATCATCGGGGCCACGTCCACCTCGCCCTCGGCGATCGATCGCAGCGAGTTCGCGAACTCGGCGGGGTCATAGCCGAACACGAACTGCACGTTGATCTCCTTGGCGATCCCGAAGAACGGATGCACCGCGTCGGGCTGCATGCAGACCCCCGCGACGACGAGCCGGGTTCGGCTCGGCGCCCTGCGCAGCACGTCGTCGATGACGCCGGGCGCACCGACCGCCTCGAAGACGACGGCGGGCGAGGTCGATTCGAACGGTGAGCCATCGGCCGGGTCGACGGTGCGGTGCGCCCCGACGGCCAACGCCAGCTCTCGACGCTTCGCCGAGAAGTCCGACGCCACAATCGTTTCCACGCCGCGAGCCTTCAGTGCGGCGATGATCGCGATCCCGATCGGTCCACACCCGATGACCAACGCCGTCTCGCCGCGGGTGATGTCGGACTTGTTGACCGCGTGCAGGCCGACTGCCATGGGTTCGGTGAGCGCGGCGTGCCGGGCGTCGAGCCCGTTGGGCACCGAAAGCAGCAGAGGCGCAGACAACACCATCCGTTCGGCGTAACCACCGAATGTGGTGTTGCTGTAGACGATCATCTCCACGCCTGCCTGCGACAGCAGCACCGGCACCGACGTGACCAGGGTGCCCGCCGGTGGTGCCTCGGTGCCCGGCCCTGCGTCGAGGATCTCGGCGCTGAACTCGTGGCCCATGAACACGTCGGCCCCGAGTTCCACCGACACACCCACCCCGGCGGACAGACCCTCCAACTGGGCGCTCGCCGTGAGCACGTCGTCCCCGTGCTTGGCGAAGTGCAGGTCCGACCCGCAGATCCCGCACGCCTTGATGTCGACCAGCACCTGCCCTGGGCCAGGGACGGGCTCGGGCAGGTCGTCGCGGTAGACCATGCGTCCGCTGCGCAGCACGGAGCCGCGCATCAAATTGCATTGACGCGGTCGCGCCTTGGCAACGCGAGCAACGACCACGGTACCGACCAACAACGAACAACGAACAACGACAACGAGCACATCGGACCGTGTCATCGCACGGCCGACAGGTCCAGCACCAAAGGGAGACAGAAAATGGCCAAGCGCATTGCGTTAGTCACCGGCGGCATGGGTGGACTCGGCGAGTCGATCAGCACCAAGATGCACGACGCCAACTACCGGGTCGTGGTCACGTATTCGCCGTCCAACAAGACGGGGTCGAGTTGGCTCGCCGAGCAGAAAAGCCGTGGCTACACCTTCGCCGCTTATCCGGTCGACATTGCCAACTTTGATTCGTGCCAGGCCGCGGCCAAGACCATCCAAAGCGAGGTCGGGCCGATCGACATCCTGGTCAACAACGCCGGCATCACGCGCGACATGACGTTCAAGAAGATGACCAAGGTCGACTGGGACGCCGTGCTCGATACCAATCTGGACAGCGTATTCAACATGAGCAAGAGCGTGGTCGACGGCATGGCCGAACGCGGCTGGGGTCGCGTCATCAACGTGTCTTCGGTCAACGGCTCCAAAGGCGCATTCGGCCAGACCAACTACTCGGCGGCCAAGGCGGGCATGCATGGCTTTACCAAGGCGCTGGCGCTTGAGGTGGCGCGCAAGGGCGTGACCGTCAACACGATTTCGCCGGGGTACATTGGCACCAGGATGGTGATGGCGATTCCCAAAGACGTGCTCGACTCCAAAATCCTGCCGCAGATACCGCTTGGGCGCTTGGGCAAGCCGGAAGAAGTGGCGGGACTCATCATCTACCTGTGCTCGGACGAGGCCGCGTTCGTCACCGGTGCGAACATCGCGATCAACGGCGGCCAGCATATGCAATAGAGACAGGCCCGATTCACCGGGATGGCGATGGGAGATGGCAATGATCCAACCGCAATTGATGACCGACGATCTGATTGAAAGGGCCACGTCGGAAGCCGTACGCCAGGGCGAACACCTGCGGCAGACAGTGCGCGATATCACGTTGCGCGCGTTGCAGGCGCGTGAGCTGTCGCTCGATCAGATCACGAAGGTCGTGCGCGGGGTGACACACGGCGTCGAGTTCGGCGCGATGCAAAGCTCGACGGATTCGAGCAAGATCATGGCCGATGCGCTGGCCGGCATGGACGAGGCGCTGCTCAAGTCCGTGCAGGCGAGCCAGATCGCCTTGCAACGGGCGGCGGGCAGTGCTGACTTCAACGAATCGGAAATGAAAAAGGCGCTCGCCGGATTGGAGAATCTCGAGGACCAGTTCCTCGGCTCGGTGCGAAACGCGGCCGGCACGCAATTCAAGTCACAATGGGATGCCGTGCTGAAGAGCGTGAAGTCCGACGGCACGCAAGCGGGCAGCCAGGCGCTGGAAACCATGGCGCAGTTCTCCGAGCAGTGGCGGCAATCGTTGCGCGCGCAGCGCGAAGCCGGCGCCCGACTGGCGCACGCGTTCGGCCAGAACTTCGCGACGCTTGCGAGCGGTGTGCTCAGCGGATTGACCGAAGCGATGCAATCGGCAACTCGCGCCGGCGGAGAAGCGGACGGCAAGCGCCGTCGCGCCGATCCTTGACAGCAGGGAAGCGACCGTCGACCGTCGCCGGC
>Ga0137412_10001712_pt1 | contig 17185 bp, 13 predicted proteins | sample CZODoug2_1_16fun_FD_122160 | JGI IMG/M metagenome (GOLD analysis project Ga0137412, IMG submission 122160) | Vadose zone soil fungal communities from Angelo Coast Range Reserve, California, USA - CZODoug2_1_16fungal (Hybrid Assembly) | ecosystem: Environmental > Terrestrial > Soil > Vadose zone...
ACATGCACGGTGCAGGCGCCGCATTGCGCTATGCCGCACCCGAACTTGGTGCCGGTGAGACCCAAGATATCGCGCAGCGCCCACAGCAGGGGCATGTCGGGCGGAGCATCGATATTCCTCACTTCGCCGTTTATTTTAAGACTGACCATGGAGTACCTCGTGAAGAAAGGCAATGGTTCGATTGTCGGGCGCTAGGACAGGACTATAGAACTACTGGACAAAACCTGCCATTGGGTTTTTATCGAAACCTGCCACTGGGTTTTTATCGAATGGGTGCCATCTATCGCCCGGCGCGGGCCATGATAAAATTTACAAAAAATAGCTGGTTTTGCGCCGAGTGTTGGGCGCTGCCGGACTAGCGGCCGGCATCCGGACGGTTCAACGTTTGCAGCAGGGGGGCGATGAGATCGATGGGCAATGGGAACACGATGGTCGAACTCTTTTCGCCGGAAATGTCGGCCAGCGTTTGCAGATAGCGCAGTTGCAGCGACGCGGGTTCTCTCGATAGGATCTTGGCGGCTTCCGCGAGGGTTTCCGCCGCTTGTTTCTCACCTTCAGCGTGGATCACCTTGGCGCGTCTGCCGCGCTCGGCTTCGGCCTGCCGGGCCATTGCGCGGATCATGGTCTCGTCCAGATCGATATCCTTGATCTCGACATTGGTCACCTTCATGCCCCACGCCGCCGTATTCGCGTCGAGGATCTGCTGAATGGCGGCATTGAGCTTGTCGCGCTGGGCCAGCATCTCGTCCATTTCGTGCTGCCCCGCCACCGAACGCAGCGTCGTCTGCGCGAGCTGACTGGTCGCCTCCCAGGGGTTGGTGACCTGCAGAATGGCCTTTTCGGGATCGACGATGCGAAAATAAACCACTGCGCTGACTTTCACCGAAACGTTGTCCCTGGAAATCACGTCCTGCTTCGGCACATTGAGCACGACGGTGCGCAGTTCCAGCTTCTTCATCTGCTGAATCGCCGGCAGCACGAGCCGCAAGCCGGGGCCTTTGACGCCGGTGAACCGGCCGAGCGTGAACATCACACCGCGCTCGTATTCCTTCAGCACGCGTATCGAACTCAAGACCAGCAGCAGCAATACGACGACAATGACGGGTAGCGAGAGGATCATCGACGGCTCCTTCTAATGCGGTTCCGGTTCCACCCAAAGCGTCAGCCCCACGACTTTGATTATACGGGCCTGTTGCCCTGCTCGCAGCGGACCCGCGGTGCGGGCGTTCCACAATTCTCCGCCATACCGCACGACGCACTGATCCTGACAATCACTGACCGCTTCGACGAGCGCGCCGATCATCGTTTCGACTCCGGTGCTCGGCGGGCGTCCGCGCGCGCGGGCCGCCAGCCAGCCGATGATGACGACGACAAGCCCGCCGGCAACCGCGATTCCCGCGATCAACGGCAATGCCACCCGCATGCCCGAGGCGTGATTGTCGAATAGAATGATGGAACCGACGACAAACGCCGTCAGGCCGCCGACGCCCAGCGATCCGAATGCCGGCATGAAGAATTCCGTGACGATCAAGCCGATTCCGAGCGCCATGAGAGCGAGGCCCGCGTAGTTGACCGCCAATAGCTGCAATCCGTAGAGTCCCAGCAGCAGCGAGAGCGCGCCCACGACTCCCGGCAAGACCGCTCCAGGGTTGTATCCCTCGAGCAGCAGGCCGTAAATTCCGATCAATAACAGACCATAGGCGATGGTAGGGTGGGTCAATACCAACAGTACACGGGTACGCCAGTCGGGCACGATGCTTTGCACCGCCAGTCCCCGGGTCTCGAGCAGAATCTCGCGATCCGCGGCTTTGACCTTGCGCCCCTGGAGCTGCTGCAATAGATCCGGCACGTCTTTCGCGACCATTTCTATCACGTGCTGCTCGAGCGCGTCGTTCGCCGATAGGCTCGCGGCTCCGCGCACGGCGGCTTCGGCCCAATCGGCATTGCGGCCGCGCAATTGCGCCAGCGAACGGATGTATGCGACCGCGTCGTTGACGGCCTTGCGCTCGCTGGCCGAGCCTGCGGGAATCTCCTCCGGACTTTTTTGTTTCTTGTGGTCTTGTTTCTTCTCGTCTTGCTGCTTGTCGTCGCCGGGCTTGGCTGGTGTTGCCGGCGGCGTTCCCGGCTCGCCGCCGATCGAAATCGGCGTCGCTGCACCCAGATTGGTCGCCGGTGCCATGGCGGCGAAGTGGCTCGCGTACAGGATGTACGTCCCCGCACTTGCGGCCCGCGCGCCGCTCGGCGCGACGTAGGTCACGACCGGTACCGGCGAGGCGAGTATCGCCTTGATGATGTCGCGCATGGAGGTGTCGAGTCCGCCGGGCGTATCCATTTGCAGGATGACGACGGTGCTGTGAGCGCTGCCGGCATCCAGCAGCGAGCGCTCGAAGTAACGGCTCATCGCGGGCCCGATGGGGCCGTTCAACTCGATCAGGGTTGCGAACCGGTCGGCGGGTGCGACGGCCTCGGTACCGCGGCTCGATACCGGACTCGCGATCAATAGGACGACGGCAAGCCACTGCGCCAAGCGGCGCGATGCAATTCGTCCGGAACGAACTCCGCCCATGCCTGGCCCCTTCTTGGCGGCGGCGCATTGTCACCAACGCTCTGATGGTAGCCTGAAGCGGGGCGTGCGTCTCCTATCCCGTGTCCGAGGCCGCCGATCTATTCGTGAAAGATGAACTTGTTGCGGCCCTGCTCCTTTGCCTCGTACATGTTCCTGTCGGCCACTCCGATCAGATCGACCAACCCGCCTTCCTCGGTCGGGAGGGCCAAGGCACCGCCCACGCTCAGGGTGACGTACGGCCCGGCAATGGCGCCGGCGTGGTCGATCTTGAGGTCCTGCACCGCCTGGCACAGGCGCTCGCCGATGCTATCCAGACCCTTGGCCTGTATTCCGGGCAACACGATGGCGAATTCGTCGCCGCCATAGCGCGCCGGCAGGTCCGCCGGCCGCCCACAACAGGTGCGGATCGTTTCTCCGATTCGCCTGAGCAGCTCGTCTCCCGCCAGGTGGCCGTTGGTGTCGTTGTAGTGCTTGAATTGATCGATATCGACCAGCAGCATACCGAACGGCGCTTTTTCGCGAACGGCGCGACGCCATTCGATGGACGCATACTCATCGAAGCGCCGGCGGTTGTTGAGGCCCGTCAGCCCATCCATGTTCGAGATTCTTTGCAGCTCGATGTTTGCCGCCATCAGTTGGCGTTGACTTTCATGCAGGGCTTTGTACGCCGCATCGCGCTGGCGCCGGCTGAGATAGGCCTGCGAGTGATAGCGAATACGCGCGATCAGTTCGATCTTGTCCGGGAGTTTCACCAGGTAATCACTCGCGCCCGCCGCGAACGCGTCCCGCTTCGTAATCGGGTCTTCGCGGGTCGACAGAACGATGATCGGCGTCGTGCGAGTGGCTTCGAGGGCGCGGTATTCGCGCACCAGCGTGAGGCCTTCGATTCCCGGCATGACGAGGTCCTGCAGGATGACCGTCGGTGCGATGTTCTCCGCGGTCATGAGGGCCGCACTGGGTTCGGAGCAGAAATGGAACACGATGTTGGGCTCATCTGCCAGGGCGCGGCGTAACGCTTCACCGATCATCAGCTGGTCGTCCACCAACAACACGACACAGTTGGAGTCGTCGGGAGCGCGCAGGGAGCTCGCGCCGTCGGCGACCCGACGCAACCGGGCAGTCGCATCATTGGGGCGGGCGGCGACCGATGCCGGCGCCGCCGGCGGCGGCAGTGTTTTTGGGTGATTCGTGCTCATCCGGGTTGATCCTCTCTTCAGAATTTGTGCCTGAACGTATCTATCAGCCGCGGAGCTATTCGCGCGAGCGCCAGAATGTCCACCGCGGCGCCCAGGCTCGCGGCGGCCTTCGGCATCCCGTAAACCGTGCTCGAGGCTTGGTCCTGGGCGATGGTGTAGTGACCCTTGTCGCGCAGGGTTTTCAAACCTTTCGCGCCATCCCGGCCCATGCCCGTCAACAGAACGCCCACCGCTTCGCCCTTCCAATGTACGCCCACGCTGGCAAAGAAGACATCGACGGATGGCCGATAGGCCAGGTCGCGCGGTTCGGCGGAATACCCGATACGTTCGGCGGATATGAACTGCAAATGATCATTGGTGCCCGCCAGCAAAACCGAACCAACGGCCGGGCGATCGCCTTCCTTCGCCACGCGTACCGGCAAGGCAGAATCGCGGCTCAACCAGTCCGCCATACCCTGAGCGAATCGTACATCCACATGCTGAACGATCACCACGGCGGCCGGAAAGTCCTTCGGCAGTGCGGACAATACGGCGGTCAAGGCCGCAGGGCCGCCGGCGGAGGCACCGATGGCGACCAGCCGTTCCCGTCGCGTGATGAACCCGGTATCGTTGAAAGTGTCGGCGCTGGGAATGAAGCGGCGCGTACCCACGAGCTTCGCGACGGTGTCGAGTTTGCGCAAGAACGCTGCGGCACCCTCCTGCAAATCGCCGCGGCCCAGTACCGGCGTATCGACGGCATCGATCGCCCCGTGGCCCATGGCGTCGAATACGCGCGCGGCATTGGCGCCCACGCTCGACGTCACGACCAGGATTGCACAGGGCGTGGCACCCATGATTCGGCGAGTTGCCTCGACCCCATCCATTCCCGGCATCACGAGATCCATCAGCACGAGATCCGGCGTCTCACGCGCACATAGAGAAACGGCCTGCGCGCCCTCGCACGCGGCCCAGATGACCGAATGGTCCGGGCGCAGGGCGAGTACGCGCCTCAGCGCTTCCAGCGCCATCGGCTGATCGTTGACGATGCCGATCCTCACGGCTGCCCCGCGCCGATCAAATCCACGACGGCATGCAGCAGGGCCTCGTCGTGAAAGCTGCCCTTGGCCAGATAGTAGTCGGCACCCGCGTCGAGGCCGCGGCGGCGATCCTCGGGACGATCTTTGTAAGACACGATCATGACCGGCAGAGATTTTACATGCGGGTCCTTCTTGATGAGCGTCACCAGCTCGATGCCGTCCATGCGCGGCATATCGACATCGGTGATGACCAGATCGAAGCGGCGGGTGCGGGCGGCGTTCCAGCCGTCCATTCCGTCGACCGCCACCTCGACTTCAAAGCCGTTGTTGACGAGCAGCTTGCGTTCCAGCTCGCGCACGGTGAACGAATCCTCGACCACCAGCACACGCTTACGCTTGGCGCCGGCTTCGCCCTGCGCATCGGGCGCGACGCCGCTCAAGCTGCCGGCGCTCGCCAGCTGCTCGATGGAACGAATGACATCCTCGACATCCAGAATGAGCGCAGGCGAGCCGTCTTCCATCAGCGCGCCGGCGGCCACGTCCTTGATCTTGCCAAGCCGCGCGTCGAGCGCTTGCACGACCAGTTCGCGCTCGCCGAGAAAACGATCGACGATGAGGCCGTAATGATGAGTTGCATCGCCCAGAACGATCACGGCCAGCGGATCGCCCGCGGACTGCGGCGGCGCGACGCCGAGAACCTGGTGCGCCGTGACCAGTCCGACCGAGCGGCCCTCCAAACGAAAATACGCGCGGCCTTCGAGCCGCTCGATATCGCTCTGGGCGAGCTCGCGGGCGTGCCGAATGTACGCGAGCGGCACGGCATACGCTTCGGCGCCCACTTCCACGAGCAAGGTACGCGCCACCGACAGGGTCAGCGGCAGTTCCATCTGGAAGCGCGAGCCCTGACCGCGACGGGTGGTGATGCGCACCGTGCCGCGAATTTGTTTGAGCACGGTCTGCACGACGTCGAGTCCGACTCCACGGCCGGAGATGTCGGTGATCGACTCCTTCATGGAAAAGCCGGGCAGGAACAGGAATTCCAGCAGCTCCGCATCATTCAAGCGGGCGGCGGTTTCGGTACTCGACAGCTTGCGCTCGATGACCGCGGTCCGCAGGCGCTCGAGATCGATGCCTCGACCGTCATCGGCGACGCTCACCTGCAGCCGCCCGGCGTTGTGCCGCGCCTCGACGCTCAACACCGCCTCGGCCGGCTTGCCGGCGGCGAGGCGCTCTTCCGGGGACTCGATTCCGTGGTCGAGCGCGTTGCGCAGCAAATGCCCCAGCGGCGCTTCGAGCTTGTCGAGAATATTGCGGTCGACCTGGGTATCCTCGCCGGCGATGTCGAGCCGCAGGTGCTTGCCCAGCGTGCGGGCGAGATCCCGGACCATGCGCGGGAAGGCCTGCACGCCGTCGGCAAAGGGCCGCAGGTGGCAGGCGAGTGCGCCATCGTAGAGCCGATGCGAGAGATGTGCGGCGCGCCGGTCGAAGCTGTCCATTTCGACCAGCCGCTGCGCCAGGAATTGCCGGCAATCGAGCGCGCGCCGTCGCGCCTCGGTGAGCGCCGCCTGTGCCTGATCGCTCAGGCGCTGCCGTGGCAACTGCTCGCTCAGGCGATCCAGAGCGCGCTGCAGGTCATGTTGCAGGCGCTTCAGCCGCAAGAGCGAGTCGGCAAAGGATTTGAATCCGCGCGATTCCACCAGCGACTCGCCGGCCAGCCCCAACAGCCGATTTAGATTCTCGGCCGTGACTTTAAGTACCGCGGCCTGACCGCCCGCGGCGATTTCGCCGGAAAGCGCCACGGGGCGGCCTTCGTCGCGCGGCCCGGACGGTCCATGCGGCGTATCGGCGACCGCTTGCGCGGAGCGGATCTCGCGCGTGGCCGGCACTCTCGCCACCGCACGGTTCAATGCGTCGAGAAACGCCGTCACATCCGCGAGCTTTCGCTCACCCCAGCGTTCCATGTCCTTCTCGGGCGTGGCGGCCATTTGCTGCAGCAGGTCCACGCCGCGCAACAGCTCGTCGATGTGCTCCTGATCGAGGACGATGTCTCCTTGCTGAGCGGCCACAAAGCAATCTTCCATCGCGTGCGTGATGTGCACCCCCGCGTCGAGGCCGACGATGCGTGCCGCACCCTTGAGTGAATGCGCCGCGCGCATGCAGCGCTCGAGCTGATCTGCCGCGGCCGGATCGCGCTCGAGCGCCAGCAGTCCCACCGTCAAGGCCTGTGCCTGGCCGTCCACTTCCATGCGGAAGAGATCGAGCATGGACGCCTGGCTCAGGTCTTTCGCACTCATGCGAGGGCCCGCTCGACCGTGTAGAACAACAGCTGCTCATCGAGCAGACCGACCATCCTGTCGCCCAGCGGCACCAGCGCCCGGGTGTAGGCCGCTTGCGCTTGGGTGAGGGTCGCGGGAACGTCTTTGAGATCCTGGGTTCGGAAGCGCTCCATGCCCTGTACTTCGTCGACCGGAAAGACCACGGCTCCGGCCGTGGCCCGTGCCACCAATAGGCGCGGTACCGCGGCGCGCCGCCCCGATGGCGCTGCGACCGCCTCGGGCCGGGCGGTCGATCCCAGAATGACCGCCAGCGAAATACAAACCAGCAAACCGCCGCGCACGTTCGTCACCCCCAGCACGACACCGTCGCGCCGATGCGGCAGCGAATGGATTGGACGCAAATCCGCAATCTCCACGCATACCGCTGCGCGAATTGCATACCACTCCGCGTGCAGCCGAAAGACGACGACCGACTGCGTGTCGGCGGTGACGGCATGCCCACGCTCGGCCTGCGCGGGCCGGGTGAAATGCTCGGTCGCGGTCCGCCGGAAGCCGGCCGGCGCCGGCGCGTCGAGCAGGCTGCGGGCGGCCGCCGAAAATACCGGACAGTTGCGGCAATGGATGTGGCCCGCGAGCTCTGCGCACGATCGGTCGCCATGGACTCCGATACGATTCCAGCAGTCGTCCAGCGCGGTCTGGGGCATGTTGTTCAAGCTAGCCGCCGCCCTTGCCCTGGCCCGCGCCCAGCTGACGGTTCGCCCGCTCGAACAGGCGTTCCGCGCCGCGCGCGTCGCCTTCCTTCTGCAGCGCGACCGCCAAGTGCACCAGCGCCTCGGCATGCCGCGGGTCGAGGTACAACGCCTTGCGATAGTGTTCGGCCGCCTCGCGCACCCGCCCGGCGGCATCGTGCAACAGCCCGAGGAGATGAAAGGTCTCCGCCGACACCGGCTGGCTGCGCAAGTTTTGTTCGCAGCACGTCAGTGCCTCGGCCAGTTTGCCTTGGTTCGCCAGATCGCGCGCCCGCTCGATCCAGGGTTCGGTCCCGGCGCCGGCCTGCTCCACCGCTGTCGATTTTGGCGGCGACTCAGCGACCGGCGCAGGCCTGGACGGCATTGCAGCGGATGGCATTGCAGCGGGCCTGGACGGTATTGCAATGACGGGTTTCGCGGCGCCGACGGCGCGCGCCGCTTTTTGCCCGCGCCGGGACCGCGGCGCCGAACTGTCCGCTCGGCGGAACGCGAATGCGAGCGGGATCCCGGCGGAGGCGAATCCATGATCCAACAGCAGCCCGGTCTCCGACGGTCCCACGAACAATAGACCGGTTCCCGTCATCAATCGGGAGAGCACGTCGATCGCGCGCCGTTGCGTGACCCGGTCGAAATAGATCAGCACGTTTCGGCAGAAGATCACGTCGTAACCGTGTGCGCCGTGCAGCCAGCCGGCGGACAACAGGTTGCCGTGCCGAAACTGCACCTGCCGGCGCACGCTGTCGCTCAATCGATAGCCGCGCTCGGTGGGCTCGAAGTAACGGTCTCGAAAGCCGAGATCCTTGGCGCGAAACGAGTTTTTGCCGTAGACACCTTGTTCGGCCCACGCCAGCGCGCGGGTGCTGATGTCGATGGCGTCGATGTGAAATCGCGCAGGCGTGAGGCCGCCGTCGAGCAGCGCCATCGCCATCGAGAACGGCTCTTCGCCGCTCGAGCAGGGCAGGCTCAAGATGCGCAGTGTTCCTTGCGCATGCTTCGCCAGCCAATCCTCCCGCACCAGCCGCAGCAAGGCCGCGAACGCCTCGGGATCGCGAAAGAACCAAGTCTCCGGGATCACGATCGCTTCTATCAGTTCCTGTAATTCCTGCTCGGAGGCGTTCAGCTGCGCCCAGTAGGCCTGCACGTCCTCCTGGCCGCGCGCCCCGAGCCGTTCGCGCACTGCGCGCTCGACGGACGCGACGCCGATCGAATCGGCGTCGAGGCCCATTTTTTCCTTCAGCAGCGCGGCGATGCTGGCGTAGACCACGAGTTCTCCTCGGCCTGGCGGAACAGGGCGCTGCTGACGGCTGCCGGCAGTAGCTTCTGCACCTCGATCCATCGAATCAATCGGCCTCCGTCCTGCGTGACCGGACCGAGGTAGGGTGCCGCATCGCACGCCAGCCCAGAGTCGGCGAAGCTGGCCGCGTCACGCCGCATCATTTCGGTGGCCTGTTCGGCGATCAGCCCCAACAAGCGCTCGCCGTAGTGCACCAGGATCAAACGCGTACTGATGTACGGCCGCGCCGCCTCGCCCAGCATCAGCTCGGTCAAATCGACCACGGGCACGCATCCGCCGCGATAGTTGATGAGACCTGCAACGCCGGCCGGCGCCTGCGGCACGCGCGTGATGTCGAGCAGCGGCAAAACCTCGGCAATCTGCGCCGTATCGAGCGCGTAGCTTTCGCTGCCGATTCGAAACTTCAGGAACAGCATCGCTGAGATTCCGCAGCGGTCTACAGCTTGAAGCGTGAGACGCTGGCGTGCAGCCCGACGGAAACTTCCATCAACCCGTCCACGGCGACGGTGGAATGGCGCAGCGATTCGACGGTCTGTTGCGCCGCCTCGCTCAGCTGTGTGAGCGCCTGGCTGATCTGTTCGGCTCCGGTTGCCTGCGCCTGCATCCCTTCATTCACCGACTCGACGCGGGGCGCCAGCGCCTGCACCTGTTGGATGATCTGCGACAGTTCCCCGCCGACCTGCTGCACGTCCCCCATGCCGCGGCGAACTTCCTCGGAAAATTTGTCCATGCCCATCACGCCCGCCGATACCGCCGACTGAATTTCCTTTACCGTCTGTTCGATGTCGTAGGTCGCCACCGCGGTCTGGTCGGCGAGGCGGCGAATCTCCGAGGCCACCACCGCGAAGCCCCTGCCGTATTCGCCGGCCTTCTCCGCTTCTATGGCGGCGTTGAGCGACAGCAGATTGGTCTGGTCGGCCACCTTGGTGATGGTCGTGACCACCTGATTGATGTTGCCGGCCTTTTCGTTCAGCACCGCCAGCTTGGCGTTGATCGAGGCCGCCGCCTCCATCACCTGGCGCATGGTTTCCTCCATGCGCGCCAGGCCGGCCTGGCCGCTGTTCGCCAGCGTCGCCGATTGATCGGCGACCGCCGAGACTTCATTCATGGTCTTGACCAATTCCCGAGAGGTGGCCGAAATCTCCTTGGACGTCGCGCCGATCTCGGTCGTGGTCGCCGCGATCTCGCTCGCCGTCGCCTGTTGCTCCTTGCCGGTGGCGGCGATCGCCGTCACCGAGGAATTGACCTGGATCCCCGAATTCTGCACCGAGCCGACGATCTTCGCGAGACTCTGCAGCATGTTCTTGAGGGCGGCCAGCAACTGCCCCGTTTCGTCCCGGCTGCGCACGTCGATATCGGCGGTCAGGTCGCCGCCCGCAACCCGTTGCGCGGTCTCCACCGCACGCTGCAGCGGCACGGTGATGCTGCGGGTGATCCACAGGGCAAATACGGCGCTCACGAGAGTGACCAGCACGCTGATGCCGACGATCATGGTCCTTCCGCTGCGGAACTCATCTTTCGCGTCGCCGCGTTCCTTGCCGATCCGAGAGACTTGGTAGTCGCTGAGAGCGTAGATTTTATCGAGGTACGTCAGCTGCTCGGGATGCACTTTGTCGATCAGCAATTTCTTGGCCTCATCCAAGCGATTGGCCTGCACCAGACGGATGAACTCATCCTCGTCGGGAAGATAGATTGCGCGGACATCCGCGACGTTCTTGAATAGCGCCTCTCCCTGGTCCGTGTCCACGACCTTCTCGATCGTATTCATCAGCTCGATGCGCTCCTTCCTCTGATCCTCCAAGCCGCGTAGCTCCGCAGGAATCTTGTCGCGATCCAAGACGAACATATTGCGTGTATGACCGGCGGATTCGAGCACCGAGATGGCCAACTTATGCGAGTTGACCACCTGCGGCACGCGGTCGACGGCAAACTCCGAGATCAACGCATCCTGCGATTGCATGCGCGACACGGCGAGAGCGATCATGCCGAGAACCATGATCAAAACGACGCCGAACGCCAGCCCCAATCTCGTTCCGATCTTCATGTTCCCCAGAAACATCGTGTTGCACCTGTCCTTGCGCAAGGCGCGGCCGGGGCCGCTGGGCGCAAAAGCGCTGTTTTGGGGCGCGGCCGCGATGCCCCTGCGCTGCCGCGCGGTTGAAATAAGGTAAATTAGCAGGCCCGTTGGAGCCCAGCAGTGCGCGGGTGCCGGAATTTCGCCGCTTCAGTGTGACGCGTTTCGCAGCGGCGACCCGCTGCTCCCTTCCCCTACAAGAGAACCCGGCGGGGGTCAGCCTTTGGTTCTCGCAGCGATGCTCGACAGAATCGCCGTCGCCGCAACGCAGAGGTAGGCGAATAGATTGCCCACGGCCACGAACACCGTGTTTCCGCCCGGCATCCAGGGTGCCGCGACCACGACGCCATCTTCGGCGCGCGGGCTGCGGTAGGGATCGTTGGCGTAGGTTTTCTGCAGCAGGCGGCCGTTGGGATCGATGAACGCGGAAACGCCCGAATTGACGGCACGCACCATGCTCACGCGAAGCTCGACGCTGGCAAATACCGCCAGCGCCAAGTGTTCCCAGGGTTCGGTCTCGGCGCCGAACCATGAGTCGCTGGTCAGATTGACCAGAAGGTTGGGATGCAGCTGCCCGACGCCGCGCAAAAATCCCTGCAGGATGTCTTCGTAGCAAATCACCGGACCCAGTTTCCAGGTTCGACCCGCGGGTTCCCGCAGAGTCAGCAGCCCCGGCCCCTTGCCCGCGGTGAATCGGCCGGTGCCGGGCGGCAACAATTTCCGCAGCCACGGAAAGGTCTCGATGCCGGGAATATATTCGCCGAACGCCAGCAATCGCACCTTGTCGTAGTGCCCCGCGGCCCGTCCGCCGTCGTCGAGCAGAATGGCCGAGTTGAATGCATCGTCGTGCGCCGCGTCGTACATATCGGCGCCGATGACCACCGGTACGCTCAAGCCTCGGCGAATCATGCCCAAGGAATCGGGCGCGAAGTCGGCGGAAAAATCGCGCGGCAATGTCACGGGATAACTCCCCTCGCTCCACACCACGAGTTGCGCGCCGGCTTGCTGCAGACGGCGGGACTCCGCTTGCAAGGCGGTCAACTGACGGATGGCCTCGTCGCGATCGAATTCACCACTCACCGTGTAGGCGAAATTCGGCTGGACCAGTCCGACCTTCAGCCGCGGCGCCCGCGCCACGGTGTCGTCCACCTGATGCATGCGCACCGCGCCGAAGACCAGGGCCGCCGCCACCAGCGCCGCCGCCGCCAGCGCGGGATAGCGGGCGGCGCGGCCTTCCACCGCCGCATCATAGAGCGCGCCATTGACCAGCATCAGCAGGGCGGTCACTCCAAGGGGTCCGGTGAGTTCCGAGATTTGGATGACGAGCGGCTGCCAGGCTTGGGAGATCCACTGTCCACAGGGAAACAACTGGGGTACGACGAGTTCGCAGCTGACCATGGCGATGGGAGCCAGGACGGTCATGGGCACGCGGCGCCGCCTTCGAATGCCGCAGACGACGCCCGCGAACAGCAAGAAGATGACGGCGCGCGCCGCGCAGAACAGCAGGAATACCGGCGCCGCGCCCCACCAGGGGAAGTCCGCGAAGCGCTGCATCACGTCGATCAGCCAGTAGAAGCCGCCCGCCGTCTCGACCACTCCGGCCCACCAACCGAGGAAGAGCGCCTGTTTGAACGTGGGAGCCCGATCGACGGCGAACAACATCGGTACCGCTGCGACCCAGGCGAGGGCGGATAGATCGAAGGGCGTCACCGCCAGGAACCACAGACAGCCGCTCAAGGTGACGAGGCCGAATGCGCCGAAGAAATTGAGCTTAAGCATGCTTAATCCAGGGTCAATACTGTTCACGGCCACAGGGCTGTCGGGTATTCTGAGGTCCAATCATGCAAGAAAGATACGAACCTGCCGTCGTCGAGGCAGAAGCCCAACAATATTGGGATCAGAAACGCTGCTTCGAAGCCAAAGAGGACAGTACTCGCGAGAAGTATTATTGCCTGTCCATGTTCCCGTATCCAAGCGGCCGATTGCACATGGGGCATGTGCGCAACTACACCATCGGCGACGTGCTGTCGCGATTCATGCGCATGAACGGCAGAAACGTTCTGCAGCCCATGGGTTGGGATGCGTTCGGATTGCCGGCCGAGAATGCGGCCATGGCGAACCGCGTCCCGCCCGCGAAGTGGACCTTCGACAACATCGCGAACATGAAGGCCCAGCTCAAATCCTTGGGGTTCGCCTTGGATTGGAGCCGAGAGCTCACCACCTGCCGTCCCGAGTACTACCGTTGGAATCAATGGTTGTTCCTGCGCATGTTGGAGATGGGCATTGCCTATCAGAAGACAGGAGTCGTCAATTGGGATCCCGTCGACAAGACCGTGCTCGCCAACGAGCAGGTCATCGACGGCCGCGGCTGGCGCACCGGCGCGCTGATCGAGAAGCGTGAAATCCCGATGTACTACCTCAAGATCACGGCCTATGCGGAGGATTTGCTCGAGAGCTTGCAGCAGATGCCGGGTTGGCCGGAGCGCGTGCGTGCCATGCAGGCGAACTGGATCGGCAAGAGCGTGGGCGTGCGCCTGGGGTTTCCGTACGACCTCGGCGGCCCGGAGGCGGGCGCCACCGGCGTGTTGCATGCCTTCACCACGCGCGCGGATACGCTCATGGGCGTGACGTTCTGCGCGGTCGCGGCGGAGCATCCGCTGGCGGCCTATGCCGCGCGCCACCAGCCTAAACTCGCGGCGTTCATCGAGGAATGCAGGCGCGGACCGGCCATCGAATCGGAACTTGCAACCCAAGAGAAAAAAGGCATGCCGACCGGGCTGACGGTGCGCCATCCCATCAGCGGCGAGGCCGTACCAGTATGGGTCGGCAACTATGTGCTCATGAGCTACGGCGACGGCGCGGTCATGGGAGTGCCCGCGCACGATGAGCGGGATTTCGAATTCGCGAAAAAATATCATTTGCCGATCAAGCAGGTCATCGACGTCGGGGGCCGTGAATATTCCTCGAATGAGTGGGCGCCTTGGTATGCCGAGCATGGCCGCTGCGTCAATTCCGGAGCGTACGACGGTCTGGAGTTTCAAGCCGCGATCGAGGCCATCGCCGCGGACTTGAGCCGCTTGGGGTTGGGCGAAAAGCAGACCACCTGGCGCCTGCGCGATTGGGGGATCTCCAGACAGCGCTATTGGGGATGTCCGATCCCCATGATTCACTGCGGCGCGTGCGGCACCGTGCCCGTGCCGGACGAGCAGCTGCCGGTGGTCCTGCCGGTGGATCTCGTGCCCGACGGCAGCGGCAATCCGCTGCTCAAGGACGCGGCCTGGCTCGCCGTTGCCTGTCCGCGCTGCGGAGGCGACGCGCGGCGCGAAACCGATACCATGGATACCTTCGTGGACTCCTCCTGGTATTTCCTGCGTTTTGCCTGTCCCGACAATGACAAAGCCATGCTGGATTCACGGGTTCAGTACTGGGCGCCGGTGGACCAATACATCGGCGGGATCGAGCACGCCATATTGCACCTGCTGTACTCGCGCTTTTGGACTCGCGTCATGCACGAGCTCGGCGCGGTTGCGTTCAAGGAGCCGTTCGCGAACCTGTTCACTCAGGGCATGGTGCTGAACGAGGTGTTCTTCCGCAAACCGGATGCGGGCCGGGTGGAGTACTTCAACCCGGCCGATGTCGAGATTCGGCTCGACGAAACGGCTCAGCATCGCATCGCGGTGCTGCGCTCCGACGGCCAGGAGGTCGAATCGGGCGGCGTCGTCACCATGTCGAAGTCGAAAAACAACGGCGTCGATCCGCAGGCCTTGGTGGACGAATTCGGCGCCGACACCGCGCGCCTGTTCACCATGTTCGCCGCGCCGCCCGAGCAAACCCTGGAGTGGTCGGACGAGGGCGTGCAGGGCGCCTACCGGTTCATCAAGCGTCTGTGGAAAGCCGTGCACGACCATGTGTCGCGGGGTGCGCCCGCGCCGCTCGACCTCACGTCTCTGAACGACGCACAGCGGGCGATTCGACGGCAGGCGCATCAAACCCTGACGAAGATCACCGACGATATCGGCCGCCGCCGGACCTTCAATACGGCGATTGCCGCGGCCATGGAGCTATTGAACGCACTGGCGAAGTTTCCCCAGGGCTCCCCGCAGGACCGCAGCGTGATGCACGAGGCCCTGGAGATCGCGGTGCTCGGGCTCTCGCCCATCATCCCGCATGCGACGCATGCGATGTGGCGCGCCCTGGGTCACCGCACCGCGCTGATCGATGAACCCTGGACCCCCGTCGATGCCGGCGCGCTGCAAACGTCGACGATCGCCATGGTCGTGCAGGTCAACGGCAAGCTGCGCGGCCACATTACGGTGGCCGTCGGCGCCGACCAGGGGACGGTGCGGGGCGCGGCGCTGGCCGACCCCCATGTGCAGAAGTTCATCGGTTCAGCCGAGGTGCGCAAAGTCATCATCGTGCCGGGTAAGCTCGTCAACATCGTGGTGTAATCGCGCCATGGCTCTCGCCGGAACTAGGTGGTGCGTGAATGCTGCTGCGGCGCTCGGCGCCGCCCTGGCGTTGACGGCGTGCGGCTTCCGGCTGATGGGCAGCGATTCTCTGCCGGGCGTTCTGGCGCGCCCCTATCTGTCGCTCAAGGATCCCTATACCGATTTCTCGCGCGAATTCGAACATCAGCTGAAGAATTCGGGAGCTGCGCCGCAGGCCTTGCGCGCGAATGCGACCGCGACCATCGACGTGACCAAGGACATGGTCGTGCAACGGACTCTATCGGTGTCGGCGCTCAACATTCCGACCGAGTACGAGCTCACGTACACGGTGACATTCGCCGTCCAGGGGACCGACAAGGAACTGCTGGCGCCGCAGACCATCAGCCTGTCGCAGGACTATAGCTTCGAGGAGAATGTGCTGCTGGCGAAGGAACACGAAGCCGATATCCTGCGGCAGCAAATGGCGCGCGACTTGGTATCGATTGCGATGCGCCGGCTCACGAGCCTGAAGTAAAGATCGGTGCGGTGGCGGCATGCTCCTGGTAAATGCCATCGACCGCCTGAGTCTCGAGCTGCTCCTGGATCGCTACGGCTTGGCAATGCACATGGTGGCGCCTGACGAGATCATCCCGGGATCCTATTGGGGCGAGCGCGAGGCGGGCCTGATCGGCGCGAAGATCTTCGCGCGGCTCGACACGCCGTTGCACTCGGTGCTGCACGAGAGCGCGCATTTCATCTGCATGACGCCCGAACGGCGCGCCGGATTGGATACCGATGCGGGCGGAGACGACGCGGAAGAGACTGCGGTGTGCTATCTGCAAGTGGTTCTGGCGGACTCGCTGCCGAGAGTGAGCCGGGAGCGCATATGCCGAGATATGGATGAATGGGGCTACACCTTCAGGCTGGGACGCGCCGCGGCGTGGTTTGCAGAGGACGCCGAGGATGCGCGCGGCTGGTTGATTCGCCACGGGCTGCTCGATATGCAGGGCGCCATCACCTATGCCTGCCGATAAGCCGGTAGGCCCGTCGCGGCGCACGGCGCTCGCGGGATTGGCCGCCATGCTGGCGGCCGGCTGCGGCCGGCTCGAGTTCATGGCCGCCAATGTGCCCGCCGTCTTTGGCGACTATCGGCGTCACCCCGATATTCCCTACGGCGCCGATCCGCAGCAACGCCTCGACGTATACGTGCCGGGCCGGGGGTCTGCGGCACCCCGGCCGCTGGTTGTTTTCTGGCATGGCGGCCGTTGGAGATTCGGCGACAAGTCGGACTATCGATTCGTCGGCGCGGCCTTGGCCGAGCTTGGGCTTGTGGCGGTGCTGCCGAATTACCGGCACTACCCCGACGTCAAAATGCCGGGTTTCATGAGCGACGCCGCGAGCGCAGGCCAATGGGCGGCCGAGCATGCCGGCGAGTACGGCGCCGATCCGAGCCGCCTGTACTTGATGGGCCATTCGGCGGGTGCGCACATGGCAGCTCTGGTAACGCTCGACCCGCGGTATTTTGCTGCCGCCGGCCGGCCCGGCCGGCCCGGCCCGCCCATCGCGGGCGTGATCGGCCTGTCGGGA